>Ga0268257_1000701_pt1 | contig 35490 bp, 31 predicted proteins | sample AgamicAtPrz_FD_200249 | JGI IMG/M metagenome (GOLD analysis project Ga0268257, IMG submission 200249) | Agave microbial communities from Guanajuato, Mexico - At.P.rz (v2) (version 3) | ecosystem: Host-associated > Plants > Phyllosphere > Phylloplane/Leaf | place: Guanajuato, Mexico | collected... | reverse complement strand
CGAGGATGCGTCGCCTGGCGTCCTTGCAGCAGACCAGCATCACCGCGTCGAGGTACTTGCGCAGCACATGCTCGCGCAGCAGCACGATGTAGCCGTCGGGCAGGAAGTCGTGGGTGGCGCGCACCGACGCCTCCCACACTCGAACCAGTTCGGGGTAGTCGCTCAGATGGGGCGTTTGCAGCGTGACGGTGGGCGACATCCTGTGATCCTCGGGGGCATTGAGGAAAACATAGATGCAAAAAAATACCCCGCCAGTGGGCGGGGTATCTTCAGGCGATCATCGCTCAGACGGGCTCGGCCCACATGTCGTACTCGTCGGCATCGACGATGCGGCAACGGACCTTGTCGCCCGGCTTGAAGCCGTGGTCGCCGTCGATGAACACGTTGCCGTCGATTTCCGGCGCGTCGAAGAAGCTGCGGCCGACCGAGCCTTGTTCCTCGACCTCGTCGATCAGCACTTCGATCTCCTTGCCGATGCGCTGTTGCAGGCGCGCGGCGCTGATCGCCTGCTGGTGGGCCATGAAGCGGTCCCAGCGTTCCTGCTTGACGTCGTCCGCCACTTCATCCAGGCCCAGGTCATTGGCCGGGGCGCCTTCGACCGGCGAGTACTGGAAGCAGCCGACGCGGTCGAGCTGGGCTTCGGTCAGCCAGTCGAGCAAGTACTGGAAGTCCTCTTCGGTCTCGCCAGGGAAGCCGACGATGAAGGTCGAGCGGATCACCAGCTCCGGGCACTGCTCGCGCCAGCTCTTGATGCGCGCCAGGGTGCGGTCTTCGAAGGCCGGGCGCTTCATCGACTTGAGCACCTTGGGGCTGGCGTGCTGGAAGGGGATGTCCAGGTACGGCAGGATCTTGCCGGCGGCCATCAGCGGGATCACGTCGTCGACGTTCGGGTAAGGGTAGACATAGTGCAGGCGCACCCAGGCACCCAGGCTGCTCAGGGCCTCGCACAGTTCGAGCATGCGGGTCTTGACCGGGCGACCGTTCCAGAAGTCGGTCTTGTACTTGACGTCGACGCCGTAGGCGCTGGTGTCCTGGGAGATCACCAGGATCTCCTTGACACCGGCCTTGACCAGGCGCTCGGCCTCGCTCAGCACTTCACCGACCGGGCGGCTGACCAGCTTGCCGCGCATCGACGGGATGATGCAGAAGCTGCAGCTGTGGTTGCAGCCTTCGGAAATCTTCAGGTAGGCGTAGTGGCGTGGGGTCAGCTTGATGCCTTGCGGCGGCACCAGGTCGATCAGCGGGTTGTGGTCCTGGCGTGGCGGCACCACCTCGTGCACGGCGTTGACCACCTGCTCGTACTGCTGGGGGCCACTGACCGACAGCACACTCGGGTGTACGTCGCGGATATTGCCTTCCTCGACACCCATGCAGCCGGTGACGATGACCTTGCCGTTCTCCTTGATCGCCTCGCCGATCACTTCCAGCGACTCGGCCTTGGCGCTGTCGATGAAGCCGCAGGTGTTGACCACCACCACGTCGGCACCATCGTAGGTAGGCACGACTTCATAGCCTTCCATGCGCAGCTGGGTCAGGATGCGCTCGGAATCGACCAGGGCCTTTGGGCAACCCAGGGAAACGAAGCCGACCTTTGGGGTGGCGGGAGTGGTGGACATGACTAACCTCGGTATTGAATGCAGTTCGCCCGGCTGGAATCGCGGGCGATCTTGACGGGCGCTTTTTGGCGCCTCTGATCAAAAAGTGCGCAATTCTAGCGAGCGCAAGGTCGCTTTACCAGCAGAAATACGACGAACGCTGCGCTATGCTTCGCGCCGTTGCGCCGGGGCATCCGGGATGGTCCGGCGCGGGTAGGAAATCAACCGGTCTAGTTGGCCGTCTGCGGGAGTGGTCGATGGTTCAGGCAAGCAGTCACGCCGAAGGCGGGCACGAGGGCAAGCAGGGGGCGGCGAAGTCGCTGGGCCTGCTCGTGGCAGCTGTTGGGGTGGTCTATGGCGATATCGGCACCAGCCCGCTGTACACCCTCAAAGAGGTCTTTAGCGGCGGCTATGGCGTACAGGTCAATCACGATGGAGTGCTGGGCATCCTGTCGCTGATCCTGTGGTCGCTGCTATGGGTGGTGTCGTTCAAGTACGTGATGTTCATCCTGCGCGCCGACAACCAGGGCGAGGGCGGGACCATGGCGCTCACCGCGCTGGCGCGGCGCGCCACGGCTGAATACCCGAAACTGCGGGCACTGATGGTCGGCTGTGGCCTGGTCGGTGCCTCGCTGTTCTACGGCGACAGCATGATCACCCCGGCGGTGTCGGTGCTATCGGCGGTGGAGGGGATGGGCCTGGCCTTCGAAGGCATCGACCACTGGGTGGTGCCGATCTCGCTTGTGGTGCTGGTGGCGCTGTTCCTGGTGCAGAAGCACGGTACCGAGAAGATCGGCAAGCTGTTCGGTCCGATCATGGTCACCTGGTTCGTGGTGCTGGGGGCGCTGGGGGTACATGGTATCTCGCAGAGTCCGGAGGTGCTCAAGGCCTTCAACCCGGCCTGGGCGCTGAACTTCTTCATCGTTCATCCGGGCATGGGCGTGGCCATTCTCGGCGCCGTGGTGCTGGCGCTGACCGGCGCCGAGGCCCTGTACGCCGACATGGGCCACTTCGGCCGCAAGCCCATCGCCCGTGCCTGGTTCGCCTTGGTGCTGCCGGCGCTGGTGCTCAACTATTTCGGCCAGGGCGCGATCCTGCTGCAGAACCCGGAGGCGGCGCGCAACCCCTTCTACCTGCTGGCGCCGAGCTGGGCGCTGCTGCCGCTGGTCGGGCTGGCCACCATGGCCACGGTGATCGCTTCCCAAGCGGTGATTTCGGGGGCCTTCTCCCTGACCCGCCAGGCCATCCAGCTGGGCTACGTGCCGCGCATGCAGATCCAGCATACCTCCAGCGACGAGCAGGGGCAGATCTACATTGGCGCGGTGAACTGGACCTTGATGGTCGGCGTGGTGCTGCTGGTGATCGGCTTCGAGTCGTCCGGCGCCCTGGCGGCGGCTTACGGCGTGGCGGTGACCGGCACCATGCTGATGACCACCATCCTGGTCTCGGCGGTCATGCTGCTGCTGTGGAAGTGGCCACCGGTGCTGGCGGTCCCGCTATTGGTGGGCTTCCTGTTCGTCGACGGATTGTTCTTCGCCGCCAACGTGCCGAAGATCGTCCAGGGCGGTGCTTTCCCGGTGCTGGCGGGGATCGTGCTGTTCGTGCTGATGAGCACCTGGAAGCGCGGCAAGCAGATCCTGGTAGATCGCATCGACGAGGGCGGTTTGCCGTTGCCGGTGTTCATCGGCAGCATCCGCGTGCAGCCGCCGCACCGGGTCGAGGGCACCGCGGTGTTCCTCACCGCCCGGCCCGATGCCGTGCCCCATGCGCTGTTGCACAACATGCTGCACAACCAGGTGCTGCACAGCCAGGTGGTGCTGCTGACGGTGGTCAGTGAAGACCGGCCGCGGGTGCCGGAGCAGGAGCGGTTCGAGGTGGAGGCCTATGGCGACGGGTTCTTCCGGGTGCTGCTGCACTTCGGCTTCATGGACGAGCCGGACGTGCCGGCGGCGCTGAAGCTGTGCCATCTGGATGAGCTGGACTTCAGCCCGATGCGCACCACCTACTTCCTCAGCCGGGAAACGGTGATCGCCTCGCGCCTTGAAGGCATGTCGCGCTGGCGCGGGAACCTGTTCGCGTTCCTGTTGAAGAATGCCAATGGCAACCTGCGGTTCTTCAACCTGCCGCTCAATCGGGTGATCGAGCTGGGGACGCAGGTCGAGATCTGAGGGGCAGCCCTTTCAAGGTATTGCATTTTTTGGGGTATGACTGCTCCAACTCAGGATTGCCGGGGCTGCTTTGCAGCCCATTCGCGGCACAAGGCCGCTCCTACAGGGGGTGGGGTCGCCTGTAGGAGCGGGCTTGCCCCGCGATGGGCCGCAAAGCGGCCCCTTTCCCATCATTTCTCAGCGACGTTGGCCTTTCCCTGGCGGGTCTCGATCTCACCGATCAGGCGCTTGGCCAGCGCCGGGTAGTTCTCGTCGAAGTGATGGCCGCCCGGCAGCTTCATGCGCTCGCCCACGGCCGTCTTGTCGGTGCAGCCGCTCTCGTCGGTCTCTTCCACTCCGTAGATGCACACCACCTTCGCTGCCGGCAACCTGGCCATCTCCGGCCCGGTCGGGGCCTCCTGGCCTTCCTTGCCCAGCCAGCCCTCCACTTCGATCTCGAAACTGCCGCTGCGGGCGAAGGCCAGCAGGATCACCGCGTCGATGCGCTTCTGGTCTTCCTCGGAGAGGCGGTTGTAGATGGCCGGCAGCACGTCGGCGCCGAACGAGTAACCGGTCAGCACGAAGCGCTTGGTGCCCCATTTCTGGCGGTAGTGCTGCATCAGTTCGGACAGGTCGGCGGCGCTCTGTTCCGGGGTCTTGTGCTGCCAGTAGTAGCGCAGGGTGTCGATGCCCACCACCGGGTAGCCGAGCTTGGCCATCTCGCCGGCCACGTCGCGGTCCAGGTCGCGCCAGCCGCCGTCGCCTGAGAGGAACAGGGTCACGGTGTCGGTGGTCTGCCCGGCCGGGACTTCCACCACCGGGATCGCCAGGGCGTTGCCGTCGTGGCCGACCAGGGCCTGGGTCAGCTGGGCCTTGAGCACCTGGGGCAGGTGAATGTCGTAGTCGGCGATGCTGGTCTCGGCGTTGGCCTGGTCGCGCACGAAGGCGGCGCTGGCGTCATCCGGGTTGTCGTTCCAGGCCACGTTCCAGTGGCCGTGGGCGGCGGACTTGGGCAGGGCGGCCTGGCAACCGGGTTGCTCGAGGGTGAAGTCCACCGAGATCGCCCGGGCCTTGTCGTCGCCCTGCGCGGCCAGCCAGCGCCAGGCCTGGGCCGCGCCCGGACCGATGCCGGCGACCAGGGTCGGCTTGTCGGCCAGGCGGGTGAGGGCCTGGTCCATCGCCGCCTGCTGCTTGGCGCAATCGGCGGGTGGCAGGATCACCTGCACCAGCTGGGCCTCGCCGGCCTGGCTCAGGTCGAGCAGCTGTTTGTCGGTCAGGACCTGGTCCTGGGGTACGCCGATGGCCACCCGGGCCTTGGCGTGCACGCCGGGAGTAGCGCGGGTCAGGGCGCTGCCGTCGTCGAGGGTGAGGTGTTCCAGGCGCGCCTCGGGCGCCGGCCGGGTCCACTGCCAGAAGGCCGCGCCGCCGGCCAGCACGGCCAGCAGCAGGGGAATCAGTACGTACAGCCAATAGCGTCGGATCATCAACGTTTCACCAATCCAGTCAGGCCGCCAGCGATCAGGGCGGCGGTGTCAGCCAGTGCCACCAGCGGGTCGAGCCCGGCCGGCACGGCCATGTAGCGGGGTTCCCAGTCCGGCTGGAACTTGTCCTTGAAGCGCCGCAGGCCCTGGAAGTTGTAGAGCTGCTCGCCGCGCTGGAACACCATCGAGCCCAGGCGCTGGGTCAAGGGCGCGCCACGGCGCGGCTGCAAGCCGGAGAGGGGGACCATCCCCAGGCTGAAACGGCCATAGTCATGGCTCTTGTAATGCAAGATCAGGCCGACCATCATGAATTCCATGGTCAGCTTCGGCGCTTCCGGGTGCGCGCGCATCAGGTCGAGACTGGCCAACTCGTTGCTGTGGGTTTCCAGCAGGTTGGCGAAGGCCACAGGGCGGCCCTGGAAGCGGATCAGCGCGATGCGGAAATGCTGCAGGTACTCGGGGCTGAAGCGACCGAGGGAGAAGCCTTTCTCGCGCACGTTCTTGCCGTCGAGCCAGGCGTCGGAGATTTCCTTGAGCTCGGCCAGCGGCGCCTGGCCGGGCTCGTGGATCTCCAGGCTCAGGCCGTCGCGTCCGCCTCGGTTCCAGGTGTAGCGCAGGTCTTTCATCTCCTTGCCCTTGGCCTCGATGTCGAAGCGCCGCAGGTCGACCCGGGCCTCTTCGCCGAGCTTGATCGCGGTCAGGCCGATGTCCATGTAGAACGGCAGGTTCTCCGCCCGCACCTGGTAGAACACCGGGCGCGCATGGTGCAGGTCGCACAGGTCGCGGAACTGCCAGATCATCTCGGCGCGCTCTTGGGCCGGGCCGATCGGGTCGTACAGGGCCACCAGGCTGCGGCCGCGGCGGGCGTACATGAGGAAGGCGTTGTCGTTGGGGTGGAACAGCAGCGCCTTGTCACCGGTCAGGGCCAGGCCGCCATCGGGCTGGTCGGAGGCCAGCAGGATGCGGTTGGCGCGTTGCAGTTCGTCCTCGGTCGGCAGGTGGATGACCGGGCGGGCGGTGCGCAGCAGCCAGGTGAGAGCAACGATTACCAACAGCACGGCGCTGCCGAGGGCGGCACGCAGGCCGCGCGGCGCGTCGGCGTCTAGGGTGAACTGCCACCACAGCTTGTGGGTGTAGGGTACATCCTGGTAGGCGAACAGCAGCAGCCACACCGAGGCGCCGACCACGCAGGCGCTGGCTACCAGGTACACCGGCGAGAACGGCAGCTCCAGCAGGCGGCTGGGACGGTAGAACGAGCGGCGGAACAACGCCAGCAGCGCGGCGGTGAAGCACATCAGGCTGGCTTCTTCCCAGTCGAAGCCCTTGAGCAGCGACAGCACCGCGCCCACCAGCAGCAGCACCGTGGTCAGCAGCCAGGCAGCCGACAGGCGCCGACGCAGACCCTGGGCGAGCAGCAGGCAGAGCACGCCGATCAGGCTGGCGCCGAAGTGCGAGGCATCGATCAGGCGGTGCGGAATCAGGAAGCCCATGTGTTCCAGGCGGCTGTCGATTTCCGGGGTGGCGCCGGAGAACAGCAGCACCACGCCGGAGAGGAACACCAGGATCGCCAGCACCGGCGCGGCCAGCCCCGAGGCGGCACGGATCGCCTGTTGGGTGACCATCAGGCGGCGGGCTTCGTTGGCCAGCAGCAGCACACAGGCCATCAGCAGCGGCATGACCACGTAGATCAGTCGGTACAGCAGCAGCGCGGCGGCCAGCGGCGCGGCCCCCAGCTGGTTGGCGAAGGCCGCCAGCAGGATCGCCTCGAACACGCCGACGCCGCCCGGCACATGGCTGAGCACGCCGGCGGCGAGGGCGAGCAGGTAGACCAGCACGAAGGCGCCGAACGGCGGCGCTTGCGGCAGCAGCAGGTAGAGCACGGTGGCGGCAGCGGCGACATCCAGGGCAGTGATCAGCAGTTGCAGCGCGGTAAGGCGCGCACCCGGCAGGCGCAGGGTGCGGCGGCCGAACTGCACCAGCAAGTTGTCGGCCAGTGGTTGTTCGGGCAGGCGACGACGATACAGGCCCATCACCAGGGCGGCGGCGGCCACCAGCACGGCGACTGCGATACCGCCCAGCAGCGGGGCGGGCAGGCGCAGCGCGGTTGCCGCCGCAGGCAGGTCGCTCAACGTGGCCAGTGCCGCCAGGGGCGGAAGGGCGCAGCCCAGCGAGAGACTGGCAAAGACCGTCATGCGCGCGACTTCCGCGGCGCCCAGGCCTTGGCGCGCATAGAGGCGATAGCGTACTGAGCCGCCAGACAGCATCGACAGGCCAATGGCGTTGCCGATGGCAAAGGCACTGAAGCCGCCCAGCACCAGGGTGCGGGGCGGCAGTTGCACGGCCGCGTAGCGGCTGGCCGACCATTCATAGCCCAGCAGGATGACGAAACCGACCACAGTGGCCAGGACCGCGCCGAGCAGTGCATTGGCCGGCACGCTGAGCATGGCATCGTGCAGCGCATAGATGTCCAGTTCGCTCAGCAGGTGGCGACAGGCGATCAGGCCCATGGCGAACAACACCAGGGTCACTGCCAGCCCCAGCGGTTGGCGGTACTTGCTCAGGCGCTCCAGCCAGGGCAGGCGCTGGGCAGCCGTGGGCAAGGCCGCCGTCAGCGGTGCCTGGGTTTCGGGAGTGGGGGCGGTCATGGGGTGCCTCGTGCGGTCTGCGCGAGGTGAAGGCAAGGTACGGCCAAGTGAAAGTCCCTTTGGAAAAACGTATCCGAATATTACTCCGGGCCGACGGCTTAATCTGTTTCAGGATAGTTAAAGATAGTTCATTCAGCCGCAGGGGCGCGGCAAGGGAGACCGGTAGCGGGGAAGGGGGCAATTGGCTTTTACGGAGCCTGAATGCAACAAGCCCCGCACTATCTTGCGACAGGCGGGGCTTGTTCTGACGAATATGGTTGCGGGAGCCGGATTTGAACCGACGACCTTCGGGTTATGAGCCCGACGAGCTACCAGGCTGCTCCATCCCGCGTCAGAGGGGCGCATTGTACGGATTGGCCGTGCGTTGTCAAGTGCGTACGTTGAGTACAACGTCATTTGGTCGATCAACAGGCAATAAAAAAGGCCACTGTCGAAACAGTGGCCTTTTTTTGAATCTGGTTGCGGGAGCCGGATTTGAACCGACGACCTTCGGGTTATGAGCCCGACGAGCTACCAGGCTGCTCCATCCCGCGCCTGTGGGACCGAATTCTACCGATTTCTATTTTACTGTCAAGCGTTACTGCTTGATTTTTCATGGGTTTTTAATAATCGGCAATCGAAATGCAATAAAAAAGGCCACTGTCGAAACAGTGGCCTTTTCTTGAATCTGGTTGCGGGAGCCGGATTTGAACCGACGACCTTCGGGTTATGAGCCCGACGAGCTACCAGGCTGCTCCATCCCGCGCCTGTGAGATCGAATTCTACGGATTTCCTTCGTGGTGTCAAGTATTTAATTCAAAAAAACCTTTTTTGTTCAAACCCTTAGCACTTCAGATTCGGATGCGCCTCAGTCGCGACGGGGCTTTCAGGCCGATCGTCCTGCACAGACTGTTTAGTGCTGGGGGCATGGGATATTATCTGTATGAATTTACAGTAGTGGCTGTCGTCCATGTCCCTGCGCAAGATCATCCACATTGATTGTGACTGTTTCTACGCCGCCATCGAGATGCGTGACGACCCGTGCCTGGTCGGTCGCCCCATGGCAGTGGGTGGGCAGCCGGGGCAGCGCGGGGTGATCGCCACCTGTAACTATGAAGCGCGTGCCTATGGCGTGCGTTCGGCGATGGCGTCCGGACATGCCATGAAATTGTGCCCGGACCTTGAGATCGTCAAGCCGCGCTTCGAGGCCTACCGCGAGGCGTCGCGGGAGATTCACGCGATTTTTCGTGACTACACCGAGTTGATCGAGCCGTTGTCCCTGGACGAAGCGTACCTGGATGTCAGCGACAGCCAGTGGTTTGCCGGCAGTGCCACGCGCATTGCCGAGGATATTCGCCGGCGGGTGGCCCAGCAGCTGCACATCACGGTTTCCGCCGGGGTGGCGCCGAACAAGTTCCTGGCCAAGATCGCCAGTGACTGGCGCAAGCCCAACGGCCTGTTCGTCATCACTCCGGATCAGGTGGAGGAATTCGTTGCGAACCTGCCGGTGGCGCGCTTGCACGGAGTCGGCAAGGTGACGGCGGACAAGCTCTCGCGGCTGGGGATCGATACCTGCCTGTCGCTGCGCGACTGGTCGCGGCTGGCGCTGGTTCGCGAGTTCGGCAGTTTTGGCGAGCGCCTGTGGGGACTGGCGCGGGGGATCGACGAGCGGGCGGTACAGAACGACAGCCGGCGACAGTCGGTCAGCGTCGAGAACACCTACGACCATGACCTGCCCGACCTGAACAGCTGCCTGGAAAAATTGCCGGAGCTGTTGGCCAGCCTGAACGAGCGGATAGCGCGGATGGACAGCAGCTATCGGCCCGACAAGCCCTTCGTCAAGGTCAAGTTCCATGACTTCAGCCAGACCACGATGGAGCAGGCGGGGGCGGGTAGGGATCTGGAGAGCTACCGGCAGTTGCTCAGCCAGGCGTTTGCCCGGGGCGGCAAGCCGGTGCGGTTGTTGGGTGTGGGGGTGAGGCTGCGCGATCTGCGCGGGGCGCATGAGCAGTTGGAGTTGTTCGAAGACAAATAGAAGAGGGGCTGCAAGCAGCCCCTCTTCTATTTACTGCACGCCTGGATCGGCCACCAGGCGTCCGGTGGCCTTGGTCAGCGTCTGCAGGAATTCCTGTTGCAGTTCCGGATCGTTGCGGGTCAGCTCGATCAGGCTCTGCTCCAGTTCACTGGCTTCTTCTTCCAGCCCCAGCTCCGACAGGCGCTTGACCCGATGCACCCACTGGCCGACATCATCATCCTCGAGATCGTCGAAGATCAGCTCGTGGGCCTCGAGCAGCTTGCCGCGCAGGTTGCCGCTGACCAGCAGGCTGGCATCGCCGCGCACCTGGTTGTCCTCGTCGACCACCTGCAGGTGCAGGGTGCCGATAGGGTTGAGGTTCTGCTCGGAGAACGGGCTGTCGAGCAGGTTCAGGCGCAGTACACCGTTCTTGTCGGTGGTCAGCTCGTGGGTCATCTTGCCGGCCTTGACCTCGACCAGGCGCTCGTTCCACGGGAGGCTGATGGACTCCTCGCGCTTGCCTTTCTCGACCTCGTCGATACCGGCCAGGTTCTGCTGGGCGCGACCGTTGGACGGCACGTTCATGAACGGGTTGACCCCCGCCACGCCATAGCTGAGCCAGTCGTGGGTGACGCTGTCCGGCAGGTTGCCCAGGGCGAACACGTTGACCACGTTGGCGCCGATACCGGCCACCACCGCTACCGCGCCCAGCGGGATCTCGTAGATCTCCCGCCAGGGTTGGTAGGGGGTGTAGCGGTCGTAGCGGCGGGTCACCTCGAACTCCGTGACCTCGAAGCGCTTGAGCTCATGGATGCGCACACGTCGTTGCGGAAGCTCCATCACCTTCGGCTCGCCGACATCGATCTGCAGACTGTGCTCGAGCAGCTTGCGCTCGACGCGCTCCTCGTGGTCGCTGCGCTGGGACATCTGGTTGGCGCAGCCGCCGAGGAGCAGGGCACCGCACAGTGCGGCGCCCCCCAGGGTGTAGGTACTTCGCTTGGACATGATCACTCGCGTAACGGGTTATCAGCGGCGGATGCGGGCCTGCAGGAAGGTCAGCGCGTCCGCGAGCGGCAGTGCCTGGGCCTCCGATTCGGTGCGGTGCTTGTATTCCAGGTTGCCTTCGGCAAGGCCGCGGTCGCTGACGACGATGCGGTGCGGAATGCCGATCAGCTCCATGTCGGCGAACTTGATGCCGGGGCTGGTCTTCTTGTCGCGGTCGTCCAGCAGCACTTCGAAGCCGGCGGCGGTCAGTTCGGCATACAGCTTGTCGGTGGCTTCGCGGACCACATCGGTCTCGTAGCGCAGCGGTACCAGGGCGATCTGGAACGGTGCCAGGGCGTCGTTCCAGATGATGCCTTTTTCGTCATGGCTCTGCTCGATGGCGGCAGCGACCACGCGGGACACGCCGATGCCGTAGCAGCCCATGGACAGTACGACAGGCTTGCCGTTCTCACCCAGCACCTGGCACTTGAGCGCCTCGCTGTACTTGGTGCCGAGCTGGAAGATATGGCCGACTTCGATGCCGCGCTTGATCACCAGGGTACCCTGGCCGTCCGGGCTCGGGTCGCCCTCGACCACGTTGCGCAGGTCGGCGACCTGTGGAACCGGCAGGTCGCGCTCCCAGTTGACGCCGAAGTAGTGCTTGTCGTCGATGTTGGCGCCGATGCCGAAGTCGCTCATCAAGGCGACCGAGCGGTCGATGATGCATTCCAGCGGCAGGTTCAGCGGGCCGAGCGAGCCTGCGCCGGCACCGATGGCGGCGCGCAGCTCGGCGTCGGAAGCCATGACCAGCGGGTCGGCGACCTGCTCCAGCTTGGCAGCCTTGATCTCGTTGAGCTCATGGTCGCCACGGACGATCAGGGCGACCAGCTTGCCTTCCTCGGCGCCATGCACGATCAGGGTCTTGACGGTCTTCTCGATCGCCAGGCCGAAGTTTTCCACCAGTTCGGCGATGGTCTTGGCGTTCGGGGTGTCGACCAGGCGCAGCTCTTCGGTCGGAGCCGGACGCACGGTTTCACGCGGGATGGCCTCGGCCTTCTCGATGTTGGCGGCGTAGTCGGAGGTGTCGCTGAAGATCACGTCGTCCTCGCCGGAGGAGGCGAGCACGTGGAATTCGTGGGAGTAGCTGCCACCGATGGAGCCGGTGTCGGCCTGCACCGGACGGAAGTCCAGGCCCAGGCGGGTGAAGATGTTGGAGTACGCCAGGTGCATGCGGTCGTAGGTTTCCTGCAGGGAAGCCTGGTCGGCATGGAAGGAGTAGGCGTCCTTCATGATGAACTCGCGGCCGCGCATCAGGCCGAAACGCGGACGGATCTCGTCACGGAACTTGGTCTGGATCTGATACATGTTCAGCGGCAGCTGCTTGTAGCTGGACAGCTCGTTGCGCGCCAGGTCGGTGATGACCTCTTCATGGGTCGGGCCGACGCAGAAGTCGCGCTGGTGGCGGTCCTTCAGGCGCAGCAGCTCGGGGCCGTATTGCTCCCAGCGGCCGGATTCCTGCCACAGTTCAGCCGGCTGGATGCTCGGCATCAGCACTTCGAGGGCACCGGCGGCGTTCATTTCCTCGCGGACCACGGCTTCGACCTTGCGCATCACCCGCAGGCCCATCGGCAGCCAGGTGTACAGGCCGGAGGCCAGTTTGCGGATCATGCCGGCACGCAGCATGAGCTGGTGGCTGATGACCACTGCATCGGCCGGGGTTTCTTTCTGGGTGGCGAGCAAATATTGACTGGTGCGCATGGTGGGCCGTGTCGATTGCCTGAATGTGAAATGACCCCGCATTGTACGGGGGCGAAACGAAAGCGTACAGAATGCAGCACTGGCGCGGTTCTGTCAGCCAAGAAAAAGCCCGGCGATCGCCGGGCTTCTTCATCTTGGGGCGTCGCAAACCTGGGTTTACAGGATGCTCAGCGGGTACTCGACGATCAGGCGCAGTTCGTCGATGGAGTTGGAACCGTAGTACACGCCGTCTGCGGAGCGGTAGGTAGCTTGACGCACGCGCAGGCTCAGGTCCTTGGCCGGGCCGCTTTGCAGGACGTACTTGACGTCGATGTCGCGTTCCCATTCCTTGCCGTTGTCGGTGGTGCGGGTAGTGGCGCCGGTACCACGAGCGTAACGGGTCATGAAGGTCAGGCCTGGGATGCCATACTCGGCGAAGTTCAGGTCGTAACGGGCCTGCCAGGATTTCTCGTCCTCGGCGTTGAAGTCGGAGCGGGCGATGGAGTTGGCCAGGAACACAGTGCCGCCACCGTCGACGCCATAGGCGTAGTCACCGTCGCCGCTGACTTTCTGGTAGGCCAGGGTGAAGGTGTGCGCGCCGATGTTGTAAGCGGCCGAGAGACTGGCGGCGATGTTGTCGAGCTCGTTGGTGCCATCCGATTTCGTCACCCAGGCGCCGGTGCGGTTTTCACCGATGGACTTGGTGTCATAGATGTTGAAGTCGAACACCAGGCCTTGCTTGTCGCTGATCGGCAATGCCCAGTTGACGTTGCCGTACCACTTGCGGAAGTGGTCTTCGACGCGGGAGTAGTACAGGGTGGTGCTCAGGCTGTCGGTGATGGCGTAGGTGCCACCGAAGACGTTCGCTTCGGTCAGGCCCGGGCGCTTCTCGCGCGCATCGTTGAGGCCACCGATGCTGTCCTTATAGCTTGCCGCCTGTGCATCGAGACGGGTGAAGTGACCGGCGTTCAGTTCCAGGCCCTTGATTTCCTTGCTGGTCAGCAAGAAGCCTTCGGCAACTTCAGGCAGCAGTCGGCTGTCGTCGGTGGCAAAGACCGGCATGGCGGTGTACTGGCCGCCATATTTCAGGACGGTGTCGGAAATACGGAATTTGACCGCGCCGTAGCCCTTGGAGTAATCGTCTTGCGAACGGCCGTCAGAGCCGGTAGGGAACAGGCCGGTGCCGGCGCGGCCCTTGCCACTGTCGAGCTTGACGCCCAGCAGGCCGATGGCGTCGACGCCGACGCCGACGGTGCCTTGGGTGAAGCCGGATTCGAAGGTGCCATGGAAGCCCAGGCCAGTTTCTTCTGCACGGCTCTGCTCGCCAGCCGGGGCATTACGGAAGTCACGGCTGAAATACAGCATCCGGGTCTTGACGTTCAGCTTGCTGTCTTCGACGAAGCCCTTGGACTCATCCTGCGAAGAGGCGATAGCCATCTGCGAAGTCCCTGCCGCTACGGCCAGGGCGATCATGCTCCACTTCATCACGCGCATCGTGATTTGCTCCTTTGGTTTTTAGGAAGAGTACCGCCGCACCCGGGTGTTTTAGTTATGGGGCCGGCTCTTTCTTGTTATGTCGGCGAAAATGTATATCACGCGGACTATTCTTGGCGATATGGGCAGAAACAACCTTTCGGTAACTTTATGGCCATGTCGCTGTTGGTTGTCTCCATGTCGCAAATCACGCCTGTCATATAAGGGCGTACAACTCCAGCGCTGTCTCGAAACCGTCATGTTTGTATAAATACAAAGTACGGCTTGTGAAACTCCCTGGTTTATCCGATGACGCTGTTGTTATTTGTCGCGTTCACCCTGCAATGCAGGGGTCGTGCCGACTTGGCGTGAAACGAATGCAACAAGCGTGCTCAAAATCACGAACGCTTGATGAAATTTTCACATCTGCCTCGAGCGGGGCTGGAAACCTCCGCAAACACGGGGCGCGACCAGTTCGTCGGCGGGTCGCGATCCTTCCTTGTGTTTGCTTGGGAAGCTGCCTTCCAAGTCAAGGTGTTACCGTCGATTGTTTATCCTGGCTGTTTTATGTGAAGGATGTGTGGCGAAGGTCTGACGAGCGGCATCATTTTGGTGCGAAAAGTAGCGCAGTGTTACCGAAGCGGGGCGTTGATGTTGTCATTCGCGTGCCGCAAACGCCCAGGGTCGACGTCGATGGGTGTGGCAGCGGTCGAAGCGGAGTATCCTTGCGCGCCTGTGCCCGACCGCTCGGAAGGGCTGAATCGCTTTAAGGAGGTTTGCCGTGTTCACCCTCGATTCGCGTCTGCAGGAGGATTCCCTGGTGCTGGGCGACCTGCCGCTGTGCCGCCTGCTGCTGAGCAAGGATGCCAACTACCCCTGGTTCATCCTGGTGCCGCGTCGCGCCGATATCACCGAAGTGTTCGAACTCGAGGAGGCAGACCAGCAGCAACTGTGGGTCGAGACCAGCGCCCTGGCCGAAGCGCTCAAGGATGCCTTCGCCGCCGACAAGATGAATGTCGCGGCCCTGGGCAACGTGGTCAGCCAGTTGCACATGCACGTGATCGTGCGTCGCCAGGGCGATGCCGCCTGGCCTGCCCCGGTCTGGGGCAAGGTGCCGGCGATCGGCTACACCCAGGAGCAGGTCGATGGTATTCGCCAGCAAGTGCGCGCGCTGCTGGGTGAAAGCTTCAAGGAGGCTTGAGGATGTCGCAGGAGCTGGAAATGCGCATGATCGAGCTGGAGACCCGCCAGGCCTTCCAGGATGACAGCTTGCAGGCGCTCAATGATGTGATTGTCGAGCAGGGCCGGGCGATCGAACGCTTGCAACTGCAGATGGCGGAGCTGATCAAGCGCTACGAGGAGATGGCCGGCCAGCAGGGCGGCGGGGGGGAGGAAGCGCCGCCGCCTCATTATTGAGCGCGGCGGCGGCAAAGGGTCAGCGGCGCGCGACGGCGACCACGTCTTCGGCCTGCAGGCCTTTGTCGCGGTGCATCACCGAGAACTCCACGCGCTGGCCTTCGACCAGCACCCGGTGGCCCTCGCCGCGGATGGCGCGAAAGTGCACGAAGATATCGTCACCGGAATCGCGGGAGATGAAGCCGAAGCCCTTGGAGGTGTTGAACCACTTCACGGTGCCGGTATCGCGATTGCCGAGGTCATGCGAGGTGCCTTGGCTGGAGCGGGCCTTTCGCGTGCCGCGAACGAAGCCGGCAATCAGGTGCAGGGCGCAGGCCAGGACGGCGCAGGCCAGGGCTGGCAGGTTGCCCAGCTCCGGGCGGGCCAGCAGGGTCACGGTCTGTAGCACCACGGCCAGCACCAGCAGCAGGCTGGCAGCGTGTTGCAGTTGCTGGCGCATGCCTTTGTAGTACTGCGGCAGTACCGGGGCAATGACCAGGTTGAGCAGCCCGAGCAGCGCCAGGTAGACGGCCTCGGGTTGTTGCAGGAAGGGTGTTGCGTCAGCTTTCAGGCTGGGTATGAGCGATAGCAGCAACGCTGCCAGGCCCGTCACCAGATGGACGATCTTGAACATTGGTTTGGCTCACATTGATAAGGCCGATCACAGGATGAGCTGGTCGCACGGTGCGCGTGAACGGTAGGCGCGAAAACGTGGCGGGCCAGCCTATGCACCCGGCATTGACAATCCGCACGGGTGGCACACTGCCTATTTAACAGCAAAGACGCAGGCTTCTCAAACCGGCTGGCGCGGGCGGCCCTGTGCCGCATGCGCCGGGCGGCAACTCTTGTTAGAGTGTTTGCTGCCCGCTTGATGATCAAGCCTTATGGAAAGGGGAGCTTCATGGCAATCGATATCGGTATCAGTGAAGAAGATCGCAAGTCCATCGTCGATGGATTGTCCCGCCTGTTGTCGGATACCTATGTGCTGTATCTGAAAACCCATAACTTCCATTGGAACGTCACCGGTCCGTCGTTCCGCACCCTGCACCTGATGTTCGAGGAGCAATACAACGAACTGGCCCTGGCGGTCGATTCGATTGCCGAGCGCATTCGCGCCCTGGGCTTCCCGGCGCCGGGTTCCTACGCCTTCTATGCCCGCCACTCCTCCATCAAGGAAGAGGAGGGGGTGCCGCCCGCCGAGGAAATGATCCGCCAGCTGGTGCAGGGGCAGGAGGCGGTGGTGCGCACTGCGCGCAGCATCTTCCCGGTGGTGGACAAGGTCAGTGACGAGCCGACTGCCGACTTGCTGACCCAGCGCATGCAGGTCCACGAGAAAACGGCGTGGATGCTGCGAGTCCTGCTCGACGGGAACTGATTGCCGGTTGCTTGTCGTTCTGCCCAATGAACACCGGGCCCGATACCGCTGGCGGTATCGGGCCCGTGCGTTTGTGGGGAAGGCCTTGCCGCTGCTATCGACCCGGTCGGTGGCGCTTCATGACGGTCATGGACCTGTTCGGCTGACGAACGGGGTGTGGTTTCGTGACGATGGAGCGGTGCGATGGGCGATCCGATGCGTGGTATCGATGGTAATGCAAGGCAGGGGGGCGGCAACCCGCGTCTCGACCCGTTCAGGCGGGATTTCGACATGGCCCAGGCCGGGCCCGTGTCGCGCTCGGTGCGGCTCAACGGCTTTGCCACCTGCCTGCGCCTGGAGGTGGTGTACTGGCGCATCCTGGAGCGCATCGCCCAGGCCAACCGTTGTTCGGTGAGTGCCGTGTTGTCCTATGTGGATCGCGAGGTGCACCTGCGCCATGGTGGGGTGAGGAATTTCAGCGGCCTGGTCAGGGTGATCTGCGTCGCCTGGCTGCAGGAAGCGCGAGACGCGCACTGATCGCCGGGCTGCACTGCTCTCCTTTACCATATATAATCCCGTTCTTTGCTGCCTTGGGCAGCGTGCGATGTGGTTGACGAGAGACACCCATGCCCCTGTACGACTATCAATGTGCATCCTGCGAACACCAAATGGAGGTGTTGCAGAAGATCAGTGCCGCGCCGCTGACCGATTGCCCGGCGTGCCAGGCGCCGGCATTGAAGAAGCTGCTGTCGGTCCCCGGCTTTCGCCTGAGTGGCAACGGCTGGTACGAGACCGACTTCAAGACCGGGGCGAAAAAGAATCTGGCAGGCGGCGACAAGGCCGACTGAGTTGAATTGCATCCGCCAGGTCTTGCAGTATTAGCCCCTTGGGCGGCCAAGACCTCCACCGAACACACGAATCACGAGAAGCGAAACCACGATCATGATGCGCAGCCATTATTGCGGCCAACTGAACGAGTCCCTGGACGGCCAGGAAGTCACCCTTTGCGGCTGGGTCCATCGTCGCCGCGACCACGGCGGGGTGATTTTCCTCGACATCCGTGACCGCGAAGGCATGGCCCAGGTCGTATTCGACCCGGATCGCGCCGAAACCTTCGCCGCCGCCGACCGCGTGCGCAGCGAATATGTCGTGCAGATCACCGGCAAGGTGCGCAAGCGCCCTGAAGGCGCGGTGAACGCCAACATGGCCTCCGGCGCCATCGAGATCCTCGGCTACCAGCTGAACGTGCTCAACGAAGCGGAAACCCCGCCGTTCCCGCTGAACGAATATTCCGACGTCGGCGAGGAAACCCGCCTGCGCTACCGCTTCATCGACCTGCGCCGTCCGGAAATGGCCGACAAGCTGCGCCTGCGTTCGCGCATTACCAGCAGCATCCGTCGCTTCCTCGACGAGAACGGCTTCCTCGATGTCGAAACGCCGATCCTGACCCGTGCCACCCCTGAAGGCGCGCGCGACTACCTGGTGCCGAGCCGCACCCACGCTGGCAGCTTCTTCGCCCTGCCGCAGTCGCCGCAGCTGTTCAAGCAGCTGCTGATGGTCGCCGGCTTCGACCGCTACTACCAGATCGCCAAGTGCTTCCGCGACGAAGACCTGCGCGCCGACCGCCAGCCGGAATTCACCCAGATCGACATCGAGACCAGCTTCCTCGACGAGTCCGAGATCATGGGCCTGACCGAAAGCATGATCCGCAAGCTGTTCAAGGAAGTGCTGGACCTGGAGTTCGGTGAGTTCCCGCACATGACCTTCGAAGAAGCCATGCGCCGCTACGGTTCCGACAAGCCGGACCTGCGTATTCCGCTGGAGCTGGTCGACGTCGCCGATCAGCTGAAGGATGTCGACTTCAAGGTCTTCGCCGGCCCTGCCAACGATCCGAAGTGCCGTGTTACCGCCCTGCGCCTGCCGGGTGGTGCCAGCATGCCGCGCAGCAAGATCGACGAGTACACCAAGTTCGTCGGCATCTACGGTGCCAAGGGCCTGGCCTACATCAAGGTCAACGAACGCGCCAAGGGTGTCGAGGGTCTGCAGTCGCCGATCGTCAAGAACATCCCCGAGGCCAACCTCAACAACATCCTCGACCGCGTAGGCGCCGTGGATGGCGACATCGTGTTCTTCGGTGCCGACAAGTTCAAGATCGTCAGCGAGGCCCTGGGCGCGCTGCGTATCCGCCTGGGCCACGACTTCGAGCTGCTGACCTGCGAGTGGGCGCCGATGTGGGTCGTCGACTTCCCGATGTTCGAAGAGAACGAAGACGGCAGCTTCACCGCGCTGCACCACCCGTTCACCGCGCCGAAGTGCACCCCCGAAGAGCTGGAGGCCAACCCGGCCACTGCGCTGTCGCGTGCCTACGACATGGTCCTGAACGGCACCGAGCTGGGTGGCGGTTCGATCCGTATCCACCGCAAGGAGATGCAGCAAGCGGTCTTCCGCCTGCTGGGTATCGAGGCGGCAGAACAGGAAGAGAAGTTCGGCTTCCTGCTCGATGCCCTGAAGTTCGGCGCACCACCTCACGGTGGCCTGGCCTTCGGCCTGGATCGCCTGGTCATGCTGATGACCGGCGCCCAGTCGATCCGTGAAGTGATCGCCTTCCCGAAAACCCAGAGCGCCGCGTGCGTCATGACCCAGGCCCCTGGCCTGGTCGACGCCAAGGCCCTGCGTGAGCTGCACATCCGTCTGCGCGAGCAGACCAAGGTCGAGTGATCGACCGGGGTGCCTCGGTCACGGGGTGCCCCCGCGCTTGATGCGCAGGATTCTTCACGTTCCGCCCTTCGGGGCGGAACCTGTTTCTGTTTCAAGGATTCGGAGTCGTTATGGCTGGTCATTCCAAGTGGGCGAACATCAAGCACCGCAAAGAGCGCCAGGATGCCAAGAGAGGCAAGGTCTTCACCAAGTGGATCCGCGAACTGACCGTCGCGGCCAAGCAGGGCGGCCCTGACCCGGCCTCCAACCCGCGCCTGCGCCTGGCGCTGGACAAGGCCCTGGGTGCCAACATGAGCCGCGATATCATCGATCGCGCCGTGGCCCGTGGTGCCGGCACCAATGAAAGCGACAACGTCGAAGAGCTGAGCTACGAGGGCTACGGTCCGGGCGGCGTGGCGATCATGGTCGAGGCCATGACCGACAACCGCAACCGTACCGCCGCCGCCGTGCGTCATGCCTTCACCAAGTGCGGTGGCAACCTGGGCACCGACGGCTCGGTGGCCTACCTGTTCGAGCGCAAGGGGCAGATCAGCTTCGCCGCCGAGCTTGCGGTCGACGAGGACGCGCTGATGGAAGCCGCGATGGAGGCCGACGCCGACGACGTGGTGGCCAACGACGATGGCTCCTTCGAGGTGTTCACCTCGTTCAACAGCTTCTATGCCGTGCGCAATGCGCTCGAAGAGGCCGGCTTCAAGGCCTCGGATGCCGAGATCGTGATGCAGCCGACCACCAGCGCCGAGCTGGACAAGGACGGCGCGGAGAAGGTGCTCAAGCTGATCGACATGCTCGAGGACCTGGACGACGTGCAGAACGTCTACTCCAATGCGCAGATCTCGGATGAGATCATGGAAAGCCTCGGCTAAGGTGTTCTGGCGATCCCTGCCGGTTCTTTGAATTTGTCAGCGCCTGTCCCGGCCCTTTCGCGGGTAAACCCGCTCCCACAGGTACTGCACCGACTCTGTATGTGGTGCAGTACCTGTGGGAGCGGGTTTACCCGCGAAAGGGCCGGGACAGTTTGCAGAGATGCACCAATTTTTTCACAGACACTATGACTCTGATTCTTGGTATCGACCCCGGCTCGCGCATCACCGGCTTCGGCGTGGTTCGCCAGACTGCCCGTGGTTGCGAGTATGTGGCCTCGGGCTGCATTCGCACCGGTGGCGGCGAGCTGCCCGAACGTCTGCAGATCGTCTTTCGCGGGGTGAGCGAGATCATCCGCGAGCATGGTCCGGTGACCATGGGCATCGAGCGGGTGTTCATGGCGCGCAACGCCGATTCCGCGCTCAAGCTGGGCCAGGCCCGGGGCGCGGCCATCGTCGCCGCGGCCGAGGCGGGCCTGGAGATCGCCGAGTACACTGCCAGCCAGGTCAAGCAGGCCGTGGCCGGCACCGGCGGGGCCAATAAAGAGCAGGTGATGATGATGGTCATGCACCTGCTCAAGCTGACCCAGAAGCCGCAGATCGACGCCTCCGACGCCCTGGCCATCGCCCTGTGCCATGCCCATACCCGTTCCAGCCTGATTCCCCATGGGCTGGCGACGGCGCGGCGGCGTGGCGGACGCTTGCGTCTGTAACCGCTTCATGCGCTGATACACATTTTGTCCGGGTGGCGCGCGCTCCCGGCGCATTTGCTGATAGGGTGGACCGGTTTTCGACCGGCGCCCGAGAGGAAGGATCGGAACGTGATTGGACGTTTGCGTGGCACCCTGGCGGAAAAACAGCCGCCGCACCTGATTATCGACGTCAACGGCGTGGGCTACGAGCTGGAAGTGCCGATGACCACCCTGTATCGCCTGCCCAAGGTCGGCGAGCCAGTGACCGTGCATACCCACCTGGTGGTGCGCGAAGACGCCCACCTGCTCTATGGTTTCGCGGAAAAACGCGAGCGCGAGCTGTTCCGCGAGCTGATCCGCCTCAACGGCGTGGGGCCGAAGCTGGCGCTGGCGCTGATGTCCGGCCTGGAAGTGGACGAGCTGGTGCGCTGCGTGCAGGCCCAGGACGCCTCGGTCCTGGTACGCGTGCCCGGCGTCGGCAAGAAAACCGCCGAACGCCTGCTGGTCGAACTCAAGGACCGCTTCAAGGCATGGGAAACGTCCCCGGCGATGTTCACCCTGGTCTCCGACGGCCCGTTGCCGGTCGCCAGTGAGTCCTCGGCCGAGGCCGACGCGGTCAGTGCCCTGGTCTCCCTGGGCTACAAGCCACAGGAAGCGAGCAAGGCGATTGCCGCGATCAAGGACAAGGCGGGCCTGAGCAGCGAGGAACTGATTCGTCGCAGCCTTAAGGGGATGATTGCCAAGTGATCGAGACCGACCGCCTGATCGCCGCCAGTGGCCGCGACCGTGAAGAAGTCCAGGACCGCGCGATCCGCCCGCTGCGCCTGGACGAGTACATCGGCCAGCCGGTGGTGCGCGAGCAGATGGCGCTGTTCATCCAGGCCGCGCGCGGGCGCAACGAGTCCCTCGACCATACCCTGATCTTCGGCCCGCCGGGCCTGGGCAAGACCACCCTGGCCAACATCATCGCCCAGGAAATGGGCGTGTCGGTCAAGAGCACCTCGGGCCCGATCCTCGAGCGCCCGGGCGACCTGGCGGCGATGCTGACCAACCTCGAGCCCCATGACGTACTGTTCATCGACGAGATCCATCGGTTGTCGCCGGTGGTCGAGGAGGTGCTGTACCCAGCGATGGAAGACTTCCAGCTGGACATCATGATCGGCGAAGGCCCGGCCGCGCGCTCGATCAAGCTCGACCTGCCGCCGTTCACCCTGGTCGGCGCCACCACCCGCGCCGGCATGCTGACCAACCCGCTGCGTGATCGTTTCGGCATCGTCCAGCGCCTGGAGTTCTACAGCAACAAGGACCTGGCCACCATCGTCAGCCGTTCGGCCGGTATTCTCGGGCTGCCGATGGACGACAAGGGCGCCTTCGAGATCGCCCGCCGGGCGCGGGGCACGCCGCGGATCGCCAACCGCCTGCTGCGACGGGTGCGCGACTTTGCCGAAGTGCGCGGCAAGGGCGAGATCACCAAGGCTGTCGCGGACATGGCGCTGAACCTGCTGGATGTCGATGAGCGTGGTTTCGATCACTCCGACCGCCGTCTGCTGCTGACCATGATCGAGAAGTTCGACGGCGGTCCGGTGGGGCTCGACAACATTGCCGCGGCGATCGGTGAGGAGCGCCACACCATCGAGGACGTGCTCGAACCCTATCTGATCCAGCAGGGCTACATCATGCGCACCCCTCGGGGTCGCGTGGTGACCCGGCACGCCTACCTGCATTTCGGCCTGAACATCCCCGGACGTTTCTGCGAAGGTGGCGAATATGCCGCCCAGGACGACGAATGACAGATCGAATCGGGATTTTCATGGTCCTACCGCTGGCACGCCGCAGGCTCGCTGGCAATACGACATTATCGATGCAAAAACAGTTGCCGGGGCGGATTGGCAAGTTCAGGAGTAACCACTAGAGTATGCGCGCGCAAAATGGGCTGGAACCGTTCGCACACCGCTGTCGCGTCTATTACGAGGATACCGACGCCGGTGGCGTGGTGTATTACGTCAACTACCTCAAGTTCATGGAGCGCGCCCGCACCGAGCGGCTGCGGCACCTGGGGTTCTCCCAGGCCCAGCTGGCGCAGGACAACCTGTTGTTCGTGGTCCATTCCAGCGAGGCGCGCTATCACGCGCCGGCCCGCCTGGACGATGAGCTGCGGGTGACCGCGCAGGTGCTTGAATTGAATCGTGCCAGCCTGCGCTTCGTGCAGCAGGTGTGGCGAACACAGGATGAAGTGCTGCTCTGCGAGGGGCAGTTCCTGGTGGCCGCCGTGCGCGCCGACACTTTCAAACCCCGGGCCATTCCCCCAGAACTGCGCGACGCATTTCTGGCGGACGGCGCGGGTACTCAATCGAACGCAGGAGAATAAGCGTGGAAGCAAACGTCGTCGACCATACCTCCATGTGGAGCCTGGTCGCCAATGCCAGTGTCGTGGTTCAGCTGGTAATGCTGACCCTCGTGGCAGCCTCGGTGACCTCTTGGATCATGATCTTCCAGCGCAGCACCATGCTGCGTGCCGGTCGTCGTGCACTGGACGCTTTCGAAGAGCGCTTCTGGTCGGGCATCGACCTGTCCAAGCTGTACCGCCAGGCGGGCAGCAACCCCGATCCGGACTCGGGTGTCGAGCAGGTGTTCCGCGCCGGCTTCAAGGAATTCTCGCGTCTGCGCCAGCAGCCGGGCGTTGACCCTGACGCGGTCATGGAAGGTGTCGGTCGTGCCATGCGCGTGGCCATCTCCCGCGAGGAAGAAAAGCTCGAGCAGAGCCTGCCGTTCCTGGCGACCGTCGGTTCCACCAGCCCGTACATCGGTCTGTTCGGTACCGTGTGGGGCATCATGAACTCGTTCCGCGGCCTGGCCAGCGCCCAGCAGGCGACCCTGGCCACCGTGGCTCCCGGTATCGCCGAGGCCCTGATCGCCACTGCGATCGGCCTGTTCGCCGCGATCCCGGCCGTTATCGCCTACAACCGTTTTGCCGCGCGCAGTGAAGTGCTGATTGGCCGCTACTACACCTTCGCCGACGAGTTCCAGGCGATCCTGCACCGCAAAGTACACACCAGCGAAGAGTGATCAGGTAGAAACCCATGGCCCGAGTTCGCCACAAACGCAAGCCGGTCGCCGAGATGAACGTGGTGCCCTACATCGACGTGATGCTGGTGCTGCTGGTCATCTTCATGGTGACCGCCCCCATGCTCAACCAGGGCGTGAAGGTGGACCTGCCCAAGGTTTCCAGCGAAGCCTTGCCGCAGGACAACAACGTCCAGGTCCTGACCATCTCGATCAAGGCCGACAAGACTTACTACTGGAACCTCGGCAGCGAAGTCGACACCGACAAGCAGATGGACAAGGCCATGACCTTGCCGGAAATGACCGGTGCGGTGACCAAGATCATCGCCGCCGGCCGTGACCAGGGCAAGCAGACCCAGGTCTTCATCCGTGGCGACAAGGCCGTCGACTACGGCGCGGTCATGGGCGCCATGGGCGGGTTGCAGAAGGCCGGTGTCGGTAACGTTGGCCTGATTACCGAGGCGCCCTGATGCAGCAGCGAGAGCCATCCGCCTCGGAAAGCTACTTCTGGCCCAGCGTCTGGGCCATTGGCCTGCATGTGCTGGTGTTCGGCATGCTGTTCGTCAGCTTTGCCATGACCCCCGAGCTGCCGCCGTCCAAGCCCATCGTCCAGGCCACGCTCTACCAGCTCAAGTCCAAGAGCCAGGCGACCACCCAGACCAATCAGAAGATTGCCGGTGAGGCGAAGAAGACTGCTTCGCGCCAGACCGAGGTCGAGCAGCTGGAACAGAAGAAGATCGAGCAGGAGGCCGTGAAGGCCGCGGAACAAAAGAAAGCCGACGCCGCTCAAAAGGCCGAGGAGGCTCGCGAAGCCGCCGAGGCGAAGAAAGCCGAGGCCGCCGAGCAGAAGAAAGCCGCCGAGGCCAAGAAAGCCGAGGAAGCGAAGAAGGCCGCTGAAAAGCAGCAGGCCGACATCGCCAAGAAGAAGGCTGAGGAAGAGGCCAAGAAGCAGGCCGAGGAAGAAGCCAAGAAACAAGCCGCGGAAGAGGCGAAGAAGAAAGCCGCCGAAGACGCGAAGAAAAAAGCAGCCGAGGACGCCAAGAAGAAAGCGGCGGCCGAGGACGCGAAGAAGAAGGCAGCTGAAGAGGCCAAGAAAAAGGCCGCGGCAGACGCCCAGAAGAAAAAGGCACAGGAAGCGGCCCGCAAGGCGGCGGAAGACAAGAAGGCCCAGGCGCTCGCCGAGCTGTTGTCCGACACCACCGAGCGGCAGCAGGCGCTGGCCGACGAGCAGGGTGACCAGGTGGCCGGCGACTTCGACGACCTGATCCGCATGCGCGCGGCCGAAGGTTGGGCGCGTCCGCCATCTGCGCGCAAAGGCATGACGGTAGTTCTGCAGATCAACATGCTGCCGGACGGCACCATCACCAACGTGAGTGTGGCCAAGTCCAGCGGCGACGGTCCGTTCGACAGCTCGGCCGTGGCCGCGGTGAAGAACATTGGTCGGTTGACCGAGATGCAGGGCTTGAAGCCGAGCGATTTCAATCCGTATCGTTCATTCAAGATGACATTTACACCTGAGGATCTAGCGTTGTGATTAAACGTCTGAGAGGACTCCTGGTCTTGCTCTGCTGCGTGGCAGGCATGGCCATGGCAGAAGAAAAGAACATCCTGGTCACCAGCGGTAGCGACCGGGCAACTCCCATTGCGGTAGTGCCGTTCGGCGTGCAGGGCGGCAGCGTGCTGCCCGAAGACATGGCTGACATCATCAGCAACGACCTGCGCAACTCCGGCTACTACGGGCCGATCCCGCGGCAGAACATGATCAGCCTGCCGACCCAGGCCAGCGAAGTGATCTTCCGTGACTGGAAAGCCCTGGGCGCCCAGTACGTCATGGTCGGCAGCATCGTTCCGGCCGGTGGCCGCCTGCAGGTGAGCTATGCGCTGTTCAACGTCGCCACCGAGCAGCAAGTGCTGACCGGCAGCGTTGCCGGCGGCGTCGACCAGTTGCGCGACATGGCCCACTACATCGCCGACCAGTCGTTCGAGAAGCTCACCGGCATCAAGGGTGCGTTCTCCACCCGCATGCTGTACGTGACCGCCGAGCGCTTCTCGACCAACAACACCCGCTACACCCTGCAGCGTTCGGACTACGACGGTGCCCGTGCGGTGACCCTGTTGCAGTCGCGTGAACCGATCCTGTCGCCGCGTTTCGCGCCGGATGGCAAGCGTATCGCCTATGTCTCGTTCGAGCAGAAGCGTCCGCGCATCTTCATCCAGCACATCGACACCGGCCGCCGCGAGCAGATCACCAACTTCGAGGGCCTGAACGGCGCCCCGGCCTGGTCGCCTGACGGCACCCGCCTGGCGTTCGTGCTGTCGAAGGATGGCAACCCGGACATCTACGTGATGAACGTGGCTTCGCGCCAGATCACTCGCGTGACCGCAGGCCCGGGCATCAACACCGAGCCGTTCTGGGGCAAGGATGGCAACACCCTGTACTTCACCTCCGACCGTGGCGGCAAGCCGCAGATCTACAAGCAGTCGGTCGGTGGCGGTGGCGCCGAGCGCGTGACATTCGTGGGTAACTACAACGCCAACCCGAAACTGTCGGCGGACGAGAAGACCCTGGTGATGATCCATCGCCAGCAGGGCTTCACCAACTTCAAGGTGGCCGCCCAGGACCTGCAACGCGGAAGTGTAAAGATTCTCACCGAGACCAGTCTTGATGAGTCTCCCACTGTTGCGCCAAACGGCACCATGCTAATCTACGCCACCCGCCAGCAGGGCCGGGGAGTCTTGATGCTCGTGTCGCTTAACGGCCGCGTGAGGCTCCCGCTTCCTACCGCTCAAGGCGAAGTCAGAGAACCGTCCTGGTCCCCTTACCTGAACTGATTGCGGCGTAACACGTTTTGCTTAACACACTGGGGTTTCATTAGGAGTTTCACGATGGAAATGCTGAAGTTTGGTAAATTCGCTGCGCTGGCTCTGGCCATGGCCGTAGCTGTAGGTTGCTCCTCGAAAGGCGGTGACAACGCTGGTGAAGGCGCTGTTGACCCGAACGCTGGCTACGGTGCCAACACTGGCGCTGTCGACGGCTCCCTGAGCGAAGAAGCCGCCCTGCGCGCAATCACCACCTTCTACTTCGAATACGACAGCTCGGATCTGAAGCCAGAAGCCATGCGCTCCCTGGACGTTCACGCCAAGGACCTGAAAGCCAACGGCAACCGCGTTGTCCTGGAAGGCAACACCGACGAGCGCGGCACCCGCGAGTACAACATGGCTCTGGGTGAGCGTCGTGCCAAGGCCGTTCAGCGCTACCTGGTTCTGCAGGGCGTTTCCCCTGCTCAGCTGGAACTGGTTTCCTACGGCGAAGAGCGTCCAGTTGCCACCGGCAACGACGAGCAGTCCTGGGCTCAGAACCGTCGCGTAGAACTGCGTAAGTAAGTTCTTATGCGTATGTGCCGTCGTGCTGTAACCGTCCTCGCACTCAGCCTGCCCCTTTCGGCGTGGGCTGCGGTTCCCGTAGTAGATGACAACGCGGGTGGCTATCCACCTGCGGGTTATGGCACGAGCGGCGCCTATGCCGGAGCAGGGGCTTCGGCCCCTGCTTCTGCAAATGGCCAGCTGTTCATGCAGCTGCAGCAGATGCAGGACCAGATTTCCCGCCAGCAAGGCATCATCGAAGAGTTGCAGAACGATGTGTCGCGCATGAAGCAGGAAAACCTCGAGCGCTACCAGGATCTCGATCGCCGCCTCAGCAGCGGTGCCGCGCCTGCCGCGACTCCAGACAATTCCTCCACCGGTGGCGCGAACAACGCAGCCACGGGTGCCGCTGCCGGCGCCAGCGCCGCGCAGCCACCGGCCGCCAGCAGCGAGCCGGGTGATCCGGCGAAAGAGAAGCTGTATTACGATGCCGCTTTCGACCTGATCAAGCAGAAGGACTTCGACAAGGCCAGCCAGGCCTTCAACGCCTTCCTGCGCAAGTACCCCAACAGCCAGTACGCCGGCAATGCCCAGTACTGGCTCGGCGAGGTCAACCTGGCCAAGGGCGACCTGCAAGGCGCCAGCCAGGCCTTCGCCGAAGTCGGCCAGAAGTATCCGAAACACAGCAAGGTGCCAGATTCGCTGTACAAGCTGGCCGATGTCGAGCGCCGCATGGGCCACACCGACAAGGTCAAGGGCATCCTGCAGCAGGTCATCACCCAGTACCCCGGCACCTCCGCCGCACAACTGGCCCAGCGCGACCTGCAAAAGCTCTGATTGACCCGTTGATGAAGAAACCCGCGCCTGTCGCGGGTTTTTTCGTTAGAATCACGGCCCTTTTTTCGTAAACACGCTGCCGCGGATAACGCCATGTCGAGTCCGCGACAGTGCCTGACGGAGGCGGACAGCCTGTTCAGCTGTCACGCCCGTGGCGATCATGCAAGACACATTACGCATCACCGAAGTGTTTTACTCGTTGCAGGGTGAAACGCGAACGGCCGGGCTGCCCACGGTTTTCGTGCGCCTGACCGGTTGCCCCTTGCGCTGCCAGTACTGCGACAGTGCCTACGCTTTCAGTGGCGGCACCATCCGCACCCTCGATTCGATCCTCGAGCAGGTCGCCGGCTTCAGGCCGCGCTACGTCTGCGTGACCGGCGGCGAGCCGCTGGCCCAGCCCAACGCGCTGCCGTTGCTGCAGCGACTGTGCGATGCCGGTTATGACGTGTCGCTGGAAACCAGCGGCGCCCTTGACATCAGTGGCGTCGACACCCGGGTCAGCCGCGTGGTCGACCTCAAGACCCCGGGCTCGGAAGAGTCCCATCGCAACCGCTACGAGAACATCGAGCTGCTGACCGGCAACGACCAGGTCAAGTTCGTCATCTGTTCCCGCGAGGACTACGATTGGGCGGTTTCCAAGCTGATTCAGTACAACCTGGCCGAGCGTGCCGGGGAGGTGCTGTTTTCGCCCAGCCACCATCAGGTGAGCGCCACCGACCTGGCCGACTGGATCGTCGCCGACAACCTGCCCGTGCGTTTCCAGCTGCAGCTGCACAAGCTGCTGTGGAACGACGAACCCGGACGTTGAGGATCAAGACATGACTGACAAACGCGCGGTAATCCTGTTGTCCGGTGGCCTGGACTCGGCCACCGTGGTGGCCATGGCCAAGGCCGACGGCTACCAGTGCTACACCATGAGTTTCGACTACGGCCAGCGCCATCGCGCCGAGCTCAACGCCGCGGCACGGGTGGCCCGTGACCTGGGCGTGGTCGAGCACAAGGTGATCGGCCTGAACCTCGACGGCATCGGTGGCTCGGCCCTGACCGACAGCAGCATCGATGTGCCCGAGGCGCCGAGCGAGGGGATTCCGGTCACCTATGTGCCGGCTCGCAACACCGTGTTCCTGTCCCTGGCCCTGGGCTGGGCGGAGGTGCTCGAAGCCCGTGACATCTTCATCGGTGTCAACGCCGTGGACTACTCCGGTTATCCGGATTGCCGTCCGGAATTCGTCGAAGCCTTCGAGCGCATGACCAACCTGGCCACCAAGGCCGGCGTGGAAGGGCAGGGCTTCCGCATCCAGGCGCCGCTGCAGAACCTGAGCAAGGCACAGATCGTCCAGGCGGGCATCGCCCGTGGCGTGGACTACAGCCTGACCGTTTCCTGCTATCAGGCCGACGACGACGGGCGTGCCTGCGGCAAGTGCGACAGCTGCCGCCTGCGGGCCGACGGCTTCAAGGCGGCCGGCGTAGAGGACCCCACCCGGTATTTCTGAAAATTTTTACGATGGGGTGTTGATTTCCTCTGAGAAATCAGTAATATACGCGCCATCCAACGGGTCGTTAGCTCAGTTGGTAGAGCAGTTGGCTTTTAACCAATTGGTCGTAGGTTCGAATCCTACACGACCCACCATATGCTGTACGAAAGAGCCCGCCTTCATGGCGGGCTTTTTCATACCTGTCGAAAAGTGGCCAGATCCACAGTCAACGGTTCAGGCGCCGCGCATCGAAGGCATCGCGTGCCTGGTAGGCGGTGTAGGTGGCCTGCGCGGCCACCAAGCCGGCCAGGCCGAAGGTGCGGTCGAGGCCGAACTGGCTGAAACCGCTCGGTATTGGCAGGCGACGGGCGATGGCGTCCGCCAGGACTTCGCCGGCGACCGTGGTCGGTGCCATGCCATGGCCGCCAAAGCCTACCGCGTGCCAGATGCCGTTATCGTCCTGGCCGATCTGCGCCATCTGGTGGCGCCCATAGCTCATCAGGCCGCCCCAGGAGTATTCCAGTTCCACGTCCTCGAGTTGCGGGTAGACGCTCACCAGGTCGGCCTTGAGCAGCCTGGCGATGGCTTGTGGCCCGCGATCAAGGATGGAGATGCGTCCGCCCCAGAGGATCCGGGTGTCTTTCAGCGGGCGGTAGTAATCGAAGGCGAAGCGAGTGTCGTAGATGGCCGACTGGCAGTTGATGGCATCCGGCAGGCGTGCGCCCAATGGCGGTGTGGTGACCACGTAGGTGGCGATCGGCAGAACGGCGCGTTCGATCGGGGCATAGACGCCGCGGGCATAGCCCCCTGTGGAGAACACCACTTCCTCGGCATGGACTTCGCCCTGGCTGGTGCGCACGATGTAGCCACCGGCCTTCTTCTCGATGCTGGTCACCGGCGACTGCTCGTAGATCGTCACCCCGGCCTGGACGGCAGCCTGGGCGATGCCGCAGACGTACTTGAGCGGGTGGAAGTGGAATGCGTTGCGCTCCAGCAGCCCGCCGTAATAGCGCTCGGTCCTGAGCTGCTCTTTCAGCTCGTCGGGGGCGATGTATTCCCAGTCGACGCCATAGGCCTGCTTCATCAGTTGGCGCGGTTTCTCCAGGCGCGACGGATCGTTGAACCAGTTGGCGAGGATCACGCCCTGGTCGACCAGGTCGCAGTCGATGGCGTAGCGGCGGGTGCGTTCGCGGATCAGGTCGACGGCATCGAGGGTCAGTCGATACAGCTTGCGTGCCTCGTTGGCGCCCAGCGCCGATAGCAGGTCGGCATTGCCGAGGCTGTAGCCGCCGAAGACAAAGCCGCCGTTGCGTCCCGAGGCGCCATGGCCGACACGTTGCGACTCAAGGAGCGTCACATCGCTCACCCCGCGCTCGGCAAGCCCGATCGCGGTCGACAGGCCAGCCAGGCCGCCACCGAGGATGCACACACGTGTATCGGTGCGTCCGCTTTGAGCGGGATAGAAGGTTCTGCTGGCGGTGGCTTCGTAGTAGGAGTCGAAGGTGCTGTTCATCAGGGTCCCGGAGCAGTGATGGGCGGACCGGGGCGGGTCCGCCAATGGAGTCAGGCGGGCTGCTGGCTGGCCGCGAGCGCTTCGCCGGCGGGCGCTGCCTTGCTGCGTTCGGCCTTGCGCATCTCGATGCTGGAAAAGTCCATTTCCCTGTAGCGCACCACCCTGGAGCCTGTGACCAGCTTGTGGCCGAACCAGACCACCACGAACAGCACCAGGCCGACGTAGGTGGCGAAGGCGCCGATCCAGTCGATTTGCCCGCCGATGAATGCCTGGTAGTTCTGCCCGAGCATCACCACCATGCACAGGCCGAAGGCGAACAGTGGGCCGAACGGGAAGTACTTCGACACATACGGCAGTTTCGCCAGGTCGTTGCCATGGAACAGGTAGCCGCGGCGGAAGCGGTAATGGCTGATGGCGATGCCCAGCCAGGCGATGAAGCCGAGCATGCCGGAGGTGTTGAGCAGCCACAGGTAGAGCTTGCCGGGGCTGAACAGGAAGCTCAGCAGGCATAGGCCGGCGACCGCGGCGGTGGCCAGCAGCGCCCAGACCGGCGTGCCGCTGCGAGTTACCCGGGCGAAGATGGCCGGCGCCTTGCGCTCCAGCGCCAGGCTGTAGAGCATGCGCGAGGAGGCGTACATGCCCGAGTTGCCGGCGGACAGCACCGAGGTCAGGATCACTGCGTTCATCACGGCCGCGGCGGCGAGCATGTCGGCCTTGGCGAAGATCAGGGTGAACGGGCTGATGGTGACGTCCGACAGGCCATCCTTGAGCAGCCGTGGATCGGTGTAGGGGATCAGCAGGCCGATCACGACGATGGTGAGCACGTAGAACAGCAGGATCCGCCAGAAGATCTGGCGTACGGCCTTGGGAATGTTGCGCCCCGGGTTTTCCGTTTCGCCGGCGGCGATGCCGACGAACTCGGTGCCCTGGAACGAGAAGCCGACGATCATCGCCACGCCGATCAGCGCCGGCAGGCCGCCGGCAATGGGCGCGTCGCCGATCTGCCAGAGGTGGGCGCCGCCGTCCTGGCCGCCTTCGAGGATGCCCATGAGCATCAGTACGCCCACGGCGATGAAGATGATGATGGTGATGACCTTGATCAGGGCGAACCAGAATTCCGCCTCGCCGAAGAAGCGCACCGAGGCGACGTTGAGGGCGAACAGCAGCACCAGGAAGGCCGCGCTCCAGATCACCCCGGGCGTGTCCGGGAACCAGTAGAGCATGATGATCTGCACGGCCACCAGGTCCACGGCGATGGTCACGGCCCAGGAGTACCAGTAGTTCCAGCCCAGGGCGAAGCCGAAGCTTTCTTCCACGTAGCGCGAGGCGTAGGTGGAGAACGAGCCGCTGACCGGCATGCACGCGGCCATTTCACCGAGGCTGGTCATCAGGAAGTAGACCATCAGGCCGATCACCGCGAAGGCCAGCAGCGCGCCGCCGGGGCCGGACTGGGCGATGGTGGCGCCGGAGGAGACGAACAGGCCGGTGCCGATGGAGCCGCCGATGGCGATCATGTTCAGGTGGCGGCTGGTAAGGGTGCGTTTGAGATGTCCGGAAGGCGGGGTTGCGGCAGTCAAACTTGCATTGTTGTTCGAATGGGTCATGGGCAACCTATTGGATCTGCATTCGGGTGAGTTGTTGTTTTTGTTGTGATCTGACCACTTCCAGTTGCAGGTGACGGGCGCGGGCTGGGCGCCGGTCGGCCGGCGGCTTCTCCAGTGCCGCGGCGGTCGCGATTGCATTGATTGAAATCAGTATTGGCGTTGAAAGGTGTTCTCAACAAACGACAATTAGTTGCTACATCATTCCGTTTTGGAATGTTTGATTTCGTCGTTTTGATGATGTGCCAAAGCGGGTGTTTGCACGTGTTCATTTGAATTGCCCAAGATTACTGGGATGTATTGACGTCATTGTGGAGTGGAATATTGTCGTTTTGTAACTGTCATGAAATGTACGAAACAATATGGCAGAAATTTATTCATCATTGATGCAGCAAAAAACCGATACCTGGGGGCCAGATATCGGTTCTTGGGGGGAGTGTCCCTTCAAGCGGAGGGACTGGTGTGAGGGCGGCGTTGTCGCGGGTTGTCAGCCTTCGTCAGGGCGAACCGTGCTGCTGCTTGCGGTCCGCTGTTGCTGTTTCGCCCGGGTGTCGGGCAGGTTGTCGAACGCGTGCAACCCGTTTTTAGCGTACGGGTCGCCGATCCAGCGTGTGCTGGTGGTGAACGCTTCGTTGACCAAGCTCTTGGCCGGCTCGTAGCGGTCGTAGCTCAGGCCCGCCAGGTCGGACAGGGTGTGGATCAGGTGTGCGCTGCTGTAGGGGCGGTTGGCCATCGATTGCAGGTCGCGCGGGTGCGCTGCCTGCCAGCTGGGCGAAGTCCAGAGCAGGAAGGGGATGGTGTACATCGGCCGGGTCGGGTCGGCCTCGTTGCGGCCGAGGCGATCATGATTGCCTGAACTGTAGACGTCCTCGCCATGGTCGGAGAGGTACAGCAGGAAGCCGTTCGGGGTGCTGGCCGAATAGCGCTTGATCAGGTCGGATACGACGAAGTCGTTGTAGCGCACGGCGTTGTCATAGAAGTTGTAGGTCTGTACCTGGTCGGGGGACAGCGCCGCCGGCGCGCCGGTGTTGTCCTTGAAGTGGTCGAAGCCGGCCGGATAGCGGTAGCGGTAATCCATGTGCGTGCCGAGCAGGTGAACGATGATCAGCTTCTTGCCGGCCGGGTCCTGCAGGGCCTTTTCGAAAGGCTCCAGCACCACGCTGTCGTACTGGCTGGCGTTCTGGTTGCGCTGGTTGTTCAGGTAGACCGGCACGTCCGTCTGCTGTGAGAAGGTGGTGAGCATGGTGTTGCGCTTGGTCATCGTCTGCTGGTTGGTGATCCAGAAGGTCTTGTAGCCGGCCTGTTTCATCAGGTTGATCAGCGATGGGTCGGTGAGGAAGCGATCAGGATGCTGTTCATCGCCGAACGTCAGGATTTGCTGCATCACTTCGATGGTGTACGGACGTGGCGAGACGACGTTGCGGAACACGGTGAGGCCCTTGTCACTGGCGGCCAGGGCATCGAGGTTCGGCGTGGTGTCGCGGTCGTAGCCGTACAGGTGCATGTGCTCGCGGGTGGTGGACTCGCCCAGTACCAGCACAAGTGTGCGTGGCGCGTCGCCGCTGTTGTCCGTGAGGTTCTGCAGCGGCGGCAGGGCGGCATTCTGCTCCAGTAGGGCCTGCATGTTGTCCAGCTGCTGGCGGTACTGCCGGTAGCCGACCACCAGTTGCCAGGGTACCGCGGCTGCCATGCGTTGTTCGACCTTTTCCTGGGCGTCGGCGAAGCTGCGTTGCTGGGAGACCATCTGCTTGTAGAACGGGTAGCCCAGGGTTGCCGTCAGTAGCAGGACGACCACCGGCAAGCGGCTGTACCGTGGCAGGGTGACCGGGCGGATGCGCCGCCACAGCAGCACGGCGATCGCGCTGTAGAGCAGCAGCCCCAGGCACAGCCAGATGCTGAAGTACTGGCTGAAGTATTCCCCGGCTTCGGCGGTGTTGGACTCGAACATCACGAAGATGACGCTTTGCGAGAACTCCTGGCGGTAGATGCCGAAATAGCTCAGGCCGACCAGCGAGCTGGCCCACAACACCAGCCCGATCAGGGCGGCGAGGGGGCGGGTCAGGCGCGGCAGCAGCAGGACCGGTGCCAGCCACAGGCTGCTGAGGAACAGGGCGTCGCGAAAGCCGGCAAAGCCGGTGGTGCCGCTGAACAACAGCAGGGCCTGGGTGATGCCGGAGAAGTACCAGAAGAACAGCAGGAGCCAGCCGAGGCCGGGCCAGTCGATGGATTTGCTAGCGGGGGGAGTTATACGGGACACGTGTGCCTCAGAGAGCGGTTGCCTGCCGGATCGGTTGGCAGGCGACGCTAAAGGGGGCAGCGTGAAAAGATCGTCAACAATTCATGAAAGTCCCGGAGAGACCGACGAGTGAGATACGAGTAACTTGCTCTTGTTGTTCGCTCTTGTTGTTGCTGTTTGCTTTTGCTTCTAAGCGCACGGTAGTTCAGGCAACACCAATTGCGACTTCAGGAGGCCGAGCGGAGTTCTTGCGGAGGGAGGTGACGGGCATGGATGCCCGTCAAGCGCTGCGCCCCAGGATGGGGCGTTCAGCGCGGTCCTCCCGGGA
>Ga0268257_1000700_pt1 | contig 35556 bp, 37 predicted proteins | sample AgamicAtPrz_FD_200249 | JGI IMG/M metagenome (GOLD analysis project Ga0268257, IMG submission 200249) | Agave microbial communities from Guanajuato, Mexico - At.P.rz (v2) (version 3) | ecosystem: Host-associated > Plants > Phyllosphere > Phylloplane/Leaf | place: Guanajuato, Mexico | collected... | reverse complement strand
CGCCGGCTCAGACACAAATAAAACCAAACCGATCCGATAGGGGAGAAACGATGCAACGACGCTTCATGCTCAAGTTCGCGGCGGCGCTGGGCGCGGCCGCACTGTTCGCGGGCGCGCATGCGCAGGCCGAAACCATCAAGGTCGGCGTGACGGGCGGCCCGCACGCGCAGATCATGGAAGTGGTGAAGAAGGTCGCGGCGAAGGACGGCCTGGAGATCCGCATCGTCGAATTCTCCGATTACGTGCAGCCGAACGCCGCGCTCGCGTCGGGCGACCTCGACGCGAACAGCTACCAGCACGAGCCGTATCTGCAGGCGCAGGTAAAGGATCGCGGCTACAAGCTGCTCAAGGTCGCGGACACCGTCACGTTTCCGATGGGCATCTATTCGAAGCGCGTGAAGTCGCTGGCCGAACTGAAGCCGGGCGCGCGCATCGCGGTGCCGAACGATCCGACCAACGGCGGCCGCGCGCTGCTGTTGCTGCAGAAGCAGGGGCTGCTGAAGCTGCGCGCGGATGCGGGGCTGAAGGCGACGCCGCTCGATATCGTCGACAATCCGCGCAAGCTGAAGATCGTCGAACTCGACGCGGCGCAGATTCCGCGCTCGCTCGGCGACGTCGACGCGGCCGCGATCAATACCAACTACGCGATGGAAGCGGGGTTGAAACCGAAGCAGGACGCGATCGCGATCGAGGGGCCGAGCGGCCCGTACGCGAACATCCTCGCGATCCGCGAGGCGGACCGGAACAAGCCGTGGGTCGCCAAGCTGATTGCCGCCTATCATTCGGCCGACGTGAAGCAGTTCATCGAAGGCAAGTTCGGCGGCGCGGTCATCGCCGCCTGGTAACGGGCGGCGCACCGGACGCCCGGCGGGATTAGAGTCGATGATCGAAAACCCGGGCTTTGCGTCCGGGTTTTTTCTCTTTTAAAATAGAACGACCGTTCGCTATCATTGGCGCGTCGCCAAGAAGCGGTATCCTCGACAACCATCATGGTTGGGTCCGCCTGGCCGCGCAGTCATGAGGCCTCGCTATAAAATGGCCTCTGGTCGTATTCGTAACTTTGGAGCGTGTGCATGAAAATCCTGGTGCCAGTGAAAAGAGTGGTCGATTACAACGTGAAGGTCCGCGTGAAGTCGGACAACACGGGTGTCGACATCGCGAACGTGAAGATGTCGATGAACCCGTTCGACGAAATCGCCGTGGAAGAAGCGGTGCGCCTGAAGGAAGCGGGCGTCGCGACCGAAGTGATCGCGGTGTCGGTGGGCGTCACGCAAGCGCAGGAAACGCTGCGCACGGCGCTGGCGATCGGCGCGGATCGCGCGATCCTCGTCGAGTCGAACGACAGCGTCGAGCCGCTGGCCGTCGCGAAGATCCTGAAGGCGCTGGTCGACAAGGAGCAGCCGCAACTGGTGATCCTCGGCAAGCAGGCGATCGACGACGATTCGAACCAGACGGGCCAGATGCTGGCTGCGCTGGCCGGCCTGCCGCAAGCGACGTTCGCGTCGAAGGTGACGGTGGCCGACGGCCGTGCAACGGTCGCACGCGAAGTCGACGGCGGCGCGGAAACGCTGTCGCTGACGCTGCCAGCGGTGGTTACGACCGACCTGCGCCTGAACGAGCCGCGCTACGTGACGCTGCCGAACATCATGAAGGCGAAGAAGAAGCCGCTGGAAACCGTGAAGCCGGAAGACCTCGGTGTGGACGTCGCGCCGCGTCTGAAGACGCTGAAGGTGGTCGAGCCGCCGAAGCGCGCGGCCGGCGTGAAGGTGCCGGACGTGAAGACGCTGGTCGAGAAGCTGAAGACCGAAGCCAAGGTGCTGTAAGAGGGAGCGCAAAGAAATGACGATTCTGGTGATTGCAGAACACGACAACGCGTCGATCAAGGCCGCGACGCTGAACACGGTGGCGGCGGCAGCGAAGATCGGCGGAGATATCCACGTGCTGGTCGCGGGCCACAACGCGCAAGCGGCGGCCGACGCGGCAGCGAAGATCGCAGGTGTGTCGAAGGTGCTGCTGGCCGACGCGCCGCAACTGGCCGAAGGCCTGGCGGAAAACGTCGAGGCGACCGCGTTGAACATCGCGAAGGACTACTCGCACATCCTCGCGCCGGCGACGGCCTACGGCAAGAACATCGCGCCGCGCATCGCCGCGAAGCTGGACGTCGCGCAGATCTCGGACATCACGGCGGTCGATTCGGCCGACACGTTCGAGCGCCCGATCTACGCGGGCAACGCGATCGCGACGGTGCAGTCGAGCGATCCGATCAAGGTGATCACGGTGCGTGCAACGGGTTTCGATCCGGTGGCGGCGGAAGGCGGCAGCGCATCGGTCGACAAGATCGACGCAGCGGCAGACGCCGGCAAGTCGCAGTTCGTGAGCCGTGAAGTGACGAAGCTGGACCGTCCGGAGCTGACGTCGGCGAGCATCATCGTGTCGGGCGGCCGCGGTCTGGGCAGCGGCGAGAACTACACGAAGGTGCTGGAGCCGCTGGCCGACAAGCTGTCGGCGGCACTCGGCGCCTCGCGCGCGGCAGTCGACGCCGGCTACGTGCCGAACGACTACCAGGTCGGCCAGACCGGCAAGATCGTCGCACCGCAGCTGTACATCGCGGTCGGCATCTCGGGTGCGATCCAGCACCTGGCCGGCATGAAGGATTCGAAGGTGATCGTCGCGATCAACAAGGATCCCGAAGCACCGATCTTCAGCGTGGCCGACTACGGGCTCGTCGGCGATCTGTTCTCGCTCGTGCCGGAACTCGTGAGCGAGCTCGGCTGACGCGGCGTGACGCTTCAGCGGTAAGTACACGAAAAACGGGCGCGATGAGCGCCCCTTTTTCGTTGTGTCGTCGCTGAAGCGGCGCGAGCGTCGTTCGTCTGGACGATTCGCGAATCGTACCGCGCCGTGCCGAACATATCGCCGCGCACGCATGACGGGTAACGTCGATTCGCTCGATGGGCGACGAGCGCATGCGCGAGTCGACTGAAGCCTCGTGCCGAGTCGGCACTCGCACTCGCCGTCACCGAAACGAGAAAGGCGCCCTCGGGCGCCTTTCTCGTTGATGCAACGGGCCCGCATCGCCGCGGGCCGTTCCGATTTACGCGTAGGCCGGACGCGTCTGGCCGGACACGTCTTTCAGGTAGCGATGCACCGACAGGTCGTCGGCCTGGATCGCGGGCATCTTGCCCGAGATCAGGTCCGCGAGCAGTTGGCCCGACCCGCACGACATCGTCCAGCCGAGCGTGCCATGGCCGGTGTTCAGGAACAGGTTAGACACCGGCGTGCGGCCGACGATCGGCGTGCCGTCCGGCGTCATCGGGCGCAGGCCCGTCCAGAACGTGGCCTTCGACGTGTCGCCGCCGCCCGGGAACAGGTCGTTCACGCACATCTCGAGCGTTTCGCGGCGCGCCGCGCGCAGCGTCTTGTCGAAGCCGACGATTTCCGCCATGCCGCCGACGCGGATGCGCTGGTCGAAGCGCGTGATCGCGATCTTGTAGGTTTCATCGAGCACGGTCGACACGGGCGCGGCGGCTTCGTTGACGATCGGCGCGGTGATCGAATAGCCCTTGAGCGGATAGACGGGGATCTTCATCAGGTTCGAGACGAAGCGGGTCGAGTACGAGCCAAGCGCGACGACGTATGCGTCGGCACGCACCGTCTCGCTGCCGCACTGCACGCCGGCGATCTTGCCGCCCGCGATCGCGAGCGCGTCGATCGGCGTGTTGTAGCGGAACTTGACGCCGAGCGATTCGGCGAGCGCGGCGAGGCGCGTCGTGAACAACTGGCAATCGCCGGTTTCGTCGCCCGGCAGGCGCAGGCCGCCCGTCAGCTTGTGCGAGACGGCGGCGAGCGCCGGTTCGGCATGCTTCAGTTCGGCCGGCGACAGCAGTTCGAACGGCACGTTCGCTTCCTGCAGCACGGCGATGTCCTTCGCCGCGCCGTCGAGCTGCTGCTGCGTGCGGAACAGTTGCAGCGTGCCGCCCGTGCGGCCTTCGTACTCGATGCCGGTATCGGCGCGCAGCGCCTGCAGGCAGTCGCGGCTGTATTCGGCGAGACGGACCATGCGGCCCTTGTTGACTGCATAGCGCTCGGCCGTGCAGTTGCGCAGCATCTGGACCATCCACTGGAGCTGGAAGCGCGTGCCGTCGAGGCGGATCGCGAGCGGCGCATGCTTTTCGAACATCCACTTGACGGCCTTCAGCGGCACGCCGGGCGCGGCCCACGGCGCCGCATAGCCGGGCGAGATCTGGCCTGCGTTCGCGAAGCTCGTCTCCAGCGCCGGGCCGGCTTCCCGGTCGATCACCGTGACTTCATGACCGGCGCGCGCGAGGTAATACGCGCTTGCCACGCCCACTACACCGCTGCCCAGAATGACGACTCGCATAGCTGCTCCAGATGGAAGGAACCAGGTTGAGGCCGGGCGCACCTGCGGCTCCGTGTAACCTCTAGCTGATCTAGTTTTTTGCGCTATGGTATTGTCGAATCTGCAGTTTTTGTTATTGTATTTTTCTGGTTTTCAGCATAAACAAATGAGAACGCAACGTCAGCCCGTACGTACGCTCGACAAGCTCGACCGGCGCATCCTGAAACTGCTCCAGGACGACGGCCGGATGGCGATGAAAGACCTCGCGGAACAGGTCGGACTGACCGTCACGCCGTGCATCGAGCGCGTGCGGCGCATGGAGCGCGACGGCGTGATCACCGGCTATCACGCGCGGGTCGACCCGGGGCAATTGGGGGCCGCGCTGCTGGTGTTCGTCGAGATCACGCTCGGCCACAAGGGCGGCAACATGTTCGAGCAATTCCGCCGGGAAGTGATGAAGATCGACGAGGTGCTCGAATGCCATCTCGTCTCCGGCGATTTCGACTACCTGATCAAGGCGCGGATCGGCGAGATGGCCGACTACCGGAAGCTGCTCGGCGACATCCTGCTGCAGTTGCCCGGCGCCGTGCAGTCGAAGAGCTATGTCGTGATGGAGGAAATCAAGGAAACGTTGACGATCGCCGTCGGCGAGTGACGCGCCGGCGGCCCGTCGTCCGGCCCTTTATCCCGCCCTTGGCATGCTGCGCCCAATACTGTATAAATGTACAGTATTGGGCGCAGGCGAATGGGTGGGCACATGGACGATCGGTCCGACAACGAATTTCCGATAGCGCCGCCCGTGCCCCGCAAGGGGCGCGGTGCGGTCGACAACCTGCAGGGGCGGTATGAAATCGCGCAGCGCGAAGCGGTGGACGACGGCTGGACGCACGAGTCCGACGATGCCGATTTCCCCGCGCCGCTGCGCACGCAGGTATTCGAGGAGCGGGCGAAGAGCATCCTGACGCACAACCAGTCGCCCGATATTCCGTTCAGCGTGTCGCTCAATCCGTATCGCGGCTGCGAGCACGGTTGCATCTATTGCTTCGCGCGGCCGACGCACAGCTACCTCGGGCTGTCGCCGGGGCTCGATTTCGAAAGCCGCATCTACGCGAAGGTGAACGCAGCCGAACTGCTCGAGCGCGAGATTTCGCGCAAGCGCTACGTGCCGGAGCCGATCGCGCTCGGCGTCAACACCGACGCGTACCAGCCGGTCGAGCGCGACCTGCGCATCACGCGCAGCGTGATCCAGGTGATGCACGATCGCGGGCTGCCGTTCGCGGCGATCACGAAATCGTCGCTGATCGAGCGCGATCTCGACCTGCTGGCGCCGATGGCCGAACGCGGGCAGGTGATGGCGGCAGTCACGATCACGACGCTCGATGCCGAGCTCGCGCGCACGCTCGAGCCGCGCGCGGCCACGCCGGCGCGGCGGTTGCGCACGATCCGCGCGCTGCGCGATGCGGGCGTGCCGGTCGGCGTGAGCATTGCACCGGTGATTCCGTTCGTGACCGAGCCCGACATGGAGCGCGTGCTGGAGGCCTGCGCCGAAGCCGGTGCGACGCATGCGAGCTACATCATCCTGAGGTTGCCGTGGGAGGTCGCGCCGCTGTTCAAGCAGTGGCTTGCCGCGCATTTTCCCGATCGTGCGGAGCGCGTGATGAACCGCGTGCGCGACATGCGCGGCGGCAAGGATTACGACTCGGATTTCTCGAAACGGATGAAGGGCGAGGGGATCTGGGCCGACCTGTTGCGGCAGCGCTTCCGTCAGGCCGTCAAGCGGCTCGGGTTGAACGAGCGCACGAACGGCATTCTCGATCTGTCGCGGTTCCGCGGTGCGCCGGTCGCGGGGGTGTCGGCGCCGCCTGTCGCGGTTCGTGCAGCCGGCGCGAAGTCGCGCGACGACATGCAGTTGAGCCTGTTCTGACCGGCGAGCAACGCAGTCGCCGGTGGGCCGTATCGACCGTATTGGTCGTGCTTACTGCGAAATCTGCTTGGCTGCTTCGACCTGCGATTCGAAGTACGTCTGGAACGACAGCGCGAGTGCGGTCATCAACAGGAACGCGCCGATCAGCAGCGAGAAGATCACGACGAAGATCACGGTCCAGCCCGACCGGCTGTGCTTGCCGGTGTCCGCGTTGAATTGCGCATCCCATTTTTCGTCGGGGCGCAGCCCGTAGACGAGCGCGGCGAGGAACGCCGCCAGCAGCGAGATTGCGCCGGGTACCGCGAGCCACCAGCCGAGGCCGGCGCCGCGCTGGGTGGCGGCGAGCAGGAGGAAGCCGGGGATGCCGACGATCGTCGCGAGCAAATGGGCCCAGCCGTACACGTCGCGAAAGCCGTACAGATAGAAGCGGTGCGCGCCGAGCGATCCGAGCAGGAACGCGAGGGCGGCGGTGAGCGTCTTGGAGCGGAAGCGGCGGGGTGAGGCGGTGCTGCTGGACATGGATGGCGGCGTAGTGTCGTTGGCATGGGCGGCCGGCGGGCCGGCGCGGGCGCACGGCCCGGCACGCATTCTACGATGCCCGGTCGGGCCCGGTCACCCCTCGCCTGCGTCAAGGCGCCGCATACGTCACGCGGTAGATCGCGCCTGCGTAATCGTCGCTGACGAGCAGCGAGCCGTCCGGCAGCGGCAATACATCGGCCGGGCGTCCCCATACCGTGCCGTCGGGCCGTAGCCAGCCCGTGATGAACGGTGTCTGTCGTGCGCGGCCGCCGTCCGCCGATACGAGCACGCGCATCACGCGGTAGCCGACCTTCGTGCTGCGGTTCCACGAGCCGTGTTCGGCAATGAAGATATTGTTGCGATACGACGCCGGGAACATCGACCCACTATAGAAGCGCATCCCGAGCGCCGCGACGTGCGCGCCGAGTTTCAGGACGGGCGGCACATAACGCCGGCAGGCGTCGGCGCTGCCGAATTCGGGGTCGGGCGTATCGCCGCCGTGGCAGTACGGAAAGCCGAAGTCGAGGCCGGCGCGCGGCGCGCGGTTCAGCTTGTCGTCCGGTACGTCGTCGCCCATCAGGTCGCGCCCGTTGTCGGTGAACCACAGCTCGCCCGAATCCGGGTGCCATGCAAAGCCGACCGTATTGCGTATGCCGCGCGCGACCACTTCACGCCCGTTGCCGTCGGTGTTCATCCGCGCGATGATCGCGTAGCGGCTGCGATCGGCGAGGCAGACGTTGCACGGCGCGCCGATCGGCACGTACAGCTTGCCGTCGGGGCCGAACGCGATGAATTTCCAGCCGTGATGGTGGTCGGTCGGCAGCGCGTCGGTCACGACGACGGGCGCGGGCGGTGTGGCGAGCCGTTCGTCGATATGGTCGAGGCGCAGGATGCGCGAGACGGCGGATATATAAAGGGCGCCGTCGCGGTAGGCGACGCCGACGGGCAGGTCGAGCCCGGACGCGATGACGTAGCGTGCGGTGATCCGGCCCTCGTGCATCGCGAACGCATGGACACGGCCGTCGCGTGTGCCGACATACAGGATGCCGCGCGGCGACCACGCCATTTCGCGTGCGGCCGGTACGGCGTCGGTCAGCACGTCCACGTGGAAGCCGGGCGGCACGACGAGTTCGTTCACCGGCAGCGGCGCGGCAAACGCCGCAGCGGACGCGAGGCAGGCAAGGCCGGCAAGCAGCGCCGCGGATGAGCGCTGCGCGCGGCGCATCGGGGCGGCGCGAAGGGGCGGCATGACGGTCGGGAACATCCTGGACACGACGATTGTATGCCCGGCGGACGGGCCGTTCGCGGTTTTTTACGCGTAAGTGTTTGTTGTACCTCTGGTTTCCGGCTATAATCGCGTGTTTCAGTAGTTTCGAACCCGGTTTTCCCGAAGGACATCATATGGTTATCATCCGTCTGGCTCGTGGCGGCTCGAAGAAGCGCCCGTTCTACAACATCGTTGCTACCGATTCGCGCAACCGTCGTGACGGCCGCTTCATCGAGCGCGTCGGCTTCTACAACCCGGTCGCCACGAAGGGCGAATCGCTGCGTATCGCTCAGGATCGCCTGACGTACTGGCAAGGCGTTGGCGCGCAACTGTCGCCGACCGTCCAGCGTCTCGTGAAGGAAGCGCAAAAGGCGCAACCGGCTGCCTAACATGGCACGGTGTGCCGGTCGTGCCGGCTGTGAGGTGCATTGATGGCGGGTCACGATTCCGGTAATGCAAGGCGCGGGCGTGCGTCATTCGGCGCATTCGTCCGCAAGCCGGTCGAGCGCGACGCGGTCGCGAACGCCGGTCAGGCTGCCGAACAAGGCAGTCCCGAAGCGACGCAGGCCTGGCCCGACGATGCCGTCGAGGTCGGGGCGGTGGTCGACGCCTACGGCCTGAAGGGCTGGGTCAAGGTGGCGACGCATGCCGACGCCGGTCGCGGTGGCGACGCGCTGCTCAACGCGCGTCGCTGGTGGCTGGAACGCGGTGCGGAGCGGCTTTCCGTCCGCATCATGCAGTCGAAGACGCACAGCGACACTGTCGTTGCGCAACCCGCGGGCGTCAGCGACCGCGATGCCGCGCTGTCCATGCGCGGCTTTCGCGTGTTCGTGCGCCGGGAAGATTTCCCGGCACTGGCCGCGGACGAATTCTATTGGGTCGACCTGATCGGTCTCGAGGTCGTCAACGAGCAATCGGTGGCGCTCGGGAAGGTGAGCGGGATGATCGACAACGGCGTGCATTCGATCATGCGTGTCGAGTATCCGGCAACCGGCAAAGACGGTCAGCCGACCACCGACGAGCGGTTGATTCCGTTCGTCGGCGTCTACGTCAAAACGGTGGATCAGGCGGCGCGTCGCATCGTCGTCGACTGGGAAGCCGATTACTGAAATGAACCAGGTTACCGAGAGCGCGGTGCAGTTCGACGTCGTCACGCTCTTTCCCGAGATGTTCCGTGCACTGACCGACTGGGGAATCACCAGCCGGGCCGTCAAGCAGGGGCGCTTCGGGCTGCGCACCTGGAACCCGCGTGATTTCACGACGGACAACTACCGCACGGTCGATGATCGTCCGTACGGCGGCGGTCCGGGCATGGTGATGCTGGCCAGGCCGCTCGAAGCCGCGATCGACGCCGCGAAAGCGGCGCAGGCGGAGCAGGGCATCGCGAGCACGCGCGTTGTGATGATGTCGCCGCAAGGCGCGCCGCTCACGCATGATCGTGCGGTGCGGATGGCGCAGGAACCCGGCGTCGTCGTGCTGTGCGGTCGCTACGAAGCGATCGACCAGCGCCTGCTCGACCGTTGCGTCGACGAGGAAATCAGCCTCGGCGATTTCGTGCTGTCGGGCGGCGAATTGCCGGCGATGGCGATGATGGATGCAGTCGTGCGGTTGCTGCCCGGCGTGCTGAACGATTCGCTGTCGGCCGTGCAGGACAGCTTCGCCGATGGCCTGCTCGATTGTCCGCATTACACGCGCCCCGAGGAATACGACGGCGTGCGCGTGCCGGACGTGCTGCTCGGCGGGCATCATGCCGAGATCGAGAAGTGGCGGCGTCAGGAAGCATTGAGGAATACGTTGCGGAAGCGGCCGGACCTGATCGTCCGGGCGCGCCGCGAGAAGTTGTTGAGCCGGGCCGACGAGGCGTGGCTCGCGAACCTCGCACGCGAAGCGAAGGACGCCTCCTGAGGCGGCTGCGCGAGCGGGAATTGGCGGTGCCGTACATGCGTGTGCGGCGCCTGATGTGAATCCATCCTCTATCGGGGCCAGGCCTGGAAGCAGGCGGGTGTGAACGCCGACACGATGGCATAAGGAGTCAGTAATGAATCTGATCGCAAAACTTGAGCAGGAAGAAATCGAGCGCGCGCTCGCCGGCAAGACGATCCCCGATTTCGCCCCGGGCGACACGGTGATCGTGAACGTGAACGTGGTTGAAGGTAACCGCAAGCGCGTTCAGGCTTACGAAGGCGTCGTGATCGCGATTCGTAATCGTGGTCTGAACTCGAACTTCATCGTCCGCAAGATCTCGTCGGGCGAAGGCGTCGAGCGTACGTTCCAGACGTACTCGCCGCTGCTGGCAAGCATCGTCGTGAAGCGTCGCGGTGATGTGCGTCGTGCGAAGCTGTACTACCTGCGCGAGCGTTCGGGCAAGTCGGCTCGTATCAAGGAAAAGCTGGTGTCGAAGGATCGCGCCGCAGCAGCTTCCCAAGAGTAAGAGCTGTAAGGAAAAAGCACCCAACCGGGTGCTTTTTTCATTCTGGCGCGACAATATGCTCGATACGACACAACCCGAGAGCTCCATTGAATCGCCGCCCCATCATCGATCCCGAAGTACTGCCGGTCGAAGGCACCGGTGCCGGCCTGCCTGTCATCGATTCCCGGTTGTTGACGCCGTCCGGCCTGCGCGAACGTTTCGCGCGCACGCTCGAATGGAGCGTCGAGCCCGGCGAGGCGAGGCTGCAGGAGGGCGTCGACCCGCGTAGCGCGGCCGTCCTCATGCCACTCGTCGTCCGCGAGTCGGGCCTCACGGTGCTGCTGACGCAGCGCGCCGATCACCTGAACGATCACGCCGGGCAAATCAGTTTTCCCGGCGGCCGTCGCGAGCCGTTCGACCGCGACGCGACCGCTACCGCGTTGCGCGAGGCGAAGGAGGAGATCGGGTTGGCCGCCGAACGCGTCGAGATTCTCGGTGTGCTGCCCGACTACCTGACCGGCACGGGTTTCTGCGTGACGCCGGTCGTCGGCCTCGTGCATCCGCCGTTCACCGTGCAGGCCGACACGTTCGAAGTCGCCGAGATTTTCGAAGTGCCGCTCGCGTTCGTGATGAATCCCGCCAACCATCAGATACGCGTGTTCCGGTGGGAAGGCGGCGAGCGTCGTTTTTTTGCCATGCCCTACCCGAACGACGAACCGGGCGGGCATTACTTCATCTGGGGCGCAACTGCCGCCATGTTTCGCAATCTGTATCGCTTCTTGGCCGCCGGCTAGGCGGGCGCGCCGGCCGGCGTGCGCGAGCGGCTGCCCGGCGACCGCGCCGGCAGCCATGCGCGGCTGGCGCTGTGCTATCGTTATGCAAAAAATGACATAACTCCGAAGACGGCGCCACGCATGACTTTCTTTTCGGTTCTCCTCGCTCTCATCATCGAACAGGTCCGCGCGTTGTCGCCGAGCAATCCGGTGTTCGCACTGTTCCAGTTTCATGCGGAAACCGTCGCGCATGGCCTCGACGCCGGCAAGCAGAAGCACGGGCTCCTCGCATGGCTTGCGGTCGTGCTGCCGTGGGTGCTGATCGTCGCGCTGATCTATTTCCTGCTGTACAAGGTGAGCTTCGTGCTCGCGTTCCTGTGGAACGTCGCCGTCGTGTATTTCACACTCGGCTTCCGTCAGTTCAGCCACTACTTCACCGATATCCATCTCGCGCTCAACAACGACGACGTGCCGCGCGCGCGCGAAATCCTGCACGAGTGGACGGGCATCGACACGGTCGACATGCCGGTCGGCGAAATCGTCCGCCATACGCTGATTCACGCAGTCGTCGCGTCGCATCGCCACGTGTTCGGCGTGTTCTTCTGGTACGTGCTGCCGATCGGCCCGGCCGGCGCCGTGCTGTACCGGATTTCCGAATACCTCGCGCGCAGCTGGTCGACGCCGGGCGACGACCGCACGGCCGCGTTCTCGACGTTCGCGCAGCGCGCGTTCTTCGTGATCGACTGGATTCCGTCCCGACTGACGGCGCTCGGCTTCGCGATCGTCGGCAATTTCGAGGATGCGATCTACGCGTGGCGCAACCACACGCGCCAGTGGCCCGATCCGAACGACGGCGTACTGCTGGCCGCGGGCAGCGGGGCGCTCGGCGCGCGTCTTGCGGGGCCGCTCGCGGAACCGTCGAGCCTCGATGCGCTGGCGGTCGGCGACAGCGGTCCGTTGACGGTCGGCGACGATTGCACGCCGCGCACCCTGCAGTCGGCGGTCGGCCTCGTGTGGCGCGCGGTGATCCTGTGGATGATCCTGCTGCTGATGCTGACGCTGGCCGTCTGGGTATCGTGAGTGGCGCGCTAGCCGCCCGATGAAATGAAAAGGCCGGCTCGATGCCGGCCTTTTCGCTGTGGGCCAGCGCAGGGCGTTCAGTCGTCGAGCGGGTCGCGCACGGCGCCGCATTGCCAGCACGCGGTGAATTGCGCTTCGAGCGCTTCGCCGCACTGCCGGCAGCGCCAGGGTGCCGCGCCGGCCGACGGGCCGTGCGACGCGGCATCGAGGAGCCGGCGGGCGAGTGCGTCGTCGCGTTCGTCGTCGAGCCACAGTTCGGGCGTGCACGCATCGGCGGGCAGGCCGCCGAGCGCGCCGGTCGCGTAGCAGTTGTGGAGCTCGCAACCGACGCCGGCCACCCGAAGCACGTTGGCCCAATGCTGCGCGGTCGCGAGGTCGGGCGCCTTGAAACGCATCGCGGCTCCTGTCGATGAAGGCCGGCCCGCGGCGCAGGCCGTCGCATACGTCACGCGATCAGCGGACGATCTGGCTCGCCTCGTGCACGAGCTGCGCGTACAGCGCGTGCCGGGACGGCGCGATGCGGCCGTCGGCGACGGCTTCGAGGATCGCGCAGCCGGGCTCGTGCAGATGATGACAATTATAGAAACGGCAGTCCGCGAGCAGCGGCCGGAATTCCGGAAACGCGCGCTCGAGGCGGCCTTCGGTCAGGTGGTAGAGGCCGAATTCCTGGAAGCCCGGCGAATCGATCAGCGCACCGCCGCCTTCCAGGGGGTACAGGCGCGTGAACGTCGTCGTGTGACGGCCGCTGTTGAGCGCGGCCGAAATCTCGCGGGTCGCGGCTTCGGCGTCGGGCACGAGCAGGTTCACGAGCGTCGACTTGCCCATCCCGGACTGGCCGAGCAGGATCGTCGAATGCCCGGCGAGGTGCGGCATCAACTGCGCGCGCGCATCGTCCGGCGCGCCTTTCACCGACAGCTCGAGCACGTCGTAGCCGAGCGCGCGGTACGGCGCGAGGCGTTCGCGCGCAACCGGCAGCGCGGCCTCGACGTCGATCTTGTTCAGCACGACGAGCGGCTTCAGCTCGTTCGCTTCGGCGGCGATCAGCGCACGGCCGAGCAGATCCTCGCTGAAATAGGGCTCGGTCGCGAGCACGATCAGCAACTGGTCGAGGTTCGCCGCGAACAGCTTCGACTTGAACTGGTCGGAGCGGTACAGCAGGTTGCGCCGTTCGCCGATCGCCACGATCACGCCCTGGTCGGCCGACGCGAGTTCGTACGCGACGCGGTCGCCGACCGCGATGTCGCTCTTCTTGCCGCGCGGGAAGCATTGCAGCATCGGGCCGCCGTCGTTGGGGGCGACGATGTAGTGGCGGCCGTGCGCCGCGATCACGCGGCCTTCGGCCCGTTGCGCGCCCGATGCGCGCGGGGCCGGCTGGCGGGAGGTCGGCCGGCTCATGCGTGCTGCAGCAGGCGGTCGATCCGCTGCGACGCGGGCGGATGCGAATAGTAGAAGGCCGTGTAGACGGGGTCGGGCGTCAGCGTCGACGCGTTGTCCTCATAGAGCTTCACGAGTGCGCTGACGAGATCCTGTGCGTCGGTCTGGCTGGCCGCGAACGCGTCCGCCTCGAATTCATGCTTGCGCGACGTGAGGCTGCTGAACGGCGTCGCGAAGAACAGGAACACCGGAATCGCGAGGAAGAACAGGATGAGCGCGGCGCCCGCGTTGCTCGTGTCGAGCGACGGCGTGACGCCGAGCCCCGTATAGAACCACGTGCGTTGCGCGAGCCAGCCGAGCAGCGCGAGCAGCACGAGGCTCAGCACGAACGACACGAGCATCCGCTTCATCACGTGGCGGCGTTTGAAGTGGCCGAGCTCGTGCGCGAGCACGGCTTCGATCTCCTGGCCGGACAGGCGCGCGAGCAGCGTGTCGAAGAACACGATCCGCTTCGATGCGCCAAAGCCCGTGAAATACGCGTTGCCATGCGCGGAGCGGCGGCTGCCGTCCATCACGAACAGCCCCTTGGCCGCGAAGCCGCAGCGCTTCATCAGCGACTCGATGCGCGCGCGCAGCGCGTCGTCCCTCAGCGGCTCGAACTTGTTGAAAAGCGGCGCGATGAAGGTCGGGTAGATCAGCAGCACGAGCATCTGGAACGCGACCCAGACGATCCAGGTCCACAGCCACCACAGGTTGCCGGCCTGGTTCATCAGCCACAGCACGACGAACAGCAGCGGCAGGCCGAGCACGGCGCCGAGCAACGTGTTTTTCAGCATGTCGGTGAAGAACAGCCGCTTCGTCATCCGGTTGAAGCCGAAGCGTTGCTCGATCCCGAACTGGCGGTAGTACTCGAACGGGACGTCGATCACGCCCGTGATCGCGAGCACCGCGGCGACGAGCGCGACCTGCTGCCCGTAGCCGCGGCCGAGCCAGCCGGTCAGCAGCGTGTCGAGCGCGCCGATGCCGCCGAGCAGCGTGAGGCCGACCAGCACGGCCGCGCTGACGACGATCTCGAGCATCGTCAGCCGGGTGCGCTCGACCGTGTAATCGGCCGCGCGCTGGTGGGCGGTCAGCGGGATGGTGGCGCTGAACTGCGCGGGCACGCCGTTGCGGTGCGCGGCGACGAAGCGGATCTGCCGCGACGCGAGCCACAGCTTGGTGACGACCATCGCGAGTACGGCGATCGCGAACAGCAGGGTGAACGAAAAGGGTGACATCGAAGGCGCCAAAGGGTTCTATGCGAGAATTATATGTTCTTGCGGCCCGGCCCCGCTGATGCGATGCCGGCTGCCCGGGCGGCGCCGCATCGGCGCGCCCGGTTCGCTATTTTCCAGGATGAATCATGACCGATACCGCCGCTTCCGCCAGCCAGCCCGCGCTCGTGCGCAACGAGTTGAACCTCGTCTGGCTCGACATGGAGATGACGGGCCTCGACCCGGATAACGACCGCATCATCGAGATCGCGGTCGTCGTGACCAATTCCACGCTCGACGTCGCGGTCGAGGGCCCGGTGTTCGCGATTCACCAGAGCGACGAGACGCTCGCGAAGATGGACGACTGGAACAAGTCGACGCACGGCCGCTCGGGGCTGATCGACCGCGTGCGCGCATCGACCGTGACCGAGGCGGAAGCCGCCGCGCAACTGCAGGCGTTCCTCGCGCAGTACGTGTCGCCGGGCAAGTCGCCGATGTGCGGCAACTCGATTTGCCAGGACCGCCGCTTCATGGCGCGCTGGATGCCGGAATTCGAGCGGTTCTTCCACTACCGCAATCTCGACGTCAGTACGCTCAAGGAGCTGTGCCGCCGCTGGCAGCCGGCCATCTACAAGGGTTTCCAGAAGCGGGCGATGCACACGGCGCTCGCCGATATCCACGAGTCGATCGACGAGCTGAAGTACTACCGCGAGCATTTCCTGATTCCGGCCGCATCGGCGCCGGCAGGCGATTCCGTGCCGGCCGCCTGAGCGGGCCGGCACGCGTGCGGCGCGCGGCCAACGCTCAGCGCCGCGCGCTTTTCGGCCGGAACGCCGCGACCACCGCGGCGTCGGTCTCGATATACGGGCCGCCGATCAGGTCGATGCAGTAGGGCACCGCGGCGAAGATGCCGGGCACGGTCGACTTGCCGTCGGCGTCGCGCAGCCCTTCCAGCGTTTCCCGGATCGACTTCGGCTGGCCGGGCAGGTTGATGATCAGCGCCGCATGGTCGGCCGTTTCGCGGATCACCGCGACCTGCCGCGACAGGATCGCGGTCGGCACGAAATTCAGGCTGATCTGCCGCATCTGTTCGCCGAATCCCGGCATTTCCTTCGTCGCCACGGCCAGCGTGGCTTCCGGCGTCACGTCGCGGCGCGCGGGGCCCGTGCCGCCGGTCGTCAGCACGAGGTCGCAGCCGGCGACGTCGACCAGTTCGGTCAGCGTGGCCGAGATCGTCGGCGCGTCGTCCTGGATCAGGCGCGTTTCGGCGCGCCACGGCGAAACCAGCGTGCCGGCGAGCCATTCCTGCAGCGCCGGAATGCCCTTGTCTTCGTAAACCCCCGTGCTCGCGCGGTCGCTGATCGACACGAGGCCGACCACGAGCTCGTCCGGGTGGTTACGCTTCGTCGTCATGGTCGTCTCCGGCGTCGTCGGCCGCTTCGTCGTCGCTGTCGGACGCGCCGCCCGCCGCCTTGATCCACTGGAACAGCTCGCGGAAATAGCGCGGCGGCTTGCCTTGCTGCGCTTCCTTGCGCGCGTTGCGGATCAGCGTGCGGCCTTCCTGGATGTCGGCGTCGGGGTGCTGGCGCAGGAATTCGGTCAGCGCGTCGTCGCTCGCGAGCAGTTGCTCGCGCGTGCGCTCGATCCAGTGCAGGCGGGCGGTGGCGGCCTTGTTCACGCCGCGTTGCGCGTCGAGCGCGGTGCGCAGCGCGGCCGTTTCGTCGTCGGTCAGCGAGCGCATCACGCGGCCGACGTACTGGAGCTGGCGGCGCTTGCCTTCGTGATCGGTGATCCGGCGGGCCTCGCGCACGGCGTCCGCGAGACTTTCGGGCATCGGCATGCGCTTCAGTGCGTCTTTCGGCAGGTCGACGAGCGCCTGGCCGAGCACCTGCAACTCGTGCATCTCGCGCTTCAACTGGGATTTGCTGGGGCGATCGTAGCCGTTGTCGTCTTCTTCGGCGACAGGCTCGATCGGCTGGATTCGGGTTTTGCGTGTCATGGGCCGCATTGTATCGCGGCGCGGACACCCCAAGCTTGTCTGTGCGCGGCCCCGGACCTTGCTATGATCGCGGGATACGCAACATTTTGACCATGCGGGCGCCCGCCCGCCACCGGATACCAAGACGATGGCAGCCAATCTCGACGTACAAGCGCGCTATTTCCCGCACACGCAGGACCAGCTCAAGGAAATCGCATCGGACATCCTTCGCCATGCGAAGGCGCTCGGCGCGACCGACGCCGCGACCGAAATCTCCGAGGGCGACGGCCTGTCGGTGTCGGTGCGCCGCGGCGAAGTCGAAACGATCGAGCACAACCGCGACAAGATGGTCGGCGTCACCGTGTTCATCGGCAAGAAGCGCGGCAACGCGAGCACGTCGGACTTCTCGCCGGCCGCGATCAAGGACACCGTCGCCGCCGCCTACAACATCGCGCGCTTCACGGCCGAGGACGAAGCGGCCGGCCTCGCCGAAGCCGAGCTGCTCGAAACCGACCCGCGCGACCTCGACCTGTACCACCCGTGGGCGCTGAGCGCCGACGACGCCGTCGAGCTCGCCCGCCGCGCGGAAGACGCCGCGTTCGCGGTCAGCCCGCAGATCCGCAACTCGGAAGGCGCGAGCGTGTCGGCGCAGCACTCGCAGTTCGTGCTCGCGACGTCGCGCGGCTTCCTTGCCGGCTATCCGTACTCGCGCCACTACATCGCATGCGCGCCGATCGCGGGCAGCGGCCGCCACATGCAGCGCGACGACTGGTATTCGTCGAAGCGCAGCGCGATCGATCTCGCCGCGCCCGAAGCGGTGGGCCGCTACGCGGCCGAACGCGCGCTTGCGCGGATGGGCGCGCGCCGTCTCGACACGCGCAAGGTGCCCGTGCTGTTCGAGGCGCCGCTCGCGGCTGGCCTGCTCGGCGCATTCGTGCAGGCGGTGAGCGGCGGTGCGCTGTATCGCAAGACGTCGTTCCTCGTCGACAGCCTCGGCAAGCCGGTGTTCGCGCCGCACGTCCAGGTCGTCGAGGATCCGCACGTGCCGCGCGCGATGGGCAGCGCGCCGTTCGACGAGGAAGGCGTGCGCACGCGTGCGCGCAGCGTCGTGAAGGACGGCGTCGTCGAAGGCTATTTCCTGTCGACCTATTCGGCACGCAAGCTCGGCACGCAAACCACCGGCAACGCGGGCGGCTCGCACAACCTCGCGCTGCGCAGTTCGAACACGCAGGCCGGCGACGACTTCGACGCGATGCTGAAGAAGCTCGGCACGGGCCTGCTGCTGACCGAGCTGATGGGGCAGGGCGTGAACTACGTGACTGGCGACTATTCGCGCGGCGCGGCGGGGTTCTGGGTGGAGAACGGCGTGATCCAGTATCCGGTCGAGGAAATCACCGTCGCCAGCACGCTGCAGGAGATGTTCCGTCATATTGTCGCGATCGGTGCGGATTCGATCGTGCGCGGTACGAAGGAAACCGGCTCGGTGCTGATCGAGCAGATGACGATCGCGGGGCAGTAAGCCGCGCGCGGCGCAGGCCGCCAGGAAACGAAAAGCCCGACCGGCGCGAGCGCGCCGGTCGGGCTTTTTTTCATCGCGCGGCAGAACGCGTCAGCCGCGCTTGCGCGTGTAGACGACGAACGCATAGCCGAACGTGTTCGGCGCGGCAGCCTGATGCGCGTCGCGCGAGATTTCCTGCCAGTGCGCGGCGTCGGGCGCCGGGAACGACGCGTCGCCGTCGAAATCGGCATCGATCTCGGTGACGATCAGCTTGTCGGCGAGCGTGAGACCCTCCGCGTAGAGTTGCGCGCCGCCGATCAGGAATGCCTCGGGCACGCCGTCGTGTGCGGCGAGCGCCAGTGCGTCGGCGAGCGACGTGACCGTGTCGCAGCCCTCGAAACGGCGCGTGGCGTCGCGCGTGACGACGATGTTGCGGCGGCCCGGCAGCGGCCGGCCAATCGATTCGTGGGTCTTGCGGCCCATCACGATCGGTGCGCCCATCGTCGTGCGCTTGAAGAACGCGAGATCCTCGGGAAGTTTCCAGGGCAACTGGTTGTCGCGGCCGATGATGCCGTTGCGGGCACGCGCGACGATCAGGGTCAACGTCGTCATGAAGGTGGGGAAGAGGGAGGACGGAATGGGGCCGATTTTACCGGAACGGCGGCGCGCGCCGGATTCCGCACGCCCGCATGGGCATCCGCGTTTCCTGCTTCGTGCGCCGCGACGCGTGATGCCCCGCGTCGCGACGACCGTCCGAATAAAAAGAGTGCGAAAGAGTGCGAGCGGGGGGCGGAGCACAAAACGGTTTTATGTCCCGAGATCGGCGATACGGTTTCGCTCGATGGCGTCCTGTTCGAGCAGCTCGTCCGTTCAATACGTGGTCCTGATTGAATTGAAGCGGCGTATGCTCACGGGTGCGCATTGCCTCGCGCGTTGCCTTCCATCGCATGTCGAATATCGCCCGGTTGCGGCGCCGGCAGCGGCATGGGCATCGGCAACTGGGGCGGCGGGATCTCGTCCCACAGCGTCACGGAGGCTTTGGCGGCCGGCAGCGATTGCGGCGCCGACACGGTCACGATACTGAACCCGTTGCCGTGCTGCCGGCTCGGCGCGTTTTCGGCAAGCAGCATGGTGCGATCCGGCTGCATGCGTTCGTCCGCGCATGCCGGTGCAGGCGGGCCGGCGGCCGACAGCACGAGCGTCATCGGCACGAAAGAAAGTAGAAGATGTTTTCGCATGGCGACTGTCTCCTGTCGTTTCCGTATTCAGCGAAATACATGCCACCGTACCGGGACCATTGCCGCCATTGCGATTCGTGCTCGAGCGTCGCGAATGGCGGCCGAAAACGCCTGAAAATGTTTCAGGCCTGAAACGAGGGGGCTCGGGAATACTGCTGATTCAATGGATACGCTTCAAGGATGAAAATTGGCGCATGTGTCGATGACGGAACCCTTGCTGCGCATGGCTATGTGCAGAGGATTGATCTGCATCGACCTCGTGAGCGATTCGGCCGCATCGCCATCGGCGCTGAAACGGGTTTGTCGTATTCGGTGCCTATAACCAAGCTGTGTTGCCAAAAATTATTGGACGCGAGATAAGCGCCATCATGCGAGGCCTTGTCGTTGCCACGCATCGGCATGGCGAATCGAGCCACCTCTGGCTGACCCGATTCGATCCTTTTGCACGCGACCTGACGCGTGCGGCAATCGTTAGACGGTTGATGAACGGGGTGAGCTATGGGAGCCGATCAGCGGCACGTGGTCTATTATTCGCGCGAACCGAACGATGCGTTGCGCGGCCATTTCGACGAATGCGGCTGGCGTGTCGATCTGGCCGAGACCGTACGCGATGTGCGGCGCGTCGTGCAGCACGGCGTGGCAACCGCCGGCCTGCTCGATTTCTCACCGGGCTTCAAGCCGTCGGACCTGCGCGAACTCGAATCCTGCCTGAGCATCCAGCACATCGGCTGGATCGCGGCGACGCGGCGCGGCCAGTTGCAGGACGCGACGCTGCGCCATCTGATTCGCGACTATTGCTTCGACTACGTGACGATGCCGTACGAAACGGCGCGGATCGTCGAGACCGTCGGTCATGCGCACGGCATGGTCGCACTGACCGACCCCGTCTCGCCGCCCGTCGGCGCCGGGCGCAGCGAAGGCGAGATGGTCGGCACCTGCGATGCGATGCTCGGGCTCTTCAGGACGATCCGCCGGGTCGCGGCGACCGACGCACCGGTGTTCATCTCCGGCGAATCGGGCACGGGCAAGGAGCTGACGGCGGTCGCGATTCACGAGCGCTCGTCGCGCGCGCACGCGCCGTTCATCGCGATCAATTGCGGTGCGATACCGTCGACGCTGCTGCAGGCCGAACTGTTCGGCTATGAACGCGGCGCGTTCACCGGCGCGAACCAGCGCAAGATCGGCCGCGTCGAGGCCGCCAACAGCGGCACGCTGTTTCTCGACGAGATCGGCGATCTGCCGCTCGAAAGCCAGGCGAGCCTGCTGCGCTTCCTGCAGGAAGGCAAGATCGAGCGGCTCGGCGCGCACGTGTCGATACCGGTCGACGTACGCGTGATCTGCGCGACGCACGTGGACATGGAAGCGGCGCTGCGCGAAGGCCGCTTCCGCGAGGATCTGTTTCATCGCCTGTGCGTGCTGAAGATCGAGGAGCCGCCGCTGCGCGCGCGCGGCAAGGACATCGAGGTGCTCGCGCGCCACATGCTCGAGCGCTTCAAGGGCGATGCGCATCGCCGCCTGCGCGGCTTTTCCCCGGATGCGGTCGCCTCGCTGTACGGCTATTCCTGGCCGGGCAACGTGCGCGAGCTGATCAACCGCGTGCGGCGCGCGATCGTGATGTCCGAAGGCCGGATGATCACCGCGGCCGATCTCGAGCTGAACGACTATGCGACGCTCGCGCCGGTGTCGCTGCTGGAGGCACGCGAGGCGGCCGAACGGCAGGCGATCGAGCAGGCGCTGCTGCGCCATCGCGGCCGTTTTGCCGATGCCGCGCGTGAGCTCGGCGTGTCGCGCGTCACGCTCTACCGGCTGATGTGCGCGCACGGGATGCGCGATCGCGGCGACACGCTGGCAGGGTTTTCGGCGCCGTTGCCGGAGCTTCCGCGCCACGCTTGCTAAAATTGGCGGGTACGGCCGCCCCTCGCGGCCGAAGGAACCCGCATGAAACAGTATCTCGATCTCGTTCGTACCATTCTCGATACCGGCGCCTGGCAGGAGAACCGCACGGGAATCCGCACCATCAGCATGCCGGGCGCGATGCTGCGCTTCGACCTGCAGCAAGGCTTCCCGGCCGTGACGACCAAGAAGCTCGCGTTCAAGTCCGCGATCGGCGAGCTGGTCGGCTTTCTGCGTGCGTCGCGCAGCGCGGCCGATTTCCGCGCGCTCGGCTGCAAGGTGTGGGATGCGAACGCGAACGAGAACGCGCAGTGGCTCGCGAACCCGTATCGCCAGGGCGTCGACGATCTCGGCGACGTATACGGCGTGCAATGGCGCCAGTGGCCGGGCTACAAGGTGCTCGACGCGAGCGCCGACGCGCAGATCGCCGATGCGACGCGCCGCGGCTTCCGGATCGTCACGCGTTTCGACGAAGACGGCGCGCCGAAGGTGCTGCTGTACAAGGCGATCGACCAGTTGCGCCAGTGCCTGGACACGATCATGGAGAACCCGTCCGATCGCCGCATCCTGTTTCATGCGTGGAATCCGGCCGTGCTCGACCAGATCGCGCTGCCCGCGTGCCATCTGCTGTACCAGTTCCTGCCGAACGCGACGAAGCGCGAGATCTCGCTGTGCCTGTACATCCGCAGCAACGACGTCGGCCTCGGCACGCCGTTCAACCTGACGGAAGGGGCCGCACTGCTGTCGCTCGTCGGCCGGCTGACGGGCTACACGCCGCGCTGGTTCACGTATTTCATCGGCGACGCCCACATCTACGAGAACCAGCTCGACATGCTGCAGCAGCAGCTCACGCGCGAGCCGTACGAAAGCCCGCGGCTCGAGATTGCCGAGCGCGTGCCCGACTACGCGAAGACGGGCATTTATGCGCCCGAATGGCTGGAGCAGATCGAGCCGTCCGATTTCTCGCTCGTCGGCTACCGGCACCATGAGCCGTTGACCGCGCCGATGGCGGTCTGATCGCGCGGCCGGGGCCGCGCGGTTGCATCGAGCCGCACCCTGCAAAAAGGCTCGACCGGTTAACGCCGGTCGAGCCTTTTTGTTTCAGGTTTGCTGCACTTACTGGCGATGCCGCTCCTCGTGGCCGCCCTGCGGCGGCGGGTTGCTCGGACGCGGCGCCTCCACGTGCGGCGCCGGCTGCGGCCGTGGTTCCATCCGGGGGGCCGGCATCGACGGCCGCGGCTCCATGCGGGGCGCCGGTTGCGGTCGCGGCTCCATACGCGGCGCCTGCGGCTGCGGGCGCGGCATGTCATGCACGGCGGGCGCCGGGGGACGGTACTCGTTCACGCGCGGCGGTGCGACTTCGCGACGGGGCGCCGGTTGAGCGAAGTCGGGGCGCGGTTGCGGCTCGGGAGCGGCCCGTTCCGGCTGCGGCTGCGCATGCTGGGCCGGCGTCGGAAAATCGGGGCGCGGCCGCGGTTGCGGAATCTGCGCGGTGTGGTCGGACTGCGGTTGCGGCAGCGCGCGCGGCGCTTCGCTGCGGCCGCCGGGCTGCACACCCTGCGGTGTCGGCACGCCGTCCGGATGCGGCACCGCGGCGCTGCGCACGGGCGGCAGCGCATTCTGTCCTGCCGCGTGCAGCGCGGTGGGCGGAGCCGCGCGCTGATGTTCCATCGGCGTGTGCGGCTGCATCCACGCGGGCGACGACGGCGCGTCGACTGCACGCGCATTGCCGAGGCCCGACGGAGCGCTGTTCGCGCCCGGCGGGTGCGGGACGCCGTTGCCGGGCGCGAACGCCTGATGCGGGATCGGGTTGCCGGGCGCCTGCGGCGGGCCGCCGTTGGCGAAGCGCGGTGCGTTGGGGTTTTCGCCGTTCGCCAGCCGTGCGACGTTCGGCATGCCCGGCGTCGGTGCGCCCGGCCGCCCGGCCTGCTCGCCGGCCGGCTGGCCTTCGCGCGGTGCGCGGGCCGGCTGCACGACGGGGCCGTGCGGATTGACGAGCTGCACGTTGTGCATCGCCCATGCGCCGCCGCCCGGCGTGCCCGGCACGCGGACCGGACGCGCCGTATAGTCGGCCGGTACGTTCGTCTTCACGACGGGCGCGCCGGCGCCCGGTACGCGGCCGCCTTGCTGCGCGAGGTGGGCGGCGGCCTGGTCGCGATACGCGGGCGGCACGGCCGGATTGCGCGTCGCGACGTACGGGTGTTGCGCGATCGCCGCGGGCGGACGGTAGCTGGCATTGCGCAGCCCGCCGGTGAAGCTCTGGCGCACCGGCGCGATGCCGGGCGTGCCCGGCGTGACGTGCGCGTTGCGCCATTGCTGCGGATCGACGTGCTGCGAGAAGTGCGCGACCGGCTGCCCGTGCACGAACGCGGAGGCCGGCACGGCCGTGATCGCATGCGGGGCGTGGTAGTTCACGTACGTCTTGTTGATGTTGGTGATATTGGTGATGTTCGTCACGTTCACGGTCTTGTTCACGTTGACGTTGTTCACCACGATGTTGCGGTTGACGCGGTCGTAGTAGTGCGGGCTCCAGCCGCCCCAGCCCGGATGCCACGGTTCGCCCGGACCGAGCGCGAACCATGCGCAGCCGGCCGCGGCGACGCCGCCCACCGTGAGCGCGACGCTCCAGTCGGAACCGCCCCCGCCGCCGCCCACGAACGCGACGAGCGCCGGCGCATAGACGGGCGGCTGGCTGACGACCATCGGGCCCGGCACCCATGCCCAACTGTCGTCCACGTACGCCCAGCGGCCGTAGTGATACGGCGCGAAGCCCCACGGCGCGTCGTCGACCCAGGTCCAGCCCCACGGCGCCTGCCAGATCCAGTGGCCGTCGTGATACGGCGCCCAGTCGGCCGGCGTGTCGTTCGGCACCCATACCGCGCCGTAATTCGGGGTTTCGCGCCACGTGCCGTTCGCGTCGAGATCCTGGTAGCCGGGAATGTCGCGGGATACGTAGCGGGCCGACACCGAGCGCGCTTCGGCCGCGTCGCGGCTGGCGGCCCACTGGTCGAGCGCGTCGGGGGCCGGTGCGGCCGATTGCTGCGCGACCTGCAGGTCGGTGCCGGTGAACACGACCTGCTGCCCGGGCGACAGCGGGTACTGCCCGTTGCTGCCGTAGACGGTCGCACTGCCGCTGCGCACCGTCACCGTCGTGCTCGCGCCGTTCGGCGCGACATCGACGCGATAGTCGCCGGGGCCCGTGATGCCGAGCGCGAGGTTCGGCGTGTCGATTTCGTACGATCCGCCGGCCGGCAGATCGCGCACGTGTGTCGACACGGTGCCGAGCCCCACCTTCAACTGCGTCGTCGTGTCGTCGAGGTTCAGCACCGACAGGCTCGTCGATTCGCCGAGCCGCACCGCCGTCGAGCCAATGTGCAGTTCCGAGCGCGCGCCGGCATCGTTCCAGAGCTGGTCGCCGGTCGTCAGCGGCCGGTTCACCGCCGCATACGACCAGGTATCGGTGCCGGCCGGCTCGGTCGTCACCGCGCCCGACAGGTAATTGAGCCGCGCGACGCGGCCGGGCGGATCGCCACCCGGTTGTCGTGCCGCGGCCGCGGTCGGCGGCGCATCGGCCGATTGCGCGAAGGCGGGCGGCAGCGCCGCCAGCGCGACGAACGCGAGCAGCGTGTAGCGGGCGGTGCGCTTGAGCGTGAACAGGGTGGCCATGGTGAGCGTCATCGTTGTGATCGCGGCGCGTCGATTCGTGCCGTCGAGTTCACAATATCCGCTTGGCCTGTTTCAAGGCACGGTGTTTTGTAAGTCGAATGGCACGCGATGTAACAAAACCTGTCCATCGCGCGCCGTTGTCGTGCAGCTGCAATGCCGGCGTCAAGCGGACGTAAGCCACGCGTCGAAAACCTGCTGCCCGGGCACCGTGACGCGCAGCACGCGCGGTCGGGCGGCGTGCTCGATCCAGCCGTGTGCACGGAAGCTGTCGAGCAGCGCCGCGCCGAGCGCGCCGCCGAGATGCGAGCGCCGCTCGCTCCAGTCGAGACAGCCGCACGCGAAGCGGCGCCGGCGCGTGCGCTGCTGCGCGACGTCGATGCCCCATTGCGCGAGCGCCTGCGTGCCGAGTTCGGTCGTCTCGATCGCGTCGCCGTTGGCGAGCAGCCAGCCGCGCGCGGTGAGGCCGTCGAAGATGCGCACCGCGAGTTCGCCGGCCATGTGGTCGTAGCAGGTGCGGGCATAGCGCAGTTCGGCCGGGACCGTGCGCGACGGCGGCGGAACCGGGCGATGCGGCGCGGCCGCGCGGGCGACGTTCGCGAGCGCTTCGAGCGAGGCCGCGATGTCGGCCGACGCAATGCGGTAGTAGCGATGCCGGCCGCGCACGTCGAGGGCCAGCAGGCCGCCCTCGGTCAGGCGCGCGAGGTGCGCGCTGGCCGCGGACGGCGACAGCCCCGCGATCATCGTCAGTTCGCCGGCCGGTCGCGCGCTGCCGTCCATCAGCACCCACAGCATCGCGGCGCGGCCGGGATCGGCGATCAGGGCGCCGATGTGGCTCAGGCCCGGAAAATGGTGGTCGTCTTGATCGGTCATCGTCGTGTCTCGTCGAGCGGGATAGGGGGCAGTGTAGTCGGTGCGCGCATTCGATGTTTCGCTTCCGGATGAAATGTCGGATGCAGCGGTGGCGCACCTGCCCGGACCGGACTGCGGGCCGTTGCAGGGCACGCGTAGAATGGCCGGACGCGGCGGCAACGGGCCGCTGCATGTGACGCGATGCAACGATGAAGACGATTTTCTGTGTGTTGGCAGCCGCGCTCGTGTGCGCGGCCTGTGCGTCTGGCGGCGCGGGCGCGACCGGCGAGCGCAGCGGCAGTATCGAGATGTACGGGACGATCGACCAGGGCATCACGGTGCGCCGCTGACCGCGCCGATCCGCGCGCGAGCCGGCATGCCCGCCGGCGCCCCGCCACGCGGGGCCGGCCGCGACGCGTTGCCGCAGTGCAACGTATAATGGCCCGATCACAGCGCCCCTGCCGCCTGGAGCCAGAACAATGCCCCAACCGTCCCCCGTGCCGGCCGCCCTCGACCGCACCGAAACCGTATTCCGCTTCCTTGCCGAGCCTTCGTCCGTGAACTTCGGCGGCAAGGTGCATGGCGGTGCGCTGATGAAGTGGATCGACGAGGTTGCGTATGCGTGCGCGGCCGTCTGGTCGAGCCGCTATTGCGTGACGGTCAGCGTCGGCAACATCCGTTTCCAGCGTCCGATCCTGGTCGGCAATCTGGTCGAGCTGAAGGCGCGCGTCGTCGCGACGGGCCGTACCAGCATGCACATCCACGTGTCGGTGCACGCCGGCGATCCGAAGGGCGGCGTGCTGCGCCAGACGACCGATTGCCTCGTCGTGTTCGTCGCGGTCGACGAGAACGGCAATCCGGTGCCGGTACCGCCGTTCGTGCCCGAAACCGACGAGCAGCGGGTGCTGGCGAAATATGCGGCCGACGTGCGGGCCGCGCTCGACAAGATCGTCGAGATGAAGCCGGAAGAAGTCGCGAAGGGCACCGTCTGAGTGCCGCGGGCGCCGCGCTCGTCGCGCCGCGCCCGTCGTTCTGCCGTCCTGCCGTTACCGCGTCCCGATCATCTGCTCGGGGCGTACCCACGCATCGAATTCCGCCTCGGTCAGGTAGCCGAGCGCGAGCGCGGCCGCCTTCAGCGTCGTGCCTTCCTTGTGCGCCTTCTTCGCGATCTGCGCGGACTTGTCGTAGCCGATGTGCGGATTGAGCGCCGTCACGAGCATCAGCGATTCGTTCAGCAACAGGTCGATGCGCGAGCGGTTCGGCTCGATGCCCACCGCACAGTGGTCGTTGAAGCTCTGCGCGCCGTCGGCGAGCAGCCGCACCGACTGCAGCACGTTGTGCGCGATCATCGGCCGGAACACGTTCAGTTCGAAATTGCCGCTCGCGCCGCCGACGTTGACCGCGACGTCGTTGCCGAACACCTGGCAGCACAGCATCGTCACGGCTTCCGATTGCGTCGGGTTTACCTTGCCCGGCATGATCGAGCTGCCCGGCTCGTTTTCCGGGATCGACAGCTCGCCGAGCCCGCAGCGCGGCCCGCTCGCGAGCCAGCGCACGTCGTTCGCGATCTTCATCAGGCTTGCCGCGACCGTCTTCAGCGCGCCGTGCGCGAAGACCAGCGCGTCGGCGGCCGCCATCACCTCGAACTTGCTCGGCGCCGTCACGAACGGCAGCTTCGCGAGCCGGCCGATCTCGTCAGCCACACGCACCGCGAACTCCGGATGCGCGTTCAGCCCGGTGCCGACCGCGGTGCCGCCGAGCGCGAGCTCGTACAGGTGCGGCAGCGCCGATTCGACATGACGGATGCCCTGGTCGAGCTGCGCGACATAGCCTGAGAACTCCTGGCCGAGCGTGAGCGGCGTCGCGTCCTGCAGGTGCGTACGGCCGATCTTCACGATGTCGGCGAACGCCTTCGACTTCGCGTCGAGCGTCGCGCGCAGCGTGCGCAGCGCGGGCAGCAGATGGTTGACGATCGCATACGCGGCCGCGATGTGCATCGCGGTCGGGAACACGTCGTTCGACGACTGGCCGCGGTTCACGTCGTCGTTCGGATGAACCTTGCGCGCTTCGCCGCGCTCGCCGCCCAGCAGTTCGCTCGCGCGGTTCGCGATCACCTCGTTGAGGTTCATGTTGGTCTGCGTGCCGGAGCCCGTCTGCCACACCGCGAGCGGGAATTCGCGCGGATGCTTGCCGGCGATGATCTCGTCGGCGGCCTCGATGATCGCGTGCGCCTTGTCGTCGGCGAGCACGCCGAGCGACTGGTTGACGGCCGCCGCGGCGCGCTTGACGATCGCGAGCGCGTGGATCAGCTCGGGCGACTGCTTCTCCGTCGAGATCCGGAAATTCTGCAGCGAGCGCTCGGTCTGCGCGCCCCAGAGCCGGTCGGCCGGCACGGCGATCTCGCCGAAGGTGTCGCGTTCCATCCGAACTGCTTCATTCATGATGCACTCCTCCTGGAAAGGGGAAAGGCCGCGCGTCGTCGCGCGGCGTCGGGCTAATCAGACGTATCGTGAGGCAGTCGCGCCGCTGGCGCGGCGTCTCGAGGGGTTCAACCGACAAGCATAGCGCCGGTCGCGATTTCGTGTCGTGTCGCGCCCAGCGCGCGTGACGAGCGCAAACAGGCGCTAGCGCGCCGTCGCGATGAGCGAGGCGGTCTTGCGGTGAAAGCGCCAGGCCATCAGCGCGGCGACGCTCGCGAGCCCGGCCGCGAGCCCCCACCACAGGCCGCGCGCGCCCAGGCCCGCGTGGAATGCGAACCAGTAGCCGGTCGGAAAGCCGATGCCCCAGTAGCCGAGGGTCGCGGCGAGCATCGGGATGCGCGTGTCCTTCAGGCCGCGCAGCGCCCCGGACCCGACGGTCTGCATCCCGTCGACGATCTGGAACACCGCGGCGATGCCGAGCAGCGACGCGGCGAGCGACACCGTGGCCGCGTTGGCCGGATCGTCGAGGTGCAGGTACAGGCTGACGATCGTATGCGGCGCGACGATCATCACGAGGCCCGACAGCGACATGAAGCCGACGCCGAGCGCGAGCGCGACGAAGCCCGCGTGCCGCGCGGCGACGGGCGAGCCCGCGCCGATCCAGTAGCCGACGCGCACGTTGGCCGCCTGGCCGATCGCGAGCGGCACCATGAACGACACCGACGCGACGTTCAGCGCGATCTGGTGCGCGGCGAGCGACGTCGCGCCCAGCACGCCGACCGTGAGGCCGGTGGCGAGGAACAGCGTCGATTCGACCCCGTACGTGATCGCGACCGGCCAGCCGATGCCGATCAGCTCGCCCATCACGGGCAGCTTCGGGCGCGCCGCGGTCACGAAATGGCGGAAGCGTTGCCGGCCGTGCAGCAGCCAGATCAACGCGAGCGCGGTGAGCCAGATCGTGATCGTCGTCGCGACGGCCGACCCGAGAAAGCCGAGGCGCGGCAGCCCGAATGCGCCGTGGATCAGCCCGTAGTTCAGCACGCCGTTGACGCCGACGCCGCCGATCGACACCCACAACAGCCGCCGCGCGGCGCCGATCGCCGGCAGGAACGCGCGCATCAGCCCGACGCCGATCAGGCTGCCGAGCGCCGCGAAGCGCAGGATGCCCGTGTATTCGCCGACGTGATGCGCGAGCAGCGGCGGCTCGTGGAACATCAGCAGGATCGGTTCGGCGAGCGACAGCGCGACGATCGCCGGAATCGCGAGCAGCACGGACAGCGCGAAGCCCGTCCAGTAGATGTGCGGTACGCGATCCTCGGCCTGCGCGCCGCGCGCGTGCGCGACGCTCACGCTGACCGACGACAGCACGCCTTGCAGGATCGTCACGATCACGAAGAAGAAGTTCGCGCCGAGCCCGCCCGCCGCGAGCGAATCGGGGCCGAGCGAACCGAGCAGCACCGTGTCGGTGACGCTCATCGCCATCTGGGAAAGTTGCGCGATCGCGAGCGGCGCGGCGAGGCGCGCGGTATCGGCGGCATGACTGGACAGGGACGGCGGCGCGGCGGCCGTCCGAGTGAGACCGGAATGCGACATGGAATGGGCGCTCGCGCGGGTGCGGGCCCGCGCTCTATGTATTTATTTTGAGAGACGGCTAGCTTACGGCTTTATTCGTACCGTGTCGAACGCGTGCGCCGATGGCCATGTCGCGGGCAGGGGGACCCCCCGCGGGCGCTACGCTTCGCGTACCGCGATGCGCGTGTCGCCGAGCAGCACGACCTGGCCCGCGCGGATCTTGCATGTCTTGCGAAGCTCGACCGCGCCGTCGACTTTCACGGCGCCGGACGCGACGATCAGCTTCGCGCTGCCGCCGCTGTCCGCGAGGCCGGTGATCTTGAGAAGGTTGTGCAGCTCGACGTATTCGCCGGTCAGCGTGAAATCCAGATTGGGCATGACGAGGAAGGTGCGCGACGCGCGGGAGGAAACGCTCCGCATCATACGGCACCGCGGGCTGGCACGCGAGCGCGGGCGGCCGCGGGCGGATGTAAAGGACTGTGAGCGATTCGTCAGCAAATGAAACGGTGGGTAACAGTCTGAGAGATTCGCGAACCGGCCGCGCGGGCAGCGGGTCTTCTGTCGTACCTGCCGCGTGTTGCGGCGGGCACGCAACGGACCGCATCGCCGTGGTCCGGGCGCACAACTTCTTGAGGAGAATTGCCATGTCCAAGATTCGTACGATGCTGATCGGTGCCGCGCTGACGGCGTTCGCTACTTCGGCCGCATTCGCCCAGACGGGCACGACGGCGCAAGGCGCAGCCGGTGCCGGCGTGCAGGCGCAGACGCCGGCCGCAGGTGCCGGTGCAGGCGTGCAGGGTGGTGCCGGCGCGAACGCGGCGGGCGGTGCGACCGATGCGGTCGGCGCGGCAGCCGATGGCGCGAAGGATACGACGTCGTCGGCCGTCCATTCGACCAAGAAGCACACGAAGCATGCGGCGAAGTCGGCCAAGAGCCATGCGGGCTCGGCCAAGGCGAAGGCCGACGACGCGACCGAAGGCGGCGCATCGGTCGGCGCGCAGGGCGGTGCATCGGCCCAGGGCGCCACGCAGTAAGCGGTGCCCGGCGCCGTCGCGATGCTCGCCTTCGAACGGCGCGTCGCGACGGCAATCGTCCGGCGGCCCGGTTCGCTTCGCGCGAGCCGGGCCGTTTTCGTCGGGTAAGACGATCAGCAGGACGCGCTTACGGCCGGCGCTGGCCTTGCCCTTGCCCCTGGGCCGGCCGCACCGCGGCCGGCGTGAATACGCTGCGCAGCCACGCGGCGAGCCGCGCGAAGACGTCGTACGGTTCCTCGACGAAAATCTCCGGCTTCAGCAGTCGCAGGTATTCCATGATCTGCTGCGCTTCCTGCTTCTGGAACGAGCCGTGCGCGAGCCCGAGCCGCAGCAGCCCGCGCAGTTCGCCGAGCTTGTCGCGCGCGGTGCTGCCGACGCTCATCTCGCACGCGAGCTTGGCCTCGTAGATCCGCTGCCGCAGCGATTCCGCGAGCCGCCACGCGGGCGTCTGCATCCGTTCCTCGAGCGCCTGGATGTCCTGCACCGCGCCCTTGATCTGCGACGCGAGCGGGTCGATCAGCGACGCGTCGCCCTGCGCTTCGGCGACGATCGCCTTCGCCCAGTCGCGGCATGCCTTCGCGAGTTCGTCGGGCGTCCATTCGGAGCGCGACGCGAAGCCGAAGCCGAATTCGCCGGCCTGCCGCATCAGGATCGCGACGACGTCCGGAAATTCCTTGTCGAGCGTGCGCTTGGCCCACGCGTACTGGCCGCCCTGCAGCATCCGCTGCACGGCGTGCTCGGTCAGCGGCACCATGTTGTCGAGCAGCTTGGCGCGCAGGAAATCCTCGAACGACGGCGTCGCGAATTGCGGGTCGAGTTTCAGCGACACGCGCACGAACGCGTCGTAGTCCTTGCGCAGGGACTCGAGCGTGTCGTCCTTGAGGGAAAGGGTGATCTGGCCCATGAATCATCTCGATGGCGGCCCGCGCAAGCCGGCGCCGGCACGGCGCACCGGAGCGGGCGCAGCGTCGACTGACCGATGCGCGCCGGGGCCGGTGGCGGGTCTTCCTCTCCTATATCGGCGCACCGGGCGGAAACTTGAGCGCGCGCGGTGGAGTGTGCGCTCAGGCGGGCGGCCAGTGCGGGAGGACGACCCCTTGCCACAGGAAGAACACCGCGAGCCCGACGGCGATCGTCACGAGCGGGCGGCGGGTCGCGGCCGACACGAGCACGGCCGCGAGCGCGCCGACGAGCTGCGGATTGCGCCAGGTCAGCTCGGCCGTGCCGCCGTGCGGCGAGACGGTCATCGGCACGATGATCGCGGTCAGCACGGTGACCGGCACGAAGCCGAGCGCGGTCCGCACGAGCGGCGGGAACGTCAGCCGCTCGCCGAACAGGAACAGCGTCGAGCGGATCGCGTACGTGATGATGGCCATGCCGAGGATCAACAGCGCGTAGCTCACGATGCGGCCTCCGGGCGAGAGCCGGCGCGCGTGCGATCGTGCCGCAGCGTGAGCACGACGCCGATCGCGACGCCGGCGGCGACCGCGCCGAGCAGCCCGAGCTTGTATGGCCAGCCCTGCCAGAAGTACGCGAGCGTGCCGGCCGTGGCGGCCGCCGCGAAGTAGCGCAGCGTGCCGAGCTGCGGGACGACGATCGCGATGAAGGTCGCCGCCATCGCGAAATCGAGGCCGAGCGACTGCAGGCCGGGGAACGCCGTGCCGAAGCCGATGCCCGCGAGCGTCCAGACCTGCCAGTTCAGGTACATCGCGAGCCCGGAGCCGAAAAAGTAGTGGGGGCCGATCGTGCCGGGCGGGTAGTGCCGGTAGTGCCCGTAGGCGACCGCGAACACCTCGTCGGTCATCAACGCGCCGAGCGTCGCGCGCCAGCGCAACGGCAGGTGCGCGACATAGGGCGCGAGCGTCGCGCTGTACAGCAGGTGGCGCAGGTTCACGATCAGCGTCGTGGCGAGCACGACGGCGAAACTCGCGCTGCCCGCGATCAGGCCGAGCGCGATGAACTGCGCGGAGCCCGCGAACACGGCGAGCGACATCAGCGCGCCATGCCAGGCGGCGAGCGGGCCGCCGCCGACGAGCGTGCCGAAAATCACGCCGAACGGTGCGGCGCCGATCATCATCGGAATCGTGTCGCGCGCGCCGTCGAGCCATTCGTTGAGCGGGCGGCGCGGGGGCGATGCGGGTGTCTTGTTCAAGAAGCGCTCCTCCATCAGCGGGAGGATAGCGGGCCGGTGCCGGGCCGGCTTGTATGTTCTTGCGCTCGCGGGAGCGGGGCCGGTGCTCGCGTGAGGGCCGCAGCGCGTTGCAGCGTGGTTGCCCGCGATGGGAAGCCTCGCGTCAGCTTGCCTGCCAGCGCCCGGGCGGCACGCCGAACATCCGTTTGAAATGCCGCGTGAAGTGGCTCTGGTCGACGAAGCCGCTGGCCGCCGCGACATCGGCGACCGGCACGCCCGCGCGCAACGGCGCCAGCGCGCGCTGCAGCCGCAGCTGGTTGCGCCACGCATGCGGCGGCATGCCGGTCGTACGCGTGAACAGGCGCGCCGCGTGAAACGGCGACAGGCCGGCCGCCTGCGCGACATCGTCGAGCGTCACCGTGCACGTCAGATCGGCGGCGAGCCGCTCGCGCATCGCGTCGACGCGCGGTTCGTCGGCCGCGAGCGGCGCCGGTTGCGGCCGCACGTCGGCGTGGCGCGCGATCAGCGTCGACAGCGCGTCGAGCATCGCGGTTTCGGCGGCGAGCGGATCGTAGAGGCGCGGCGCGTCCATGGCCGCAGGATCGTCGACCGGCTGCCCGGGCGCACGCGCATGCGACGACAGCGCGCGCTCGCTGCCGGCTTCCAGCATCCGGTGCGCGAGCGTGAGCCGGGCCGCGAGATCGGCATCGCGGATCACGTCGGGGGCAAACCACGGCGCATCCTGCGGGCGGCCCGCGATGGCACTCGCAAGTTCGCGGATGAATTCGACCGGCATGTAGCTGACGCGATAGCACCAGCCTTCGTCGGTGGCGCGCGACCCCGTGTGCACTTCGCCGGGATTGATCACGGGCACGGTGCCCGTTTCGGCGACATAGCCGTTGCCGCGATAGGTGAAGCGTTCCGCGCCTTCGAGAATCACGGGGATCGTGTACGCGTCGTGCCAGTGGGGCGCGAACGCGTGATCGCGATAGGTGGCCGTGAGCAGATCCGCGTCCGGCACGAGCGGCGTGCGCCAGTAGCGTGCGGAATCGGGAAGGCGGGTGGCGGACATGATCGGGCGCGGGAGCGGTCGAACCGACAGTGTATCGCTCGCGCGCCCGGCGGGTGCGGGCTTACTTGACCGGAATCGTCGTGCCGGCCGGCATCGGCACCGCGGTGACGGCGTTCTTCGGGCTGCCGCTGACGATACGGTCGCTGTAGGTCAGGTAGACGATCGTGTTGCGTTTCTTGTCGACCACGCGCACGACGTGCAGCGTCTTGAAGATGAACGACATGCGTTCGCTGAACACGTCGGTCTGCTGCTTGAGCGGTTCCTTGAAGCTGATCGGGCCGACCTGCCGGCACGCGATCGACGCTTCGCTCGGATCCTCGGCGACGCCGAGCGTGCCCTTGATTCCGCCGGTGCGGGCGCGGGACACGTAGCAGGTCACGCCGTTCACGACCGGATCGTCATAGGCCTCGACGACCACGCGATCGGAGCCCGTGACGCGGAAATGGGTGTTGACGCTGCCGACTTCCTCCGCGTGCGCGAACGGTGCGGCGGCGAATGCGCAGAGCAGGAGGGCGGCGGGGGCGAAACGGAGGAGGTGATGCTTCATCGACGGAACCGGATGCGAATGCGGGACAAAGACTCTAGCATGCGCACGACCGGGCCACGAAAAGCAGAAGGACGGAACGGCGGCCGGAAAAACAAAAGGCCCGCCGAATGACGGGCCTTTCGCTATTTGGCTCCCCGACCTGGGCTCGAACCAGGGACCTACGGATTAACAGTCCGGCGCTCTACCGACTGAGCTATCGGGGAATAAATCGGTACATCTGCGTGTTGTGTCGTCCAACAAAAAACCCGTCCAGTTTCAACGGGCCTTTGCGTTTTTGGCTCCCCGACCTGGGCTCGAACCAGGGACCTACGGATTAACAGTCCGGCGCTCTACCGACTGAGCTATCGGGGAACAAACAACAACAGCAGAGAAACGAGATTGTATGGAGTGTTCGCTAACCTGTCAATACTTTGGAGCCGCGGCGCATAAAATTTTTTGCGGCCGCCGCCGTGCGATCAGCGCTCGAGCAGGTGCAGCTTGTCCTGCACGTCCTTCCACTCGTCCGCGTCGGCCGGCGCCGGCTTGGTCTTCGTGATCGACGGCCAGTCCTTCGCCAGCTCGGCGTTCAGCGCGGTGAACTGCTGCTGGTCGCCCGGAACGTCTTCTTCGGCATAGATCGCATTGGTCGGGCATTCGGCGACGCACACGGCGCAGTCGATGCACTCGTCCGGATCGATGGCGAGAAAGTTGGGACCTTC
>Ga0268257_1000686_pt1 | contig 36032 bp, 33 predicted proteins | sample AgamicAtPrz_FD_200249 | JGI IMG/M metagenome (GOLD analysis project Ga0268257, IMG submission 200249) | Agave microbial communities from Guanajuato, Mexico - At.P.rz (v2) (version 3) | ecosystem: Host-associated > Plants > Phyllosphere > Phylloplane/Leaf | place: Guanajuato, Mexico | collected... | reverse complement strand
TTCAGTACATCGTCGACGAGATTGTTGCTGCAGGGATCAAAGAAATCGTTCTGGTCACGCACTCCTCGAAGAATGCGGTTGAAAACCACTTCGACACCTCTTACGAACTCGAAGCGTTGCTTGAGCAACGCGTTAAGCGTCAGCTGTTGGCAGAAGTTCAATCTATCTGCCCGCCTGGCGTAACTATCATGAACGTGCGCCAGGCGCAGCCGCTGGGTCTGGGCCACTCGATTCTGTGTGCGCGTCCGGTCGTGGGTGATAACCCGTTCATCGTCGTTCTGCCGGATATCATCATTGATACCGCATCTGCGGACCCGCTGCGTTACAACCTGGCGGCAATGGTGGCGCGTTTCAACGAGACAGGCCGCAGCCAGGTGCTGGCGAAGCGCATGGATGGCGATCTCTCTGAGTACTCTGTTATTCAGACGAAAGAAGCGTTGGAGACGGAAGGGCAGGTGAGCCGCATTGTTGAGTTCATCGAAAAACCGGATCAGCCTCAAACGCTGGACTCCGACCTGATGGCCGTTGGCCGCTATGTTCTGAACGCGGATATCTGGGCCGAGCTGGAAAAAACGGAGCCAGGCGCCTGGGACCGTATCCAGTTGACCGATGCGATCGCGGAACTGGCGAAAAAACAGTCCGTAGATGCCATGCTGATGACCGGCGACAGCTACGACTGCGGCAAGAAAATGGGGTATATGCAGGCGTTTGTGAACTACGGCCTGCGTAACCTGAAAGAAGGAGCGAAGTTCAGAAGCCGCATTGAGAAGTTGCTGGCTAACGACTGATTCGTCTCTGTTTATTTGAAAAAGCGGCAGTTACCATTTGGTATGTGTAAACATAACCAAAATGGTAACTGCCGTTTTTTGTTATTAATTCTAGTGATAACATGGAGTTATCTGATTCAAATGTGGACTGATTTGTAACGATTTGTGCTTGTTTCCGAGTCCATTTAGGACGACAATTAACGCCAGTTTTTCGAGTTGTCCAGTGCCGGCGATAGTCCAGTGGCAGACAACAAAAATGGAAGTTTCCAATCTCACTCAGTGCACTGGTAGCTGTTAAGCCAGGGGCGGTAGCGTGCCTAATTGTAAACGAAGGCTTTCGTGAAATCCCTGTTTGTGCGTAAAAATATCATGAGATCTATTGAGGCGACTTGAGTCAGTTAAATCTTACTCAAGCGGTTTTTATTGTAATAACTCGCAACCAACTGGATTAAAAATGGATAATATTCTCCAACTCATTGGGCGTAATAAAGCATTGTTCAGTGAAGATGTCTCAGGAAATGAAATAGAATTAAAGCGAATTGTTTCCGAATCTCGTTTTTTGGTGCTAGGTGGAGCGGGGTCTATTGGTCAGGCTGTTACTAAAGAAATATTTAAGCGTAACCCAAAAAAACTACACGTAGTTGATATAAGCGAAAACAATATGGTTGAATTGGTTCGTGATATCCGCAGTTCGTTTGGCTATATTGAAGGTGATTTTCAGACCTTTGCGCTTGATATCGGTTCTGTAGAGTATGATGCGTTCATCAAAGCTGATGGTAAATATGACTACGTGCTGAATTTATCTGCACTTAAACATGTTCGGAGTGAGAAAGATCCCTTTACCCTGATGCGTATGATTGAGGTCAATATCCTCAACACTGATAAAACCATTGAACAGTCTATTGCTGCGGGAGTTAAAAAATTCTTCTGCGTATCGACCGATAAGGCCGCGAACCCGGTCAATATGATGGGTGCTTCAAAGCGTATTATGGAGATGTTCCTGATGCGTAAAAGCGAGCAAATCGCCATTTCAACCGCACGTTTCGCGAACGTTGCCTTTTCTGATGGCTCTCTTCTGCATGGGTTTAATCAACGCCTTCAGAAGCAGCAGCCGCTAGTGGCACCCAATGATATCAAACGTTACTTTGTTACTCCTCAGGAGTCCGGTGAGCTCTGTCTGATGTCATGTATTTTTGGTGATAATCGTGATATTTTCTTCCCTAAACTGAGCGAAGCACTGCATCTCATCTCTTTTGCCGATATTGCCGTCCTTTACCTTAAGCAACGTGGCTACGAACCTCACCTTTGTGAAAATGAAGATGAGGCTCGCGAGCTGGCGAAGACGTTACCAGCCGAAGGAAAGTGGCCATGCTTGTTTACTTCAAGCGATACAACCGGTGAGAAAGATTTTGAGGAATTTTTCACCGAAAATGAGATGCTCGATATGGAACGTTTTACCAACCTGGGCATCATTAAAAATGAACCGTTATATGACCCAGCTCTACTGTCCCATTTTGAAAAACGAATTGAAGAGATGAAAAAATCTTTGGTATGGAATAAAGACGATATAGTTAAGCTGTTCTTTGAAATGATCCCTGACTTTGGTCATAAAGAAACAGGCAAATATCTCGATAGCAAAATGTAAGCAAGGCATCCCCGAATGAATATCAAATCAATTGTCGAATTTGTTCGCGACGTATACAAGACGGATGAATTTATTCCTTTGCATGCGCCAATATTCAATGGCAACGAAAAAAATTATGTCTTGGATACACTGGACAGTACATTTGTATCAAGCGTCGGCAAATACGTCGATGATTTCGAGCGAAAGATGGAGTCATATACCGGAACGGCACGAGCTGTTGCAACGGTTAACGGAACGGCCGCTCTGAGTGCAGCGCTCTATCTTGCGGGTGTTAAGCGGGGCGATCTTGTCATCACCCAGGCATTAACTTTTGTCGCAACCTGCAATGCTCTTTATCATCTTGGCGCGGAACCGGTATTTACCGATGTTTCCCCAATAAGCTTAGGCCTGTGTCCTGTCGCGCTTGAGGACTGGTTATCTGAAAACACTGAACTGACAGAACAAGGCTGCGTACACCGCAAAACGCGGCAGGTTGTGCGAGCTGTAGTGCCTATGCATACCTTCGGTCATCCGGTTGAGCTTGATGAGCTTATTGCGGTATGTCAGAAGTGGCACCTTGTTCTTGTTGAGGATGCTGCAGAAAGTCTGGGATCATTCTACAAGGGCAAACATACCGGTACGCTCGGTGAGTATGGTGCGCTAAGTTTCAATGGCAATAAAATTATTACCACTGGTGGCGGCGGAATGGTGTTCTGTCGTTCACCAGAAGCGGGCGTTCGTGCAAAGCATGTCACAACAACTGCTAAGGTGCCGCATCCTTATGAGTTTTATCACGATGAACCGGGTTTCAACTATCGCATGCCGAATCTTAACGCAGCGCTTGGCTGTGGGCAGATGGAACGCCTGGATTCTTTCCTGAAACAGAAGCGCGATTTGGCAAAGCGTTATGAAGCGTTCTTTGCAGGTTCAGAATTTAATTTTGTTAAAGAGCCAGACTATGCACAATCTAATTATTGGTTGAATGCTGTCATTTGCGAAAACCTGGATGCGCGTGATGCCATGCTGGCAGAAATGAACGACGCTAAAGTTATGGTCCGCCCAATCTGGAAACTAATGCATCGCTTGCCAATGTTTGAAAAGGCAATGCGTGATGACCTCAAAAATTCTGAACAGATCGAAGCTCGTTTGATCAATATACCTAGCTCTCCGATGGAATGACAGAAATGGGATCTGCAAAACGCAAAGTAGCGGTATTCACAGGTACGCGTGCTGAATATGGCTTACTCTACTGGCTATTGAAAGATATCCAGGAGGACAACGAGCTGGAGCTTCAGCTACTCGTGAGTGGTATGCATCTCTCACCCGAGTTTGGAAATACCTGGCAGCAGATCGAGAAAGATGGATTTTTGATTGATGAAAAGATCGAAATTCTACTTTCTTCAGATACACCAGTAGGTACTGCGAAAAGTATGGGACTTGGGGTGTTGGGTTTTGCTGATGCTTTGAACAGATTAAAACCTGATGTTTTGGTCATACTCGGGGATCGTTTTGAAGCGCTTGCCGCAGCACAAACGGCCATGATCCTTCGCATTCCCATCGTGCACCTGCATGGTGGCGAAATTACTGAAGGTGCTTATGATGATGCGATCCGACATGCGATAACAAAACTAAGCTATTTACATGGGACCTCAACAGAGGTGTACCGGAATCGCGTTATACAGCTTGGTGAACATCCATCGCGTGTTGTTAACGTTGGTGCAATAGGGCTGGATCATCTTAAACGTGGGCATTTTATGTCCGTAGATGAATTAGGCCTGTCACTGAAATTTCCGCTTAAAAAGCCATTCTTGTTGGTGACATATCACCCTGTTACGCTGGGTAAAGAACCAGCAGAAGCGAGTTTTAATGCGTTATTAGCTGCACTTGATGAGTTCCCAGACCATCAGATCATCTTGACCTATCCCAATGCGGATGACGGTGGGAGAAAGATCATTCCATTGCTTGAAGCCTACGCGACTAAACAACCTGAGCGTGTGCTTGCGATTCCCTCGCTGGGTCAGGTGCGTTATCTAAGTGCCGTGAAGCACGCTGCTGCTGTGGTGGGTAACTCCTCCAGCGGCATTATTGAAGTTCCTGCATTTGACGTTCCTACTGTAAACATCGGTGACAGGCAAAAAGGTCGACTGGCTGCCCTTAGTGTGTTGAATTGTACTGCGACGACAGAATCGATAACCCAAGCTTTACATGTTGCAGTGTCGCGCAGTTACAAAAATCGCGATGAAGACATTGTGAATCCATATGGCCAGGGGAATGCAAGTTCAAAAATCATTGAAATGATAAAGTCCATGCATTTTATTCCCGGTAAGACCTTTTACGATATTAAGTGAAACTCTATGACGCTTATCATTGCTGAAGCCGGTGTTAATCACAACGGCAACGAAAAACTGGCTTTTGAACTTGTTGATGCTGCTTACAAGGCCGGGGCTGATATTGTTAAATTCCAGACATTTAAAGCGAAGAACCTTGTGACTGAACAGGCGAAGCAGGCCGATTATCAGGTTGCGAATACTCAACGGCAGGAATCGCAGCTAGACATGTTGAGCCGCCTTGAGTTGTCCTGGGAAACGCATCATGCATTGATTAAGCATTGTAACGAATTGGGAATAGAATTTCTCTCTACGGCCTTTGACTCAGAAAGCCTGAATTTTTTGGTCAATGAACTGGGGATCAAACGCTTAAAACTACCTTCTGGTGAACTCACCAATGCCCCTCTGGTGCTTGAGCATGCCAGGACTGGTTGTGACATTATCGTATCAACGGGTATGGCCACACTTTCTGAAATAGAAGCTGCATTGGGCGTGATCGCTTTTGGGTATACCTGTTCAGAGGGTGTTGTACCTTGTACCACCGCCTTTGAAAGTGCATATGCAAGCCTCGAAGGACAGAAGGCTCTGAAAGAAAAGGTAACTATCCTTCACTGCACAACTGAATATCCTGCGCCAATGAACGAGATTAACCTTAGGGCAATGGATTCCTTAAGAGAAGCGTTCGACCTGCCTGCTGGTTATTCCGATCACAGTGAAGGTATAACTATTCCTATCGCAGCAGTTGCACGAGGTGCGGTGATCGTTGAGAAACATTTCACCTTAGACAAAAACATGGAAGGTCCTGATCATAAAGCCTCACTGGAGCCTGACGAGTTGGCAGCAATGGTGAAAGCTATCCGGCAGATTGAAGTTGCGTTAGGAAACAAAGTTAAAAAACCAACTGTTTCAGAAATAAAAAACAAGTCGGTTGCAAGAAAAAGTCTGGTAGCCGCAAAGAAGATCAGTGCGGGAGAACCTTTCACATCATCGAATATTACGATCAAAAGACCTGGAAACGGTATGTCGCCTTATAGCTACTGGGATATGCTGGAGAAATTATCGACAAAAGAGTATTTACCGGGAGACTTGATTATTGAATAACAAACCTGTCGTTCTAATAGGCGGTGGTGGGCATGCCAGTGTACTTCTTGATATTCTGCATTCAAATAAGCGTGATGTTATTGCCGTCGTGAGCCCGCAGGACGTTTCAGAACGGTCGATTTTTTCAGGATTGAAAATACTACACTCAGATGACGATATCTTCCATTACTCAAGTGAAGACATCGAATTAGTTAACGGCATTGGTTTGATTCCGCGATCATCACTCAGAAAGAATGTCTCAGAATTCTATGTTTCTCATGGATACCGGTTTGCAAGCATTATTGCGCCAGATGCATTAATATCAACACACGCCATCCTCACTGATGGCGTGCAGATTCTTTCCGGAGCGATAGTAAACGCAGGGACTACTATAGGTTGTCATTCAATCATTAATACCCGAGCAGTTATTGAGCACGATTGTCATTTAGGTGATTACTGTTTTATTGGTCCTGGAGCGGTGCTATGTGGTCAAGTAAACACCGGTGAATCAGTATTTGTTGGAGCGGGTTCCACAATAGTTCCAGGAATGAAACTAGGAAGTAACTCTATAGTGGGTGCAGGTGCCCTATTGGTACAGTCATTAGAAAATGGACAAGTTTGTTATCCGGCAAGATCGGTAATCAAATAATGTCTTACAAAAGGTAATTCATGATGCAGCATTGGAAAAATGTGCTGATCCGACCGGACAGTACACTGCGTGAAGCTCTAGAAATTATTAACCGTGAGGCTCTACGCGTCGCATTAGTTATTGATGATAATAACTACCTGTTAGGCGTTATCACTGATGGTGACATCAGAAGAGGACTACTGAATAATCTGGTTCTTTCAGCAAAAGCTGAGTTGGTAATGAATACTCAGCCTGTTACAGCGGCAAGTAACGTTTCTTCTGCTGAATTAAATTCAATGATGAAAGCAAAAGGAATTTTGTCTATACCCATTCTTGATGATGGGAAAGTTGTTGGTCTGGAAACTATCCAGTCAGTAAATGACAAGAAAAAATATCCAAACCCTGTCTTTATTATGGCCGGTGGTTTTGGAACAAGGTTAAAACCTTTAACTGATACCTGCCCAAAACCTATGTTGTGTATAGGCGGGAAGCCAATATTAGAAACTGTTATTCGTAGTTTTGTTAAGGCAGGCTTCAATAATTTCTATATTTCTACGCACTATATGCCTGAAACCATCAAAGAACATTTTGGCGATGGTGAACGTTTTGATTCCAAAATTAATTATGTCTATGAGGAAAACCCTTTAGGTACAGGTGGTGCTTTAGGTTTGCTGCCTGAGGATTTATCTAATGAACATCCTTTAATTATGATTAATGGGGACGTCTTGACCAATGTCGATTATGAGCGTTTGATCAAATTTCACATTGAAAGCAAAGCGGATGCAACAATGTGTGTACGAGAATACGACTACCAAATTCCTTATGGTGTTATCAAAGGAGAAGGTAATAAAATCGTATCGATGGAAGAGAAACCTGTACAAAGATTTTTTGTCAATGCAGGTATTTATGTCGTTTCACCAAACATTTTTAAAGCCGTTCCGAAAAATCATCGTGTTGATATGCCAACTCTACTTGAACAGCATATGGCTAATAACAAAAACATTCTTATGTTCCCAATACATGAGTACTGGCTGGATATCGGACGAATGGATGATTTCAAAAAAGCTCAGGTTGATTACTTTACCTTAGGTTTAGATTGATGAAAGCAGCAGCAGTCATAGGATTAGGTAATATTGCAGACAGGCATCGTCGTAATCTTAAAACACTTTATCCAGGCATTAAAGTTTATGCGATGTCTGCTTCTGGCCGTAAAGTTCAGGATGGAATAGATAATTGCGATCAGGTTGTAAATACTTTACCTGAACTCTTAAACGCTGTAGATATGGCAATCATTGCATCACCCGCAACCCTGCATGCTGAGCACGCCATACCCTTTATCAAAGCAGGCGTACCTGTTTTAATTGAAAAACCCGTTACAGTCTCGCTCCCTGACGCAGAAGCATTGCTGGATGCTGCAACTCGTTTTAACACCGTCGTTGCTGTTGGATATTGTTTGCGATATCTACCCTCTGCACTTTCAGTAAAAAAGGTATTAGAAGAGAAAAAAGCGGGCACGATTTTCAATGCATTTGTTGAGATAGGACAGTATCTGCCAGACTGGCGCGCGAGAAAAAACTATAAAGACAGCGTCTCAGCGAGTAAAGCCCTGGGGGGGGGAGCACTCCTCGAGTTAAGCCATGAATTCGATTACACGCGTTGGCTTTTCGGTGAGTTAGATGTTATTCATGCTTCAGTTCGTAATTGTGGTGTATTAGATATTGATGCCGAAGAAATTGCTGATATTGTTACCATCTCAAAAGATAACGTGATTATCAATATTCACCTTGATTTCCTGCAAAGAAAAGCATTTAGAAAGTGTAATTTGTTAGGCACGAATGGCCGTATTGAATGGGATCTGATTAACAATCAAGTCAAAATAATTAACAAATCAGATGAGTGCCTAGTATATAATGAGCCTCAATATGATAAAAATAAAATGTATTTGGATATGCTAAAGGACTTTGAAAATTATATCCATGGACGTGATAATCAATGCATCACTTTGACAGATGCAATTAAAACGTTAGCATTGATTAATAATATTAAAGGAACGGCAGAATAGAATGAAAAATTATGCATTTATATTCGCTCGTGGTGGTTCTAAAGGCCTTCCTGGTAAAAATGTTAAAGAGTTATTAGGTAAACCACTGTTACATTATGCACTCGATATTGCTCAACAGTCTCCATCAATCGATAAGGTATTCGTTTCAACAGATGATGCTGAGATAAAAGAAAAAGCATTAGAATTAAAAGACGTCGTTGTCATTGACAGGCCTGATGATCTGTCTGGAGACAAAAGTCCGGAATGGTTTGCATGGCGACACGCAATTGGCTGGGTAACAGAGCATTATGGAGAATTTGATCAATTCATCAGTCTTCCTGCGACAAGTCCCCTGCGTGAAGTGCAGGATGTAGAATGCGCCATTGCAAAACGTGTTCAAACGAAGGCTGATATCTGTATTGCCGTAACACCAGCATCACGCAGTCCCTATTTTAATATGGTTAAGATTAACCGAGAAGGCATGAATGAACTGGTGATAAGCCCTGAGGGTGATGTCAGTAGACGTCAGGATTGTCCCGATGTGTTTGATATCACTACAGTAGTTTATGTTTCAACACCAGAATTCATCCTCAATAATGTTGGGTTATTCTCTGGGACGGTTACTTCGATAGAAGTACCCAAAGAAAGAGCTGTAGATATAGATGATATTTATGATTTTTATATGGCTGAAACAATTCTGAAAAGAAAAAAGAGATCCACTAAAAATGTTACTAGAAAATAAAAAGATTATTGTTTTGGGTGCTGGTGGGCTTTTAGGAGCTTGTTTAACGAAAGCATGTATTGAAAATGGAGCTAAGGTCATTGCTGTTGATCTTGATATCAATCATATTAAGACCAAATTACAGGCCCAGGGCGTAGTAACCTCTTCTGATGCCGATATCACTTATGCTGAAGTAGATGTGACTAATGAACAGTCTGTCATGGACTTTTTTAACAGCCTCGTAAATATTGACGGAATTGTCAATGCTACCTATCCAAGAAATAAATCGTATGGTAGCAAATTATTTGATGTTACTCTTGCTAGTTTCAACGAAAACTTATCTTTGCATTTGGGCAGTTCATTTTTAATTAGTCAGCAAGCCGCAAAATTATTCTTGCGTCTAAAATCCCCGCTGTCTATGGTCAATATATCTTCAATATATGGTGTTATTGCCCCTAAGTTTGGTATTTACGATAATACACAAATGACAATGCCGGTAGAATATGCTGCGATAAAATCAGCATTATTGCATTTGAATAAATATATAGTTACCTATGTTAATGATAGTGGATTCAGAATTAACTCTGTTAGTCCTGGTGGGATTTTTGACAACCAGCCAGCAGCATTTTGTGAAGCATATAGAAAGAATACTCACGGAGCGGGGATGCTGGATGTAACTGAAATGACAGGATCAATTGTTTTTCTTCTTTCAGAACAATCAAGATATGTCACAGGTCAAAATATTATAGTTGATGATGGCTTTTCACTCTAACAATATTCATGTTTATACTAAATAGTGAGTCTGTTTACTTCATCTGTTTTTAATTCTGTTCTATATATAGAAAGTACAGGGGTGGTTAAATTTAATGTTTTCTAAAATAAAAACGATTCTTCGCTATCTTATGCCCTATCAGCCAGATGTTATTGAAAATAAGTTTGTGGAGTTGAACAGTAAATTATGGAAGGCAGAGCCATTAAAAACCCAGACTGATACCGATAATAAATCATTTTGTCTGGTTGAGGGCATTATTGCCTGCCCGGCCAGTATCATGGATAAAGCAAGGATAGCAAAGGCCATACAGCAAGAAACAGGCTCCGAACCAGTCGTTTTTGTTCGCGGCTTTAATATTGCAGGGAGTAATGTAAGTCACATATATCAATCCTTTAATATTAATCATTTCTATTGCTGGTGGCGTGGGTTCTTTCATCCGAAAGTCTTTATCCCAGCTACAGTTGCTACTTCGAAAATAATGTTAGGGGCCAGGTCTGGAGAGGCATTAATCAATTTGAACTACCGAGGCGTGGATATTGGGGATCTTATCTACGATACTTTAATTCGATTTCGACCAAACGAATACACGGTAAAAAAAATACAATTTAAGCATCTGAGATTGATTTTTAGATCTTTTTTGACATTTCATAATAATGAACTAATGTTGGCTAAATACAACCCAAAATACCTTGTGACAAGCCACAATGTGTATGCTGAATTTGGCATGCTACCACGTCAGATAAGACATCATAACGCTGGGGTTATATTCCTCAAGGATATTTATGCTTATAAGTGTTACGGTTCTCAAATTAATGTTAAAGAACACTTTCTTAAGCCAGATTATGAAGGGTTTTTACTGAATCTTAAATCAAGCGAATACGTCAACAAGGCGCATAAATACTTTCATGATCGCCTTGAAGGCAATGTCGATCAAATAGATGTAAAAAATGCATTTAAAAATAAAAAGAAATATAGCATAGAACAATTGAAAGCGATCTACCCAAGCATTGATACTGAAAAGAAAAATGTTGTTGTTATGTCCCATGCATTTTCAGATTCTCCACATGTTGGAGAGGGGCTACTATTCAATGACTATTATGATTTCCTTGAGAAAACATTAATTCGACTTAATAAAAATACTAATATCAATTGTTTTGTAAAAGCACATCCCAGTTCTTATATGTGGAATGAAAAAGGAGGTGTTGAGAGTTTGATTGAAGCTAATAAATTGGATCATATCCATATGATGCCGGTCGACTTGAATACCAATTCTATTGCAGATTTTGCCGATATTATCGTGACGGCGAAAGGGACTGCTGGTCTGGAATTTTCATGTCTAGGTATTCCCGCTGTAACTGCTGGAAAAGGATATTATGCTGGGTTCGGTATTACACTTGAACCTGAATCTGTGGAATTATATTATGATATTTTAGACTCGGTTTCGGATCTGACAAATCTTAGTGACGAAACTCGACAACGAGCCATGGTATTGCTTTATATGGTTTCTTTAAGCAGGAGACATTCTGCAATTCTGCCTAAACAGCACATCATGCCACATGAAAATTATAGTGACGTCTATCTTGATAAATACAAAGAAATCATTGCTAATATCGAAAGTGAAATCCCAATACGTGATGAATTCTATCAGGAGATTATTAAGGATGTGGTGAAAAATCATGTTTAAAAAGGGCTTGTTATATATACTCGTAAATTATGCCATTCAATTTATTAATATATTTCTTAGCCTGGTCATGATGAAATATCTTCCAACTGCCCAGCTTGGAGATCTTGCACTTGCAAGAACATGGCAGCAGTTCGTCGATTACTCACACCTTGGTTCTCGTTTTTCTTTAGACCGCTTTATTCCGTTAAGCAAAAATAGGGAAAAAAAATTATTAGTTACAACAGTATTGCTAACGAATATTATAGGGGCATTAACTGTTCTAATAGTTGCATTAATTTTCAACCATTCCAATATTACTGTGCTTATTCTTACTCTTTGTGGATTATTCATTTCGATTAGCAATATTGTTAAAGCTTATTATCGAGCAACTAATCGGATCGATGAAATGTTATGGCTTGTGATATATTCACAATTTCTGCCAGTTCTTCTTCCGCTTATTATATATATAATTACACATAGTTTTGAAATTTATCTTTACACAAGTTTAGGATGTTATGGATTAGCTATAATAAGATTATATCGGATTGAAAGGAATTTAAAAAAGTATCTTATCCTGAAATTATTATTTAATAGATTGAAATTCTTATTTAAACCTTCTCTTTTGTTATTTTTAAACGCAATATTCACTTTCCTATACCTTGTTATGGATAGATTTTTTATTGATGGCACAGGTGGTCGTGATCAGTTGGGCAATTTTAGTGTTATCATATTTGCTTTCAGCGCGCTTATGATTATACCTTCAACTTGTGCTGAGTTGCTTTTCGTCAAAGTTATTAAACAGTGTAGTCAGACTGGAAGATGTTTATTCATTAAAGAATGTCTTATTATGTTTTCTGTTACTCTGTTGGGTGTGATAATTGCGAATGTAGTAATGAAGTTTTTCATTGAAAACTTCACAAAATATGGATATCTTATTCCTGAATTACATTTAGCCACTCTTGCTGTAATTCCCTTTGCATTTACAGCAATTTACTATCATGTGATGAATGGATTAGATCTTCGTAAGCAAATGGTAGCTGTTAGTGCTGCGGTCTGTCTTATTTTAATTGCGTATTATTGTATTCCTGTGTTCACTCATGTGAAATTTGAGCTTCATGATTATTTGTATGCGAAGCTGGCAACAGGATGGTTAGTATTGCTTGGCTATGTTTTTTTTATTTTGCGTGTAAAAATTGGTGCGCATCATAAAAAATAAATTCTCGGTAGAATTTAATATGATCTCAATTGCTTTCTTCGTACTAGCCCTAACCATTTATTCACTAATAGTATTTAAAACAAAAGATATAATTCATCCCATAGGTATTGGGATCATCTTTTGGTTTTTTTCTGCATCTCTTTCCACAATAGATGTTCTTTATGATCCTCAGTTGCAGTCAGAGTTAAGTTTTGAGACGCTAGCGGCTATTTTTCTTGCTGGCTTATTCTTTACGCTTCCTTTTTTATTCTCAAAGAGAATAGATAAAGCTATTTTTAGTTATCAGCGGTTCGATTTTAATCTTATCTATCGCGTAGTATTTAACTTTATCGTCCTTTTATCTATAATTACATTTTTAATGCGATTTGGTACGATGCTAACTCACCCTCCGCTCCTCTCCGGTGCCGGCAGTGATTTGAAATCATTGGTTCCTAATGCGCCTCCGTTATTAAATTTTATCGATGTATCTATGCCGTACATCGCTCTGACTGCTCTTTTCGAACTCAAATACTCATATCGACTAAGACGCGGACGAAGGATTCTACTTATTTTCTTTGCCATTTTCACAATTGTTGCTGCGTTAATTTATAAAGTTTCCAGAGGCGAGTTTTTAGTATTTATGATGGGTGCTATTTATATTCTTTTAATTCCACGTAAAATTACCTTAGGATTCAAGCAATTAATGATAGTAATGCTGCCGATGGCGCTACTCTTATATATTGGTGCAATGCGAATTTCTGAAACAAGCCGTGCATCAACTCAATTTGGCGAGGGAGTGGCGAATTCGCTCTTCAGTCAAATTTACACCTATGTGGCAATGAACTTCCAGAATCTGAATTTGCTGGTTAATTCATCTTTCGAACCGACTTATATATGGGGAGGGCTCAAGTTTTTACTCAAACCATTCTTTGGTTCTTATTATGATAATAACTCAATAGGTTTCTCGGATTATGAAGTTAGTTTTTTCAATGCCAAAACCTTTATCTACTATTTTTATAACGACCTAGGATTGGCTGGGGTGATAATTTATTCATTTGTAATTGGTCTTTTACTTCAGGTGATTTATAACAAAACGGCTTGCAATGTTAAGTATTGTCTTTTACAGGCATGCTTTATGAAGGCTATTATTTTTATGTTGTTCGGTAATTATTTTTTTGGAGAGTTTGTGTTAATTATTCCTTACGGCATTGTACTTTTCCTTTTACTGCTTATTCCTAAAGTCGAAGTTAAGAGGATAGAAGCTAAACCTATCCCTAATCATTTCAATAATAATTAATGAGTATTTATGGCAGGAAGATATCTAAGCTATTTGAGTAAAAGGACATATTGATGAGTTTGCTGATTAATGCATCGAACCTGTATGTAGGTGGTGGTGTTCAGGTCGCAGTTTCTGTATTAGAGGAATTAACTAATTCTAAGCGACAGTTTATTGCAGCGGTTTCCCCCTTAGTTGCAAGACAACTTTCGGAAGCAGCATTGATAAATTGTCTAATCATTGACAAGACACCATCAAATATTTTTAACTTTAAATCAAGAAGAACCTTAGATAAAATAGTAGCTGAAAATAACATCAGCAAGGTGTTCACTATTTTTGGCCCCAGTTACTGGAACCCAAAAGGCGTTAAACATGCCGTAGGCTTTGCTTTGCCATGGTTGATTTATGATACACGCCGAGTGTTTTCTAAATTGACTTTTGCTGAAAAAGCAAAGAAAATTTTATTAATGTGGTTACAGCCTTATTTCTTTAAAAAAAATGCAGACCTTATCTTTGTTGAAACCGACGATGCTAAAGATAAAATTATTGAGCGTTATCATTTTCCGCAGAGTCATGTCGTCACTGTTTCAAATACTATAAATGCGATTCTTCAAAACGCTAAATTATATGATAATAGCGTCATTAGCTCTTTACCGGTAAAGGAGGACGGTGATGTTTACCTTTTGACAATATCACATGATTATCCGCACAAAAATTTAAATGTTATTCCTATGTTACTCGACAGATTGCCTAGTAATTATAAGTTCGTAGTTACGCTGCGTACTCCAATGGAAAATATCCCACAGCAATACCAGCATCGTATAATTAACGTCGGCCCAATCAAAGTTAATCAATGCCCGGCGTTATATCATTTTTGTGATGCTCTATTTTTACCTACGTTACTGGAATGCTTTAGTGCCAGTTATGTAGAGGCTATGTATTTCAAAAAAACTATCTTTACATCAGATTTATCGTTTGCGCATACAGTATGCCATGATAGCGCATTCTACTTCGATCCCTATTGTGTTAATGATATCTGCGATAAGATCATTTCCGGGATGGAGAATGTGAAGGATAGAGCGATAAAACAAGAAAAGGCCGATCAGCTTTTTTGCCAGCTACCAACGGCGAGGGAAAGGGCCTTAATGTATATGCACAGTATTGACAAGTTATAAGATTTCATAAGAGGTGTTAAATGTTTTCAGATAAAGTGCTTTTGATTACTGGTGGTACAGGTTCATTTGGCAATGCGGTATTAAAACGATTTCTTAATACCGATATTAAAGAAATTCGAGTTTTCTCGCGCGATGAAAAAAAGCAAGACGATATGCGCAAGAAATATAATAGTGAGAAACTTAAATTTTATATAGGGGATGTGAGGGATTATCGCAGTATTCTCAATGCCAGTCGTGGTGTTGACTTCATCTACCACGCCGCAGCACTTAAACAAGTGCCATCATGCGAGTTCCATCCGATGGAGGCAGTTAAGACTAACGTCCTCGGAACTGAAAATGTTCTTGAAGCTGCGATTGCCAACGAAGTTAAACGTGTCGTTTGCTTAAGCACTGATAAAGCTGTTTATCCTATCAATGCTATGGGTATTTCGAAAGCAATGATGGAAAAAGTGATGGTCGCAAAATCACGTAATGTTAATAGCGACAAAACTGTGATTTGCGGTACTCGTTACGGCAACGTGATGGCTTCCCGTGGTTCAGTCATTCCCTTGTTCGTTGATCTGATCAAAGCGGGTAAGGCGCTGACGATCACTGACCCAAATATGACCCGTTTCATGATGACGCTTGAAGATGCTGTTGATTTGGTCCTATATGCGTTTGAGCATGGCAATAATGGTGATATTTTTGTTCAAAAAGCACCAGCCGCAACGATTGAAACATTAGCTATTGCTCTGAAAGAGCTTCTTAACGTTGAGCAACATCCCGTCAATGTTATCGGTACGCGGCATGGTGAGAAACTTTATGAAGCGCTGCTCAGCCGTGAAGAGATGATTGCCGCCATCGACATGGGTGATTATTACCGTGTTCCACCTGACCTGCGCGATCTTAACTATGGAAAATATGTTGAACAAGGTGATAGCCGTATCTCTGTTGTTGAGGATTATAACTCGCACAATACGCAGAGACTGGATGTTGAAGGGATGAAAACACTTCTTCTGAAATTACCATTTATTCGCGCATTGCGCGCGGGTGAACATTACGATCTGGACGCCTGACATGAAAATCCTGATTACTGGAGCTGATGGCTTTATCGGACGTAACCTGTGCTTACGCCTTCAGGAAGCAGGGTACAGTGACCTTGTTAAGATTGACCGTGGTTCAAGTGCGGCTGAGCTGGAAAATGGCCTACAAGAAGCTGAATTTGTCTATCATCTCGCGGGTATCAATCGACCTAAAAACGTCGAAGAGTTTGCCGAGGGGAATAGCAATCTGACTCAACAGATTGTGGATACTCTTTTAGCCAAGCATAAAAGCATACCTATTATGATCAGTTCTTCCATTCAGGCTGAACTGGATAATGCTTATGGTCAAAGTAAAGCTGCAGCTGAAAAACAAATTGAACGCTATGCAGCTGAAAGCGGTGCAGCATACTTTATTTATCGTTACCCGAATGTTTTTGGTAAATGGTGCAAGCCTAATTACAATTCGTTCGTGGCAACCTTCTGTCATAATATTGCCAATAACATCAATATTACGATCAACGATTCTTCCGCGCCTGTAAATCTTGTATATATTGATGATGTTTGTACTGATGCTATAAAGCTCTTGTCTGAAAAGGTTAAAAGCGGGTACAAAACTGTCGAGCCAGTATATTCGACGACAGTAGGTGAGGTGGCGGATTTACTTTATCGCTTCAAAGAAAGTCGTTCCACTCTTGTCACCGAGGCTGTAGGTACAGGGTTCACCCGCGCGCTTTATTCGACGTGGTTAAGTTATCTACCTGCCGATATGTTTGCGTACTCAGTTCCCTCTTACGAGGACGCCCGAGGGGTCTTTTGCGAGATGTTAAAAACCCCTTCAGCGGGGCAGTTTTCATTTTTCACCGCACATCCCGGCATTACACGTGGTGGTCATTATCATCACACCAAAAATGAAAAGTTTCTGGTCATTCGCGGCCAGGCATGCTTCAAGTTTGAACATGTGATTACCGGCGAGCGATATGAACTGAATGTTACCTCAGATAATTTCAAAATCGTTGAAACAGTTCCCGGCTGGACGCATGACGTTACAAATATTGGAAATGATGAATTGATAGTTATGCTCTGGGCAAACGAAATTTTCAATCGTGATGAGCCTGATACTATTGCGAGACCTCTGTAATGAAAAAATTAAAAATTATGTCTGTTGTTGGCACGCGTCCTGAGATTATCCGTCTGTCACGCGTTCTTGCTAAGCTTGATGAACACTGCGAACATATTCTTGTCCATACTGGTCAAAACTATGATTATGAGCTCAACGAAGTGTTCTTTAATGACCTTGGTGTACGAAAACCCGATTACTTTTTAAATGCTGCCGGGAAAAATGCTGCAGAAACTATCGGTCAGGTTATCATCAAAGTGGATGAGGTACTCGAATCCGAAAAGCCTGAAGCAATGTTGGTGCTAGGTGATACTAACTCTTGTATTTCTGCTATCCCGGCCAAGCGTCGTAAAGTGCCTATCTTCCATATGGAAGCCGGCAACCGTTGTTTCGATCAGCGCGTCCCGGAAGAGACCAATCGACGCATCGTCGACCATACCGCTGACATCAATATGACCTATAGTGATATCGCACGTGAATATCTTCTGGCTGAAGGCCTCCCAGCAGACCGAATTATTAAAACCGGTAGCCCAATGTTTGAGGTACTTACGCATTACATGCCTCAAATCGATAATTCGGATGTACTCTCGCGACTTAACCTGCGTCCGGGCGAATTCTTCGTCGTTAGCGCGCATCGTGAAGAGAATGTTGATTCTCCCAAACAACTTGTCAAGCTTGCAACCATTCTCAATACTATTGCTGAAAAATATGATTTGCCGGTTATTGTATCCACTCATCCGCGAACACGTAATCGTATTAACGAGCAAGGGATTGAATTCCACCCAAATATTAATCTGCTGAAACCTTTAGGTTTCCATGATTACAATCATCTGCAGAAAAACTCTCGTGCTGTGCTGTCTGACAGCGGTACGATCACTGAAGAATCCTCCATTATGAATTTCCCAGCGGTAAATATTCGGGAAGCACATGAGCGTCCAGAGGGCTTTGAAGAAGCCTCTGTCATGATGGTGGGTCTGGAGTGTGAACGTGTTTTACAGGCACTGGATATTCTGGCAACACAGCCTCGTGGCGAAGACCGTCTTTTACGACAAGTCAGTGACTACAGCATGCCTAATGTGTCGGATAAAGTCGTCAGAATCGTTCACTCTTATACAGATTATGTCAAGCGAGTCGTCTGGAAAGAATACTGATGAAACTTGCTTTAATCATAGATGATTACCTGCCCAATAGTACGCGAGTTGGTGCAAAAATGTTTCATGAGTTGGCTCAGGAATTTATTCTCCGTGGGCATGATGTTACTGTAATTACACCTGACACCCGTCTCCAGGAAGATGTGTCTTTTGACACCTTCCAGGGGGTCAAAACATGGCGTTTCAAAAGCGGGCCTCTCAAGGATGTGAGTAAAATTCAACGTGCCATTAATGAAACGCTTCTTTCCTATCGGGCCTGGAACGCCATTAAAGGCCAGATAAAAAAAGAAACTTTCGATGGGGTAGTTTATTATTCGCCATCCATTTTCTGGGGGCACTTAGTTAAGAAAATTAAATTCCGTTGCCAGTGTCCGGCTTACCTGATTTTGAGGGATATGTTCCCGCAATGGGTGATAGACGCTGGCATGTTAAAAGCCGGTTCTCTCATCGAACGCTATTTCCGTCTTTTCGAAAGAACGTCTTATCGTCAGGCAAACCGTATTGGGCTGATGTCAGATAAGAATCTTGACGTCTTTCGGATGACCAATAAAGGTTATCCTTGTGAGGTTTTGCGTAACTGGGCTTCTCTTACGCCGTCGGTACCACCACAGGGTTATATATCATTGCGTCAGCGTCTTGGCCTTGAAGATAAAGTTATTTTCTTCTATGGAGGGAATATCGGTCATGCGCAGGATATGGGGAATCTGATGCGTCTTGCCCGAAAAATGGCTGTGCATCCGCAAGCCCACTTTTTATTTATTGGGCAGGGAGATGAAGTTGAATTAATCAATTCTTTGGCTGCCGAGTGGGCATTGCCTAACTTCACGTACATGGCATCTGTCAATCAGGATGAATTTAAATTTATCCTGTCGGAAATGGATGTTGGCCTTTTTTCACTTTCCGCCAGACATTCATCTCACAATTTTCCAGGAAAATTGCTAGGATATATGGTTCAGTCCTTACCTATATTGGGCAGTGTGAATGCTGGTAATGATTTGCTTGATGTCGTTAATCAAAATAATGCCGGATTAATTCATATTAATGGTGAGGATGACAAACTGCATGAGTCCGCACTGCTAATGCTTAAAGATGTTTCCGCGCGTCGCCAATTCGGCTTAGGTGCGAATGTATTGTTGAAAGAACAGTTCTCAGTCGAGTCTGCTGCCCAGACTATAGAAATGAGGTTAGAGGCGTTTAATGCGACTAATTGATACTCATCAGCTTGAAGCCTTATACGAACAAGCCAGGCATTCTGCACGCTTGCGCGCTCATCTTCTAATGCATAACTCACACCAGGATAAAGTGCAGAGGTTGCTCATTGCTCTGGTTCAAGGCAGTTATGTCGACCCGCATTTCCACGAACTCCCTCATCAATGGGAAATGTTTATCGTTATCCAAGGGCAAGTGCAGGTTTGCTTGTATGGCAAAGATGGCGAAATAATTAATCAGTTTGTCGCCGGAGAGAATACGGCAATAAACGTAGTCGAGTTTTCTCCGGGTGATATACACAGTGTTGAATGTCTATCTCCGAGAGCACTAATGATGGAAGTGAAAGAGGGACCTTTTGATCCTTCCTTTGCCAAGGCGTTCATCTAACGCCCCTCTGAATCGCATCTTCCGCTATCTACTCAGGCTCATCCTGAGTTAACATCTAAGCCACATTTCAAGCCGCGCACAGTCGCGGCGACCACACCTGACAGGAGTATGTAATGTCCAAGCAACAGATCGGCGTTGTCGGTATGGCAGTGATGGGGCGCAACCTGGCGCTCAATATCGAAAGCCGTGGTTATACCGTCTCCGTTTTCAACCGCTCCCGTGAAAAAACCGAAGAAGTGATTGCCGAGAACCCAGGCAAGAAACTGGTTCCTTTCTATACGGTTAAAGAGTTCGTTGAGTCTCTGGAAACGCCTCGTCGTATCCTGTTAATGGTGAAAGCGGGCGCGGGTACCGATGCTGCTATCGATTCCCTGAAACCGTATCTGGATAAAGGCGACATCATCATTGATGGCGGTAATACCTTCTTCCACGATACTATTCGTCGTAACCGTGAACTGTCTGCAGAAGGCTTTAACTTCATCGGTACCGGCGTTTCCGGTGGTGAAGAAGGTGCACTGAAAGGTCCATCTATCATGCCTGGTGGCCAGAAAGATGCGTACGAACTGGTCGCTCCTATCCTGACCAAAATTGCAGCTGTTGCAGAAGACGGCGAGCCGTGCGTGACCTATATCGGTCCTGACGGTGCTGGCCACTATGTGAAGATGGTTCACAACGGCATCGAGTACGGCGATATGCAGCTGATTGCTGAAGCTTACTCCTTGCTGAAAGGCGGCCTGAACCTCTCTAACGAAGAACTCGCCGAGACCTTCACCGAGTGGAACAAAGGCGAGCTGAACAGCTACCTGATCGACATCACCAAAGATATCTTCACTAAAAAAGATGAAGAGGGTAAATACCTGGTTGATGTGATTCTGGATGAAGCAGCGAACAAAGGTACCGGTAAATGGACCAGCCAGAGTTCTCTGGATCTGGGCGAACCTCTATCCCTGATCACTGAGTCTGTGTTTGCGCGTTACATTTCCTCTTTGAAAGAGCAGCGCGTTGCGGCATCCAAGGTGCTGTCTGGTCCGCAGGCCAAGCCAGCTGATGATAAAACAGAATTCGTTGAGAAAGTTCGTCGTGCTCTGTATCTGGGTAAAATCGTCTCTTATGCACAAGGCTTCTCTCAGCTGCGTGCTGCTTCAGACGAAAATAACTGGGATCTAAACTACGGCGAAATCGCGAAGATCTTCCGTGCTGGCTGCATCATTCGCGCCCAGTTCCTGCAGAAAATCACAGATGCCTACGCTGAAAATGCCGGCATCGCGAATCTGCTGCTGGCACCGTACTTCAAGAAAATCGCGGACGAATACCAGCAGGCGCTGCGTGACGTGGTTGCTTACGCCGTGCAGAACGGTATCCCTGTTCCGACCTTCTCCGCTGCGGTGGCGTACTATGACAGCTACCGTGCTGCCTTACTGCCAGCGAACCTGATTCAGGCACAGCGTGACTATTTCGGCGCACATACGTATAAACGTACCGATAAAGAAGGCGTGTTCCACACCGAATGGCTGGATTAATCTGATTTAGTTTTGCTATATCATCAAGCCCGGTAGAGATACCGGGCTTTTTTATCACACCCAATCCACTTACTTTATAGACGGAATAGATTGCGTGAAAATTCTTGTTACTGGCGGTGCCGGTTTTATCGGTTCTGCAGTTATCCGACATATCATCAGCAATACTCGGGATAGCGTTGTTAACGTTGATAAATTGACCTATGCCGGTAATCTGGAATCCTTGCGTGAGGTAAGCGATAGCGAGCGCTATGTCTTTGAGCATGCTGATATATGCGACAAAGAGGCAATGGAGCGGATTTTCGCCATGCATCAGCCTGATGCCGTCATGCATTTGGCAGCGGAGAGCCACGTTGATCGTTCTATTACCGGTCCTGCTGCATTTATTGAAACCAATATTGTGGGTACCTATGTCCTGTTGGACATCAGTCGCGCTTACTGGTCCTCATTGGATGAGTCGGCAAAATCCGCATTTCGTTTTCACCACATTTCAACAGATGAAGTATATGGCGATTTACCCCATCCTGATGAGCATCAGGACGGAAATCCGTTGCCGCTCTTTACAGAGAAAACGTCATACGCGCCAAGTAGCCCTTATTCAGCCTCAAAAGCATCCAGCGATCACCTGGTTCGCGCGTGGATCCGCACCTACGGCCTGCCAGGGATAGTGACAAACTGTTCAAATAACTACGGCCCTTTCCATTTTCCGGAAAAACTTATCCCGCTTGTCATATTGAATGCACTTGAAAACAAAGCCTTACCCATTTACGGCAAGGGAGATCAAATCCGTGATTGGCTGTATGTGGAAGATCACGCGCGAGCCCTCTATACCGTCCTGACCACTGGTCAGCCCGGCGAAACGTACAATATCGGTGGGCATAATGAGAAGAAAAATATCGACGTTGTACATGCGATTTGCGATCTGCTGGATGAAATTGTCCCTAAGGAAAAATCCTACCGGGAACAGATAACCTATGTGGCTGACCGCCCCGGCCACGATCGCCGTTACGCGATAGATGCTCATAAAATCGGAACAGAGTTAGGCTGGAAGCCAGAGGAAACGTTTGAAAGTGGGATTCGCAAAACGATTGAGTGGTATTTGAACAACGCTGAATGGGTCTCTAATGTTAAAAGTGGTGCCTATAAGGCATGGATTGAGCAGAATTATGGGGAGCGTAAGTCATGACGAAGCGTAAAGGCATCATCCTCGCTGGCGGATCTGGCACGCGTCTTTACCCGGTGACGATGGCGGTGAGTAAGCAGCTGCTGCCGATTTATGATAAGCCAATGATCTACTACCCGCTTTCCACACTGATGCTCGCGGGCATTAGAGATATTCTGATTATCAGTACTCCACAAGATACGCCGCGTTTTGAACAACTGCTTGGCGATGGGAGTCAGTGGGGACTTAACCTACAATACAAAGTACAACCAAGCCCAGACGGTCTGGCGCAGGCTTTTATTCTTGGCGAAGAGTTTATCGGTGAGGACAATTGTGCGCTGGTCCTGGGGGACAACATTTTTTATGGGCATGATCTTCCGAAACTGCTTGAAGGTGCGGCTGGACAGGAAGAGGGCGCGACCGTGTTCGCTTATCATGTAAGCGACCCAGAGCGGTATGGCGTTGTTGAGTTTGACAAAGACGGTACAGCGATTGGCCTTGAGGAGAAACCTCAACACCCCAAAAGTAACTACGCGATTACGGGTCTCTATTTTTACGATAACGATGTCATAGAGATGGCCAAAAGTTTACGTCCATCCGATCGTGGCGAGCTGGAAATCACCGACATCAACCGCCTCTATATGCAGCAGGGGCGGTTATCTGTGGCGATGATGAGACGCGGTTATGCATGGCTGGATACGGGAACCCACCAAAGCATGATTGAGGCAAGTAATTTTATTGCCACCATCGAAGAGCGTCAGGGTCTCAAGGTGTCTTGCCCGGAAGAGATAGCATTCCGCAGAGGCTTTATCGATTCGGATCAACTTCGGCTTTTAGCGGAGCCACTCAAGAAAACGGGTTACGGGCAATATCTATTAAATCTGACCAAGGGATTAGTCTGATTTGAATCTTGCCATCATTGATCATTTTTGGGCATGTGTAATCGTTGAAAGCAGCATTGAGGCTGGTGAGAAGGCAGTTTATCCGTCGTGTTGACGGCCTGTGCTTATGAATTTATCCACTGCCCAGACAGGACATGAACCTTGACAGCGAAATGGCATTAGCGATAAAAAACCACCAGTTAACTATTGTGGTGGGATTTTGAATGTCACCAGAAACTCATACTGAAGAAGTCAAGTAAATGAAAATAACAATCTCCGGAACCGGTTATGTTGGTCTCTCAAACGGTATTCTTATCGCACAACACCATGAGGTGGTTGCGCTTGATATCATTCAGGCCAAAGTGGATATGCTTAATCAGAAGAAGTCTCCGATTATCGATAAAGAAATCCAGGACTATCTGTCAAACAAACCGTTAAATTTCCGTGCCACAACGGACAAAGAAGATGCCTACCGCGACGCAGATTTCGTCATCATCGCTACACCAACGGATTACGACCCTAAAACCAACTACTTCAACACATCAACCGTAGAAGCGGTGATCAAAGATGTTATCGCAATCAACCCAAATGCGGTGATGATCATCAAATCGACCATTCCGGTAGGCTTCACCAAATCGATTAAAGAAGAGTTGGGTATTGATAATGTCTTCTTCTCGCCTGAGTTTCTGCGCGAGGGCAGGGCGTTATACGATAACCTGCACCCATCCCGAATCGTGATCGGTGAGCGTTCTGAGCGTGCGGAGCGCTTCGCCGCACTGCTGCAGGAAGGCGCAATCAAGAAGGATATTCCGGTACTGTTCACTGACTCCACCGAAGCTGAGGCGATCAAGCTCTTTGCCAATACCTATCTGGCAATGCGCGTGGCCTACTTCAACGAACTGGACAGCTATGCAGAGAGTCTGGGCCTGAACACCCGCCAGATCATCGAAGGCGTGTGCCTCGACCCGCGTATTGGCAACCATTACAACAACCCGTCATTTGGTTACGGCGGCTACTGTCTGCCAAAAGATACCAAGCAGCTGCTGGCAAACTATCAGGCGGTGCCAAACAACCTGATTTCCGCGATTGTGGATGCCAACCGCACGCGTAAAGACTTCATCTCTGATTCGATCCTTGCGCGTCAGCCGAAAGTGGTCGGTGTCTATCGTCTGATCATGAAGAGCGGCTCTGATAACTTCCGCGCCTCGTCTATTCAGGGGATCATGAAGCGTATTAAGGCGAAAGGCGTGCAGGTCATTATCTATGAACCAGCGATGCAGGAAGACGAGTTCTTCCATTCTCGCGTGGTTCGCGATCTGGACGCTTTCAAGAAAGAAGCGGATGTGATTATCTCGAACCGCATGGCGGAAGAGCTGGCAGACGTGGCGGATAAGGTTTATACCCGCGATCTGTTTGGTAGCGACTAATCTCCCGTCTACCGCACATAAAAAACCCGGCTCATGCGCCGGGTTTTTTGTATTAAACCTTATAGAAATTACGGTACCAGTCGACAAAGTTCTTCACTCCGTCTTTTACCGAGGTCTGCGGTTTAAAACCAATCACGTCATATAACGCCTTCGTATCGGCGCTGGTTTCCAGCACGTCACCGGGCTGGATGGGCATCATGTTTTTCTCTGCCACTTCACCTAACGCGTCTTCCAGCGCGGTAATGTAATCCATCAGCTCGACAGGCGAGCTGTTGCCGATGTTGTAGACGCGATACGGTGCGGAGCTGGTCGCTGGCGAACCGGCCTCGACGGTCCAGTTTGCATCGGCCTGAGGGATCACATCCTGCAGGCGGATGATCGCTTCAGCGATATCATCGATGTAGGTGAAGTCACGTTTCATCTTGCCGTAGTTGTAGACGTCAATACTCTTGCCTTCAATCATCGCTTTGGTGAACTTGAACAGCGCCATGTCCGGGCGTCCCCATGGACCGTACACCGTAAAGAAGCGAAGCCCGGTTGTCGGCAGGTTGTAGAGATGCGAGTAAGTGTGCGACATCAGCTCATTGGCTTTTTTGGTCGCCGCGTACAGTGAAACCGGGTGATCCACTGAGTCGTCAGTTGAGAACGGCATCTTACGGTTCAGGCCGTAAACGGAGCTGGAGGAGGCATAGAGGAGGTGCTGAACCTTGTTATGGCGGCAACCTTCCAGCACGTTGAGATGGCCAACCAGGTTAGCATCTGCATAGGCGTGCGGGTTTTCCAGCGAGTAGCGAACGCCTGCCTGCGCGGCCAGATGGATCACACGGTCAAATTTCTCATTGGCGAAGAGTGCGGCCATGCCTTCACGATCGGCTAAATCCAGCTTTTGGAAGGAGAAATTCTCGGATGTGAGCAGATCAAGACGCGCCAGCTTGAGATTAACGTCGTAGTAGTCATTCAGATTATCAATCCCAATGACGTGATGACCTGCCTCCAGAAGCCGCTTGCTAACATGCGAACCGATAAAACCTGCTGCGCCAGTAACCAAAAATTTCATATCTTTCCTCGTTAACGCTTCGTTCCTGTTGATGCTCAGCGCATCAGATTATGTCTATGATAACCCGTTGCTCATAAGTTACATAACCCATCTTTCCGATATAACTCATCGTATTCCTATAGAAAAATTGCCAGCAACAGATACACTATGGGAACATGATTTCTTTTGCCCTTTTTGATCTGTTAGGGATTGTATGACGCAAAACAACAATAACCTGGTCACGCGCAGTAACGACCCGGAGCAAATTGATTTACTTGATTTAGTGCTACAGCTGTGGCGTGGGAAGTGGATTGTCGGTGCTTTTATCGTTGTATTTATTGTGCTTGCCGCAGGTTATTTAACCGTAGCTAAAGAGAAATGGACCTCTTCAGCGATCATTGCCCAGCCTGACGCTGCACAAATTGCAACATATTCTAACGCGCTGAACATCCTCTATGGCGGTGCCGCACCTTCAATGCTTGATATTCAGACCCGCGCTATTGGTCGTTTTAACTCTTCCTTTTCTGCCTTATCTCAGGCACTTGAAAATCAGGCTGCCCCAGAGAAATTGACCATTGAGCCGACGGTTAAGGGGCAATCTCTGCCGTTAACTGTCTCCTATACGAGCGAATCCGCAGAAGCCGCGCAAAAACAACTCGCTCAGTATATCCAGCAGGTTGATGAGCAAACTGCAAAAGAGCTGACGCTCGACCTCAGGGATAACCTCAAACAACAGATCACAACCCTGAATGATTCTCTGGAAAACCAGGAGAAGGTGTCTCAGGAGCAAAAAGATCTTCGTATCAAACAGATTGCGGAAGCGCTTAAAAACGCGGAAGCGACAAAAATCACCACCCCGCAGATCCAACAAACGCAGGATGTGACGCAAGAAACCATGTTCCTGTTAGGAAGCGAAGCCTTAAAATCAATGTTAGACAACGAAGCATCGCGTCCTCTTGTCTTCTCAGGCACATACTATCAGACCAAACAGAATTTACTCGATATCCAGAACCTGAACGTGAACCCCGAAACTATCCATGTCTATCGCTACGTGATGAAGCCGAATCTGCCTGTTACTCGCGATAGCCCGAAAAAAGCCATCACCCTGATTCTTGCCGTACTGCTGGGCGGGATTATCGGTTCTGGTGTAGTACTGGGCCGCAACGCGCTGCGTAACTACAAGCCAAAAGCCTGATTCGCAGACAAAAAAAGACCGGGTTTCCCCGGTCTTTTTTTATTTATGGCGCTTACGTAAGTTCTCAATCACCGCCGTTAAATCCAGCTCCTGATCCTGCAGCAGCACCAGCAGGTGGTACATCAAATCCGATGCCTCGTTAGTCAGCTCGTCCCGGTCATGCACCGTCGCCGCCAGCGCCGTTTCGACGCCTTCTTCGCCCACTTTCTGCGCTATGCGCTTGGTTCCGCTGGCGTACAGCTTCGCGGTATACGAACTTTCAGGGTCAGCCGTTTTACGTTCAGCCAGAAGCTGCTCAAGCTGGTAAAGGAACAGCCACTGGTGGCTCGTCTTACCAAAGCAACTGCTGGTCCCTTTGTGGCACGTCGGCCCAATCGGGTTTGCCAGCACCAGCAAGGTATCGTTATCGCAGTCAGGGGTAATGCTGACCACGTTCAGGAAATGACCGGAGGTTTCGCCTTTGGTCCACAGGCGTTGTTTGGTGCGCGAGAAAAAGGTCACCTTACCGCTGTCGAGCGTTTTTGCCAGCGCGTCCTGGTTCATATACCCCAGCATCAGCACTTCTCCTGAAACAGCATGCTGTACAACTACCGGCAATAATCCGTCAGTCTTTTCCCAGTCCAGCTGCGCCTGTTGTTGCTCTGTTAACATACCCTAATCTCCACGCCCTGGTCGGCCAGGTACGTTTTTAACTCACCAATATTGATAATTTGTTTGTGGAACACGGACGCGGCCAGCGCGCCGTCCACGTTCGCAGCGCGGAAGGCTTCCAGGAAGTGCGACATGGTGCCCGCGCCGCCGGAGGCGATCAGCGGCACATGGCACACGGCACGCACTTTTTTCAACTGCTCCAGGTCATAGCCGTTACGCACGCCGTCCTGGTTCATCATGTTCAGGACAATCTCGCCCGCGCCGCGCTTCTGCACTTCCTGCACCCAGTCCAGCGTCTCCCATTGGGTAACGCGGGTGCGGCTTTCGTCGCCCGTGTACTGGTTAACGTGGTACTTGCCGGTGGTATCGTCAAACCAGGTGTCGATACCGACCACAATACACTGCACGCCAAAGCGATCGGCCAGGCGGGTGATGAGTTCCGGATCGGCCAGCGCAGGGGAGTTGATAGAAATTTTATCCGCGCCAAACGAGAGAATTTTGGCCGCGTCGTCAGCGGATTTGATTCCGCCCGCCACGCAGAACGGGATGTCGATCACTTCTGCCACGCGTGCGACCCAGCTTTTGTCGACCACGCGTCCATCGCTGGAGGCGGTGATGTCATAAAATACCAGCTCATCGGCACCTTCATCGGCATAGCGTTTCGCCAGCGGAACGATGTCGCCAATGATCTCGTGGTTGCGGAACTGCACGCCTTTCACCACCTGGCCGTCACGTACGTCCAGGCAAGGGATTATCCGTTTTGCCAGCATTGAATCGCCTCCGTCACCGTAAATTTGCCTTCCAGTAAGGCCCGTCCCACAATCACACCCTGCACACCGGTACCGCGCAGCGCGGCCACGTCGCCAATATCACCGATACCGCCAGAAGACTGGAACGCCACCTGCGGATAACGCGCGCAGACCTCTTCGTACAGCGAAACGTTAGAGCCGGCCAGCGTGCCATCGCGTGAGATATCCGTGCACAGCACGTGCTTCAGGCCGACAGGAAGATAAATATCGACCAGCTCTTCCAGCGTTACGCCGGAGTTTTCCTGCCAGCCGCTAACGGCAACCTGCTTGTTACCCTGTTCATCAATGCGAACGTCCAGCGCCAGCACCAGCGCATCGGCGCCGAAGCGGCGGAACCAGCCCTTCACCGTATCAGGATCTTTCACGGCGGTAGAACCGACCACCACGCGCGCCACGCCCGCGTCCAGCAGGGCGGCAACATCGTCTTCCGTACGCACGCCGCCGCCAACCTGCACGGGGACATCCACGCCAGCAACCAGTTTTTTGAGCAGAGGGATTTGGCGTTTCGCCGGATCTTTCGCGCCGGTCAGGTCGACCAGGTGCAGCACCTCAGCGCCCTGCGCCGCGTAGTCCTGCAGGCGCGGCAGCGGGTCGTTACCGTAGTCGCGCTGCTGGCCGTAATCGCCCTGGTGGAGACGAACAACCGTGCCGTCAATTAAATCTAAAGCGGGAATAATCATCACATCTCCAGGAAGTTTTTCAGCAGCTGTGCGCCCGCGGCACCAGAGCGTTCCGGGTGAAACTGCACACCGTAAAAATTATCTTTCTGTACTGCTGCGGTAAACGCCTCGCCGTAGTTGCACTGGGCAATGGTGTTCGCGTTCACCGGCATGGCGTAGCTGTGGACGAAGTAAAAGTACGCGCCGTCTTCGATGCCGCGAAACAGCCGGTCGCCCGCTTTGGCGTAAACGCGATTCCAGCCCATGTGCGGCAGCGGTAAACCGTGGTCGTTCATTTTCGGCACGTCTTCGTCAATAATGCCCAGCAGGTCGACGCCGTTGCTCTCTTCGCTGCGGCGGCCCAGGATCTGCATACCCAGGCAAATGCCGAGCACCGGTTGGGTACAGGCTTTGATCAGATCGACCAGCTCGCGTTCGCGGATCTGATCCATCGCCGCCTGCGCGGTGCCCACGCCGGGTAAAAAGAGTTTGTCGGCGCGCAGCACCACGTCCGGGTCACGGCTCACCACCGGCTCGTAGCCGTGGCGGGCAATCGCCGACTTCACGGAGTTCAGGTTGGCGCATCCGGTATCCAGAATCACCACGTTCATTACAACACTCCTTTCGACGAGGGAAGGGCGTCACCTTCAACGCGGATCGCCTGGCGCAGCGTACGACCAAAGGCTTTGAACAGGCTCTCCACTCGGTGGTGATCGTTCTTGCCTTTGGTTTTCAGGTGCAGCGTCAGGCCCATAGTGTAAGTGAGCGAACGGAAGAAGTGCTCCACCATTTCGGTGCTGAGATCGCCTACGCGCTGGTAGGTGAAATCGGCTTTATATTCCAGGTGCGGGCGACCCGAGATGTCCATGGCGCAGCGTGCCAGGCACTCGTCCATCGGCAGGACGAAGCCGAAACGGTTGATGCCGCGTTTGTCACCGAGCGCCAGCTTCAGGGCTTCGCCCAGCGCCAGGCCGGTGTCTTCCACGGTGTGGTGATCGTCAATGTAAAGGTCGCCTTTTACCGTAATTTCCATGCGGAAACCGCCGTGGGTCGCAATCTGGTCCAGCATGTGGTCAAAGAATCCGACGCCGGTGTGGATCTTGCTGCCGCCTTCACGGTCCAGCCAGACCTTCACATCAATCTGCGTCTCTTTGGTGTTGCGCTCAACGTGTGAGTAACGGTCGCGTTTGGTCAGCTGTTCGCCAATCTTCGCCCAGTTGAGATCGCTGCTGCTGTAACGCAGGCCCGCGATGCCCATGTTTTCGGCGAGGGTGATGTCGGTGGCGCGATCGCCAATCACATAGCTGTTGGCTTTATCGAGCGCTTCTTCCGCCAGATAACGCTCAACCAGCTTCACTTTCGGTTTACGGCAGTCGCACTCGTCGGCCGGCAGGTGCGGGCAAATCAGCACCTCATCAAACGTCACGCCCTGCGAGGTGAGGATCTGCATCATCAGGTTGTGCGGGCCGTCGAAGTCGGCCTGCGGGAAGCTGTCCGTACCCAGCCCGTCCTGATTGGTGATCATCACCAGCTTAAAGCCAGCCTTCTGCAGTTTGAGCAGAACCGGGATTACGTCGGGTTCAAAAGCCAGCTTGTCGAAACGATCGACCTGAAAATCGGTAGGTGGCTCCGAAATGAGGGTGCCGTCACGATCGATAAAGAGATACTTCTGACTCATACTTTCTCCGCTTTCAGGGCGTCAATTACGCGCTGGCTCTCTGCACGGGTGCCGACGGTAATACGCAGGCAGCCGCTTAAGGATGGTTGTTTATTTTGGTCTCGTAAGATAATGCCTTGATCCCATAAAGATTTAAATACGGAGCTTGAGGCAGTAAAGCGCACCAGAATGTAGTTGGTTTCAGAGTCAAACACCTGCTCTACGCAGGGGATCGCTTTCAGGGCCGTCACCAGGTACTGACGCTCTTCCAGAATTTGCGCCACGCGTTCACGCATGGCGTTGATACCCTGCGGCGCCAGCGCCTGTGCGGCAATGTCGGCAACCGGCGTGGAGAGCGGGTAAGGCGCAATAACTTTCAGCAGCAGGTCGATGACCTCTTTATTGGCCAGCGTAAAGCCGCAGCGCAGACCGGCGAGGGCGAAAGCCTTCGACAGCGTACGCAGCACCACCAGGTGCGGGTACTCTTCAATCCAGCCTGCCAGCGTCGCCTGCGGGCAGAATTCAATATAGGCTTCATCCGCCACCACCAGCGCCTTGCCGCGGGTCATTTCCAGCAGGGTACGAATATCCTGCGGGTTGATAATCTGGCCGGTCGGGTTATTTGGGCTGCAGACGAAGACCACCTTCACGTCGTCGAGGTTGTCGGCGATACCCTGCAGATCGAGCTGCCAGTCTTCCAGGGACAGCACGTTGCGGCACGCCACGCCGAAGGTTTCCGCGCTGACGCTGTACATGCCGTAAGTAGGCTGACAGTACATCACCGCATCTTTACCTGGCTCGCAGAACGCGCGGATCAGCAGTTCAATACCTTCATCCGCGCCGCGGCTGACCAGCACCTGCTCCGGCTTCACGCCCGCATACTGGGCGTAGTTTTCGATAACCGCTTTCGGCTGGCACTCCGGATAGCGGTTCAGCGTTTGCTGCGACAGCTCGAACTGCACCGCCGTCGGAAATTCGTTGGCGTTCAGCCAGACATCGCCGTTACCACCCAGGCGACGGGCAGACTGATACGGAGTCAGTCGACGGACATTTTCGCGGGCTAATTCTTCAATGTTCATGCTTGCTCCTTCAGGGCGGCAACGCGCAGCGTCACGGCATTTTTGTGGGCGGTCAGGCGCTCGGCGGCGGCCAGGGTTTCAATGGTGGAAGCCAGTGATGCAAACCCCTCGCGGGAGAGTTCCTGCACGGTCATCCGTTTCTGGAAATCCGCGAGGCCCAGGCTTGAGCAAGTTGAGGTATAGCCGTACGTTGGCAGCACGTGGTTGGTGCCGGAGGCGTAATCGCCCGCGGACTCCGGTGACCAGTCGCCGAGGAACACCGAGCCCGCGCTGGTGATGCTGTCGACCAGATCGCGCGCGTTGCGGGTCTGAATGATCAGGTGCTCGGGACCGTACTGGTTAGAGATGGCAATACACTGGTCGAGATCGCGCGCCACAATCAGGCGGCTGGCGGACAACGCCTGGCGTGCGGTTTCGGCACGCGGCAGGTCCGCAAGCTGGCGCTCAACGGCTTCGCCTACGCGTTTCGCCATATCGGCATCCGGCGTCAGCAGGATGACCTGCGAGTCCGGGCCGTGTTCCGCCTGAGATAACAGGTCGGAGGCCACGAAATCCGGCGTCGCGCCGCTGTCTGCGATCACCAGCACTTCAGACGGACCGGCTGGCATGTCAATTGCCGCGCCGTCCAGACGCTGGCTGACCTGGCGCTTGGCTTCGGTCACAAAGGCATTGCCCGGGCCAAAAATCTTGTCAACCTTCGGGATGGACTCTGTGCCAAAGGCCAGCGCGGAAATGGCCTGCGCACCGCCCACGTTAAACACCTCCTGCACGCCGCACAGTTTCGCGGCGTAAAGGATCTCGTCGGCAATCGGCGGTGGCGAGCAGAGCACCACTTTCTGACACCCGGCGATACGCGCAGGGGTAGCCAGCATGAGTACGGTGGAAAACAGTGGGGCAGAGCCGCCAGGGATATAAAGGCCGACCGATGCAACCGGGCGCGTCACCTGCTGGCAGCGCACGCCGGGCAGGGTTTCCACATCAACGGTCTGTAATTTCTGCGCGGTGTGGAAGGTATCAATGTTTTTCACCGCGACGGCCATCGCCTGTTTGATCTCGTCACCAAGACGGCTTTCCGCTGCCGCGATTTCCTCTTCGGTGACCCTTAACGCGCCAACTTCGGTTTTATCAAACTTCGCGCTGTATTCACGCAGCGCATCGTCGCCACGGGTTTTGACGTTGTTGAGGATCTCGGCCACGGTACGGGTAATGCTTTCCGACGCGGAAATCGCCGGACGCATCAGCAGCTCGCGCTGTTGTGCGTCGCTACAGTTATTCCAGTCGATGATTGTGTTAAAGCTCATGGCCATTACTCCATCATCTTCTCAATTGGCAGCACCAGAATAGAGCTTGCGCCCAGTGACTTCAGCTTTTCCATGGTTTCCCAGAACAGGGTTTCGCTGCTCACCATGTGCATCGCCACGCGCTGCTGATCGCCTGCCAGCGGCAGAATGGTTGGACGCTCAGCACCCGGGAGCAGGGCAATCACTTCGTCCAGGCGCTCGGTCGGCGCGTGCATCATGATGTATTTGGATTCACGCGCCTGAATCACGCCCTGAATACGGGTCAGCAGTTTGTCGATGAGCTGCTGCTTGGCATCGGCCATGTCGCCGTCGCGCTGAATCAGGCAGGCTTTGGAGCGGTAGATAACCTCCACTTCGCGCAGACCGTTCGCTTCCAGCGTCGCGCCGGTAGAGACCAGGTCACAAATGGCGTCAGCCAGACCCGCACGGGGTGCCACTTCAACAGAGCCGTTCAGCAGGCAGGATTTAAACTGCACGCCTTTCTGGTCGAGGTAACGCTTTAACAGGTGAGGGTAAGAGGTGGCGATACGCTTGCCGTTCAGCGCAGCCGGGCCGTCCCACGCTTCATCGACCGGCGTAGCCAGCGACAGGCGGCAGCCGCCGAAGTCCAGACGACGCAGGGTGAAGTAACGCGGGTCTTCGCCCTGCGCGCGGCGGGTCAGCAGCTCTTCTTCCAGCACGTTTTCGCCAATGATGCCGAGATCAACGACGCCATCCATCACCAGGCCAGGAATATCGTCATCACGCACGCGCAGAATATCGATAGGCATATTTTCAGCCAGGGCAATCAGGCGCTGGGTGTGCAGGTTGATTTTAATCCCGCAGCGGGCCAGCAGTTCGCGTGAATCGTCACTCAAACGGCCTGATTTTTGAATAGCTATGCGTAAACGTGAGTTATCTAACATTCTTTATTCCTCGTTAACCTGTTTTAACCTGTCTGAATGCGGTCCAAAAAAAAGCCCCCGGAAGATGATCTTCCGGGGGCTTTCTCTTGCGTTCGCGCACCACTGGAAGATCCAAACGTCTTCCAGCACACATCGCCTGAAAGACTAGTCAGGATGATGGTGGTGATGGTGGTTTTTAAATGGAACGCGTGTCATATAAATTCTCGTTGAATGCTTATGCATCTGATGTCTTTTAACCTAAACCACTTGCCCGGCAGATTGCAAGGGCTTTTTGTGATCATTAATTCATTTCATATTGATGCTATGAATTGTGTGTTCTGCCGGGCTGGCGTAGCCTTAATACAAGCATGTGTAAGCGGAGAGTTTTCATGAAAAAGGTCGCGATTGTCGGTTTAGGATGGTTAGGAATGCCGCTGGCGATGTCATTAGCCGCGAAAGGCTGGCAGGTGACCGGGAGCAAAACCACGTCGGATGGGGTAGAAGCCGCACGCATGTGTGGCATCGAGGGCGTTGAGCTGCGCCTTGAGCCCGAACTGGTTTGTGATGCTGACGATATGGATGCGCTGATGGATGTCGATGCGCTGGTTATTACCTTACCCGCCCGTCGCAGCGGGCCGGGAGAGTCTTTTTATCTCCAGGCGATGCAGGAGATTGTCGACAGCGCGCTGGCGCATCACATCCCGCGCATCATTTTCACCAGTTCCACCTCAGTCTACGGTGACGTTGAGGGGACGGTGAAGGAAAACAGTGAACGTCAACCGGTAACCGCGAGTGGTCGCGTGCTGAAAGAGCTGGAGGACTGGCTGCATAACCTGCCGGGCACTCAGGTAGATATCCTGCGTCTGGCCGGGCTGGTGGGGCCGGGCCGCCATCCAGGACGGTTCTTTGCCGGAAAATCGGCTCCGGATGGACAACACGGCGTCAATCTCGTCCATCTTGAGGATGTTATTGGGGCAATTGAGCTGCTATTACAGGCTCCGAAGGGTGGGCACATCTATAATATATGTGCACCCTCTCATCCATCGAGAAGTACCTTCTATCCGCTGATGGCTCGTCAATTGGGTCTGGCTCCGCCAGTCTTTGGCGATGCGAAAGGGGAAGGGAAAGGCAAAATTGTTGATGGCAATCGAATTTGTCATGAACTGGGATTTGAGTATCAGTATCCCGATCCGCTGGTGATGCCCATGGAATAATGCCATCAGCGGAGACGATCGCACACCGTAAGGGGGCGAAGATGAAACCGCTGCTGGATGTTCTTATTATTCTGGATGCACTGGAAAAAGAGGGAAGCTTCGCCGCGGCGTCAGCGAAGCTTTATAAAACGCCTTCGGCGCTCAGCTATACCGTGCATAAACTTGAAAGCGATCTGAACATTGAACTGCTGGATCGTTCCGGGCATCGCGCACGTTTTACGCGAACCGGACAGATGCTGCTGGAAAAGGGGCGTGACGTTCTCCATACGGTTCGCGAACTGGAAAAACAGGCCATCAAACTTCATCAGGGCTGGGAAAACGAACTGGTGATCGGCGTGGATGATACCTTTCCCTTTTCTCTCCTGACGCCGCTGATCGAAGCGTTCTATCAGCGCCACAGCGTGA
>Ga0268257_1000685_pt1 | contig 36061 bp, 28 predicted proteins | sample AgamicAtPrz_FD_200249 | JGI IMG/M metagenome (GOLD analysis project Ga0268257, IMG submission 200249) | Agave microbial communities from Guanajuato, Mexico - At.P.rz (v2) (version 3) | ecosystem: Host-associated > Plants > Phyllosphere > Phylloplane/Leaf | place: Guanajuato, Mexico | collected... | reverse complement strand
TCGTTGAAAGCGGGTAGGGCATCGATCTGTATCATGTGCGGATCCGTATCGCCAAGCCTGGACATTGAGGGCATCTTAGCCGCGATGGCGCGAGCGGAGAACCTTCGAGGGAGAACGCAATGACCGAGCAAGCCTTCGCCCAGGCCGACCCCGACTGGGTCGAGTTGATCCGCCTGGCCCGCGACTGGTTCGATGGGCCTCTTGGGCAGTTGATGCTCAAGGAGGAGGAAAAGTTGCTTGAAGAAGAGCTGCGGCGCTTCTTCGGTGGCTACCTTGTGCACTACGGCCCCTGCGCCGAACCCCCGCCCAACGCCCCGCAGGTGCAGCGCAACGTGCGCCTGGGCGCGCCGCTGCCGGGTGTGGAGATCGTCTGCGAAGAGCAGGCCTGGCCGCTGTCGGAGCACGCCGCCGACGTGGTGGTGCTGCAGCATGGCCTGGACTTCAGCCTGTCCCCCCACGGGCTGTTGCGCGAGGCCGCCAGTTCCGTGCGCCCGGGTGGCCACCTGCTGATCATCGGGATCAACCCCTGGAGCAGTTGGGGCGTGCGCCATTTCTTCAGCCACGGGGCCTTGCGCAAGGCCCGTTGCATCTCGCCGTCGCGGGTCGGCGACTGGCTCAACCTGCTGGGCTTCGCGCTGGAGAAACGCCGCTTCGGGTGTTATCGTCCGCCGCTTGCCTCGCCGGCCTGGCAGCAGCGCCTGGCTGGCTGGGAGCGCGTGGCCGGTGGCTGGCAGACTGCCGGCGGCGGTGTCTACCTGCTGGTGGCGCGCAAGATGGTGGTGGGCCTGCGGCCGCTGCGCCTGGAACGCCGCGAGCCGATGGGCAAGCTGCTGCCACTGCCGCTGGCCAAGGTCAACCGCAGCGCCACCCATCCCGAATCCGAAAAGCACTGAACATGAGTGGTACATGAGCGATAGCGTCGAGATCTACACCGATGGTGCCTGCAAGGGCAACCCTGGCCCGGGCGGCTGGGGCGTGCTGATTGTCTACAAGGGCGTCGAGAAGGAGCTGTGGGGCGGCGAGCGCGAGACCACCAACAATCGCATGGAGCTGATGGCGGCGATCGAGGGCCTCAAGGCGCTCAAGCGCGAGTGCGAGGTGCTGCTGACCACCGACTCGCAGTACGTCATGAAGGGCATCAACGAGTGGATGGTCAACTGGAAGAAACGCGGGTGGAAGACCGCCGCGAAAGAACCGGTGAAGAACGCCGACCTGTGGGTGCAGCTCGATGAACAGGTCAACCGGCACAAGGTGACCTGGAAGTGGGTCCGTGGGCATATCGGCCATCCGGGCAACGAGCGGGCCGACCAGCTGGCCAATCGTGGGGTTGATGAGGTTCGCGCTCAGCGTTGATCCGATTGGGGCTGCTGTGCAGCCCATCGCGGCTGAAGCCGCTCCTACCCCGATCCGCGCGCTTTCTGTAGGAGCGGCTTCAGCCGCGATGGGCCGCAAAGCGGCCCCGATTTCGTTATACTCCCACCCCGAATTCAAGCACCGCCAGTTGGAGTCCCCGCGTGGAGCAGCAGCAAGACAAACGGTTCGTCATCCTCGACACCGAGACCACCGGCATGCCGGTGGCCGAGGGCCACCGCATCATCGAGATCGGTTGCGTCGAGGTCGTGGGCCGGCGCCTGACCGGGCGGCACTTCCATGTCTACCTGCAGCCCGACCGCGAGAGTGACGAGGGCGCGATCAACGTCCACGGCATCACCGATGCCTTCCTGGTCGGCAAGCCGCGTTTCGGCGAAGTGGCCGAGGAGTTCTTCGAGTTCATCCAGGGCGCTACCCTGGTCATCCACAACGCCGCGTTCGACGTTGGCTTCATCAACAACGAATTCGCCCTGATCGGCCAGCAGGATCGTGCCGATATCTCGCAGCATTGCCCGATCCTCGACACCCTGATGATGGCGCGCTCGCGCCACCCGGGGCAGCGCAACAGCCTCGATGCCCTGTGCAAACGCTATGGCATCGACAACTCCGGCCGTGAGCTGCACGGCGCACTGCTCGACTCGGAACTGCTGGCCGACGTTTACCTGGCGATGACCGGTGGCCAGACCAGCTTGTCGCTGGTGGGCGAGGGGGCGGGCGATGAGGATGGGCAGGGCGGCACCGGCAGCGAAATCCGTCGTATCGTCGGGCGTGCGCCGGGGCGGGTGATCATGGCCAACGAGGAAGAGCTCGAGGCCCATGCCGAGCGTTTGGCGGCCATTGCCAAGTCGGCGGGTGGGCCGTCGATGTGGCAGGCATTGACCGAGCCAGCCGCCAGCTGATTCGAAGGCAGGCCCGGCCCATCGCTGGCAAGCCAGCTCCCACAGGGACCGCATCCAGCGCTGCACCTTGTGAGTCGGCTTGCCGGCGATAGCAGCATCACACTCGACTACCCTGAGGGAAATTACCCGCAGAGGTAGCCGCCCGATGTACAAGGACCTGCAGTTTCCGATCCTCATCGTCCACCGGGCCATCAAGGCCGACAGCGTCGCCGGTGAGCGGGTGCGCGGCATCGCCGACGAACTGGCGCGGGACGGCTTCGCCATCCTCGCCGCCGCCGACCAGGCCGAAGCGCGGCTGGTGGCCGCCACCCATCACGGCCTGGCCTGCATGCTGATTGCCGCCGAGGGCGTCGGCGACAACAGCCGCCTGCTGCAGAACATGGCCGAGCTGATCCGCCTGGCGCGGCTGCGGGCGCCCAACCTGCCGATCTTCGCCCTGGGCGAGCAAGTCACCCTGGAAAATGCCCCGGCCGAGGCCATGGGCGAGCTGAACCAGTTGCGCGGCATCCTCTACCTGTTCGAAGACACCGTGCCGTTTCTCGCCCGTCAGGTGGCGCGGGCCGCGCACAACTACCTCGACGGCCTGCTGCCGCCGTTCTTCAAGGCCCTGGTGCAGCACACCGCGCAATCCAACTACTCTTGGCACACGCCGGGCCATGGCGGTGGCGTGGCCTACCGCAAGAGCCCGGTGGGGCAGGCCTTCCATCAGTTCTTCGGTGAAAATACCCTGCGCTCGGACCTGTCGGTCTCGGTGCCGGAGCTGGGCTCGCTGCTCGACCACACTGGCCCGCTGGCCGCCGCCGAGGCACGGGCGGCACGCAACTTCGGCGCCGACCATACCTTCTTCGTCATCAATGGCACCTCCACCGCCAACAAGATCGTCTGGCACGCCATGGTCGGGCGCGGGGACCTGGTGTTGGTGGATCGCAACTGCCACAAGTCCGTAGTGCACGCGATCATCATGACCGGCGCCATCCCCATCTACCTGTGCCCGGAGCGCAACGAGCTGGGCATCATCGGGCCGATCCCGCTCAGCGAGTTCAGCCCGGCGTCTATCCAGGCGAAGATCCAGGCCCATCCTCTGGCCCAGGGAAAGCCTGCGAAGATCAAGCTGGCCGTGGTCACCAACTCCACCTACGACGGCCTGTGCTACCACGCCGGGATGATCAAGCAGGCCCTGGGTGCCAGCGTCGAGGTGCTGCACTTCGACGAGGCCTGGTTCGCCTATGCCGCCTTCCATGAATTCTTCGTCGGCCGCTACGCCATGGGTACGCCGCGTGACAATGACGGGCCGCTGCTGTTCAGCACCCATTCCACCCACAAGCTGCTGGCGGCCTTCAGTCAGGCCTCGATGATCCATGTGCAGGACGGTGCCAGCCGCCAGTTGGACCGCGACCGTTTCAACGAAGCGTTCATGATGCATATCTCCACCTCGCCGCAGTACAGCATCCTCGCTTCGCTGGACGTGGCCTCGGCAATGATGGAGGGCCCGGCGGGGCGTTCGCTGTTGCAGGAGATGTTCGACGAGGCCCTGAGCTTTCGCCGGGCGCTGGCCAACCTGCGCGAGCACCTCGCCGCCGATGACTGGTGGTTCAGCATCTGGCAGCCGCCGACGGCGCAGGCCGGCGAGCTGCAGGCGGCGGACTGGCTGCTGCAACCGGGGGCGCAGTGGCATGGCTTTGGCGGGCTGGGCGACGACTATGTCTTGCTCGACCCGCTCAAGGTCACCCTGGTGATGCCGGGCGCCTCTGGCGCAGCGGATGGCCATGGAATTCCCGCGGCAGTGGTGGGCAAGTTTCTCTGGGAGCGCGGGCTGGTGGTGGAAAAGACCGGCCTGTACAGCTTCCTGGTGCTGTTCTCGATGGGGATCACCAAGGGCAAGTGGAGCACGCTGCTCACCGAACTGCTGGAATTCAAGCGTCACTACGACGCCAATACCGCCCTGGCCGACTGCCTGCCCAGCGTGATGGTGGAGCAGCCGTCACGCTACCAGGGGCTGGGGCTGCGCGACCTGTGCCAGCAACTGCATGGTTTCTACCGTGGCAATGCCACGTCCAGGCAGCTCAAGCAGCTGTTCACCCGTTTGCCCGAGGTGGCGATGGCTCCGGCCGAGGCCTATGACCGGATGGTGCGCGGGGACGTGGAGGCGGTGCCCATCGAGCATCTGCTGGGCCGGGTCGCGGCGGTGATGCTGGTGCCCTATCCACCTGGGATCCCGTTGATCATGCCGGGCGAGCGCTTCACCGAGGCGACTCGCTCGATCCTGGTCTACCTGGACTGCGCCCGGGCCTTCGACCAGGGTTTCCCGGGCTTCGTCGCCGACGTGCACGGCCTGCAGCGGGAAGGGCAGTTGTATACGGTGGACTGCGTCAAGGAATGCGAATGATCTCGACGCCGGTCTGGGCCAGCTCGAAACGGTCGTCGCCCAGGTGGTTGACGCGGTCGCCGATCGCCAGGCGATAGCTGGTAACCGGCGCGCCGAGGGTGCTGCCGTCGGCCTGGAGGGTGGACTCCTGGAACTCGTGGACCGGGTAGATACGGCCTTCGGCGTCGCGGGCGTGGAACTGGCCGACCATTACTGCTGCCATTTAGGTGGAAACCTCTGAATCGTGTAGGAAATGTCTGTAGGCATAGACCAGTGAAACGCCTGGGAAGTTTTCAGCCCAATGGAAAAAAACCGCGAAGCCGAGGAACGGTCATCTATAACTAACTGGTCCCATTCCCAGAGCAGAGGTTGCAAAACGCCATGAGCCAGGTCTATTCGGTAGCGGTTGTCGTCGGCAGCTTGCGCAAGGAGTCCTACAACCGCAAGGTGGCCCGCGCGCTGTCTGAGCTGGCGCCGTCCAGCCTTGCCCTGCGGATCGTCGAGATCGGCGACCTGCCGTTGTACAACGAGGATGTCGAGGCCGAGGGCGCTCCCGAGGCGTGGAAGCATTTTCGCGATGAGATCCGCCGCAGCGACGCGGTGTTGTTCGTCACCCCGGAGTACAACCGTTCGGTGCCGGGCGGGTTGAAGAACGCCATCGATGTGGGATCGCGGCCTTACGGGCAGAGCGTGTGGGGTGGCAAGCCGGCGGCGGTGGCCAGTGTGTCGCCGGGGGCGATCGGCGGGTTTGGTGCCAATCATGCCGTGCGCCAGTCGCTGGTGTTCCTCGACATGCCATGCATGCAGATGCCCGAGGCGTATATCGGCGGGGCCGCGACGCTATTCGATGACAGTGGCAAGTTGAATGACAAGACCCGGCCGTTCCTGCAGGGGTTCATCGACAAGTTTGCCTCGTGGGTGAAGCTGAACCGGGCGGTCTGAAGATGCCTCATCGCCGGCAAGCCGGCTCCTGTGGGAGCCGGCTTGCCGGCGATGGCCATCACGCGGACGATCAGCAAGCCTGCGGCATCTCACCCTTGGCCAGTCGGCGGTTGATATCGGCGATCACCTCGGGCAGCTCGTTGATGGTGTCGATCAGGTAGTGCGGGCGCGACCCTGCAAACATCGCGTGAATACGCTTGCGCTCGCTCTCCAGCTTTTCCGCGCTCAAGGCCTGGTAACCTTCCCAGGTCAGCCCCAGGGCATTGCCCGAGCACACCAGCGCCACGGTCCACATCCCGGCGCGGCGGCCCTCGAGAATGCCCGGCACGGTGTCGTCGACCTTCACGCAGGCCGCCACATCGTCGATCCCCAGGGCGATCACGTTGGCCAGGGCCTGGGCCGGCCATGGGCGGCCGTTCGGGGTTTCGTCGGTGGCCACCACGTGGTCGGCGACGTAGCCATTGCGTGCCGCAAGCTCCACCACCTTGTCCATCACCACTTTCGGATAGCCCGAGCAGGAGCCGATCTTCAAGCCGTCCTTGCGCAGGCCGGTGAGGGTGTCCAGCGCGCCGGGGATCAGCGCCGAGTGCAAGGCGATCTTCTCGATCTGCAGCGGCATGAAGCGTTCGTAGATGGCGGTGACGTCATCATCGCTCGGCGTGCGGCCGAACACCTTGCGGTAGCGCTCGGCGATCTCCGGCACGTCGCACAGGGTACGGATATGGTCCCATTTGCCCATGCCCATCGGCCCACGGGCCTCCTCGATGGACACCTGAACGTCGAACTCGGCGAAAGCCTCGACGAAGATCTGCGTGGGTGCAAAGGAGCCGAAGTCGACCACGGTGCCGGCCCAGTCGAGGATGGCGGCTTGCAGCTGGGTAGGGTTGCTGTAGTTCATGTGCGCAGTTTCCTTGAATTGGGTAGGCAGAGGTCAGATGTCCAGTACTTCCATTTCCCGCAGCACCTCGGCCACGGCGTTCACGGCGGCCTGCATGCCCTCGGCGCCGACCACGCCGATGCAACCGACACGGAAGGTCTCGACCTGGGTCAGTTTGCCGGGGTAGAGGATGAAGCCCTTGGCCTTGACCCGCTCGTAGAAATCCTTGAATTGGTAGCGCGCGTCGTTCGGGGCGTGGAAGGTGACGATGATCGGCGCCTGGATGTCGGACGGCAGGAAGCTGCGCAAGCCGATGGCGGCCATGCCGTCGAGCAGGGTCTTGCAGTTGTCGGCGTAACGCTGGTGGCGGGCAGTCAGGCCGCCTTCCTCGCTGTACTGCTGCAGCGCCTCGTGGAGGGCGGCAACCACGTGTGTCGGCGGGGTGAAGCGCCACTGGCCGGTCTTGGCCATGTAGGCGTGCTGGTCGTGCAGGTCCATGGCCAGCGAATGGGCATTGCCTTCGGCGGCGGCCAGGGCGGCTTTTTCGGCGAAGACGAAGCCCATGCCCGGCACGCCTTCCAGGCACTTGCCGGAGGCAGCGATCAGCGCTTCGAAAGGCACCTGGCGGGCATCGATCGGCAGCGCGCCGAACGAGCTCATGGCGTCGATGATCAGGCGTTTGCCGTGGCGCTGGACCACCTGGGCGATCTCGGCCAGCGGATTGAGGATGCCGGTGCTGGTCTCGCAGTGGATCAACGCCACGTGGGTGACGGCGGGGTCGGCGGCGAGCAGGCGGTCGACGTCGGTGGCGGTGGTTGGCTGGTCTTCGGCGGTCTCGAAGGTGCTGTAGGCGCGGCCCAGTACCTTGCAGATCTTCGCCAGGCGCTGGCCGTAGGCGCCGTTGATCAGCACCAGCACCTTGCCGTCGCGCGGCACCAGGGTGCCGATGGCCGCTTCCACGGCGAAGGTGCCGCTGCCTTGCAGCGGCACGCAGTGGTGGCTGGCGGCGCCGTCGAGGATCGCCAGCAACTGCTCGCACACGCTGGCGGTCAGCTGGTTGAAGTCGCGGTCCCAGGAGCCCCAGTCCACAAGCATGGCCTGGCGGGTGCGCAGCGATGTGGTCAAAGGACCGGGGGTCAGCAGGATCGGGGCGTTGCTCATTCCGTGGTTCCTCACTTGCGGTGGGCTGGAAACTAGTGGGGCTAGGTTGCAATTCGCCGATTCATCAATCAAATTGTTTGTAGATATGCCAGCCATAAGTCAGGCCGATAGATATGAACCTGTTCCAGCTCCGTGCCTTCGATGCCGTCGCCCGCGAGGGCAGCTTCACCCGTGCCGCCGAGCGCCTGTTCATCAGCCAGCCGGCGGTGACCGGGCACGTGAAGGCGCTGGAGGAGCACTACCAGATCACGCTGCTGCGGCGCACCGCCCGGCGGGTCGAGCTGACCGAGGAGGGCACGCGCCTGGCGGCCATCACCCGGGCGATGTTCAGCCTGGCCGAGGAGGCCCAGGCCATGCTCGAGGCCAACCGGCAGTTGCTCACTGGACGGCTGGAGGTCGCCGCCGATGGTCCGCACCGAGTCATGCCCATGCTGGCGCAACTGCGCGAGCGCTACCCTGGCATCACCGTCAACTTGCGCCTGGGCAATGCCCAGGAAACCTTGGCCGCGTTACTGACCGAACATGCCGATGTGGCGGTGCTGACCGAAATCGAGCCACGCAAGGGGCTGCACCTGCAAAGCCTGTGCGAATCACGCCTGTGTGCCTTGCTGCCGGTAGGGCATGCCTGGGCCACGGCCACCGATGACTTGCCGCTGGCCGAGCTGGACAAGCAGATCATGGTGCTGCGCGAACCCAGCTCGACCACTCGCCGCACCTTCGACAAGGCTTGCGCCGATGCCTCGGTGCAGCCGCGGGTACTGCTGGAACTGGACAGCCGCGAGGCGGTGACCGAGGCCGTGGCGGCCGAGCTGGGCATCGGTGTGGTGTCGTCCACCGAGGTGGCGCATGACCCTAGGGTGGTGGCGCGGCCGTTGAGTGGCGTCGGGCTGATCAACCAGCATATGGTCGGTTGCCTGGAGCGGCGCCGCGAGCTGCGCCTGATCCAGGCGTTCCTGGGCCTGGCGGCCGGCCTGTGATGGCTGTTTTCGAAGCTGCGGCCTAAGATGGCCGGCAATCTGAGAACAGGACGGTCAATGAGCGAGAAAGACACCATCTCCATGCAACTGGTGCGCGAGGCGTTGTTGCAGACTTGCCCGCAAGGCGTGCCAGATGCCGCGTTGCTGGCTCGGGCCGGCATCGACGTCAGTCAGCTCGAGTTGCCCGAAGCCAGGGTCAGTGCCGAATCGTATGCGCGGCTCTGGCGCCTGCTGGCCCGACGCTGCAACGACGAATTCTTCGCCATGGATCCCCGTGGCCTGCGCAGCGGCAGCCTGGCCTTCCTGTGTCGGGCAAGCATGGCGCAGCCGACCCTGGGTGAAGGGCTGCAGACCGTTTTGACCTTCCTTTCGCTGATGCTCGATGACTTGCAGCCCGGGCTGGTGCGCCAGCAGAGCCTGGCGGAGATCGTCATCAACGAGCCTCGCGATGAGCCACGCCGGGCCTTCACCTACTTCACGTTCTGGATGATCGTGCACGGCGTGGCCTGCTGGCTCGCCGGGCGACGCATCCCGATCCTGGCCATTGATCTGCGCTGCGGCGAGCCGCCGTTCTGCGAGGACTACCGGGTGATGTTCTCCGAAAACCTGCAGTTTGACCGGCCGCGCACGCGCATGATTCTGGCGGCCGACTGTCTTGACCTGCCTCTGAGGCGCAATGCCGAGGAGTTGCAGAGGTTCCTCGACGAGGCTCCGGGCAACATTCTGGTCAAGTATCGCGACCCGGCCAGCCTCGCCCGGCGTGTGCGCAAGGCGTTGCTGGAGCTGGCACCGGCGCATTGGCCGGATGCCGAAACGCTGGCCCGCACGCAATGCCTGTCGCTGTCGACCCTGCGACGTCGCCTGGCCGACGAGGGGCAGACCTACCAAGGGCTCAAGGACAGCGTGCGGCGCGAATTGGCGATCGCCTGGCTGGCTGACGATGCGTTGAGCATGCAGGCGATCACCGAGCGCCTGGGTTTCGCCGACGGCAGCTCCTTCTACAAGGCATTTCGCAAGTGGTTCGGTTGCAATCCCGGGCATTACCGCAGCCTGATGCTGGGCCACGAGACGCCTGACGAGGGAAGTCTTCCCACTGCCTGTGAAGGATAGCAGTGCTTAGGGTCGAGGGTCCTTTCTCCACCCAATGGACCTCGCCATGCCCTCGCAACCGCCTGCAGCACCCGCCCAGTCCCGCGCCAGCAAGCTCGCCAACGCCCACGATGACCTTATCCGCGCCGCATTGCCAGCCTGGTTGAGCGGGGCCTCACCGGAGGCGATCAATCGCCTGCGGGATGCGTTCGCCGCACTGCATGGCACCCAGACCGCGCTGAAGGTCGCGCTGGGGCATTTGGAACCGCTCGAGGCATTCGCCATGCGCTGGCTCGAGCGGCGGGTCGGCGGGCTGCTGCCTGGCCGACCGGCACTGCACAGTGCTGTATGGCGCGAGGCCCGGCTGCGGCTGGAGCCGCCCGCTTTCGTCGGTGTTAACCGGGCATTGCCCACGGGCGATGTCTATTACGTCAGGATGCCCGCCGTGCAGCGCCTGCTGCAGAACTTCGAACGGGACGTGAGCTTCTGGCAGGGGACCGCCCTGGTGGACGCCGAGGACGAGCATATCCTGTACGACGACCCCGGGCGGCTGGCACGGCTGTGCCGGGATGTGGATGTCGGTGGGCGCTATCAGGCACACCTGAAGACAGTTCTCACGCCGGCAGTGCAGCAGATACTGGCCAGGGAGCAGCGTCAGTCGCTGGCGGTGTCCGTGCAAGTAGCGGTACTCAAGCAGCAGCTGCGGGGGGCGGACAGCGAGATGCTGGAACAACTTGTCGCCGGACAGCCGCTATGGCATCGCCAGGGCATCGAGGTGCGGACCCGCGCCCTCACGGTGCTCGGTTACCCGGTTGGCGGTGCGCTGGTCTTCGAACTGCTGGGACAGTGGGCCGCGCCGCCGGCGCCGATAGGCTGGTCCAGCGTGGAGGGCCTGATTCTCTACCTGCCGGACGACCCCCAGCCCCTGCAGCGCTTCGCCACTTGGAGTGCGTTGGCCGAGCGTTTGGGCGAGGCGCTGCGCGACGCGCGCTATCGGCAGCGTTTCTGTCAGCGCCTGGCGCTGGGCGACCGCCTGGCATTCATGGCGACCCTGGGCAAGCGCCTGCTGGATGCGCGTACCGATCCGCAGCCCGACGGCACCCCGATCGTCGGTGATGTCTTCGCCTGGCTGGCCCAGGCACACATGCAGCGGGTCGAGGCCGATGCCGGTTGGCTGGCGGTTCCCACCGCGCAAGTCGATCGGCATGCGCGCGAGGCACGCCTGCAGGCGCTGGCGGATGCCGGGGTGGCGTTGGTGAACCTGGTCGGTCTGTTCGTGCCGGTCGTGGGCCTGGCCATGATGTCGAGCCTGATCGCCGAGACGCTCATGGAAGTGTTCGAAGGCGTCGCGGACTGGGCACAGGGTCATGAGCACGAGGCGCTCGAACACATGCTGGGAGTGGCCGAGACCGTCGCCATGACGGCTGTGCAGGGAGCCGGCATTCACTGGGTGGCCCGTGGTTTCGAGCGCAGCGCATGGGTCGATGGCCTGGAGCCTGTGAGCGGCCCCACCGGCCAGCCGCGCTTGCAGGCGATGAACCTTGGCGCCTACCGCGTCAAGGCGCCGCCCGCGGAGCTGGAGCGTCACGCCAATGGTCTGCTGGGTGCCCAGGGCCGGTATTGGTGGCGCGATCAGGGCGACTACTACGAAGTCATGCAAGTCGATAATCAGTGGCAGCTGCGTCATCCCGAGCAGGGCCAGGGGAGGCATCCTGTTCTGCTGCACAATGGCGAGCGTGGCTGGCGTCTGCGCTGCCAGCGTCCCCTGGAGTGGCAAGGGGCGCAGCGTTTGCTGGGCTACCTGTGGCCGGAGGTGGTGGACATGGAGCCGGCGCTCGTCGCGCGTATCCTCCAGGTGGCGGATGTCGACGAGGCGCAGTTGCGCGGCGTGCTGGTCGAGAACCGACGCCTGCCGGTGCAGTTGCGCGACACGCTCGAGCGTTTTGCCGCCCATGCCCGTATCGAAGCCTTCCTCGACCGTGCCGCGGCAGGTGTCGTACAGGTGCAGGATCAGGACCTGCTGGACTGGTGCCTGGAACGGTTTGCGGCGCACGACTGGCCAGTGGCCCGGCAGCTGGAAGCGCTGGGGGAGCAGCAGGGCAAGGTGCGTGAAGGACTGCTGGCGCACCTTACCCGCCACTGGCTGCCCACCGAGCCGCTGGCGGCCTTGATCAAGCGTGATTTTCCAGGCATGCCGGAGGCCTACGCTGGTCGGCTGCTGGAGCGGGCCACGGCTGCGCAACGGCGGTTCATGACCGATCATGGCCGTATTCCGCTGGCCTTGGCCGAGCAGGCCAGGCCATTGTTGCAGACCGCGCGGCTGACCCGTGTTCGCGAGGCGTTCCACCTGCCGGGCAGCCATCACCAGGATGCCGTTGCGCTGGCGTTCGACCTGTTGCGCCAGAATGCCGCGTGGCCGGCGTCGGTCAATCTGGAATTGCGGGAAGGATCGGACACCGGGCGATTGCTGGCTCGCCTGCATACCGACGGCGATGCCTTGGTGATGGTCCGTCGGGAAGGTGGCTTCAGTCTGTTCACCCACGCCGGCCATCGATTCGCCTCGGCGCCCGCCGAGCCCGCCGGGCTGGGCGAAGTCCTGGCCGTCTGTCTCCCCGAGTCGGAGCGCCTGCGCCTGGGCTGGAACGGGACAGATGCCCCGCTGCGTATCCGCCAGGCGTTGATGCAATGGTTGCCGAACGAACGTGAGGCGCTGATGCGGCGGCTGGGCATGCGCCCGCTCGACGCGTGGATGCACCCGGCGTGGCGCCAGGCCGACGGTCGCATTGGCTATCCGCTGAGCGGCCTGGTCCGGCGCCTGGATGCGCTGTGGCCCGAACGCCTGTTGCGCCGGCGAATCCGCGCGCTCTACCCCGGTTTCGATGACGTGGCGGTCCAGGAGCACCTCGAGCGCCTGCTGGACATGACCGGCTCCCCCTTCGCCAACCTGTTGTCCGAAGAGCAGGCCTACCGGGATCTGTGCGCGAGCCTGAGCGACTGGGAGATCCAGGAGGCGGCCTACCTGCGCCCTCGCCAACAGCTGGCCAGTCAATTGCGTCGGTGCTGGCGTCGGGAGGTCGAGCGGGTGCCTGGCAGCATGCCACAGCGGACCCGGCTGGCGCTCGTCGGGGTGCTGCCGGGCAACCTGCCCATGCTGCCGCTCAGCGTGACCTTTCCCCACGTCACCGAACTGGTAATGGTCGGGCTTGGCCTGGAGCGCATGCCGCAACGGTTCCTCCGGGCCTTTCCCCAGGTACGCTGGTTGAACCTCACCTTCAACCGCTTCACGGCCTTGCCGCCTGAGCTTCCCCAGTTGCGCGAAATGCGCTCGTTGTGGCTGCACAACAACCAGATCAGGCTCGATGGCCTGGGTCGGGCCCTGCTCAGGCACATGCCGCAACTGGAAGTGCTGGACCTCAGCGACAACCCGTTGCGGCGCACCGACCTGAATCTGAACAGTTTCTCGCGCCTGCGAGAGGTGCAACTGCGCCGCACGTTGCTTGATGCGATACCCGACGGCCTGCAGCGCCTGGCAATGCTCGAATGGGTGGACCTGCGGGACAATGCGATCACGCACCTGCCGGACTTCCTGCGCCAGTGGCCTTGGAGCGCGCGGCAGCGCTTCCGACTTGACGACAACCCGCTGTCAGCGGCGGATGTCGCCTTGTGGCGGCGAGAAGGAGAGCCTTTCGCATCTTCGCAGGCAGAACCCGAGGTCTGGCTGGAGGGGCTGGCCGGACATGACCAGGCGCTGCTGCGTCGCCACTGGGAGGCGTTGTTCGCCGAACCGGGCAGCGGCGATTTCTTCGCGCTGCTCGATGCCTTGACCGACAGCAGTGACTTCCAGCGTGCCCGCGCCTCCCTGCGCGAGCGCGTGACGCGGATGTTGACGGCCATGGTCCACTCCCAGTCGCTGCGCGAGGAGCTGTTTTCCCTGGCCAGTGCGCCACGGACCTGCGCCGACAGCGTGGCCGGCTGCTTCAGCAACCTGGAGGTCAGGGAGTGGCTGCACAGTGCCTTGCGCACGGCCGCGCCGGCCGAGGGGCAACGGGTGCGCCTGGACCTTGCCAAGCGACTGTTCCGGTTGGACAAGGTCGAGCAATTGGCCCGTGAGCATATGCAACACCAGTCAGCGGTCGGACAGGAGGTGGACGAGGTGGAGGTGAGCCTGGCCTATCGCAGCGGCCTCGCGCCGTCGCTGGGATTGCCGGGCCAGCCCAGGACGCTGCGCTTCGCCACCGTCTCGGATGTGACACAGGCGGACCTGGACGCTGCCGCAATCGCCGTGCGCCAGGCTGAGGCCAGCAATGAACTGGCCCGCTACATCGCCGGGCGTGACTTCTGGCAGGACTACCTGCGCCAGCAGAATCCGCAACGCCTGGACGCTGTCGAACAGCCGTTCTGGGATCAGCTCGAGGCATTGGAAAAGGCCCAACCCTCGATGAGCGATGGTGCCTACGACGCTCGCATGCGTGAAGTCGCGAAAGGCCGTGCCGCAGCGATAGACGGATTGTTTCTGCGCCTGACCGGGCAGGCCCTGGCGGAGCAGGCTGATACCGGCGCGCGTTGAGCGGTCCTGCCTGAGGATTTCCCTCTGCCGGCGAACCCGCCTTGCGGTCACCGTAGACCTTCTGTTCCCTCGACAAGGAGTTGCCCCATGAGCGGTATCAGCAACACCCCGGCGCTGGATGCGTTGGCCATGGCCAGGATCGACAAGGCCACCGACGCGTTCATTGCCGCACGTCTGCCCGACTGGCTGAAGCGGGCCTCGCCCGGCCAGATCAACCGTTTGCGCACCCGGTTCAAGGCGCACCAGCAGAGCCAGGCCAGGGTCCGTGCGGCGACCCTTGGTCTGATCCCGTTGCAAACCTTCGCGCGTCTACAATTGCAGAGCCTGCTCGGCGATCAGCTGCCGTCCGGACGTACCCTTGACCACCTGCAATGGCTGGAGATCCGCCGCCGTTTCGTCGTACCGCCAGGCATCCGGCTGCCTGTCGACCAGGTGGTGCCGGTGCGTGCGCCGGCGCTGTTGCGGCTGATGCAGAATTTTCCCCAAGGGATCACGTTTTATGCCGGGTCCGGCCTGGTCATGGCCGGGGACGACAAGCCGATTTCCGGCGAGGTGAATGCTTTCGTCCAGGCCTGCCGACGGCTGGATGCTGGCGCCAGGTATCAGCGGTTGCTCGAGCGCGTGTTCACCGTCCAGGCTTGCGCCAGCCTGGCGCAGGACAAACGCGAAGGCTTCAGCCTGGCGGTGGAGGTCGCCGCGCTGAAGGGCGAGTTGAACGCCCGTCAGCAGTTGGCATTGCAATCGATCGTCGGCCGCGACGCGGCCACGGTGGGGTTGCGCGCCGAGCCGGGGCTGCTGACGATGCTCGGTGAGCCGGTCGCGGACGCCCTGGTGATCTTGCTGCGCGACGACCAGGGGCAGGAGGCGGGCGCGGTGCTGTATCTGCCGAGCGATCCGCTCCGGGCGATGCGGCACTTCAATTCCCGCCAACAGATGAACCACGAGCTTACTGCGCTGCTGCGGCGTTCGGACTATCGGGACTATTTCAGCAGGCTGGTTGCCCTGAATACGCGGGGGGACTTCCTGGCACGACTGGATAAACGTCTGAGCGATCCTCTGCCCGATCTGGCCCTCGCGGGTCATGGTCAGGGCGAGGCATTGTTCGATCACCTGGTCAGTCAACAGGTCCGGCGAGTCAAGGACGATGCGCGGCTGCTGCTGGTGCCCACCGCTGAAGCGGATCGCCAAGCCTCGGAGCAACGCCGGGCGAGCTGGGCCGCGGCGGGGCTCGACCTGGCGAACCTGGCAGGGCTGTTCATTCCCGTCGTCGGAGCGTTGTTGCTCGGACAACTGGTTGCGCAGACCTGTGCCGAGGTCTATGAGGGTTTGGCGGACTGGAACCATGATCACCAGCATGAAGCGTTGGAGCATATGCTTGGCGTTGCCGAAACGTTGGCGGTGACCGCAGCGGTGAGCTCCGGGGTGAAAGTGGTCGCGCGCGGCTTCGCCGCCAGTGATTTCGTCCGTGGCCTGGAGCCGGTGGCGCTGGACGGCAGTGGGCAACGGCTATGGGCGAACGATCTTTCCACCTATGCGACGCTGCCCGACCCGGGCGGACCGCAGGAGGATGGGCTGTACGGGGGGGACGAGCTGCGCTGGGTGCGGGTAGGGCGTTGCTACTACGAGGTGCAACGGGCCGGACCGCAGGCCGTCTGGCGGCTGCGTCATCCGGGGCGTATCGGCGCATACGGGCCGGCGGCCATCACCAATGGCGAGCGTGGTTGGCGGCTGGAAACAGAGCGGCCACTGCGCAGCGACGACACCGTGCGCATGCTTGACAGCCTCTGGCCACAAGCCGTGCCGCTCGATGCCCACGATGCGGCCTTGGTCCTGCGCATCAGCGGGATGGATGTCGACGAGCTGCGAGGCATCTGCGTGGAGAACCGGACGGTGCCGTTGAATCTGCGCCACACCCTTGAAGTGTTTCAGGCCGACAGACGTGCGCGGGCGTTTTTCGAGCATGTGCGTGGCGGCGCGGTCGTCCTGGCGGAGACGGACCTGCTGAGCTGGGCGCAGGCGCAACCGGGGTTCGAGGCGCTGACGGGAGAACCCTTGCGCAAGCGCCTGCTGGCCAGCGAGCCACTGCTGCGGGCGCGTCTGGTGACTCATCTGTGCTGGGTCGAACCGGAGCAAGATCCGTTGCTGACGCTGATCAGGCGCGATTTTCCAGGACTGCCCGAGCGCCATGGGCGGACGTTGCTGGCGACGTGCGACAGTGTCGAACGGCGGTTGGCGCTCAGCGAGCAGCGTCTGCCCCTCGCACTGAACCTCAAGGCGCGCGCCCTGTTGCGAATGGCACGCCTGAACGGCGCGCTGGCCGGTCTCTGGCTGGACGCGGTCTACACCGACGAAACCGGTGAGCTGCTGTTCGCCTTGCTGCCGCGCATCGCGCACTGGCCGGCCGACGTGCGACTGGAGCTGCTCAGCATGGCAGGTATGCGTCGCGTGGCAGTCATCGGGCGTGACGAGCACGGTACCGAGGTGATCACGCTCATGCAGCGCGAAGGCCGTTTTCGGCTGCTTGACGCCAATGGCCGGGAGCGGGACTGCGATATCGCCGAGCCCGGTGGCATCTTCGAAGCTGTCGCGGCGGCCTTGTCGCCCCGGCAACGGAGCGAGTTGGGCATCACCGGGCGTGAACCGGAGGGCACGCTGCGCGGCCAGGCGATCGAGCAGTTGCCAGCCTCGCGCAAACAGATCGAACGGTTGTTGGGTTGGCCGGAAGGCCGCCGCTGGTTCAACCCGGGACGGCGGTTGCCCGATGGACGCGTTGGTTATCTCATGAGCGGTCGCGGTCCTGGCCACAGGATGCCGCTGAACGTGCTGCGCAACCGGCTTTGCAACCTCTACCCCGGGTTGGACGATGGTGAGATCGACATACAGCTTGGGCGTCTGCTGGACGACCCCCGCTCCCCCTATGACGTGTTGCTGGAACGCGAGGCAGACCTGGCCGACTTGCAGGAACACCTGAACCGTTGGATTGGCGCCGAGCTCAATGCCACCCGTCAGGCGGCGCGCAGGCAACTGGCCGCGCAACTGGAACGCGGGTGGCGGCTGCAGGGTGAGACCGTGCAAGATGCGCAAGGCCAGCCGCAGGGGCTGCGCCTGACCCTTATCGGCCTGCAGGTGACCACCTTGCCCGAGCTCCCGGGGCATGTCGAGTTTCCCGCGGTGAGCGCACTGGTGCTGACCGAGACGCCAATCACCCATGTCCCCGGTGAATTCCTTCAGTGCTTTACGGCGTTGCGCGACCTGAACCTGGGCAACAACCGGTTGCTGGAGGTGCCGACCGGCGTCGGTTATCTGGTGGCGCTTCGTCGCCTGCGCATGGCCCATAACAACCTGCGCCTGAACAGCGTGGCCCTCGACATCCTCAATGGCCTGCCCGAACTCAGGGAGCTGGACCTGAGCTACAACCCGCTGGGGGCGTACCACATGCGCTACGACCAGCTCTCGCATCTGGTCGAGCTGAATCTGCGTTACTGCCAGCTGGACAGTTGGCCCTCGGGTATCGAGCGCTGCGAATTGCTCGAGCGGGCAGACCTGCGTGACAACCGGTTGGCGACCGTGCCGGGGGAGATCCTGCGTATGCCGCATTTCTACCGACGTGCCTTCCTGGTCGAGCGCAATCGCCTGGGACGGATCGACCTGCAACGGCTGTTTGCCCTGGACGGCATCGAAGAGGGCGGCGCACAGGCCGGGCAGGCCTTCGACCCTGCCAGCACCCAGGCGTTGTGGGTGCCTGCGGCCGGCGACGCTGCACATGCGCGACGCAGCCAGGTCTGGGACACGCTGGTCGCGATGCCCGACAGCGAAGGCTTGTTCCGGCTGCTCGGGCGCCTGCGGGAAACAGCTGACTTCAAGCGGTCCCGGGAGAACCTTCGCGGACGGGTGTGGACACTGCTGGAGGCGCTCGAAGGCAGCCCTGAATTGCGTGAGCAGATCTTTGCCCGCGCGCACCTGCCGACCCATTGCGAGAACAGTGTGGCGGACCGCTTCAGCGAGTTGCAGCTCAGGCGCATGGTCTACCAGGCCGAGCACAATACGCTGCGCGAGCGCGGCAATGAACTGCTGGCATTCGGACAAGGCTTGTTCAAGCTGGACCAGGTCGAGCGTTTCGCCCGCCAGGACATCCGCAATCGCTTGAATGCGCGTGAGAGGGTGGACCAGATGGCGGTCAGCCTGTATTACCGGGTCGCCCTGCGTCAACGCCTTGGCCTTCCTGCCCAGCCCGAGGGCATGGTGCACGCCTATGCCGCGCAAGTCACCGCGCCCAAGGTGGAAGAGGCCTATCAGGCCGTGCGTGCCGCCATCACGCCACAGGCGCTGGCCGATAGCCTCAGCCAGCGCGTGTTCTGGCGGCGCTACCTGCAGGAGCGTCATGCCCTGGCATTCGAAGCGTTGGCTGGGGTCTATGCCGAACGCAGGGGGCTGCTGGACGCCGAGCAGCCGCGGTTGGCGGCGATGCAATACGGCCTGCGCCTGGAGAACCTGCAAAGCGACCACGAGTCGGACTTGCAAGCACTGGTGATGCAACTGACCCGGCAATTGCTGCTGGGACGCGAGCGAGGCCAGGCCTGAGGCCAAACCGGTCATCGCGATTGACAGCTTTGGCCATTGCCGCGCCGCAGATGTGGCGCGAACATCGTCGGACCGATGGTTCCACTCCAAAAACAACAATCCAGGAGTCCGACGATGCGCGATTACGCCGAGGCCGTTCGCTCGTTCGACCATGTGCAGGTCGCCGATGCAGCGTTGCATGGCACGTTCGAGGCCCTCAACGCCTGTGTCGAATGCTGCGACCGGCATACCGGCAGTGACCAGCCCGCCCTGATCTGGGAAGACCGTGACGGTAACGGCGGGCGTTACAGTTTCGACCAGTTGCAGGTGCTGGCGGCCCGTTTCGCCAATGTGCTCAAGGCCCAGGGCGTAGCGCCTGGTGACCGGGTCGCCGGGCTGATGCCGCGCACCTCCGAGTTGCTGGTGACCATCCTGGCCACCTGGCGCCTGGGCGCCGTCTACCAACCGTTGTTCACCGCTTTCGGGCCCAAGGCCATCGAGCATCGTCTCGAGCAGTCTCGCGCCAAGGTGGTGGTCACCGATCGCAGCAACCGGCCCAAACTCGATGACGTGGCGGATTGCCCGACCATAGTCACGGTCGGTGCCGCCCATGGCGAGCTGGATTTCCACCAGGCAATGGCGGCTGCTTCAAGTGTTTGCGAGCCCGTCATGCGCCGCGGCGATGATCCGTTCCTGCTGATGTTCACCTCCGGCACCACCGGCCCGGCCAAGCCGCTGGAAGTGCCGCTGCGCGCCATCGTTGCCTTTCAGGGCTATATGCGCGACGCCGTTGGCCTGCGCCCTGAGGACAACTTCTGGAACCTGGCCGACCCAGGTTGGGCCTATGGCCTGTATTACGCGGTCACCGGGCCGCTGTCCCTGGGGCACGCCACCACCTTCTACGATGGGCCGTTCAGCGTGGAGAGCTGCGCGCGGGTCATCGACAAGCTGGGTATCACCAACCTGGCCGGATCCCCCACGGCCTATCGTCTGCTGATCGCTGCCGGTGAAGCTTTCTCGGCACCGATCAAGGGCCGCCTGCGGGTTGTCAGTAGCGCCGGCGAGCCACTGAACCCGGAAGTGATTCGCTGGTTTGCCGACGAACTGGGGGTGACCATCCACGACCACTACGGTCAGACCGAGCTGGGCATGGTGCTGTGCAACCATCATGAACTGGCGCATCCGGTCCATATGGGCTCGGCCGGCTTCGCCATACCCGGCCACCGCATCGTGGTGGTCGACGAACTGGGCAACGAACTGCCCGCCGGCCAGCCGGGCATCCTCGCGGTGGACCGCGAGCAGTCGCCGTTGTGCTGGTTTGCTGGCTACCACGGGCTGCCGACCAAGGCGTTCGTCGGCAAGTACTACCTTAGCGGCGACACCGTCGAGCTGAATCCGGACGGCAGCATCAGCTTCGTCGGCCGCAGCGACGATGTGATCACCACTTCCGGCTACCGGGTCGGGCCGTTCGATGTGGAGAGCGCGTTGATCGAACACCCGGCGGTGGTCGAGGCGGCGGTGATCGGCAAGCCCGACCCCGAGCGCACCGAACTGATCAAGGCCTTCGTGGTGCTCGGCCAGGGCTATCAAGGGACAGCCGAGCTGGAGGAAGCCCTGCGCCAACATGTGCGCCAGCGCTTGTACGCCCACGCCTACCCGCGTGAAATCGAATTCGTCGGCGAGCTGCCCAAGACCCCGAGCGGCAAGCTGCAACGCTTCATCCTGCGCAATCAGGAAATCGCCCGACAACAAGCCGCGCAGCCGATCGCTGCGGGCGCCTGAAGGAAAATCACCATGCAAATCCAGAACAGACACTTCATCGTCAGCGGCGCGGCCTCGGGCCTGGGCGCGGCCACCGCGCAGATGCTCATCGAGGCCGGCGCCAAGGTCATGCTGGTCGACCTGAATGCTGCGGCAGTTGAGGCCAAGGCCGCCGAGCTGGGCACAAATGCCCGATTCGCGGTGGCCGACATCAGCGACGAACAGGCGGCCAAGGCGGCCGTCGATGCCGCCGTCAGCGCCTTCGGCAGCCTGCAGGGTCTGGTCAACTGCGCCGGCATCGTCGGTGCCGAGAAGGTCCTGGGCAAGAACGGCCCGCATGCCCTGGGCAGCTTCGCCAAGGTCATCAACGTCAACCTGATCGGCAGCTTTAATCTGCTGCGCCTGGCTGCCGCGGCCATGGCCGAGGGGCAGGCGGACGAGGGCGGTGAGCGTGGCGTGATCATCAACACGGCCTCCATCGCCGCCTACGATGGGCAGATCGGTCAGGCGGCCTATGCCGCTTCCAAGGGGGCCATCGCCAGCCTCACCCTGCCGGCCGCCCGTGAGCTGGCGCGTTTCGGCATCCGTGTGATGACCATCGCCCCCGGCATCTTCGAAACCCCCATGATGGCTGGCATGACCGAGGAAGTACGTGCCTCGCTGTCCGCTGGCGTGCCGTTCCCGCCACGCCTGGGCCGTCCGCAGGAATATGCGGCACTGGCCCGCCACATCATCGAGAACAGCATGCTCAACGGCGAGGTGATTCGCCTCGACGGCGCGCTGCGCATGGCTGCCAAGTAAGGAGCAACGAACATGACCCTCGCCAATGATCCGATTGTTATCGTCAGCGCCGTGCGCACGCCCATGGGCGGCCTGCAGGGCGACCTCAAGAGCCTGACCGCCGCGCAACTGGGCAGCGCGGCGATTCGTGCCGCCGTCGAGCGCGCCGGTATCGATGCCGCCAGTGTCCAGGAAGTATTGTTCGGCTGCGTACTGCCGGCTGGCCAGGGCCAGGCTCCGGCACGCCAGGCGGCACTCGGCGCCGGGCTGGACAAGCACACCACCTGCACCACGCTGAACAAGATGTGCGGCTCGGGCATGCAGGCCGCTATTCTGGCCCACGACCAACTGCTGGCCGGCAGCGCCGAGGTGATCGTCGCCGGTGGCATGGAGAGCATGACCAACGCCCCGTATCTGCTGGACAAGGCTCGTGGTGGCTACCGCATGGGCCACGGCAAGATTATCGACCACATGTTCATGGACGGCCTCGAGGACGCTTACGACAAAGGGCGGCTGATGGGGACCTTCGCCGAAGACTGCGCGCAGAAAGGCGATTTCAGCCGCGAAGCCCAGGATGCCTTTGCCATCGCCTCGCTGACCCGCGCGCAGGATGCGATCAAGAGCGGCCGTTTCGCTGCCGAGATCGTCCCGGTGGAAGTCACCGAGGGCAAGGAGAAGCGCGTCATCAAGGATGACGAGCAGCCGCCCAAGGCGCGCCTGGACAAGATCCCGCAGCTCAAGCCGGCGTTCCGTGAAGGCGGTACCGTCACTGCGGCCAACTCCAGTTCGATCTCCGACGGCGCCGCGGCGCTGGTGCTGATGCGCCGCTCCGAGGCCGAGAAGCGTGGCCTTAAACCCCTGGCGGTGATCCATGGTCATGCAGCTTTCGCCGACACCCCGGCGCTGTTCCCGACAGCCCCAATCGGTGCTATCGACAAGCTGCTGAAACGCACCGGCTGGAACCTTTCCGAGGTCGACCTGTTCGAGATCAACGAGGCCTTCGCCGTGGTCACCCTGGCGGCCATGAAGCACCTCGACCTGCCCCATGACAGGGTCAACATCCATGGCGGCGCCTGCGCCCTGGGCCACCCGATCGGCGCCTCGGGCGCGCGTATCCTGGTGACCCTGCTGTCGGCCCTGCGCCAGAACAACCTGCGCCGTGGCGTGGCGGCCATCTGCATCGGCGGTGGCGAGGCCACGGCCATGGCTGTCGAATGCCTGTACTGAGGTGAACCATGCTGGTAACTGACGAGCAACAACAGATCGCCGACGCGGTGCGGGATTTCGCCCAGGAGCGGCTGAAGCCGTTCGCCGAGCAGTGGGACAAGGAGCACCGCTTCCCTAAGGAGGCCATCGAGGAGATGGCCGGGCTGGGCCTGTTCGGCATGCTGGTGCCGGAGCAGTACGGCGGCAGCGACACCGGTTATGTGGCCTACGCCATGGCCCTGGAGGAGATCGCCGCCGGTGACGGCGCCTGCTCGACCATCATGAGCGTGCACAATTCTGTGGGTTGCGTGCCGATCCTCAAGTTCGGCAGCGAGGCGCAGAAACAGCAGTTCCTCGCACCGCTGGCCAGCGGTTCGATGCTCGGCGCGTTCGCCCTGACCGAGCCCCAGGCCGGCTCCGACGCCAGCAGCCTGAAGACCCGCGCCCGCCTGGACGGCGACCACTATGTGCTCAACGGCAGCAAGCAGTTCATTACCTCCGGGCAGAACGCAGGGGTGGTGATCGTCTTCGCCGTCACCGACCCGGACGCCGGCAAGCGCGGCATCACGGCCTTCATCGTGCCCACCGATTCACCGGGGTACCAGGTGGCGCGGGTTGAGGACAAGCTCGGCCAGCATGCTTCCGACACCTGCCAGATCGTCTTCGACAATGTGCGCGTGCCGGTGGCCAACCGCCTCGGTGAGGAAGGGCAGGGCTACAAGATCGCTCTCGCTAACCTCGAAGGCGGACGGATCGGCATTGCCTCGCAGTCGGTGGGCATGGCCCGTGCCGCCTTCGAAGTGGCCCGTGATTACGCCAACGAACGCCAGACCTTCGGCAAACCGCTGATTGAACATCAGGCCGTGGCCTTCCGCCTGGCCGACATGGCAACGAAGATCGCCGTGGCGCGGCAGATGGTGCTGCACGCCGCCGCTTTGCGCGATGCGGGGCGCCCGGCGCTGGTGGAGGCTTCGATGGCGAAGCTTTTCGCCTCGGAAATGGCCGAAAAGGTCTGTTCGGACGCCTTGCAGACCTTGGGTGGTTATGGCTATCTGAGCGACTTCCCGCTGGAGCGCATCTACCGCGACGTGCGGGTCTGCCAGATCTACGAAGGCACCAGCGACATTCAGCGCATGGTCATTGCGCGCAATCTTTGAAGGAGCAGTCTGCATGGCATTCGAAACCATCCTGTTGGATATCCATGGCAAGGTCGGCCTGATCACCCTCAATCGCCCGCAGGCGCTCAACGCACTGAATGCGCAGATCGTCGGTGAGATCAACCAGGCCCTGGACCAGCTCGAGCGTGACCCGAACATCGGCTGCGTAGTGCTCACCGGCTCCGCCAAGGCCTTCGCCGCAGGCGCCGACATCAAGGAAATGGCCGAGCTGCAGTACCCGCAGATCTACGTCGATGACCTGTTCAGCGATTCCGACCGCATCGCCAACCGACGCAAGCCGATCATCGCCGCAGTTTCCGGCTTTGCCCTGGGTGGTGGCTGTGAGCTGGCGATGATGTGCGACTTCATCCTTGCCGCCGACAATGCCAAGTTCGGCCAACCGGAAATCAACCTCGGCGTGCTGCCGGGCATGGGGGGTACTCAGCGCCTGACTCGCGCGGTGGGCAAGGCCAAGGCCATGGAACTGTGCCTGACCGGGCGCCTGATGGGGGCCGAGGAAGCCGAGCGCGCCGGGCTGGTGGCGCGCATCGTGCCGCAGGCCGAATTGGTGGAAGAGGCGCTGAAGGTGGCCGCGACCATCGCCGCCAAGTCGATCCCGGTGAGCATGATGGTCAAGGAGAGCGTCAACCGGGCGTTCGAAGTGACCCTGAGCGAAGGCGTGCGTTTCGAGCGCCGGGTGTTCCATGCCGCCTTCGCCACCGAGGACCAGAAGGAAGGCATGGCCGCCTTCATCGCCAAGCGCGAAGCGCAGTTCAAGGATCGCTGACCGGCCTGGGTCATGGAACAGGCATGCCCCGCGACTGCGTTGCTGGCGTCGTCGCGGGGCGCTGTTACAGGTTGAAGAAGTACTGGCCAGCCGCCGCACCGGTGATTGGCGCACGGTATACCTCCACCGAGTTGCCAATGGTGTCTGTGTAGCGCTGCCCGGCGCTGTGCCGCTGGGCAGCGGTTTTCAGGTGGCCGGCAGTGAAGTCGGCCTTGGCCGTACCCAGCGCCGGGTAGTGAAAGTGCGCATACCACAGCACGCTGCCGGCATGGCTGATGCTGTACTCGTCAAGAAAGTCGTCGGGGCGGCCTTTGACCCTGGTCAGGCGTGTTCGGGAGCCGACGCGGCTGATCCGCACCTGCTCCTTGCCCAACAAAAATTGCACTTCCGCCATTCTCGGTTTTTGCCTGAGCGCCGCCGCGACGCGCAGCGCGGTTGCATCAGCAGCCAACTGCGTGGCTTGTTGCCGAAGAGCGGCGGCGACCAGCTCCGCGTCCTGGCCCTGGCGGGCATCGTCAGTCTGGTTCGCTTCGGTCAGGCGCTGCTCGATGGCATCGGCCTGCGCAAGCAGTCGATCGCGGTGATGCAACGTGACCTCTTCCAGTTCCACTGGCAGGTAGCGGTCCGAGGCGTTTTGCAGCTTGCGCATTTCGTGACCGGCCTCGGCCTTCAGCGCGTCGCTTTCCTTGAGCAAGCGCTTGAGGCTCCTTGGGGTGGCCGAGGCGGTTGGGCGCGTTTGGCTGAGTTCGACCCAGGCCCCCTGCTTCAAATGATAGAGACGGCCCGGGGACTTGTTGTCCGGCCCGGCGACCTCGACCGTGTTGGCATCGTCCTCGCGAGGCTCGCCCAGCAGCAGCCCGTGGTCGCTGGTTTCGATCAGCCCTGGCATCTTGCTGCGCAGTTGGTGCAGGTTGCTGACCGGCGGGTAGTCAGGCAGTTCGGCCAGGTCACGGTCGATTTGCCCGAGGATGCCGTCAAGCTCCTGCTGCATGTGTCGCACGGTCTGTTGCGCGGCATCGGCTTCGGCGTACTCGACGAGGTGCTCCAGCAATCGTCGCGCCGTGCGCAAATGCTCGCGAATGCTCTGCAACAGCCTGATGGCGACCTCTTCCTCGGCGCGCCCCAGCTTGAACAGGCGCGCGCGCTGGGCGATACCCAGTTCGAAATGGGTCCAGAAGCGTTCGCGCCAGTAGAGGCCATCATTACTCAACCCGTGCACCATCGCCAGGCGGTTGAGCAGGCACTCCAGGCGCAGGAAGCGCAGGATGAGCTCATCTTCGGCAGTGGCCGACACGCTGGCTGCGAGGTTGCGCCATTGCATGATGTCGGGTTGGCGCTGACTGGCAAGCTTGCCGAGCTCATCCTGGCATTGGCGCAGCTTTTGATTGTTTTCGATCATGTCGTCCAACAAGGGGACCAGCGTTTCCAGGCGTTGGCCGGCGATACGAATGTCCGCCGCAGTCATCTCGTACCCGTCAGGTTGCTGTCGGGCGATCTGCAACAGTTGCTCGCGGGCTGGCTGGTAGCGTTTGCGCAGGATGCTGTGCTGCACGCGCTGGCAGTAGCTGTCCTGGTACAGGGCATAAGCGTGCACGGTCTTGAAGCTTTTTACCGGCGACAGGGCATTACGTGCCTTGAGGTGCTCGAGGTGACTGGTCCAGAACGAGGACAACGTGTTGATCTTGGCCTGACAGGTTGCCAGAACAGAATCGTCCTCGGTGCTGCTGGCCAGTTTCTCGACGGTCGTCATTTCCAGGTTGCGGGCGGAAATGGCTTCCTTGTCCGCCTTGATCAGGTCGTTGGCCGCCTGCATCGCGGTCGCCTTCTGCAACTGCAGCTTGCGCAGCTGCGCGGAAAGCGGCATGCCGCCTTTAAGCGCAAGCCTGAGGTCCAGTTGCCAGCGGCCGATCTCATCATGATGCAACCAGGGCCCCGGGCTCTGCTCGGGGCCGGTGATGCGCATCTGGTCGCGTTCGGTGTCCAGCGTCGCCTGGTAGGCCTTGTCGTCGAGCACGACGTACAGCTTGTCGCCTTGCAGGTACAGGCCGCGCAAGGGGCCCGAAGGAACGGGCGCGCCTAGCTCGGAGACCGACAACGTTGCCTGTAGGGTTTCCAGTGTCGAACGCTGCCGGGCATCGAGCTTGCGGTCGGGCCGCGCCCAACTGAATTCGAGCTGTTCGGCAACCGTGGTGTTGAGGAGTGTATGCGCCGGCGTTTGTACTGCGGGCGCTGCGGGGATCGTGGTTGGTGCCCTTGAAGGTACCGCGGGTTCGGCCTGTTCCAGGCGCAACCTGAAAATCGAATGGGAGAACAGCAGCATGGCGATATTCACCAGCAGGTTGACCATGGCCAGGCGATGGCCGCTGGGGTCGCGCTCACTGTCCGACTGTACATAGTCGACCAGCGCCAGTTCGATCTGGGCCAGCCAGGCTACCTTGCCCAGCGTGCTGCCGGCCAGCGGCAGCAAGGTATTGAACAACAGCCAGCCCAAGTGCTTCCAGTTGTTCCAGCGCGTTTCGGCAGTGCTGGCGGCGTGTGCCGAAAAGCGCTCGATCGATTCGTTGACGCAGGCGAGGTAAAGGGCCTGCGCGGGCTCGGCAAGGGGCGCTTCCTGCGCCAGGCTGATGGGGGGCGGTGTGCTCAGTGGAATCGCGCTGGTGTCGTCCAATGGCACGAACAGGTGGGGTTCGAGAAAGCCGCCGTGGGCGTAGAACCGTCGGTCTTGCGCAGGCAGGCGTTGCAACAGGTCGTCCTGCAGTTCGCCTGGGGTGCTGATGGCACTGAACAGCGCGAGGCGATCGACAAAGTACAGCAGTGGCGCCTTGTGCAAGGGACGATACAGAAGGCAGGGGCTGGCCGATGGCACTTCAGGCTCGAACAACCAGGTATTGCCGGGGTGGTCCGGAGCCGAGCCTGGTGCCTTGATGAAGCCCAGTGGACGCAGGATCCAATGCGCCGGGCCGGCAGAGTCGAGCGTTGCAAACACTTCGGCGATATGGTCGACAACTGCTCTGTCAGGAAGCTCGCCACGCAGGAACAGTTCCATGGCCAAGGCCGGTAGCTGGGTGCGCAGTTGTGCCGCCAGCAACTGCTGGCGCTGTGGCCGCTGGGCAGCATCGTCGAGCAGTTTCGCGCGCAGCATGGTTGGATAGGCGGTGGCGATGTCCAGGTCGCTGATGACTTCGTGCAAGTAGGCCTCGGTCATCCATACCGGCAATTGGTTTGTGGGTGCGCCAGACCCAGGGTCGGCCTGCGCGCTGGCGCTCAGTTCGACACGACCGGGCTTGAGCAGGCCGAGGTTGCCGATCGCCAGTTGGGCCAAGGAGAACTCGACAGGCGTCACGCCGCCGGAGACGAACACCACGCCTTGTCCGGCGGCAGCTGCCGCGGTGGTCTGGTGATTGATGACCCGAACTTGCCTGGGATCGAGGGGCTGCAAGGGGTGATCGGCGGCAAAACGCGCTGCCAGCTGCCGATTGGCGAATGCTTCGGCGGTATCGATGCCGTCGAGCCAAAATTGGCCGTTGGCGTTGTCATAGGTCTGGGCGATATCGATCAGCAGGGTGCTGTAGTGCATCAGCGGCCGGCTTGGCGCATTGCGCAGCCAGTCGGGGAGTTGCCTGAACAACCTTTGTCGCTGGTTGGCCTCATCCTCGCTGCACAGGTCGATCATCGAGGTGAAGCGATCCAGATCCAGGCTCAGGGCAATGGCATCGAGTTCACTGTGATACTGCCCAGCGAGGTGTTCGATGACTTGGAGCTGACGTTGAAACAGCCCCAGTGCCTGGCTTTCGAAGTCCTGGCGGTAGGAAGGGGCGAGGCTGAGTTGGCGCGGCGCGCTCAACCCTGCCACAGGCCAGTAGCGCCCTATCGCCTGGGCCAAGGCACGGCGTGAGGCGAAGCGCAGCAATTTGCCACCCAGGGTGTAGAGCAGCAAGAGATCGCGCGTGGGTTCGCCGTCGGCGTGCTCGATCAGCAAGGCACTGGCCAGGTCGACATCAAGCTTGCCATCGAGAGAAAAGTCGACACCCAGCACGGTGACGTCGAGGTGATCGGCGGTATTGGGCCAGGCCCGTCGCTGGTACGCCGAAGGATAATCGTGTACCAGCTTGGCCGCGGCGAGGGCGAAGTGTGGCAGGCGGGCGTCTTTGCCACTGGCGTCGATGGTGGCCTGCAATTGCTCGCGCAGGTAGTGGGCGTACCAATGCCAGGGGGTCTCGCCGCTGCTGTCGAAACGGCTCCAGTAGGCCACCAGCAGGCTGCGGTAGGTCTTAAGCAACAAGGGCCCGGCTTGATTGATCAGGCGTTCGAGTTCGTGCAGGTCCACGTCCACTGCCCAGCCCGAATCGGCGTCCAGGTGGCTTGTGACGAAATCTTCGCCAGGGGTCAGGTTCAGCGTCTGGCGTCGGCAGTAGCGCTCCACAAGCAGTTGCGCGAGCGGGCGCACCCAGGCCTTGCCCGGTTCTGCCCTTTGGCTTGCGAGGTTCAGCGACAGCGGGTCGAGCGAGATATCGAGCTGATGGTGCTGCCAGCGCTCGATCAGCATGTGATCGGCGGCGTCGAGCAGGGTCGGTCGGTCGTTGAAGCGCCTGGCGATCCTGCAGTCGAGATTGCTGAAGAGCGCCAGACGACGATGCAGGTCTTGGTTCATGATGGAATGCCTCGGGAGGTGGGCAGAGGCCTATCTGGCGTTTTTTTGTGGCCGCCGGTGCGCTAATCGGTTACCGCCGCCTTCATGAAGAGCGCTGACAGCGCGGTAATTGTTGCGGCATATTGCCTAGCCGCGCCCGCCAGGCGCGTGGTGAACGGGAAAGGCGACACCAATGGGCGGATTCCTAGCCAATTTGGCCAAATCCCCCGTCATTTCTGTTGCCCGCCGCCGCTTGGCGACTTAGACTTCCGCCCCCTGTAAAAGAGTGCCGGTTGGCGCTTGAAGAATTCCGCGGTCGACGCAGCAGCGTCGGCGGCACCCGAATCGCCCATATGCACATTTTTCATAGAGAAATCGATGACCAAGGAACAGTTGCTGGCCATGTCGGCCGATGACTACATGAACGCCGAGCAGCTCGCGTACTTCACCGCGCTGCTGCAGGCGATGAAAGTCGAAACCCACGAGCGCATCGAACTCAGCCGCACCGCCATCGAAAGCCTGGATACCCCATCGGATCCCGCTGATGTGGCCTCGGTCGAGGAAGAACGTACCTGGCTGGTAAACGCCATCGACCGCGACCAGCGCCTGCTGCCGCAGCTGGAGATGGCCCTGGACCGCATCACCGAAGAAAGCTTTGGCTGGTGTGATGACAGCGGCGAGCCGATCGGCCTGAAGCGCCTGCTGATCAGCCCGACCACCAAGTACTGCATCGAAGCCCAGGAGCGCCACGAACAGCTCGACCGCCACCAGCGGCAGATCTGATTCAACGCCCTGCGCAAGGCCCCACGGAGCGATCCCTGGGGCCTTCTTGCTTTCTTGCCTTGCATCAAGTGCGACCGTCTTGCCCCGCTGGAGGCATGGATAATGGCGTTATAGTGGCGTTTAATGACGTCACAATAACGACATGCGGATGGACCACGAAGATGATGCGAGAAGGATCTCTGTCGGCCGGTGAAACGTCTCGGCCTGAGTCTTGCCGAACGGGAGCCGGTGTTGCCCTGTTGCAGGGTGTTGCCCTGTGCGCACTGCTGGCCGCCATGGCCTATGCCGGGGTTGGCGTTGTACCTGGCCGTGCCCCTGGCGCTGCTGGTGCTGTGGCTGCCGCGTGGACGGCGTGCGGCATTGCCTGCGGTTACGCCCACCGCGCAGGACGATGGCCTGCTGCAAGAGCTCGCGCGCGGCACCAGCCACAACGCCCTGTCGGCCGCCGCAGTGGCCCATTCGGTGCAGCAACTGGCGGCGCGGGTACAGTCGCAACTGGGCGCGGCCCAGGAAATCGTCGGCAGCGCCGAGATCATGATCACCACCGAGCAGGCCACCGCCCAGCTCAGCCAGCAGGCCTTGGCCGCCGCGCGTTCGGCCCATGACAGCAGCGTCGCGGGCAGCGCCGTGCTGGGCGAGTCGATAGAGCGCATGCGTGACCTGAGCGAGCGGGCCAGCGCCAGCCGCGAGCTGATCGAGGCGTTGCACCAGCGTAGCGAGGATATCGCCCGGGTCACCCTGGTGATCCAGGCGATCGCCAGCCAGACCAACCTGCTGGCGCTCAATGCCGCCATCGAGGCGGCGCGGGCCGGCGAGCACGGCCGTGGCTTCGCGGTGGTCGCTGATGAAGTGCGTGGCCTGGCCGGGCGCACCGCCAGCGCCACCGAGGAAGTCGGGCAGATGGTGGCCGACATCCAGGCACGCACCGCCCAGGTGGTGGCGCAGATCCGGGGGCTGGCCGATGAGCTGGGCGCCGGGGTCGAGCAAGTCGAGCAGACCGGTGGGCAGCTGGCGCAGATCGCCGAGCTGGCGGCCAGTGTCGAAGGCCAGGTCAGTGAGATCGCCGAGGGGACGCAGACCAACCAGGCCCAGCTCGATACCCTGTTCCAGGCTGTGGCCCAGGTGCGTGGCGACTTGCAGGTCAGCGATCAGCAGACCCGGCGCCTGGCCGAAGCAGCGGTGCAGATGGAGGGGCAGGTCGAGAACCTCAGCGAGCGTCTGGCCGAGGTGGGGCTGGATGCCTATCACCAGCGGGTGTTTGAACTGGCCCAGGCCGGCGCCCGGCAGATCGGCGAGCGTTTCGAGGCGGATATCGGGCAGGGGCGGATCAGTCTGGACGACCTGTTCGATCGCCAGTACCGGCCGATCGCCGGTATGCAGCCACCGCGCTTCAGTACGCGCTTCGACCCTTACACCGACACCGTGCTGCCGCAGATCCAGGAACCGCTGGTGCAGCACGATGGGCTGGTGTATGCCATCGCCTGCACCCAGCAAGGGTATGTGCCAACCCATAACAGCGCCTTCAATCAGCCGCTGACCGGCGATCCGGCCCACGACACCGCGCACAATCGCAGCAAACGCATCTTCGACGACCGTACCGGCAGCCGCTGCGGCAATCACCAGCAGCGGGTGCTGTTGCAGACCTACACCCGTGACACCGGCGAGTTGATGCATGACCTGTCGGTGCCGATCTTCGTCCAGGGCCGGCACTGGGGTGGGCTGCGCCTGGGCTACCGGCCTGAACCCGGGCTGGATTGAGCTGATTTGTTGCCGTAACTGCAATACAGCTGTACCTGGCGGCGCTTTTTCCCAGGCAGGGCAGGTCGTATCATGCGCGCATCGTTAGGTTGCTAATTAAATTCCGGAGGGAATGATGAATAGCCAAGTCGATGTAGCCGTCATGATCGGGACTGGCGTGCCGCGCTCAATGCAGGCCCTGGGCAACCGTGTGTGTTGGGTGGTTCTGGTCGACGGCGAGCGTCGTGGCACAGCGTTCGCCAGCCGCGCCGAAGCATTGGAGTGCCGGGATGCCTGGCTGGCCTTGCTGGGCAGCTGTAACGTGGCCTGAGGCGTTCAGCGCTCGAACTGTCGCGCCAGTGCGCAAGCTTGCTCGTGGCATTGGCGAAAACCCCTGACCCGGCCCGTATCACGCTCGGCGATGTGGTAGAAGGCGATACCGGCGGGAATGACGATGTAGCGCGGCATATCCTGGCCGGAAATGTTACGTGCCTCTCGACGGGTTTCGGTGTTTTCGTGCATATTCGCTCTCCTGTAATGAGCGACTGAAGGCCAGCATTTCTTTCTGGCGAAAGAACTGGCGCTGTTTGTCGCATCCTTTCCGGCATTTTTGCTGTCGGACATTACGTTTCCCTTTGCGGAATCGAGCCGAAGCTTACTTCGCATCGCCGGGCGGTGGCTGGGTGAACTGCTTCCTGGTTGCCCCTGCGCCGTTGCGCGTGGACGCTTTGTCGCTTGTTTCCACGGTCCTGCGGACCTTGACTAAAAAGTGCCTGCCACCTGACGCAACCTGTGTCCGTGGCGTGGCCGTTGCAATCGATGTGAGGAGCCTTTCATTGGCAGTCAGTACACTGGATACCCATGCGTTGTTCGCCTTGGGCGACTTGCGCGCCCAACTGGTCAAACTGTTCCACGGGCGTTTTATCTATGTCACCGAGCAGAATCCGGAAGGCCTGTACATGGCCGAAATCGACACCGAAGACGCCATGGTGGTTGACGACAAGCAGCGCCTCGAATTGAAGGTGGGTGACCACTTCCGTGCCGCGGTGTTGCCCAGCCGTGAGGGTGGCAAGCTGGAGTTGCGTTTTCGCGAGATCAAGTTGAACGTCTATGGCCAGGGCGACTACGCCTTCGTCTCGGTACCGGAAGGCGACGGTATCGTGTTCCGCGACGGGCATGGCGTGATGCTGGTGTTCGCTGCCCAGCAACAGGTGCAGGAAGGCCTGGGCAAACTGCTCAAGGCGGTGACCGGCAAGGTCGCCAAATGGCGTAAGGGCGAGTTGACCACCTTCAAGGCCAGCGAATGAACGACGAGCCCAGCTCGGGCTCGCGGGCAGACTTTCACCGCGAGTACCAGGGCCGTGCGGTGGAGGAGGCCGAGCGCCTGCTGGCGCGCCGGGATGTGCTGCAAGGCGCCTGGCTGGCCTGGGTAGCCGGCGAGCTCTATCGGATGAGCCCGCCGCCGTTTGCCGCCATGGTACGCCGCGAGTTGCAGCGCCTGAGCCAAGCCTGAGCCTCAGTTGCCGCGGTCGCGCCCGCTGCTGACTTCCTCAGGTACGTTTTCACCCGAGGTGCGTTTGCGAAATAGCGCGGCCCTGGCCAGCAGCAGCGTGGTCACCGGCACGGTGATCGACAGCAGGATCGGGATCAGCCACGCATGCAGCACCGGGCTCTGCTTGAGCACCGAGAAGTACAGGATCGAGGCCGCCGCCACGCACCACGCACCGATGGTCGAAGCCAGGGCGGGCGGGTGCATGCGCTGGAAGAAGTCTTTCAGACGAACCAGCCCGATGGCGCCGATCAGCGCGAACAGGCTGCCCAGCAGCAGCAGCGTGGATACCAGCAGTTCCAGCCAGAACGGCAGTTCGATAGCTTCGTTCATTCGATCACCTCGCCACGCAGCAGGAATTTGGCCAGGGCGAACGAGCCGACGAAGCCGAACAAGGCGATCAGTAGCGCGCCCTCGAAGTAGGTGTCACTGGCGTAGCGAATACCCAGCACCAGCATCATCAGCATGCCCAGGATGTACAGGTAGTCCAGTGCCAGCACGCGGTCCTGGGCGGATGGGCCGCGGAACACCCGGATCAGTGCCAGGCCCATGGCGATGGCGAAGATGAACAGGCTGGTGAGGACGGCATAGGCGAGCAGGCCGCTCATTCGAAGATCTCCATCAGCGGGCGTTCATAGGTGTGCTTGAAGTGCTCGATGAAGGCCGTTTCGTCTTCAAGGTCGAACACGTGCAGCAGCAGTACGCTGCGATCCAGGGCCAGTTCAGACCAGACGGTGCCGGGCACCACCGTAGTGATCATCGACAATGCTGCCAGGCCATGGGCATCGCGCAGATCCAGCGGGATGTGCACGAACGCCGAGCGCGGTGGAGTACTGCCTGCGCGCAGGACGCCACGGGCCACCAGCAGGTTGGAATGGATCACGTCGAGGCCTACCCGGCCAATCAGCTTGGCGATTGCCCAGGGGCGGCGCACGTGGGCGTGTTGCGGGCGCAGCGGGGCCATCAGGATTGGCGCGAGGATACCCAGCGCGGCACCCAGCAGCAGGTTGCCCGGGCTGATCGAGAGGTTGAGCAGCAGCCACAGTACGAACAGTGCGACGGACAGCAGCGGCGCAGGGAACAGTCGGCTCATGGCTGCGCCTCCGCACTGAGAGTGGTCGGGCCGGGCAGTGGCCGGGTGGCCATCACCGCCTTGACGTAGGCCTCCGGCGTGCTCAGGCTCGCGGCGGTGTCCTGGGTGTAGCGCAGCAGCGGCTCAGCCTTGAGGCTGAGGAAGATGCACAGACCCAGGAGAATGACGATAGGCACGCATTCATAGCGACGCAGCACTGGAGAGGGGCGCTCCTCGGGCTTCCAGAAACGCTGGATGCCCACCCGGCCGAAGGCGATCAGCGAGGCCATGCCGGACAGCACCAGCAGGGTGACCAGGGTCCAGCCCGCGACGCCCAGCGGCTGCTCCGGGCTGACGCCCATGCCTTGCGGGTTGAACAGCGCGCTGATCAGGTTGAGCTTGCCGATGAAGCCCGACAGGGGAGGCATGCCGATGATCAGCAGGGCGCAGGCGATGAAGCTCAGACCGAGGAAGGCCATGGTCCAGGGAATGATCTGGCCGATCACCACCTGCTGCTCATCGTCGAGGTTGATGCCTTTGGGTGGGTGCAGCGACTCCAGCGGGGAGGGCATTGCGCCTTCTTCATCTTCCAGCGGCGCCTCGTTGGCCGAGCGCGAACGCTCCACCAGCTCGGCCAGCAGGAACAGCGCGCACAGGGCCAAGGTGGAACTGGCCAGGTAGAACAGCGCGGCGCCGGTGAGGATCGGCTGGCCGAAACCGACGGCGGCCAGCAGCGTCCCGGCGGACACCAGGATGCTCAGAGCCGCCAGGCGCTCCAGGCGCTGCGCCGCCAGGATCGACATGGCCGCCACGGCCAGGGTCGCCAGGCCACCATAGACCAGCCATTCCCCGCCAAAGAACGCCGAGGCGCCGGCCTGGCCGGAGAACAGCAGCGTCCATAGGCGCAGGATGGCGTACAGCCCGACCTTGGTCATGATCGCGAACAGCGCGGCCACCGGCGCGCTGGCCGACGAATAGGCCGGCACCAGCCAGAAGTTCAGCGGCCAGACCCCAGCCTTGGCCAGGAAGGCGACCGCCAGGATCGCCGCGCCGGCATGCAGCAGGCCACGATCGGCTTCCGGTACCAGCGGCACTTTCAGTGCCAGGTCGGCCATGTTCAGGGTGCCGGTCACGCCGTAGAGCATGGCCGCGCCCACCAGGAACAGCGACGAGGCGAACAGGTTGATGGCGATGTAGTGCAGCCCGGCCTTGACCCGTGCCCGCCCCGAACCATGCAGCAGCAGGCCGTAGGAGGCCGCCAGCAGCACCTCGAAGAACACGAACAGGTTGAACAGGTCGGCCGTGAGGAAGGCACCGTACAGGCCCATCAGCTGGATCTGGAACAGCGCGTGGAAGCTGGCGCCGGCACCGTCCCAGCGGGCCCGGGCGAACAGCAGGGCGCTCAGGCCGATGATGCCGGTCAGCGTCAGCAGCAGCGCCGACAGGTGGTCGACCACCAGGGCAATGCCGAACGGCGCCGGCCAGTTACCTGGCAGGTAGACGCCGATGGATTCGGCCTGGCCCTGGGTGCGCACCCACATCAGCAGGGTCACGGCGATGCCCAGGCCGATGGCGGTGGACAGCAGGTTCAGGCGCGCCTTCAGCCAGCGGTGCTTCTCGCCGATCAGCAGCATCAGCGCCGCGGTGAGCAGCGGCAGCAGGATCGGCGCAATGATCAGTTGGTTCATCGCGCTCATTCGTCACGCTCCCGGCCATCGACATGGTCGGTGCCGGTCAGGCCGCGCGAAGCCAGCAGCACCACCAGGAACAACGCGGTCATGGCGAAGCTGA
>Ga0268257_1000678_pt1 | contig 36261 bp, 25 predicted proteins | sample AgamicAtPrz_FD_200249 | JGI IMG/M metagenome (GOLD analysis project Ga0268257, IMG submission 200249) | Agave microbial communities from Guanajuato, Mexico - At.P.rz (v2) (version 3) | ecosystem: Host-associated > Plants > Phyllosphere > Phylloplane/Leaf | place: Guanajuato, Mexico | collected... | reverse complement strand
AGGTGGTGCCGTCGGGCCAGGTCACCAGGACGCTGGAGCCGGGGTCGGCCACGCCGGAGGCGGTGGGCAGGTTGTCGCCATTGGCATCGGTCACGGCCACGGTGGTGGTGGCGGCAGTGTCGACGGTGTAGGCCTGGGTGTCGCTCACCGGTGCGCTGGTGTTGCCGGCGGCATCGGTGAAGGTGGCCTCTGCCGTGACCGTCGGCGTGGTGGCGCCCGCCAGGGCGCTACCGGGCACCTGGGCCGTCCAGGTGATGCCGCCATCGGCGCTGGTGGCGGCATAGGTCACGCCATCGACCAGCACGTTGACCGTGGTGGTGGTGGCATCGGCGGGCACATTGGCCAGGGTCACCGTGACGGGCACATTGGCACCAGCTTCGGCGCTGTTGACGATGTTGTCGCCGGCGATGGCACCCACGGTGACGGTGGTGCCGGCAGCGGTGGTGTCGGGGGCCGTGGTGTCGGCTGTCCAGGGGGTGGTTTGCAGCGGGCTGGTATTGCCGGCCGGATCGGTGGCCATCGCCGTCACGGTGCCCGTGGGCTGGGCGACGGTGGCATCGACGCTCCAGGCGCCGGTGACCGGATCGGCCGTGGCGGTGGAGGTGGTGCCGTCGGGCCAGGTCACCAGGACGCTGGAGCCGGGGTCGGCCACGCCGGAGGCGGTGGGCAGGTTGTCGCCATTGGCATCGGTCACGGCCACGGTGGTGGTGGCGGCAGTGTCGACGGTGTAGGCCTGGGTGTCGCTCACCGGTGCGCTGGTGTTGCCGGCGGCATCGGTGAAGGTGGCCTCTGCCGTGACCGTCGGCGTGGTGGCGCCCGCCAGGGCGCTACCGGGCACCTGGGCCGTCCAGGTGATGCCGCCATCGGCGCTGGTGGCGGCATAGGTCACGCCATCGACCAGCACGTTGACCGTGGTGGTGGTGGCATCGGCGGGCACATTGGCCAGGGACACTGTCACGGGAACGCTGGTGGCGGTGGATTCGGTGGCATTGACCACGTTGTCGCCGGCGACGGAGGTCACGGTGACGGTGGTGCCGGCGGCCGTGGTGTCGGGTGGGGTAATGTCGGCCGTCCAGGTGCCGGTGCCCGAGCTGGTGTTGCCGGCCGGATCGGTGGCGACGGCGCTCACGGTGCCGCTGTGTTGGACGGCCGGGGCATCGACGGTCCATTGGCCGGTGACCGGATCCGCGGTTGTAGTGGATGTTGTGCCATCGGGCCAGGTGATGGTCACTGTCGCGCCGGGGTCGGTGGTGCCGGAGACCGTGGGAATGTTGTCGCCGTTGGGGTCGGTCACGGTGGGCACGGGTGCTGCGACCGTGGTGTCGGCAGTCCAGGCCGTAGATCCCATAGGGCTGGTGTTGCCGGCCGGGTCGGTGGCGACGGCGCTCACGGTGCCGCTGGGCTGGACGGTCGGGGCATCAACGGTCCATTGACCGGTCACTGGATCAGCAGTCGTAGTGGAGGTGCTGCCATCGGGCCAGGTGACAGTCACGGTCGAACCGGGCTCGGTGGTGCCGGAGGCAGTGGGAATGTTGTCGCCGTTGGGGTCGCTGATGGTTGCCACCGGTGCCGCGGGGGGCGTGGTATCGACGGTCAGGCCAAAGCTGGCGCTCGGGCCGGAGGGGTTGCCGGCGGCGTCGGTAGCTGTCGCGGTCAGTTGGTGAGAGCCGTCGGTCAGGGGGGGGGAAGGCGTGAAGGTCCAGATACCGTCTGGGCCGGCCGTGGTGGTGCCCAGCAGGGTGCTGCCGTCGTAGATGGAAACCGTACTGCCTGGCTCGGCCGTGCCGGACAGTGTCGGGGTTGCGTCATCGGTCGTGCCGCCTGCCACGATGGAGCCTGTGGCCGTGCCGGCATTGTCCGTAACAGTGCCAATGTTTGGAGCGGAGGGGGGCTGGGTGTCAACGCCCACGGTCTGGGCCGGGCTGGGGCTGCTACTGCCGGTGCTGTCGGTGGCTGTGGCGGTCAGACTGTGGCTGCCCTCTGTCAGGGGTTGGGTGGGCGTGTAGCTCCAGTTACCGTTACCGTCGGCGGTGGTGCTGCCGATGGCCTGGCCGTTGTCATAGATCGTGACGGTGCTGCCAGGTTTGGCCGTTCCTGACAAGTTGGGGGTGTTGTCGTTGGTGGCGTGACCGTCTGCAACAGGCTTGCCATTGCCGGAGATGGTCAGTGACGGGGGGGCGGGAGGAATTGAAGGGGAACCGCCACCGCCGCCAGCGGCAAGCCCGATGGCTGCCGCACCGAGCAGGCCCAGCAGGGCGGTTGTTGCCAGGCCGTCTTCGATCGGCTCGTAAATGACAGAGGCTTCGACGATGCCGTCACCGGCTCCGCTCATGGCATTGTGGAACTCCACCAGGATGAGCTGGTTGTCTTCCTCGAAAACCAGGTTATTGGCGATTTCGTGGGTAGTGAAAAAGCCCTTGATCTGCAGCGTACGGCCATTTTTAAACTGGATGATGAGGTCGTTGCTGACATGGGAATAGTTGGCCACGTCTTCCCTATGAACCGACGCCAGCAGGAAATTGGCAGGGCTGGCTGGGGCCGTGATATTAGTAGCCTCGTTGTCTACGGGAACATCAGAGTGATTGCTCAATACGACTGAAGAAACCATGGCTAGACCCTCTCTATCTGGAAAGACTAAATGGGGCCATTCTGATGCTCAATATTGAAAAAAATTCTTTTTTTGTTACTGGATTAATCGTTTACCACTAGTTTTTTAACAGAATTTTGCATTTAAAAATAGCTTCTGACTATGAATATTAAATTCATAAAAAACCAAATAAATTGAAGTATTTCTTTTGGTTATTTTTGTTTCAAAATGATTTATTGATTTGGTTAATATGTTTTTTCATTCAATAAAAATTGCTGATCGCATAATTCATGAATACTGTCTATATAGAGGGTATTTTTGTATATAGTGGCGTTTTTTCATTACAGAGGCGCTGTTGCATAAATCGGCGGTTGAGGTTAGGTCTTCATCGAGCGATGAGCCAGTCCACGCAATCCAAGCCTCGCTATTGCACCACCACTGGAAGCAATACAACGCAGCGCTCAAGGCGCGGGGCTCCCTCTCCATCCGGCTGGATAAAAGCATGTCCTGGTTTGCCGCAGCCCGCAGTTCTCGGACGCCGCTATCCAGTTTTGCTGACTCTCAAGAACCTGTTTGGACTGGCCTTGGGGCAGACCACGGGCTTTGTGCAGTCGTTGTTGACCCTATTAGGCTTGGCTTTGACCACTCAGCACGCTATGTCGCAGGCAACGCCGTCCGGATGTGCAAGTGGCATATCGTCTCAGTTCGGTTGGACTGAACTTGCTTCTCGGCTCCATGGGCATCAAATTCCTTGGCGAAGGCGAGTGGAAGTGCAAAAAGCATGGCGCGGAGCGTCGGCATTTATGGCGCAAACTGCGCACACAGGTATAGATGCCCAGACGCTGCAGGTGCGAGTCGTCTGCGTCAATTTCAACAACGTTAGCTATGCAGCGATTGCTGCATAGCTAGTCCACGGTTTACTCCGCATCCCCTCCGGGCGCTAGTGGGCACTTTTGGGTGGGAAGCAACATGCGCAAGTTATTGATCTCCTCAGTCTTCGTTAGAGCGATGGTCTAGAGTTTGCGTTCAAAATTTAGTCGCTGCCTACTTCAAGGTCGGACTGTGCGTGGTGGAATGGGGTGATCTCCTCACAAACGTTTGGACCGTCGGCCTTCGAAGTTCAATGATCTGCTCTTCGGTGAATCGTCTCTTTACTCTTTATGGTCATATTGAGATATGAAACCATGCGAGAGGGAGTCGCTTCCTTTCTATTTTTTCTATACGGAAAAAATCTAAGTATTTGATAAATATGGGTTTGTTTTAAACTCTTGAAAGAAAATTTTTTAAAGCAACATGGAGTTCAAAAATCTATCGAACATAACCGCAAAGCACGTGATTGTTGCGATCCGCGCCTATAAAGAGCTGATTCGTATTCGTCGCCACTGACAAACGCTAGGTGCTAGCATGTTCTGGAAGCTCTCTGGGAACTATGTTTAACTAGTCCAGCGCTCTTTCTTTGACAGCCGTAAGGTTCAACACATAGGCATCAAGTCAAGCCAAACGGAACAGAGGCTAAGGGAATACGATAGTGAGCGAGAAAAACTGCGGCAGCGCGAGTCGGCACTGCTCGAGCGCATCTTTGTTTATGAGCGAATGAACAAAGCAGTTCGTGCTGGTACCGTGTCCAACAACGTGATTGATGCTATTCATATGCTTGAAAGTGTCGGCCTCTCGGAGGACTGTCTATGGTTGGGCATGCCGGCACAACATGCGTATTGGCAGTCTTCAGGTCTTGAAACGCCTAAGCTCGTTGGCGATAGCGAAGACTTGGACGTGCATCTGGTGTTTGTAAGACGAAAAGTAGACGCGATGTCTCTCAACAAGCTCTAGCTCTTGTTTTCAAAGAGTCTCTGAGTGACTTGACTGCGGCGCTTCATATCGTCCATGCCTGTGTTACCAGAGGGACTGATATGACACGAGTGGAGATGAATATGAAGAAATTATTCTCAAATTGCTTGACCAAGATTGGTGAAGACGGGTTGGTCGTTCTCCCTGATAGCCATGGTTTTCGCGCTGGACAAAGAATGTTCGTTCACCTCAAGAATGCAAGCATCTTTTTGACAGATAAGCCTGCAGGTCCAATGATTGGAAAGAGGCGTTTCAGCATGAGAGTACGGCGTGTCACAACTGCATCCCGCAACGTGATCTATCCTCGACCCCAATTTAAGCAAGCGAAGTAAGATTACCCTCGAACAGCGACTGGCCATGGCCGCATAGCTCTACTTCGCAGGGTGGTGGTTTACGGGGGGGCGTTACGAACCCAATAGGTTGCTTGCGCGGATCGGGTGGTGGGTAATCCCGCGGTAGTTTTTCTGTGGTGAACTCGACACACTTTCTCTGTTCCAAGGTCTAGATTTCGCAAATTCCGACGAACTTTGCTCTGCAAGTCTGATGCCGAAAAATCAAGCACTTGGCTAGGCAAGCTTCGACAGACTTTATTTGTTGCAGTCAGTGCCACGAAAAAGCGCTCCATGGGAGCGCTTTTTCGTTTTTGGCATGGCAGGTGGATGGCTGGCTTCAGCGCTGGCTAGACTCCTGCCGCTTTGAAGACCCGGCGCAGTACCTGCATGGGCAGAAACTTCACGCGGCGGCGTTTGAGTTCATGTCGGTAGAGGCGCTCCCTCTCAATGAAGTTGATTTTTTCTTTCATTGCGATGTGTCTGGATGGCTAACCCAACTAATCTAACAGCGTAGTGAGCATTTTTCGTAACACCCTGTCAGATGGATACGGCATCAACATCCCGGCGTTGAAGCCCGCATGTCTTGGCATGCATGCAGCCATCTTGGCTCGCCTATGAAAAACGCCCCTTGCGGGGCGTTCGAGCAGAGCGATTTTGCTTACATATTATTGGGCAGCACGGTCACGATCTGCGGGAAGAACCACAGTATGACCAGTGCCAGCACCATCAGCAGGAAGTACGGTGCGCAGACGCGGGCCAGATAGGTGATCTGCTTGCCCGTCATGCCCTGCAGCACGAACAGGTTGAAGCCCACCGGTGGCGTGATCTGAGCGGTCTCCACCGTGATCACGAGGAAGATGCCGAACCACAGGGGGTCTATGCCTGCGGCCTGGATGATGGGCAGAACCACGCCGGAGGTCAGCACAATGGTGGAGATGCCGTCCAGAAAGCAGCCGATGAGAATGTAGAACAGGCCCAGCACCGCAATCAGCATGGCGGGCGACAGGTTCAGACTGCCCACGTATTCAGCCAGCTGGCGTGGCAGTCCGATATAGCCCATGGACAAGGTCATGAAGGCTGCACCGGCGAGGATCAGCGCAATCATGCAGTACAGCCGGGTGGCTCCGAACAGCGATTCCTTGAAGTTCTTCCAGCTCAGTGCACCTTGCAGGGCCGACAGAATCAGCGCTCCCATCACGCCTATGCCGGCAGCTTCGGTCGCCGTGGCAATGCCGCTGTAGATGCTGGCAATCACGCCCGAGATCAGCAGCACGACGGGGATCAGGTGGCGCGACTCGTAGACTTTCTGCTTGAAGCTCATGGTGCTGTCGGCCTTGGGCACCTTGTCCGGGTTCATCAGGGCCCAGACCACGATCCAGCCGCTGAACATCAGTGCCAGCATGATGCCTGGCAGCACGCCTGCCATGAAGAGCTTGGAGATCGACAGCTCGGCAGATACGCCGTAGACGATCAAGATGATGGAGGGCGGGATCAGGAGACCCAGTGTGGCGGGGCCGCCCAGCGAGCCGATCACCATGTTCTCGGGATAGCCGCGTTTGCGCAGCTCGGGCACATTCATCTTGCCCACGGTGGCACAGGTGGCGGCCGAGGAGCCGGATACTGCCGCAAAAATCGTGCAGCCTATGACATTGGTGTGCAGCAGGCGGCCCGGCAGTGCATTGACCCAGGGCGCCAGACCACGAAACATGCTCTCGGACAGATTGGTGCGGTAGAGAATCTCGCCCATCCAGACAAACAGGGGCAAGGCCGTCAAGGTCCAGCTGCTGGCAGAGCCCCAGATGGTCATGGCCATGGCATCGCCTGCTGCGCGCGCGGTGAAGAATTCCATGCCGAACCAGGCAACGCCTGCCAGCGTCAGACCGACCCAGACGCCGCCGCCAAGCAGGAGCAGCAGCACCACGATCAGTGCAATGCTTGCGGTGATTTCATTCATGAGGGGTTCCCTCCTTCTCTACCGCCTTGCGTTTGCCCAGCAGCTCCAGCACCAGTTCGTCGCAGAACGCGATGAAGAAAACAATCGTGCCCAGAGCCATGAAGATCTGGGGAATCCACAGCGGTGTGGCGTCTATGCCCACGGAGATGTCTTCGATCTCCCAGGACTGCCAGACCAGGCGCGTGGAATAGAAAGCCAGAAAGGCCGAAAGAATGGTGGCGATGCCCAGGGCGGTCAGTTCCAGGGCCTTGTAGGCCCTGCCCTTGAGCGCACCCAGCAGCAGGGTGACGCGGATATGTTCACCTTTCTTCAAGGTGCTGGCCAGGGCCATGAAGCCGGCGCCCGCCATGGCGTAGCCTGCGTAGGCATCGGTGCCCGGGGCGCTGAAGCCAAAGAGTCTGCTGGTGATGGTCAGCAGCACCATCGCCAGCACGCCGATCATGGCGATGCCGGCAAGCCAGGCACTGCCGTCATAGAGGCCGTTGAGTAACTTGCGCATGCTTGTCTTCCTGAGAGGATGAGGTCATCGGCCACCCGCCCCGGATGACGGGGTCGGGCGAGTCGATGCAATCTGCGCCTTACTTGCCAGCCTTGTAGCCGTCGAGAATGGCCTGGCCGTCGGTGCCGGCCTTGTCCGTCCATTCCTTGATCACGGTCGCGCCGATCTTGCCCAGGTCTGCCTTGAGCTGGGCGGAGGGCTGCTCGACCTGCATGCCGCCTTGCTTGAGGGCGGCAATCGAGCGTGCATCCACTTCCCTGGACTCTTTCCAGCCGCGCTGCTCGGCAGCGGCGGCGGCCTTGAGCACGGCCTCCTGCGTGCTCTTGTCCAGCGCGCCAAAGGCCTTCTTGCTCACGGTCACGGCATTCTTGGGAATCCAGGCCTGCACGTTGTAGTAGTACTTCAGGCTTTCAAACAGCTTGTTGTCGGCACCGGTTGCGCTGGAGGTGATCAGGCCATCCACTACGCCGGTCGCCAGAGCCTGGGACAGCTCGGCCTCCTGCACGGTCACGGGCTGGGCGCCAATCAGTTCGCCAATGCGGGCGGTAGTGGGGGAGTACACGCGCCACTTCATGCCCTTGAGGTCGGCCGCGGAATTGACGGGCTTTTTGGTGTAGATCCCCTGGGGAGGCCAGGCCACGGAATACAGCAGCACCTGTCCCTGCTTGTCCAGCAGCTTTTGCAGCGCGGGTTTCTGAGCCTGATAGAGCCTGTAGGCCTCGTCATAGTTGCTCACGAGGAACGGGAGCCCGTCGGCGCCGAAGATCTGCGACTCGTTCTGGAAGCTCACCAGAAAGAATTCGCCCATCTGTGCATTGCCGGTCTGCACGGCACGCTTGATTTCGGGCATCTTGAACAGCGACGCACCAAAGTGCGGCGTGATCTTGAGCTTGCCGCCCGTGGCGGCATCCACATCCTTCACGAACAGTTCGTTGTTCTTGGAGTGAAAGTTTCCAGGCCCGTATGCGGTGGCGAAATCCCACTTGGTTTGTGCCATGGCATGACCGGCAATGCCGATGCCGGCGAGCAAGGTTGCTGTGGCGCAGAAAATGCGACGCTTCATGAGAACTCCTCGGATAAGAGATGCAGACGAATGAACTCAGGCAAGAGTTGTGCCAAAAGTAGCATTTGTCTCAACAAACATCCATGAGGGATTTCAACGAGTTTCAAAGAAACGTAGGGTGTTTTATTGCTTTGTTTCTATTGAAAATGACATTTTGTTGAACAAGATCCCTCAAGGGGCCTTAATCCCTGCCTCTGCCAGACGCCGGGCATAGGCGGCCAGAATGATGCGCTCGGAATGCACCAGGTAGGCACTGAGCTCCTGTGCCGCCTCCGCAGGCCTGCCGGCTTCGAAGATCTGCAGAATCTTCAGGTTCATGCCCACATAGGGTGCATGCAGAAAATGCGGGTCGCGCAGCAGGCCGAAGGCCAGACGCAGCTCCGCCAGCAGATGCGAGAACATCTCGTTGAGGCGTTCGCTGTCGGCCAGGGCCACGATGGCTTTGTGAAACGCCATATTGGCTGTGCCCACCTCGGACCAGTCTTCGGCCTCGCTGTGTCGCTGGCCGCTTTCCACGGCCTCGCGCATCCGCGTCAGTGCAGGGTGCATGGGGTAAGCCTGTGCAAGGGCCTGGCACTCGATCATGCGCCGCACGCGATAGATGTCGATGATGGACGCCATGCTGGGCACGGCCACCGATACGCCCTTGTTGGGCTCGTGTACCAGCAGACCTTCCTTGGTCAGCATGCGGAACACCTCGCGCAAGGTGTTGCGCGAAATATCCAGCGCTTCGCTGAGTGCCGCTTCGGATAGTCGCTGGCCCGGGCTCAGCACGCCCTTGACCAGCTGGCTGCGTATTTCCTCGGCGATGCGTTCGGTCAGGTTCTGGACCTCTGCTGCGACTTTCATGGCGTTCCCTTTTGGCTGTCGCCAGAGTGTAGCCATCGTTCTGTTGACTCAGAGAAGTCCAAAAGAGTGGTGCGACCTAGGGTTTGCTCTATTACAAAGTCTATTTGTTCTGCAAACAATTTCATTTGTGGAATCAATCTAAATGGATTGTTCAACAATTTGAGGAATGAAGCAGATCTGAAACAGAGCTGATCAGCCTTCTTCAAAAGAGCTGGGCGGGGTTGCCGATAGCGTTCCCGTCTTTGGTAGAGCCCGCCGCGCAGCGGATCAGGGCATGATTTCCGGAGGCTTCCATGCCTGTAGACGTAAACCTGTGGCCGCTGATCGGCGTGCTCATCATCATTGCCGGCTTCGCGCTGCGCTTTAATCCCATGCTGGTGGTCATCGTGACCGCCATCGGCACAGCCTTTGCGGCGGGCTTTCCGCTGAACAAGGTTCTGGCCGCCATCGGGACCGGCTTCATCAAGACCCGCAACCTGCCGCTCATCATCTTGCTGCCGCTGGCCGTGATCGGCCTGCTGGAGCGCCATGGCCTGCGTCAGCACGCACAGAACTGGATCAGCTCCATCAAGTCGGCCACAGCCGGGCGCCTGCTGATCGTCTACCTGGCCGCGCGTCAGCTCACGGCAGCCATCGGCCTGACCAGCCTCGGCGGGCATCCCCAGATGGTACGTCCGCTGCTGGCTCCCATGGCCGAAGGCGCGACGGAAAACCGCTACGGCAAGCTGTCGGGCAAGGTGCGCGAGAAGCTGCGCGCCATGTCTGCTGCCACGGACAACGTGGGCCTGTTCTTTGGTGAAGACATCTTCGTGGCCTTCGGTGCGATCGTGCTGATGACCACCTTCCTGAAGGAGGCGGGTATCGAGGTCGAGCCGATTCATGTCGCGCTGTGGGGCATTCCTACGGCCATCTCGGCCTTTGCCATCCATGCCTTCCGCCTGCATCGCCTGGACAAGCAACTGGCGCGTGAAATTGCTGCGGAAAAGAAAGTTGCCCAGGGAGAACAGGCATGACCATCACCATTCAATACCTGTACTACCTCGTCGGCCTGGTGCTGGCGGTGACGGCAGTGATGACGCTGCGCGACGGCAGCAACCCGCGCCGTTTCTCGGCGGGCCTGTTCTGGGCGCTGTATGCGCTGGTGTTCCTCGTCGGTGATCTGCTGCCGCCCGTATGGGTGGGAGCGGTCGCGGTCGTCATGGCCCTGATTGCGGGCTTCGGCGGCGTGATGGGCGGCAAGCATCAGCCACGCACCGATGCGCAATACCTGGAAAGCGCCAAGCGCCTGGGCAACAAGCTGTTCGTGCCGGCGCTGGCCATCCCGCTGATCACCATGGTGGGCACGCTGTCGGCCAAGCATCTGGTCTTTGGCGGCACTCCCCTGATCGACCCCAAGAACAGCACGCTGGTCAGCCTGGGCATAGGCTGCGTGATTGCGCTGGTGCTGGCCTGCAAGATGACACGCGAGACTCCCGTGCAGGGCCTGCGCGAGTCGCACCGCCTGATCGACGCACTGGGCTGGGCCCTGGTGCTGCCCCAGATGCTGGGCATGCTGGGTCTGGTGTTCTCGGATGCCGGCGTGGGCAAGGCCGTGGCCTATGTGACCACCACCTATATCAACATGGATGTGCGCTTTGTGGCCGTGGCCGTGTACGTGATCGGCATGGCGCTGTTCACGGTCATCATGGGCAATGGCTTTGCAGCCTTTCCGGTGATGACGGGCGGTGTGGGCGTGCCCGTGCTGGTTGGCGTCTACCATGGTGACCCGGCCGTGATGGCGGCGGTCGGCATGTTGTCGGGCTACTGTGGCACCTTGCTGACGCCCATGGCGGCCAACTTCAACCTGGTGCCCGCAGCACTGCTGGAAATTGACAAAAATGCCGTCATCCGTGCGCAGGTTCCCACGGCCATCACCTTGCTGATCGTGAATGTGTTCCTGCTCAACTTCCTGATGTTCCGTTAAGAGAGAGTTGCCATGACTGAGGCTGCCCACCGAATCCTGCTGACCGGCTTCGAGCCCTTCGACAAAGACAGCGTCAACCCCTCGTGGGAAGTGGCGCGCGCGCTGGACGGCGAGCTGATTGCGGACGGTGTGGTGCATGCCGTGCAACTGCCTTGCGTGTTCGGCGCGGCCATGATGGTGCTCGACGAGGCGCTGGCCCGGCTGCAGCCCTCGCTCATCATCAGCCTGGGGCTGGCTGGCGGGCGCAGCGAAATCACGCCGGAGCGCGTGGCCATCAATATCGACGATGCCCGCATTCCCGACAATGCGGGTCATCAGCCCGTCGATCAGTCCGTGGTGCGCGATGCGCCCGCGGCCTACTTCTCGACCCTGCCCATCAAGGCCATGGTGCGCCATCTGCGCGATGCGGGCATTCCGGCTTCGGTATCGAACACGGCGGGTACTTTTGTCTGCAACCATGTGTTCTATGCCCTGATGCACAGGCTATCTCGCCGTGCGGGCCCCGGCGTGCGCGGCGGCTTTATTCACATACCCGCGCTGCCGCAGCAGGCGGCACGCCAGCCCGGCATGGCCAGCATGGCGCTGGAAACGCAGATTCAGGGCATACGCACAGCCATTCATACGGCCATGACGGTGCAGCAGGATTTGCAGGAACACGCAGGTCAGCTGCATTGAGGCTGACCGGGAGACGAATGATGAAAATGGATTTGAACAGCGATCTGGGCGAGAGCTTTGGCGCCTGGCGCATGGGCGACGATGCAGCCATGCTGGACATCGTCAGCAGCGCCAATGTGGCTTGCGGCTTTCATGCCGGCGACCCGGCCGGGATGCTGGCCACGCTCAGGGCTGCCAAGGCGCGCGGCGTGGTCGTCGGCGCACATGTGGCCTACCGCGACCTGTCGGGTTTCGGGCGTCGCAACATGGATGTGGCCAGCGGCGATCTGGTGGCCGACGTGATCTACCAGATCGGCGCCCTGCAAGGTCTGGCGCAGGCGGCCGGCACCAGCGTCCAGTATGTCAAGCCGCACGGCGCGCTCTACAACACCATTGCCCAGGACAAGCGCCAGGCCATGGATGTGATCAATGCCATCAAGGCCATCAATCCCAAGCTGGTGCTGATGGCTTTGGCAGGTGCGCCCCTGATAGCCTGGGCCCGCGATGCGGGCCTCTGCGTGGTGGCCGAGGCCTTTGCCGATCGCGGCTATACGCCCGACGGCGCCCTGGTCTCGCGCCGCGAACCCGGTGCCGTGCTGCACGACGAAAACCTGATCGCCCAGCGCATGCTGACCCTGGTGCGCGAGGGCGTGATTGAGGCCGTGGACGGCAGCCTGGTGCGCGTGGAGGCAGACTCCATCTGTGTGCACGGCGACAGTCCCGGTGCCGTGGCCATTGCGCGCAACATCCGCCAGCGTTTCGAGCAGGAGGGTGTGCAGATCGCTTCCTTTGTGGAAACAGCACCATGAGTTCCATGCGCTTTTTGCCCGTCAACCGCCAGGCCATTCTGGTGGAGCTGGCCGACCTGCAGCAGACGCTGGTGCTGCTGGGTGCCTTGCAGGCCCAGCCCATAGAAGGCGTGCAGGAGCTGGTGCCTGCCGCGCGCACCATTCTTGTGCAGTTTGCGCCCCATATCATCGGCGCGGCGCAACTGGTGAGGCGCATTGCCGACTGCGATCTCAGCGGCAGCGTGCAGCGCTCGGATGTGCTGGTGCAGATTCCCGTGCGCTATGACGGCGAAGATCTGGCCGAAGTCGCGCAGATACTGGGCATCACGGCCGAGGAAGTGGTGCGCCGCCACACCGGCAGCGAATGGTCGGTGGCCTTTACCGGCTTCGCGCCGGGCTTTGCCTATCTGAGCGGCGGTGACCCCGTCTTCAACGTGCCACGCCGTGCCACGCCGCGAACCAAGGTTCCGGCCGGTGCGGTGGCGCTGGCCGGCAGCTTCAGCGCAGTCTATCCACAGGCCAGCCCGGGCGGTTGGCAGATCATTGGCGTCACCGATGCCGCGATGTGGGATCTGGCGCGCGATCTGCCGGCTTTGCTGCAGCCCGGCTACCGCGTGCAGTTTGTCGATGCTGCTACTCAAAAAGTAGCTGCTGGCGATTTCTCTGGTTCGATTTCAGATGGAAAAGTATCTGAGATCAAGAGCGAGCAGGCGCAAGCAGCTACGAGTTTCAATGGCTGCGCCTTGCGTGTGCGCGCCACGGGTCTGCTCACGCTGTTCCAGGACATGGGTCGCCACGGCCAGGCCGGGCAGGGCGTTTCTGCCTCCGGTGCCATGGATCAGGCCGCGTTCAAGATGGCCAACCGGCTTGTCGGCAATGCCAGCCAGCTGCCGGTGCTGGAGACAGTAGGTGGCGGCCTGTCGCTGCAAAGCGTGGGCGAGAACGTCGTTGCAGTGACGGGCGCGGATGCGCCCATCAGCATCACCACGGCCGACGGACGCCGCTGGTCTGCGCCACGCCATGCCGCGATTGCACTGGCCGATGGCGACACGCTGAGCCTTGCCCAACCCGTCGCCGGTGCCCGCTGCTATGTGGCGGTGCGCGGCGGCTATGAGGTGGCGCCCGTGCTGGGCAGCGCTTCGACGGACACCCTGGCCCATGTCGGCCCGCCTGCTCTGCACAGTGGCCAGTTGCTGGCGGTGCAGCCGGCACGCCATGCCGTGGTGGCCGAGCTGGCCCTGCCGGAGCAGGAGTTGCCGGCCCCAGACGGCGAGGTGGTGCTGGATGTGGAGCTGGGTCCGCGCACCGACTGGTTCACGCCCGAGGCCGTGGCCTTGCTGGCCGCCCAGCGCTGGCAGGTCACGCCCCAGTCCAATCGCGTGGGCTTGCGCCTTGCCGGCGAACAGGCGCTGACGCGCGCCGTGACCAGCGAGCTGCCCAGCGAAGGCACGCCGCTGGGGGCCATCCAGGTTCCCGCCAGCGGCCAGCCCGTGCTGTTTCTGGCCGACCACCCCTTGACCGGCGGCTATCCCGTCATCGGTTGCGTGGCACCCCATCATCTGGATCTTGCGGGGCAGATTCCCGTAGGTGCCTGGATTCGTTTTAACCCCATCCGCGCCTTTGCAGAGCTGGTGCCTGCAAGCGCGCAATGAGGAGTGAGTTGATGAAAAAAGTTCTGATTGCCAACCGTGGCGAGATCGCCGTGCGCATCGCGCGAGCCTGCGCGGATTACGGAGTGAAGTCCGTCGCCGTCTATGCCGATGCCGATATCGATGCCCTGCATGTGCGCCGCGCCGATGAAGCCTACGGCCTCGACGGCGACAAGCCCGCCGACACCTATCTGAACATCGCCAAGCTGATTGCGATCGCCAGGCGCTCGGGCGCCGACGCCGTCCATCCCGGCTATGGCTTTCTGTCCGAGAGCGAAGCCTTTGCCCAGGCCGTGCTGGATGCGGGTCTGATCTGGATCGGCCCGCGCCCCGACACCATTGCCAAGCTGGGCGACAAGGTCGAGGCGCGCAAGATTGCGCTGCAGGTCGGAGCGCCGCTGGTGGCTGGCACGCCGGATCCCGTCAAGGATGCCGACGAAGTGCTGGCCTTTGCCCAGCAGCATGGCCTGCCCATCATCATCAAGGCTGCTTTTGGTGGCGGTGGCCGTGGCATGAAGATCGCCTGGCGCATGGACGAAGTGGCCGAGCTGTATGCCTCTGCCGTGCGCGAGGCCGTGACGGCTTTCGGCCGTGGCGAATGCTTTGTGGAGCAGTTCCTCGACAAGCCGCGCCATATCGAGGCGCAGGTGATTGCCGACACGCATGGCAATGTGGTGGTGCTGGGCACGCGCGACTGTTCGCTGCAGCGCCGCAACCAGAAGCTGGTGGAAGAAGCGCCCGCACCCTTCATCACCGAGGCGCAACGTGAACGCATTCACAGCGCAGCCAGAGCCATCTGTGCGCAGGCAGGCTATATCAGCGCCGGAACCGTGGAATTCCTGCTCAGCGGCAATGGCGCCATCTCCTTCCTCGAGGTCAATACCCGCTTGCAGGTCGAGCACACCGTGACCGAGGAAACCACGGGCATCGATCTGGTGCAAGAACAGCTGCGTGTGGCCGACGGCTTGCCGCTGTCTTTCACGCAGACTCCGGCACCACGGGCCCATTCCATCGAGTTCCGCATCAATGCCGAAGATGTGGGGCGCGGCTTTCTGCCCACACCGGGTCTGATCACGCGCTTTGCCCCTCCTTCGGGGCCGGGCGTGCGACTCGATTCGGGCGTCGAAACCGGCTCGGTGATCCCCGGCACGTTCGACTCCATGATGGCCAAGCTCATCGTCACCGGGGCCACGCGTGAGCAGGCCCTGGCCCGTGCTCGACGTGCGCTGGCCGAGTTCCGCATCGAGGGCGTGGCTTCGGTGCTGCCTTTCCACAAGGCCGTGCTGAATCAGGCCGACTTTGTGGGGACTGCGGGCTTCAATGTCCACACCCGCTGGATCGAGACCGAGTTTGCCGAGCCGCTGGCAGCGGCTGCTCGCGCCGAACCTGTGGCTGATACCAGCCTGCTGCGCACGGCCATCGAGATCGACGGCCGCCGCGTGCAGCTGGGCCTGCCCGCCATGCTGCTGCAAGGTCTGTCCGCGCCGACGACTGGCGTGTCTCAGGCAGCCGCGCAGCAAAGCGTGGACCCTGAGGCGGTCATCTCGCCGATTGCCGGCAATCTGCATGCCTGGAAGGTCGCCGATGGCGACGAGGTCAAGGAAGGCGATGTGATCGCCGTGATGGAAGCCATGAAAATGGAAATGCAGGTCTCGGCCCACAAGAGCGGTCGTGTCACATTGGCCGCGCAGGCAGGCTCTGCACAGACCTTGGGCGCCGTGATCGCGCATATCCGATAGGCATAGCCAGCCCCGCTCGAAGCGCGACCTCTGTGTCGCGCTTTGTTTTTCTAGCCTCGCTTCACGCAGCTCATGGCCATGGCCACCAGTGCGTCGAGAAACTCGGGTGAGCGGGCCTGCTGCGGCACATCGTGCACGGCACTGTGAATGATCTCGCGCAGGCCCTGGCCCAGCAGATAGGCAGCCAGTGGCAGGTTGTCGGTCTGTACCTGCGAGCCATGCATCTGCAGCAGTGGCAGCCAGGTGGTGTTGATGAATTCCTCCCGGCTGGCCTGCGGTGCATGCCACAGGCCCAGATGCAAGGCCGTGCGATAGCGTGTGTGGAAAGCATGGCTGAGCTGATGCAGCCGCTGCTCGACCCGGATCATGTTCGCAAAGACCTGGCGCAATATGGCTTCGAGCGACAGGCCCTGCAACTGCTCGCGCATCTGGAAAAGCTGCTCGGATTCCTGATCGAGCAGGCGTTCATACACTGCCGCAATCATGGATTCCTTGTTGGGAAAATATTGGTAGATGGAGCCCACGGCAGCACCCGATACTTCTGCAATGCGATTGACCGTGAGAGCGTCCTCGCCCTCTTTTTCGAGAAGACGCAGACAGGCTTCGGCAATGGCATCGACCAGCGCTCTGGAGCGTGCCTGCACAGGCTGTTTGCGCGGTTGCGGCAACTGGTCCTTGGGGCGTGGGGTGGCGGGCGCTTCCATGAAATGCAAGTCCTGTCTTCGGTTTATCTGTTGGCGCTGATTTTTGCTTTTTCCATCAATGACTTGCGACGTCTTTGAGGGGGCTGGAATGCGAGTGGAAAAACGCACTCCCTCTGCCTAGACTTTGTACCAGGCAGCTCACCATCCTAGCGCTAAGGAGCGGCCCGACAGAGCCTGAGGCAGACGCGGTGGAGGAGACAGAAGCGCTGCACTCGGGCAAGACATTGCATAGAGGAGAAAGCCCATGTCATCCCCCATCTCGGTTCAGATTCTCGGCCCGCGCATCGGTGCCGAAGTGCTGAAGCTGGACCTGGCAGACCCGTTGTCTGCGCAAACCTTGCAGGAGTTGGAAGCCGCCCTGCTCAGACATGAAGCACTGGTGCTGCATGTGCCCGATATGACGCCCGACCAGCATCTGGCGATTGCCCGGTATTTTGGCGAGGCCGAAGTCCATACCTTCTATCCCAATCTGGGCCAGGGCTATGAGCAGATCACAGTCATAGACTCCAAGCTCGGCGACCGCGCCGATATGTGGCACCACGACGAAAGCTTTCTGCCCAGTCCGCCCATCGTCACCATGACCCATGCGCGCATCCTGCCGCCCACGGGTGGAGATACCTGCTGGATCAGCATGACCAGTGCCTACGATGCGCTGTCGCCGCAGATGAAGCAGTACCTCGATGGTCTGAGTGCCTGGCATGACATGAACAGCCCCATGACGGCGGCGCTGCAGCATGGAATCTGCACGCATGAGCGCTATGTGGAAGTGGTCGCGCAAAACCGTCGCCAGTTGCACCCCATGGTGCGAGTGCATCCGCTCACGGGGCGCAAGGCGCTCTACGTCAGCCCCACCTATGTCACGCATATAGATGGTCTGCCACAGGCTGAAAGCCGTGCCATCCTGGCCTATCTGCATGCGCACTGCATGCAGGTGGAGTTCCTGTTCAAGCACCGCTGGGCGCTGGGCGATATGGTGATCTGGGACAACCGCAGCGTGGTGCACAACGCCATCATGGACTATGCGCCGCACCAGCGTCGCATGCACCGTGCATCGGTGTTTGCACGCCAGGGCGCTGCCGCCCAGAAGCACAACGGACAGGAGGCAGCATGCGCCACGACGGACTGAACCGGGAACTGCTGTCCAGATACGCGCCGCGCCCGGGCCGCAAGCCGCTGCTGCCCTCGCTCGGTGATCGCCAGCAGCTTGCGCTGCTGTGCCGCGTGCTCTCGCGCGAAGGCTATAACGACCATATCGCGGGCCACATCACGCTGCGCCTGGATGACGGCAGCTATCTGGCCAATCCCTGGGAGCTGACCTGGAGCGAGCTGACGGCATCGGACATCCTGCGGCTGGATGCACAAGGCCAGGTGATCGAGGGCGACTGGAACATCACTCCGGCCATCCGGCTGCACATGGACGTGCATGAAAAGCGCCACGATGTGCGCGTGGTCATCCACAACCATCCCGAATGGAGCTCGGTCTGGTCGGCCACGGGCAAGGTGCCGCCGGTGTATGACCAGACCTCGGCCCTGGTCGATACCGACCCCGTGGTCTATGACGAATACCGGGGCACGGTGGAGCAGCGTGAGCTGGGCAATGCCGTGGCCAGCGCACTGGGCCAGAGTAAATGGGCGCTGCTGGCCAATCATGGTGCGCTGGTGGTGGGCGAGAGCATTCGACAGGCGCATCTGCGTGCCATCACGCTGGAGTGGCGCTGCCGCCTGGCCTGGCGGGTGCAGGCGCTCGGTGGCGGCACCCCCTTGAGCGATGCCGTGATCCAGGCGACCGGAGCGCGCACCGACCTCAACGGCTTTCCCTTCCTCTGGGAAGCCATGTGCCGCGAGGAAATCCGCCGAGACCCCCGCGTGCTGGACTAAGCCCGCTCTGGCTTCCCGCTCGCTGAGAGTGGGAAGCCAGGACTGCATCGATCTGCCGAAAGCTCTCTTATGTCCATTCATGAATCACCGCTCCCGCAGCGTCCCCGGCTGCTGCTGCACACGGCGCTGACGCCAGCCATGCGCGAGAGACTGCAGCTGCAGTTCGAGCTGCTTGACGCGGCTGCGCTTGATAGCTCCCGCAGCAGCTCGCTGTCTGGCCAGGTGCGCGCAATGCTGTGCAATGCGCAGTCCGTCATCGGCAGCGAGCAGTTGCTGCAGTGGCCTGCACTGGAGCTGATCGTGGTCATTGGCGTGGGCATGGACGGCATCGATCTCGACGCCGCAGAGCAGATGGGCATCCAGGTGTGCAATACGCCAGCTATCTCTGCCGAAGATATCGCCGATCACACGCTGGCTTTGCTGCTGGCTGCCACGCGCGAGATTGTGCAGGCCAATGAGTTTGTGCGGCACGGTCGCTGGTTGCGGGGACGGTATCCACCCACCTTGCGTTTTTCGGGGCAGCGCATGGGCATCGTTGGCCTGGGGCGCATCGGCCGTGCTGTGGCCAGGCGGTCGCAGGCCTTTGATATGTCGATTGCCTATACGGGGCGTGCTCCCAAGAACGATGTGCCGTACCGCTGGTGCGGCAGTGTGCTGGAGCTGGCCGCAGATGTGGATTTTCTCGTGCTCTGCGCCAGCGGCGGGCCTGCAACCCGGGGGCTGATCGATGCCGAAGTGCTGCAGGCCCTGGGCCCGCAAGGCGTGCTGGTGAATGTGGGGCGTGGCTCCATCGTGGATGAAAAGGCGCTTCGGCAGGCTCTGCAGGAACGCACGATTGCGGCTGCGGCGCTCGATGTGTTCGTGCATGAGCCGCAAGTGCCCGAAGCCTTGATGGATCTGCCCAATACGGTGCTGACGCCGCACATGGCAAGTTCCACACGGCATGGCCTGCAGGCCATGCTTGCGCAGGCCGAGGTATGCCTGCTGCAGCACTTCGGACTGCCCGAAATCACAGATTGAACCGCCGCATGTTTGCACCCTGCGGGTAGAGGTTTTTGCCGGGGGGTTGACCTTTACATGATGTCAATCTCTACAGTGGCCTTCAACGTGAATGGAGAACGCGATGAATGCACTGACCAAAAGCGGAGCCTTTGAGCTGTCTGTCGAAGGAATGACCTGCGCATCCTGCGTGGGCCGGGTGGAGCGGGCGCTCAGGAAAGTGCCCGGTGTGCAGGAGGCCGTGGTCAATCTGGCCACGGAAAAAGCCAGCCTCACCATGGCCGATCCGGCGCAGGCTGCGGCCATCCTGCCGCAGGCCGTGGCGGCGATTGAAAAAGCAGGTTATGCGGTACCCGCGCAAAGCGTGGACTTGCAGGTGGGCGGCATGACCTGCGCGTCCTGTGTGGGCCGCGTGGAGCGGGCGCTCAAGAAAGTGCCCGGAGTGCAGGATGCGGTGGTGAATCTTGCGACCGAGCGTGCCAGCGTGCAGCTGCAGGGCAGCGTGGATGTGAGCAGCTTGATTGCAGCGATAGAAAAGGCCGGCTATGAAGCCCAACCCGTGCTGCACAACGTTGCCGCAACCGGGGAGGACGCCGCAGCCCAGCGCCAGGCGCAGGAGCGCGAGTCGCTCAAGCGCTCGCTGATCTTTGCGACCGTGTTCGCACTGCCCGTGTTTCTGCTGGAAATGGGCGGTCACATGGTGCCCGCATTCCACCACTGGATTGCGGGCAGTATCGGCACGCAGAACAGCTGGTATATCCAGTTTGCGCTGACGGCCGTGGTGCTGTTCGGGCCGGGTCGGCGCTTCTTCGATAAAGGCGTGCCCGCCCTGCTGCGCGCTGCGCCCGATATGAATTCGCTGGTCGCCGTGGGCACCTCGGCGGCGTTTGCCTATTCGGTGGTCGCGACCTTTGTGCCGCAATGGCTGCCCGCAGGCACCGTGAATGTGTACTTCGAAGCCGCGGCCGTTATCGTGGCGCTGATCCTGCTGGGCCGCTTCCTGGAGGCGCGTGCCAAGGGCAATACCTCGGAGGCCATTCGCCGTCTGGTGCAGTTGCAGGCCAAGACCGCGCGCGTGCGCCGCGATGGCCAGGTCCAGGAAGTCGATATCGCCCAGGTGCGTGCCGGCGATCTGATCGAAGTGCGCCCCGGCGAGCGTATTCCCGTCGATGGCGAGGTCATCGAAGGCCGCAGCTTTGTCGACGAATCCATGATCAGCGGCGAGCCCGTGCCGGTCGAGAAGGCGGAAGGCGCCGAAGTGGTGGGCGGCACGGTCAATCAGAATGGCGCGTTGGCTTTCAGAGCCACCAAGGTGGGCGCCGATACGCTGCTGGCGCAGATCATCCGCATGGTGGAGCAGGCCCAGGGCAGCAAGCTGCCGATCCAGGCGCTGGTGGACAAGATCACCATGTGGTTTGTGCCGGCCGTCATGGCGGCGGCCCTGCTGACTTTTGTGATCTGGCTGATCTGGGGCCCCGATCCCGCGCTGAGCTTTGCCTTGGTCAATGCGGTGGCCGTGCTCATCATTGCCTGCCCCTGCGCCATGGGGCTGGCCACGCCGACTTCCATCATGGTGGGAACCGGGCGTGCCGCGCAAATGGGAGTGTTGCTGCGCAAGGGCGAGGCACTGCAGCAACTCAAGGATGCCAGGGTGGTGGCGGTGGACAAGACCGGCACGCTGACCCGTGGCCGTCCCGAGCTGACCGACCTGGTGCTGGCCGATGGCTTTGAACGTGCCGCCGTGCTGGCGCAGGTGGCTGCCGTGGAGGATCGCAGCGAGCACCCGATTGCGCGTGCCATTGTCGATGCGGCCAAAGCCGAGGGGCTGGAGGTTCCGGCCATCAGCGACTTCGCATCGGTGACCGGTTTCGGCGTGCGTGCACTGGTGCTTGGCGATCAGGTGGAGATTGGTGCCGACCGCTTCATGCGCGAACTCGGCCTGAGCGTTGAGGGCTTTGCGGCCGAGGCCGAGCGCCTGGGCAGCGAAGGCAAGACGCCGCTGTATGCCGCCATCGGCGGCAAGGTGGCAGCCATGATTGCCGTAGCCGATCCCATCAAGCCCAGCACCAAGCCCGCGATCGATGCCCTGCACGCACTGGGCCTGAAGGTGGCCATGATTACCGGCGACAACCGCCACACGGCCGAGGCGATTGCCCGGCAGCTGGGCATTGACGAGGTGGTGGCCGAGGTCCTGCCAGGCGGCAAGGTCGAGAGCGTGAAGCGCCTCAAGGCCGAACATGGCACGCTGGCCTATGTGGGCGACGGCATCAACGACGCGCCGGCCCTGGCCGAGGCCGATGTGGGCATCGCCATAGGCACGGGCACCGATATCGCGATCGAGGCGGCCGATGTGGTGCTGATGTCGGGCGATCTTTCGGGCGTGCCGAATGCGATTGCGCTGTCCAAGGCCACCATGAAGAACATCGGCGAGAACCTGTTCTGGGCCTTTGCCTACAACGTGGCGCTGATACCGGTGGCGGCAGGTCTGCTCTATCCGTTCAACGGCATGTTGCTGTCGCCGGTGTTTGCGGCCGGAGCCATGGCGCTTTCGAGCGTATTCGTGCTTTCCAACGCGCTGCGGCTCAAGCGCTTCAAACCGGCTCTCTGAAAAGAGGGCATGGGGTGGGCGCCGGAAGATGTTCTGACGTTTGCCCCTGACCTGGGGCTATTGCTTGGGCAGTTGCGGCACATCCACGAAATCGTCGAGGCTCAGGCCTTTTTCCTGCAGCAGGGCTTCGAGCACGGGCTTGAGCCGGCCCAGGCTGGCTTCCACGGTTTCGCGCACGGTATCGACCACCACCTGGGTGCTGCGCTCAATCTCGATATTGACCAGATCGCCGACCTTTTTGTCGCCGAACACCGTCATGCGCAGGGTTTCGGGAATCAGCCAGACCTCGAACCAGCCTTCCTTGCGATTCACCTCGGCCACCGTCAGGCTGGCGCCGTTGACGGCGATATAGCCCTTGGCAAACACATAGGGGCGAAAGGCCTCGGGAATGCCGAAGCGGATCTTGTGATTGGTCTCTGTCTGCATCAGCTCCAGCAGCGGCGCCGTGAAGTCCACATGGCCCGACAGAGGGTGGCCGCCAATCTCGGCGCCATCCCTGGCGGCGCGCTCCACGTTGAGCGTGTCGCCGGCCTTGTAGCTGCCCAGCGTGGTGATGTTCAGGCTTTGCAGCATCACGTCAAAGCTGGCGCTGGTGGGCGAGAGGTTTTCGGTCACCGTCAGGCAGACGCCGTCGTGCGAGACGCTGGCGCCAATGGCCAGATCCTGGCAGAAGCCTTCGGGGAACTCCATGATGAAGGTGCGCAGGCCGTCCTGGTCGCGCAGCGCGGCAATCTTTGCCACGGCCTGAATGATGCCGGTAAACACGGGGCAGACTCTCTTATCAGCAGGCGGACGCCGGGCGCCAGCCTTGGGTCAAAACGGCTATTTTGCCTGTTTGCCCGGTAACCCGGCCAGCATCTAGGCGAAGGCCGGCCGGCCTTCCCAGAAGCCGCTGATCAGCGCCTCGGGCTTTTTGAGCGCACGCACCCAGGCGCAGTCGGGCCAGGCTTGCATCTGTACATTCATGCCGGCAAACACTCCATAGCCCGGGCCGGCCGCGATCTCGCCATCGGCCTGCAGGGTCTCGCCGCTGCGGATGCTGCAGGCCGCGCGGATATCGCCCTGTGCCTTGATGCCCCAGCCGGCCTGAATATGGTTGCCGCACAGAATGCCGTCGTTGCCGGCAATGCCATGGCCTACATCGAGCAGGCCCTGCACCTCGATGGCGCCGCCTGCCTTCAGGCCCTTGCCGCAGTGCATATCGCCTTGCACCTGCACCTCCTGGCCGATATGGGCATTGCCCTTGAGCTTCACGTGGCCGCCGCCGCGCAGTTCCCAGCCGCAGCGCAGGTCTTCGGCGCGTAGCTCGCCCTCGACTTCCACACTCCAGGCCGCCTTGATGCTGCCGCCGGCCTGGAGCAGTTCACCGGCAAAGATGGCGCCGCCGCATTGAATCTCTTCGCCTGCTTCGAGCTTGCCCGCCCGTATGCCGCCACCCGCCTGCAGGCTGCGGCCCACCAGCAACTGGCCGGTGACGCGCACATCGCCGTGCACGATCAGCGTGCCGGCATAGACGAAGTTGTCGGCCTCCAGGTGCTCGAGCTCCAGCACGCTGTTGGTGGAGCCGAAGTTCTCCAGCAGCCAGCGTGCGTCTTCCACGCGGCCTGCGGCCACCTGGGTGTCCATGGCGGCCTGGTAGTCCCCGCCGGCCAGGTTGTTGCGCACAAACCAGCGGTAACCCATGGCACAGGGATTTTTGCCGCGCAAGAAATTTTGAGTGAGTTCCATGTCCATGGCTGACCTCCGGATCGTCCTTTGAGCAAGATGCGGTGCGCGTGGCAGTACTGGGCCTCGAAGGCGTGGACGTACCTCTCCCATGCACCAGGGAAATGCTGTTCTGGAAGGCCGTGCGGAGGATGTGAGCTGTGTGCTTCAAGCCATCCGCACGGCGGCGGAAAGCATGGCCGTGACACCGCTCAGGCTCACGAATGCGGTGGGAATGCCATGGCGGCGGGTGTGCAGCGCACGCAGCACGCAGGCACGCGCCGGCAGCTCTGCAGCAAGGGCAGAGCGGCGCAGGCGGGCAGCGGTGGACAGGTGCAGGCAGGCCATGGCTAAGAAGATGTCTGAGCCCCGATTATGCCGCGCGGCCCGGGCCGGTGCAGATGACCCCCTGCTTCTCCGTTGTTTCATGGCGCTGTGCATGGCCGGGCGCCGCGCAAGGGCCGCCCCGCAGCGTCGGTGCCGTCCCCTCCGGCGAAGCCAGAGAGGGGGAAGACGCGAAGCGGCACAGAGGGTGCTTTATCTCAGCGGCTTTGCGCGGCGGCCTGGCACAAGCGCTCCACGGCCTGCGCGATCTGCGGCACCTCGGGCGCGGCAAACGACATGCGCAGCGTGTGCAGGTCGGGATCGGCAGGATAGAAGGCCTTGCCAGGCACATAGATCACGCCCCGGGCCACGGCCGCGTCGAAGAGCTTTTGCGGATCTATGCGGCGGTCCAGCTCGGCCCAGACGAACATGCCGCCCGCGGGGCGCGAGCAGCGTATGCCGCTGTCGGGCGCCGCGTCCAGGCCCTGGACCAGGGCCTGCATGCGGCGCTGGTATTCCTGGCGCGCGCGCTGCACGGTGGCCGGGTAGCGGCCGCTGGCCAGATAGAAGGCAGCGACCGACTGCGTCAGCGGCGAGGTGCACAGATCGGCCGTCTGCTTGGCCACCGTGCAGCGGCGCAGCAGCGGTGCGTCGGCCAGCATCCAGCCCACGCGCAGCGCGGGGGCCACGGTCTTGGACAGGCTGGACAGATAGATGACGGGGTTGGAGCCGGGCTCGGCCAGCCGCTCTCCCGCGGCGCGCACGGTGCCCGGCATGGCTTGGTGGATGCCGCTGGACTCGTCGAAGCGCAGCTCGCCATAGGGATCGTCCTCGACCACCCAGAAGCCGTGTTGCCGGGCCAGTTGCACCAGGGCCTCGCGGCGTTCCTGCGCCAGCAGCGTGCCGCGCGGGTTGGAGAAGTTCGGCACGGTGTAGAGCAGCTTGGGGCGCTGGCCGGCCGGCAGTGCGGCCAGCAAATCGGCCAGGGCCTCGGTCTGCAGGCCTTGTTCGTCCATGGGAATGGGCAGGATGCGCGCCTGGGCCAGACGCAGGGCCTGCAGCGTGGCGGGATAGGCCGGCACCTCGACCAGCACCGTGTCGCCGGGCTCGACGAGCACGCGCACCAGCAGGTCAAAGGCCTGCTGTGATCCGGTGGTCACGAGGATGTCGGCGGCCGTCGCCTGCATGCCGCGCTCGCGCGCCTGCTGCGCCAGGGCCTCGCGCAGCTCGCTCAGGCCTTCGGTGGCGCCATACTGCAGCGCGCCGGGGCCCTGGGCCATGGCCTGCTGTGCAGCCTGGGCTAGGCCCTCGGCATCGAAGAGGCTGGGCGATGGATAGCCGCCGGCCAGCGAGATCATGCCGGGGCGCGAGAGATAGGGAAACAGCTCGCGTATCGGCGATCCCACAGGCTCGGCAAACACCGCGGCAAAGGGAGCCAGTGCGCTGTCCCGACTCATGCTGTCGCTCCCGACAGCATTGCGAGAACCTGGGCCCTGGATTGCTGCTCGGAGGCCTCGTACAAGGCGATTTCGTCATGCACGCGCGCGCCCAGCGCGCTTTCGAAGACCTGCTGCGCGGCATGGGCCTGGTATTGCTTTTGCTCCTCGCCGCCGAGGTTGGACTGGAAGATGCCGGCCGCGCTCACGGGTAGAAAATCTTCATAGGTAATCGGCTCGGCCTGCACCAGACCCCGGTCGATCAGTGCTTCCAGGTCTGCACCGGCAGGGCTTTGAGCAAGCGAGGCCTGAGCCTGCCCGGTCAGGCGGTAGCGGTAGAAGGCCAGGCCCTGGCGGCGCAATTGTTCGTGCGTATCGGGAAACTGCGTGAAGACCTGCTGCAGGCGGTGTGCATAGTCGGGAGCGGCGCTGCCCGCGCTGTCTATGCCGCGCACCAGGCCCAGCAGCTCGTCGTACAGGGCGCGGCCCTTGCGTGTCAGCGCGACACCGCGCTGCTCGATCTCGCCAAAGCGCGCGGTATGGGCGCCGGCGCTGTCCGCATCGGTAAAGCGCACGGCCTCTTTGAGTGCCTTGAAGCTGGTCTGGCGCAGCAGGATGGGGCAGGCGCGCTGTGGCGGGCCTTCGACCACGTCCTTGGCATCCATGCCGCGCGTGGGCATATCGGCCTGGGCCATGTCTATGTCCAGCGTGCGTGGCGTCAGATGGTTGATGTGCGGGCCCTTGAAGCACACCACATCGGCCACCAGGCGGTGGGCTTGCTGCAGGGCCTTGTAGGTGGCGGCATCCACGGTGGCGTCGCTGTGCCAGCGGAAGGTCTCCAGGGCCTGCTGCACAAAGGCGTCGGCGTCGCTGCTGTCCAGGCCTCCGTCACGCTCGGCCTGGGCAATGAGCTCCAGTGCGCGTGGCGTGAAGATGCTGCGGCGCTCGAGGATCTCGGCGGCCTGCGCGCGCAGCGCTGCATCGGCAATCAGCTCCAGGCGCAGCAGCGAGGTGAAGACGCGAAACGGGTTGGCCAGCAGCGCCTCGTCGTGCACGGGGCGAAAGGCCGTGGAGTGCACGGGAACGCCAGCCACCGAGAGGTCGTAATAGCCCACGGGCTCCATGCCCATCACGGCGAACAGGCGGCGCAGCGTGGCCAGTTCCTCGGCCGTTCCCACGCGGATGGCGCCATGGCGCTCCACATCCAGGCGCTCGAGCTCGCCGCTGCTGTTCATGCGCTGGCGCAGATCGGGGTCGGCCTGCAGCGCCACGGCGTTGACATCGGCCACCAGGTCGATCAGGGTGCCGTACTGCGGCACTTCCTTGCGGTACATCTCGGACATGGCACGCGAGAAGCGCGTGCGGATCTCGTCGACACTGACAAAGCGGGCTGCGGTGGAAGAGGCGTGGGGCGTGGCGCTCATGACAAAACAGAAGGGCAGGGGGTCGTGGGATGGCCGCGCCGCTGGCGGGGCCGCAGGAATATGCAGCATGTTCTGCGCCGTCATGACTTTGGTCAAACGATAATCCGGCCTGCAGGTCATACCCGGACGGAATGAACCTGCACCCGAATCATTCCCACATCCTTGCCGCCATGCAGTTATCCCGTCGCTTTCTGCCACCCATGTCTCTGCTCTGCGCCTTCGAGGCCTCGGCGCGGCACCAGAGCTTTACCGCGGCGGCTGCCGAGCTGCATCTGACGCAAAGCGCCGTCAGCCGCCAGATCCGCGCGCTGGAGGAGCGCCTGGGCACCGAGCTGTTCGTGCGCGAGCGCCAGACCGTGCGCCTGAGCGCTGCGGGCCAGGCCTATGCGCAGGAGATACGCGCTGCCCTGGCGCGCATCTCCAATGCCACGCTGGGCTTTCGCACCAATCCGCAGGGCGGCAGCCTGAACCTGGCCATCCTGCCGACCTTCGGCACGCGCTGGCTGGCGCCGCGGCTGCCGCAGTTCTTCAGCGCCCATCCGGGCATCACCATCAATCTGACAACGAGGCTGTCGCAGTTCGATTTCCAGCTCGAGGCCGTGGATGCGGCCATTCATTTCGGCTTGCCGAACTGGCCGGGCGCGGAGCTGGAGTTCCTCATGAGCGAGACCGTGGTGCCGGCCTGCAGCCCCGATGTGGCGGCCCGCCATGGTTTTGCCCGGCCCCAGGACCTGCTGCGCGCGCCGCTGCTGCATCTGGCTTCGCGCCCCGACGCCTGGCAGCGCTGGTTCGGCAGCCAGGGCTGCCAGGGCGGCGATATGCAGGGCATGCTGTTCGATCAGTTCGCCACGGCAGCGCAGGCCGCGATAGCCGGCGTGGGCGTGGCGCTGCTGCCCAAGTTTCTGATCCTGCGCGAGCTGCAGGCCGGCGATCTGGTCCAGGCCCTGCCACAGCTGCCCGAGGTGCAAAGCGCCGAGCGCTACTACCTGGCCTGGCCGACCAGCCGCTCGGCCTATCCGCCGCTGCAGGCCTTCCAGGGCTGGCTCAAGCAGGTCGCGCAGGAGTTTGCTTCTTCTGCGCCGCTGTAATGAAAAAAGGAGCTGACAGCGCAGCTCCTTCAATGAGTTCAGCCATGAATATGCCTGAAATTATTGTTCAACAAGCGCAACCAGCTATCAATAAAGCATGACTCCAGGCGCAGTCTAGCGGTCGTCTCAGCTGTTGTAGGCTTCCAGAGGCTTGTCATTGGGCACTTGCAGCAGCTGCTTGAGCGTCTCGCTCATGGGCAGGTTCAGCGGCATTTCCTTGGGCGGAATGGGCTGCATAAACCACTTGTCGTAGATCTTCGCCACCTCGCCGGACTTCATCATGCGCACCAGGGCATCGTCCACGGCCTTCTTGAAGCCGGGATCGTCCTTGCGCATCAGCAGCGCGATGGGCTCCGACCCCAGCGCCTCGCCCACGATCTTGTAGCCCCTGGGGTCCTTGGAGTTGGCGATCACGCCAGCCAGCAGATTGTCGTCAAGCACAAAAGCATCCGCGCGGCCGGACTCCAGCATCAGAAAACTCTCGAAATGGTCCTTGCCCAGCTGGGTCGGCAGCTTCACATTGTTGTCATGGCTGTATTTGCGCAGCAGCTGCACGGCAGTGGTCCCCGCCGAAGCTGCCACGGTCTTGCCGTCCAGCTGCTTGAACGAGGTCACGGGCGAGTCTGCGCGCACGGCCATGCGCACCTGGCTGACATAGGTGGTGACGGCAAACGAGACCTGCTTCTGGCGGCTGAGGTTGTTGGTCGTGGGGCCGCAGCCCAGATCCACCGTGCCGTTCTGCACCAGAGGCATGGTGTTCTGCGCGGTGATGGCCATGTATTCGATCTTGGCGCTGGGCGCGATCTGGGCCAGCACCTTTTCGCACAACTCCACGTGGTAGCCGGTGAAGCGGTGGTTGGCGCCTATGGCATAGGCCATGGGGGCCGAGCTTTCGCGCACGCCTATGACCACCTTGCCGGTCTTTTGCAGCTTTTCCAGCGTGCTGCCGGAGGCGGTCTGGGCCTGGGCGCCGGAGGCGGCCATGGCGGCTACAAGGGCGGTACATGCCAGCGTTATGTTCGCGGTCATCAGGCGCATGGGGGAAGTCTCCTCGGGAAGTGGGCGTATCGAAAACGCAATGCAATTGTTGTGCGCTCGTCCATGGTGCCGCGCATTGCCTGCAGCCCATGAATCGGCAAGACCCGTTGCCGGGGCGGCCTGTTTGTCAAGATCCTGCATCAACTATCCGGCAAATGGCAGCGGTTTCATAACGATGAAACGGAAGAAGGTCATGCTTGCGGCGTATGACCCGGCAGCGCGTGTCCAGGTGCGGCAGCCGGCGCGGCAAAGCCATAGCGGGACGGCTGACCGGGCTTTTTGGGTAATATCTGCGCCTGTTGCACAGGCCCGCGCGCATCGTTTGCGGCGCGTCCAGCCTTGTGCCGCCAGGGCCGGCCGTGTCGCTGCCGCCTGGTCCGGCTCCGTTTTCGGTTCGCGCAGCGCAGCCCGCAAGGGCGCCACAGAATGACTCTGCATGCGTGAACCTGTTTTGAGACAGACTCCATGACTGCCAATACCCCCCCCTCATTCCTGAGCCGCATCGCCATCGCGATCGGCAGTTTCTTTGCCATTCTCGGTAACGGTCGCCTGGCCGCCGACGTGAGTCGTGTGCGCGCCGGTGAGGCTTTTGCCGCCGACGTCGCCCCCAGGGAAGTACGCGTGGAAGTGCCGGTCGAGAAGATCGTCGAGGTTCGCGTCGAAGTGCCGGTCGAAAAAATCGTAGAAAAGACCGTCGAGAAGCGCGTCGAGGTTCCGGTCGAGAAGCTGATCGAAAAAACCGTCGAAGTGGAAAAGCTCGTCGCCACCGACAGCGCCGCCCTGCAACTGTTGGGCCTGATGCAGCGCGAGGCCCGTTTTGTGGACTTCATCCAGGAAGACGTCGCGCCCTATACCGATGCCGAGATCGGCGCGGCCGCGCGCGTGGTGCATGAAGGCTGCCGCAAGGTGCTGCGCGAGCATTTCACGCTCTCCCCCGTTTGCAGCGAAGCCGAAGGCTCGCGCATCACTTTGCAGGCCGGTTTTGACGCTGCTGCCGTGCGACTGACGGGCAATGTGGTCGGCCAGCCGCCGTTTACCGGCACGCTGTCCCATCGCGGCTGGCTGGTGACTCAGGTCAAGCTGCCCCAGCTCACCGACATTCAGGCCGCCAAGGTCATCGCCCAAGCCGAAGTGGAGCTGTGATCCATGAATATGTTTGCCTCCATCGCCGCATCGGGTGCGGCCAGTCAAGCTGCGAGCACTCCTGATTCCGTGGCTGCCGCTGCTCAGCCACAAAGCCCTGCAGGCCAGGCCGACGCCCCGTCTGCCGGCGCTAGCTACAGCATCGGCATCGATCTGGGCACCACCCACTGCGCGCTGTCCTATGTGAACAAGACCGCCAGCGATGGCGAGAAGGTGGTGCAGGGCGTGCTGGACATTCCCCAGCTCACGGCTCCCGGCAGTGTCGAGGCCAGGCCACTGCTGCCGTCCTTTCTCTATCTGCCGCACGAAAGCGAGCTGACCGAAGCCGAGCGCAGCTTGCCCGGTGCACCCGGCGACTTCATCACCGGCGAATTCGCCCGCAGCCGCGGCGCAGCCACGCCCATCCGTCTGGTCAGCAGCGCCAAGAGCTGGCTCTGCCACCCCGGCGTCGATCGCCGCGCAGGCATTCTCCCCGCCGATGCACCCGAGGAAGTCAGCCGCATTTCGCCGCTGACCGCTTCAACCCGCTATCTCGAGCATCTGCGCCGCGCCTGGGAGCAGGCTCACCCCGAGGCCCCGTTTGCCCAGCAGGACATCACCGTCACCATCCCCGCATCGTTCGACCCCGCCGCGCGCGAGTTGACGGCCGAGGCCTGCAGGGCCGCGGGCTTTGCCAGGCTGACACTGCTCGAAGAACCTCAGGCCGCGCTTTACAGCTGGATCCAGGCCAGTGGCGGCCAGTGGCGCAAGCAGGTCAAGCATGGCGACATCATCCTCGTCGTGGACGTGGGCGGTGGCACCACCGACCTCTCGCTGATCGCCGTGCTGGAGCGCGATGGCAATCTGGAGCTGCAGCGCATTGCCGTGGGCGAACACATTCTGCTGGGCGGCGACAACATGGACCTGGCCCTGGCCTACGGCGTTGCACGCAAGCTGGCGGCCGAAGGCAAGCAGCTCGATGCCTGGCAAACCCGGGCGCTGGCCCATGGCTGCCGCGCAGCCAAGGAGCAATTGCTGGCCGACGCCAATTTGCAGGCCGTGCCCGTGGTTGTGCCCAGCCGGGGCAGCAAGCTCATCGGCGGCAGCATCCGTACCGAAGTCACGCGTGATGAAGTGCTGGCCATGCTGGTCGAAGGCTTTTTCCCCAAGGTGGCCGTCAGCGACAAGCCCAAGACCCGCGCGCGCGGCGCGCTCACGCAACTGGGCCTGCCCTATGCGCAAGATGCCGCCGTCACACGCCACCTGGCGGCCTTTCTGAGCCGCCAGGTTCATGCGCTGGCCGAGATCGAGGGCCTGAGGGGCGATCAGATCGACGGCTCCACCTTTTTGCATCCCACGGCCATCCTGTTCAACGGCGGCGTGCTCAAGGCGCCCCAGATCGAGCAGCGCATCCTGGAGGTCATCAACGGCTGGCTGGACGACGAGGCCTGCGAGCCTGCGCGTCTGCTGGACGGCGCCAACCTCGATCTGGCCGTGGCCCGCGGTGCGGCCTATTACGGCCATATCGCCACCAGCGGCCGCGGCGTGCGCATTCGCGGCGGAACGGCTCAGTCCTATTACGTGGGTGTGGAGAGCAATATGCCCGCCATCCCCGGCATGGAGCCGCCCCAGTCCGCCCTGTGCCTGGCACCGTTCGGCATGGAGGAGGGCACGGAAGTCGCTCTGCCTGACGAGGAGTTCGGCCTGGTCGTGGGCGAGCCCGTGCGTCTGCGCTTCTTCGGCTCGTCCGTGCGCCGCACCGATCAGGTCGGCACCATGCTGGACTTCTGGTCGCCCGAAGAGCTGGTGGAGCTGCAGGAGATCGAGCTGAATCTGCCCGCCGCCGGCCGCGCTGCCGGCGAGGTGGTGCCCGTGACCCTGGCGGCGCGTGTGACCGATATCGGCACGCTGGAGCTCAATGCCGTGCCCGTGGGTGGAAGCGAGCGCTGGAAGGTGGAGTTCGATGTGCGCGCGGAAACCTCTGCGGAGGCTGCCGAATAAGGCCGCTGAGTTGCTTGACGGTGAAAGCCCGCTGGCCGATTGGTTGGCGGGCTTTTTTGTTCTCTCTTTTGTTCTCTTGTTTGCGGCTGCACTTCCGGCCGAGACCCGCCCTCTGTCCGTGACAAAGGCATGCCACAAGAAAGGTTCAGGCCCAATCACGTCAGGCGCAAGATCATGAAGCTCTTCTTTTGAGAAGCAGGGCGCGCACCATGCCCACCAGCAACATGGCTCGCGCCCCACTCAAGCAGAGGTCTAGAACGCGTGGCGCAGACCCACGCTCAGGCTGCTGGCATCCTGCCCATAGCCCACGCCACCCTTGAAGTTGTAGCCATAGGCCACGCCGGATCCGTTGTCGATGCGTGTGTAGGCAGCGTAGAGCTTGGTGCGTTTGCTCAGATGGTGGTTGTAGCCAAGAATCCACTGGCGCGCGCTGCTGCCGGGCACATGGCTCCAGCGGCTGGCCCAGCCGTAGCCCAGGGCAAGCTCCGAAGCGCCAACCCGGTAGGCCGCAGTCACGCGCGCAGCGTCACGCGTGCCGCAGCCGGCACCGCCATTGCTGCACAGCGAGCCCGAGCCGTTGTCCGAGCGCTGGTAGTAGGCACCGATCTGCAGCGCATTCCAGATGTAGTGGCCGCGCAGGGCAAACTGCCTGTCGTCGCCCAGCTGGGTAAAGCCCGCGCCCAGGGCCAAGGGGCCGCGTTCCCAGTTGGCATAGAGGTCGTAGCCGTTCTTCTGCACGGCACCTGTCGTCTTTTCGTGTAGCGATGCCTGAGCCTCCAATGTCAGCCCGGCCATCACAGGGCTGCGATAGGCGATCTTGTTGGTGTTGCGCATTACGTAGTCGTAGAGCGCATCGGCGATGGAGCCGGTATCGTGGTTGGGCTCATCCAGTGCACCATAGTCGGCAATGCCGAAATAGGTGGCAGCACCAAAACGGCCCAGACGCAGCTTGCCCAGACTGCCCGAGAGGTTGACTTCGCTCTGGCGCTGAAAGGCCAGGGCGCCGGTGCTGCCGGTACCGGCGCCGGTATCGGATTCGAAGCCGGATTCGAGCTGGAAGCCGGCCTTGAGGCCGCCGCCCAGGTCTTCGCTGCCTACAAAGCCGAAGCGCGAGTTGTTGTTGAAGAGCCCGGTCAGGCTGCTGCCTCCGACCTTCTGATGCTCGAGCGAGGTATTGAGTCGGCCATAGATCTGCACGCTGCTTTGTGCGAGCGCGACGGAAGCTCCGGCGGTGGCCAGAGCGGCGAGGAGGACACGAGACACAGTTGTTGTTTTGACTGGCATGTAGCGACTAGCCTTCGATCTTTGCTATGAAACTTGCGCGAATCTGCGCGCTTGTTACAAGGCAAATCCCGTGCCAGCCACCGTGCACTGCTTTGGACAGTTGTCGTCGCAGCAGCCGCTCATCCCGGCAGGCGGTTCGGGCATCCGGCTCTTGTTACGATTGGCGACAGAGTTTTACGTGTCTCCGCCTCAGCCCATGCATTCATCTCGCCCCACCTACGCCGTCGGCATCGACCTGGGCACCAGTCACACGGTCGTGGCAAGCGTTGCGCTGGACGCTGCGACAAGCGATATCGCGCTGCTCGACATTCCGCAGCGCAGCACGGCAGGCGAGGTCGTGGCCCAGCCGCTGCTGCCTTCGGTGCGTTACCAGGCCGCCCAGGGCGAGCTGGGCGAGGCCTGGCGCCAGCCCTGGCCGCCGCAGGGCGCGGATGAAGCGGTGCCTGCCGTCATCGGCCGCTGGGCGCGAGATCTGGGCGCTGCCGTGCCGGGGCGGCTGGTGGCCAGTGCCAAAAGCTGGCTCTCGCATACCGGCGTGGATCGCACAGCCGCCATCCTGCCATGGGGGGCTGGCGAGGACGTGGCCAAGGTATCGCCGCTGGCGGCCTCAAGCTCCTATCTGGCCCATGTGAAAGCGGCATGGGACCAGGCCCGTCCCGAAGCGCCACTGCACCAGCAAAGCGTGGTGCTGACGGTACCAGCCTCGTTCGACGAAGGTGCACGTGCACTGACGCTGGAGGCCGCGCAGATGGCGGGTCTGCCGCGCGTGCAACTGCTGGAGGAGCCCAAGGCCGCGTTTCACGACTGGCTGGTGCTGCAGGGCGATGAGCTGGCTGCGCAACTGGCGGACAGCCGACTGGTGCTGGTGGTGGATGTGGGCGGAGGGACTACCGATCTGACGCTGATTCGCGTGGATGCATCGGCCGATGGCAGCCTGCCCACGCTGACGCGCACGGCCGTCGGCGAGCACCTGATGCTGGGCGGCGACAACATGGACCTGGCGCTGGCCCATCAGCTTGAGCCGGCTTTTGCGCACAAGGCGCCAGACCAGGGACAGAGGCTGTCCGCACAGCGCTTTGCCCAGCTGGTGCAGCGCTGCCGCATGGCCAAGGAGCAGTTGCTGGTGCAGAACGCGCCCGAGCAGATCGGCATCACCTTGCTCGGGGGCGGCAGCAAGCTGATGGCGGCGACTCAAAGCGTCACGCTGACTCGTGAGCAGGTGCTGCAGTCGGTGGTCGAGGGCTTTTTGCCGGTCGCGCAGATCAGCGATATGCCCGCCAGGCGGCAGGGCGCGCTGCGCGGCTTTGGCCTGCCCTATCCGGCAGATGCGGCCATCAGTCGTCATCTGGCGCATTTTCTAGCTCAGCATGCGAGTGGGGGCCTGCCCGATACCGTGCTGCTCAACGGCGGCGTGTTCCATGCCCATGCCATGGTTCAGCGTCTGACGCAATTGCTTGGCCGCTGGCGCGGCAGCCCGGTGCGTGTGTTGCACAACCCGCACCCGGACTGGGCCGTGGCGCGCGGTGCGGCAGCCTACGGGCTGGCACGCCATCAGGCCGAGCTGGCGGTGGCACAGATTGCTGCGCCCAACCCGCCCGAAGCACAGGCCGGGCAGGCGTCGGCAGCGATCAAGACCATGGTGCCGCGCATTGGTGGCGGTTCGGCACGCAGCTACTGGCTGCTGCTGCCGGGCAAGAAGGACGAGGCTCCGCAAGGCCTGTGCCTGCTGCCGCGTGGCACGGAGGAGGGCGTGCGCATGGTGCTCTCTGGCCGGCGCTTTGCGCTCAAGCTGGGCCAGGCCGTGCGCTTCAATGTATTGGCCAACAGCCTGAGCCATGTGCCAGCTCAGGCCGGCCAGATTGCACCTTTGATCGGCGAGGGCTGGGTGGAGCTGCCGCCCCTGGCCACGGTGCTGCCCGCACCCGAAGGCCGGGCCGCAGCCCAGGTCGAGGTGCAGCTGCAAGCCTGCATGAGCGAGGTCGGCACGCTGGAAGTGCGCTGCATGGCAGTGCAGGATGCGGGACAGTCCTGGCTGCTGCCCTTTGCTGTACGCAGTGCTTCGGCTTCGGAACCCATAGCTGACAGCGCCGGTGAACAAAGCGCTGAAGGCCCAAAACAGTCTAATTCTTTGGCAGCCAGGCTGCCCGAAGCCGTGGCCCTGGTGGAGCGCATCTTCGGCACGCAGGCGCAGGAAGTGACGGCCCGGGAAGTGCGCCAGCTGCGCCAGTCGCTCGAAAGAATCCTCGGCCCGCGCGAGGACTGGGAGCTGGGCCTGCTGCGAGCCCTGTTCGATGCGCTGCTGGCCCGCTCCAGGCGTCGCCGCCGCACGGCCGACCATGAGCGCGTCTGGCTCAATCTCGCAGGCTGGTGTCTGCGCCCCGGCGTAGGGGCGCAGCTCGATGGCTGGCGCATAGACCAGGTCTGGGCCTTGTATGGCCAGGGTCTGGGTCATGCCAAAGAGGCCGCCAACTGGACGGAGTGGTGGGTGTTCTGGCGTCGCGTGGCTGCTGGTCTGAACGAGGCCCGGCAGATGGAGCTGCTCGAAGACGTGGCCGGCCATATGCACAAGGCCGTGCAGCAGAACGCGCGCGGCAAATCCAGTCATGGCAGCTATGACGACATGCTGCGCCTGTTCGCGGCCATGGAGGCCGTGCCCTGGCAGTACCGCCAGGAAATGGGGCAGTGGATGCTGCAGCGCCTCAGGCGCGAGGATGAAACCGTGCAGA
>Ga0268257_1000676_pt1 | contig 36370 bp, 34 predicted proteins | sample AgamicAtPrz_FD_200249 | JGI IMG/M metagenome (GOLD analysis project Ga0268257, IMG submission 200249) | Agave microbial communities from Guanajuato, Mexico - At.P.rz (v2) (version 3) | ecosystem: Host-associated > Plants > Phyllosphere > Phylloplane/Leaf | place: Guanajuato, Mexico | collected... | reverse complement strand
TAGCTCCATCGAAATGCTCATTCCTTGAACCGATGTCGCAGACTGGATGCTCAGGCTGCCACCCTGTCGCTCAATGGCAGAACGCAGCACCATGGGATCGAAGGTCGAGCCGGAAAATGGCACCGAGCTCCCCACACCGTCCGCAGAAAGATGCCGACCGTCTACCAACAACAACTGTGCCCTCTGAGCCACTCGCTGCAGCCGCAGATCGACGCGCCCACCGCCCGGCGTGGCCTGGATGGCATGCATGCACATATCCCAGAGGGTCTGCGACAGCACGGCCGGGTCGCCACTGATACGCAGCGGTTCGGCATCCAGATGCGTGATGAGCTGTATGCCTCCCGCGTCCAATGCGGGCCGAATTCCGTCGATGACGCCTGCCAGAAGCGCACCCAGATTCAGGGGCTGACGAACCAGCCTTCTCTCCAGTCTGTCGAACTCTTGCTTTTGCAGTTGCAGGTCCCAAAGCTGGGCATACAGGCCGCGCCGCGCGAGCAACTCCTCGTGCCGACCCTGCTCCACGATTCTTCCCTTGTCCAGCACCAGGATCTGGTCGGCGTCGACCACGGTGGAAAGACGATGCGCAATGATCAGAGTAGTGCGCTGCGCGGCAAGCATATCGAGCTGGGTCTGGATGGCTTTCTCCGAGCGGGTGTCCAGCGCCGACGTCGCTTCGTCGAAAACCATGACGGGCGCATTCTTGAGGAATGCGCGCGCGATGGCAATGCGCTGCTTCTCGCCCCCCGACATCTTTAGGCCCCGCTCTCCGACCAAGGTCTCGAACTGCTGGGGTAAGGAATCGACAAGTTCGGTAAGCTGGGCGGCACGCGCCGCGGCAATAACTTCGGATATCGATGCTCCGGGACGGCCGTAGGCTATGTTGTAGGCCACACTTTCGTTGAACAGCGTGCTGTCCTGGGGAACAATGCCGATCCCGGCCCTCAGACTCTCCAGCGTCACCGTGCTGATATCGGTACCGTCCACGAGTACCCGCCCCCGCTGGGGGTCATAGGTCCTCAGCAGTAGACGTGCCAGGGTGGACTTGCCCGAACCGCTGCCGCCCACGACCGCCAGGGTCTGGCCCGGACCGATTCTGAAACTCACATCCCAAAGTACCTGCCGCCCGGTTTCGTAAGAAAAATCGACATGCTCGAAAACTACTTCGCCGCGCCTGACCGACAAGGGCAATGCTTCCGGCGATTCCTGGATCTCCGGCCGACGGCCCAGCATCTGTTGCAGCTTTTCCGCATTCGTCATAGCGTCCCGGGCTTCGCGGAAGAGAAAACCCAGGGCGTTCAACGGCAGACAGACCTGAATCACGTAAGTGTTCAGCAGCACCAGATCACCAACGGTAATGCGACCATGCACCGCTTCCAGGCCGGCAAAAAGCATGATAGCTCCCACCCCCAGGGCAATGATGGCGCCTTGGCCCATATGCAGCGCCGACAACGCCTTCTGGCTCTCCACACTGTGCTCCAGCCAGGTCTGGCGCACATTCCGGTAGCGCAAGACTTCATGATGCTCTCTTGCGTTGTGGCGCACCGCTTCCTGGTTCAGGAGGCTGTCCAGCATCAGACCATTGGAGCGCGAGTCCAGTTCATTGACACGGCGCTGCAGAGCGACTCTTCGCCTCGTCATCAGGGCGGTATAGCCGGCATAGGAGACAAAGGTCACCAGAATGCAGACCGTGAACCAGCCGCTATATCCTGCGGCAATGATTGCAACCACCGCAAAAATTTCCACCAAGGTGGGAATCAGGGTGAATAGCAATGCACTCAACAGGAATCCCATGCCCACCGTGCCCCGGTCCACATCCCGGATCAGAGCCCCGGTCTGGATCTGGAGATGAAATTTCGGGCCCATGCGATGCAGATGGCCCAGCGCTCGCTGCGCAAAATCGGCCACAGCGAACAAGGTCACCCTCGCGAAGCACAGATCGCGCAGTTCTGTGAAGAGCGTGCTGGAAAAGCGAAGCGCAGCATACCCGATCAGCAATAGGACCGGTAGCACAACCACCTGGCCGCCGCTGGGCATCAGACGCGATGCCTGCGACGTCACCTCCTCTGCCAGGCTGCCGGGCATACTGAAAAGATCGACGATGCGCTTGAAGACTAGAGGTACGCTCACGCTCGCCAACTTGGCAAGTATGAGCAAGACCACCGCCGCCAAAGTACGCCATCGATATGTCCACGCGTAGTGCCAGAGCTGGTCAAAGATCGCACGGGCAGGTCTGCGCGGCCGAGAAACCTCGTTTCCTGGCTCAGGCATGACGGACTCCATGGGCTGCAAATGCCCTTTCGAGATCCAGCCGTATCTCGCTGGCAAGCTGCTCCCTGGCGCTGATGTCTGGATGAAACCAGACAGCAAACTCGAACTGGCGCGAGCTGCCGTCGGCCGAGCTGAGCAATATTTCGGGTGATGGCGTCTCCAGAAGCTGCGAATGCGCATGCACCAGCTCCAGCAACAGTCTGTCCAGCAGCAACGGGTCGGTATCGGCCGCCAGAGCCACGGCAACGCGCAAACGCACCGGCTCCTGCAGATACGCAGCATTAACCACGTTTTCGACAATGAAGCGCTGGTTAGGCACAAGGATGGCCACATTATCTGAATTCACCAAGGTTGTGTGGCGCGCCGAGATCTCTCTCACCACCCCTTGTACGCTTCCTACTTCAATGCGATCGCCCACCTTGATGGGGCGCTCCAGCATGACGATGAGCCCGCTGATGAAGTTGCTAACAATGTTCTGAAGTCCAAAGCCCACGCCCACACCGACAGCGCCCGCCACCACGCCCAGCGCGGAAAGGTTGATGCCTACGTTCTGCAGGATCAGAACCATGCCGAGAATCAGCACCAGATAGCGCATCACCGAAGCGATGGCGATGCGTGTGCCCTCATCCACATCGAAATGACCCAGCAGGCGCCCAGCAAGCCAGCGCCGCATGCCGCCCGCCAACCAGAAGAGCAGGCTCATGAACAGGAGCAGTTTGAGCAACGAGCCGACGGAGATCGTCACGTCCCCCACTCTCAACAACACCAGTTGGAGTGCCGTTCTCCACCATTCGCCCTGAAATATTTCTGCAAAGCTCATGGTAAGACTGCTGGCAATCGCTGTACCTGCCCAGGGCTGCAGGAACAGCGATTGCCAGAGCGCTGGGGTGGCAACCAAACGCTTTAAATCATGAATACTCTCGAAGACAAGGTAATCCTGGTGACCGGGGCAGCCAGTGGCCTCGGGGCAGCCATTTCGCAACAGTTGGTGCAGGCTCGCGCTCGCGTGGTACTTGCCGACTTGGATGCAGACAAAGCCGCACAGGTGGCCCATGAGATCGATCCTCAAGGTCATCGCACGCTGGCACTGAGTTGCGATGTCGGCCTTGCCGGCGCAGCCGAAAGGGCCATGGGTGCCATCCGACGTCAGTGGGGCGGCCTGGATGTGCTTATCAACAATGCGGGCACGGATCACACAGCTTCCGTGCAAGACATCGCGCCAGAACAGTGGACGCGCGTCGTGCACACCAATCTCTTTGGCCCCTTTCTTCTGGTCAAGGCTGGCTTGACCATGCTGTGCGAAGCCGATCAAGGCCGCGGCGGTCAGATAGTAAACATCGCCTCGACGGCTTCGCTGCGCGCCTGGCCCAACGCTAGCGCCTACCATGCAAGCAAATGGGGGCTGCGTGGACTGAGCGAAGCCCTGCATGCGGAGTTTCGCTCCAGCGGAATTCGTGTTTCGACCGTGATTGCCGGTGGCATGCGCACCCCGTTTCTGCTTGATCGCTTTCCGGACATTGACTTGAATGTCCTGCAACCCCCCCAGAACGTTGCAAGCGCAATATTGTTTCTGTTGGGCATGCCCAGAGGCTCGGTCGTGGCAGAGATCATGGTTCTACCTCAGCAGGAGACATCATGGCCATGACTGCCGACTGGGCCCATGTAAGCAATGTGCTTGCTGTGCGGCTTGACAGCATGGGCGATGTCCTCATGACGACTCCGGCATTGGCGGCCATGCGCCGCAGCCTCCCCCAGGCACGTATAACTCTGTTGACTTCAGAGGCCGGCATTGAGGCGGCTGAAAGGGTGGAGGCCATCGATGAGTCTCTGGTCTACGCCGCCCCCTGGATGGCAACTGGCGACAAGCCAGCCAGCGTCAGCGCAGACCTCGATTTCATTGCCAAGCTCACGGAGCGCCGCTTCGACGCGGCCATCATCTTCACGGTGTGCACGCAAAGCGCCCTGCCCGCCGCCCTGGCCTGCAGACTGGCGAATATTCCCCTGCGCCTGGCCCATGCACGGGAAAATCCATATGCCTTGCTGACGAACTGGGTTCCGGATACCGATATACAGATCGGGACGGTTCGGCACGAAGTCCAACGCCAGCTGGATCTGGTGGGCCACATTGGCTGCGAGACGGCCGACAATCACCTGAAACTTCGCTACGGAAGCGCGGATGTGCAGCAGGTACGAGAGCGCATGGCTGCAATGGGCGGCTCCATCGACCAGCCCTATCTGGTGATTCATCCCGGCGCCAATGCGGCCTCTAGGCGTTATCCCGCCAGCCACTTTGCTGCAGCGGCAAGGATGTTGGAAGAGTCTGCTCGCTGTCAGCTCATCTTCACCGGCTCAGAGCATGAAAAAGACCTCATTGCCGAAGCTGCCTCGCAGTTGACCCGCCCCGCGATCTGCTTGCCCGGACAGCTGAAGCTGGGTGAACTGGCGGCCTTGATTGCCGGCGCCCGTGCACTGTTGTGCAACAACACAGGGCCTGCCCATATCGCCGCTGCAGTGGGCACACCGGTAGTCGTTCTCTATGCCTTGACCAACCCCCAGCACACACCCTGGAAGGTCAGCGCACGCATCCTCAGCCACGACGTACCGTGCAGGAACTGCCTCAAAAGCCGATGCCCCCAGACGCATCACGATTGTCTTGAACGCATATCGCCACAGTCGGTTTCTGAGGCGGTGCTGGAGTTACTGCGCCAACACCGAACCACGCAACCGGCTTCAGCCGATGCTGCGCCACAGGACCGTTACAGGGCAGCGCTTCACTTCCTCTCCACCACCGGCCTGTGTGAACCATGATTCTTGCCAATGCCCTGCTCTGTGATGTACTGCGAGACCGCGCTTCGCGGCTCGAACGCCCCATGGTCTTCACCAACGGGGTGTTCGACCTTCTCCACCGTGGTCATGTCGAATACCTACAGGCCGCCCGGCGCCTGGGAGCTTCGTTGATTGTCGGCCTCAATAGCGACGCATCTGTGCGGTCGCTGGGCAAAGGCATTGGCCGCCCTCTGAACTGCGCTGCCGACCGCGCCATCGTCCTGTCCGCACTGCAATGCGTCTCACTCGTTGTGCTTTTCGAGGAGTCTAGTCCTCAGGCTCTACTCACCGAGCTCCAGCCTGACATCTACACCAAAGGCGGAGACTACCGGGCGCAAGAAATGCCGGAGGCAGCGCTGATGAAGACCTGGGGCGGTCAAACCATCATCCTGCCCTACTGGGCCGGCCACTCGACTACCCATCTGATAGCTCGCGCGCATCAGATCCACAGCATGGAGCAGACGAAATGAAACCCCTCGCGAATCCACAGATAACGCAAGTCAGGGAGCGTGCGCTCAGCCAGGCCGCTTTTTCCCTCGCCTTGCATGACCATCTGGCCCTCTTCAACTGCCTCGCGGAAATACGGCGGGACGTTGAGGTTGCGGCAGAAACCATCATCGCGACCCTGGACCTGGGGAAAAAACTCATGCTCTGCGGCAATGGCGGATCTGCAGCGGACAGCCAGCATATTGCAGCCGAGCTTACGGGACGCTTTGTCACAGAGCGTCAGCCTCTTGCAGCCATGGCCCTGACCACCGACACCTCTGCGCTGACCTGCATCGCCAACGACTACGAATTCAATGAGGTTTTCGCCCGCCAGCTCACAGGCCTTGGCCGACCGGGAGACTGCCTGCTGGCCATCTCGACCTCTGGGAACTCCGAAAACGTGATCCGCGCAGTAGAAGCCGCACGCAGGATGAACATCTCGACCATTGGCCTCACCGGCCATGGTGGAGGCCGCCTGAGAGAAGTTTGTGATGCCTGTGTAGTCGTGCCTTCTACCAACACTGCTCGGATTCAGGAGGCTCATATCTTTGTGGGCCATGTTCTGTGCTCCTTGATCGAACAGAAGCACACGCGCAGATCATTCCAGCAGGCCGGCTATTCGGCGCATTGAGCGCAGGACCACAAGGCCCTTACGTCCAATGCTGGATCTCTTCGCCATCGGACAAAACGAATGGCGTCGGGTTCATTCCGCCAGCCCAGACTGCCACTCACAGCAACCAGGAGATCACCATGCCTAGGAATCAGAAACTCTCCCAGCCTCGATCGGTGAAGGATACCGCCCAGGTCCAGCGCAAGATCCAAAGCCAGCAACAGGCCAACGATGAAAGAGACAAGGCCGATGTGCAGGCGGGTTCAGATGTCCCAAGCTCCGCCCCTGGTCCCGGCCACGAGGTTCCCACTCCCCCAATGCTGTCCCAACCGTTGACAAAACCGGGACATGAGGGAGCGATGATCACAAAACCCTTGTATCTCGCCTCCGATTACAAAGGCAGTGGGAAGCTGGAGGGAAAAATTGCCGTCATTACCGGCGGTGACTCCGGCATTGGACGTGCAGTGGCGGTACTGTTTGCCCGCGAAGGTGCCGACGTGGCTATTCTTTATCTGAACGAAGACGATGACGCAAAAGAAACATGTGATGCCATAGAAAAGGAAGGTCGCCGGAGTTTGGCGATTTCAGGCGATGTACAGGACCAGAAATTCTGCGACAACGCAATCAAGCAGGTTCTTGAAAAATTCGGCTCCATCAACTTGCTGATCAACAACGCGGCATTCCAGGAGCATGCTTCAGCAATTGAAGACCTCACCGACGAACGTATCGAGCAGACATTCCGGACCAATGTGCTGGGCTACTTTCACATGGTCAAGTCAACGCTGCCCTATCTCCACGAAGGCGATGCCATCATTAATACGGGTTCGGTCACAGGCCTGCGCGGCAGCAAACACCTCATGGACTACTCCGCCACCAAAGGAGCAATCCACGCATTCACCAAATCCCTGGCGCAGAACCTCATGGACAAGGGAATCAGGGTGAATGCAGTGGCTCCGGGCCCGGTCTGGACGCCTTTGAACCCGGCAGATCGCCCCGTTCAAGAGATTCGTGACTTTGGCGCAGACACCGAGATGGGAAGGCCGGCTCAACCCGAGGAGTTGGCGCCTGCCTACGTGTTCCTCGCATCGCAGGTCTGCTCCAGCTACATATCAGGAATCGTGCTACCTATTACAGGAAGCGTCGCCGAATGAGACAGCTGCAACCAAGAAAAAAGCCTTTTTCAAATTGACGGCACACACAAAGGAAACACCTATGCAAACCCTTGTCGTGACCCCTGAAATGCGCGCCTTCATTGGTGGAACTTTCTACCCAAAGAATTTTTCCTTGATCATGTTTCCCACTGAAGAAGAAGCGTTGTCGATAGCTAAGCAGCTCTCGGAAACGCGGTTCCGCGCAGAAGACATCTTTATGATTCCACCACGATTAGCGCTGCAGGAAATTGCATCTACCGCTGATAGCTCGCAATTGCCCCTTCCTTCGGTGGGCTCCGACGGAACGATGGCACGTGCGATTGCCGACCTCGCTCACAAAGGTCACTGGGGAATCCTTGTCCATACGGGAAATGAAGGGGATATTGACGCCTTGAAAGAGTCAATCCTTGATACCCGATGCTCTTTCGCCAAGGCCTATCATTCCTTCGCCATCGAAGACCTGAATTGACCTGCATTGGTGATTCCGCAGCCAGACAGCTCGGGGAAATTTTGGCGAAATCAGCCTCTATATCGAAGACATGGAGATGGCCCTCGCAGGAGGGCTGATGCTGCTGCTCGAAAGCGGTCCTTTTGTACCCGAGCCGGTCTGGCTCAAGCTGACGATGCCGAGATAAGTACCGATACCCAGAAACGGGGTTAGCCAGTTGAGCGCAGATGTGAGCGTGAAGGCCTGGTCGACCTGAAGCAGGAATTACTTTTCATGCCCCGCGGTGTTGCGAGACGCCTCCAGACAGTCGAGCCTTAACGGGGTGAAAGCGCGATCATCGACTTGACAATGACGCTTTCCGTATCCTGGCAGGATTTCCAAAGAACCGACACCTGGAATCTAGAATCGGAATATCTTCTCATAAATTAACGCAAACAAAGGCCATATCTGGCCTTCGTTTGCGTTCAGGATGCGATTCTCAGTTAATCATCCCAATAAAAATCAGGATTTCTTTTTTGCCATGCATCCAGCTGCTTTTCGGCTTCATCCTGCGCGACGCCTTGACGCTCCTGAATCTTTCCAAGCATTTGCTTCCGCTTCCCATCGATGACGTCAAAGTCATCATCAGTAAGCTTTCCCCATTGCTCCTGAAGCTTACCCTTGAATTGCTTCCAGTTACCTTTGATGCGGTCTTCGTTCATAAAGCCTCCGTTCAATCCACAGTAAACAAGTCAATTCCGTATCACAACGACGATCGGATTTGACACTCCGATCTCATTGAATGCCGTGCGGGTGTGCAGCCCTTCTAGGGTCGAACAACAATGCTGTTTTTCACACCCGTCACACCTTTAGTGTCTCTGGCGAGAGCCTCAGCTCTATCCTTTTCGGCCTGACTCTTGGCAAAGCCTGAAAGCTGCACTACACCTTTCATAGTTTCGACGCTGATCGACGTTGCAGCGACCGTCTTGTCTTCAGCATATTTGGACTTTACTGCAGTGGTTATGCCGGCATCGTCGACGTAGGATCCAACGGATTGCTGGTGCCTGGCAACGGAACAACCCGTAAAGGCCAAGCCGCTGAGACTGAGTACCGTGGCAGATAACACAATTCGAGATATCTTGTTGAACTTCATGCTTACCTCCTTAATGGACTATTAATGGATGGTCATTTTTTGATTGACCCTATCAAAAATGTGATGCCGGCAATGATGATAAATACAAAGAACAATATCTTTGCAATGTCTACCGCTCCAGCTGCTATGCCGCCAAATCCGAATACCGCTGCCACAAGGGCAATAATCAAAAATATTACAGCGTAACGCAACATAACGTCTCCTTGATTTCAATATAATCTCAATTATTCTCTTTGGCGTAAGGGAAACAAATGGATCCCCGAAGGACAACGACTACATTTCTATTACTTGGATAACGTAAATTTATTACACTTCTGATGAATTGATAACATATTCAATCCTTTTTCTTGGTGAGCATTGGTACTGCACTCAGAACTACCATTGCCAATGCCGTACTAACGACTGCAGTAGTTTCCTTCCCGAGTCCCGCACAAACACCGATCGCAGCAGTGAGCCAAATGCCTGCAGCAGTGGTCAGGCCTTTGACATGCGGTTCTGAATCCTTGCCCTCTGCCTTGAGAATCGTGCCGGCACCAAGAAAGCCAATCCCCGCAATGACTCCCTGTATAACTCTGGAAGAGTTGGCAGTATCGACGCCTGCTTGCAAAGCGACCAATACAAATAATGCAGACCCTATCGAGACCAGCATATGCGTACGCAGCCCTGCTGCTTTGCCATGACTTTCACGCTGCCAGCCAAGAATGCCGCCCAATAATGCAGCCACAGTGAGCCGCACGATGATTCGAGTTGCCTGATCAACGTCGGAAACATCGGAGAACTCGGCGCGAACCGAGCGAATGACGCTTGCCAATACATTGCTCATACGTTTCTCATTTCACATGCATCGATCGCTGCTGACAGGGATAGAGAAAATTTGAAATACAGATGCCCGCCCCCTACGCTTGGGCAGCGTGGTTGACCAAGTCGGTGCGGCCTCGAGAATTAGTATCGAAGGGGCAAACGGCGTGCCCACTCGTCCCGCGTGGTTCAAAGTTCGCTTGGTCGTGGGCTTGGCCACGGCCATGCAGCTGGGCTGTCAAAACCCAGTTGCTCGGCTCGACGCTTCTGGAGGTTCCAGTGGAGCAAACGCCTAACGCCGGCCCTCGATCGGGTTGGGGCTGTGGGGATCTGAGGGATCCATCGGGTCAGCCGGATACTGTGGCTGCTGCGATGGATCGGGATTGCCAGGCTGTTCGGGAGGCGCCGGCGGCGAGCTGGTGGCAGCAGATCCCGAAGGGATATGCGTTGCTCCGGCGGGAACAGTTCTGTGCTGCTCGGCAATGATCGTTGGCTCGGAAGCCTGGTTCTCGCCCGGCTTGCCGTTTTTGCTTGGCGTGGCTCCAGTTGGGACTGTGTGTTCGGGATCCGACATTGCAAGCTCCTTGAAAGGCGCATCCTCGCCCATGGCGAAGGAATGCTGTGTTCGGCAGCTCGGACTGGCTCTCCTAAACGCCGCCGAGCTTGGGTTTACCCACCAAATAGGCTGGAATTTTCAACGGGCGTTACGTCCACACCAGAAAAACCCCAGCAATACGCCGACCGCTAAGGCCCCGCCGACCGCTCGCCATGGTGAGTCATGGACATAGGTATCTACGGACTGAACCGCAGCCTTGGACTCATTCAGCGCCGCAGACGAAGCCGAGCGGGCTTTCTCTAGCGTCGCCACTGCCTTGCTATATAACTGTGATGCAGTCGCATCAGCGTCATGTGTCTTGGATGCCAGAACGTCTCTGAGATCGTTGAGCAGACGGTTCAGATCGTCCGAAAGGTTTGCCGTATTCGCTTTTCGCATTCTCATGCAAGCTTCTCCTTGAATCATCGAGGTTTCAGAGTGAGCATCCGGTCCCGAACAGCATGAAGATCAAGCGAGGGCCTGACGTTCTGTAATGTGTCCTAAAGCAATTATCTGCACCGCGTCAATTATGTAGCCCGAAAAAGTCGCCCATTGCTTGCTCTTGCATTCCAGATGCCTAGCCCGTGGGCTCATCGAGGATTGAAAAATCTGTGAAGCTGGTACAGATTTGGGAAAACCCAGAATCTCCTCATCTCAATTCGATCGGCTTGCCTAATCCCGGTGCTGGCCCTACTGCATATGTCCAAGTTTAATGTAGAAATAGTGCTATCAGAATAATGATAGGGATAGGAACACCCAACATCCAGAGCAAGATGGATCTCATTTTGAACTCCTAACATAGTGCTGTTGTTAAACGTTGTCGCGCTGGCGGCCACCCACAGTTGCACAAAAGCTCGCGACAAAAGCGCCAATTAGCAAAGCAACAAACATCCACAGCAAGGAATAAGCGGTTGCCTTACGAGCCTGCTCCGCTGCCTGCTTAGCTTTTTCTATCTGTGCTTGAACTTGCGCAAAGGATTGCTGAACTTTCGTCCTGGCCTCCTCGGCACTGACATTGCTTCTTTGAGCAACGATGTTGGCGATATATGCTGCATCCTGATCCGGGAGCTTTCCAGTTTGCACGGCCTGCGAGAAAATCACTCCCACCTCCTTGGCATCGTCCGCTGTGTCCCTGGCCCGTTGAGAGGTATCCGTACTGTTGACTTGAGATGGCTCAGAGACAACTTCTCTACGCAGCAAGCCATTGATCCAGTAATGCAAGTCATTGCTGCCTCTGCCATTTGGATTGGCGCTTTGTCCATCATTGAACACCCCGCTCATGCCGCCTGCCGTGCTCCCGGCCAAGCCTCCTGCAGCCCCACCGGCGAAATGTGCGGCTTCGCCTGCAACCGCACCTGCAACTCTGCTTGTACTCGACACTGCGCCGCTTACCATTGCCGCAGTCAAAACCACCATCCCAATGGTGGCCAAAGCCCAGGCAAGAAAGCCATGCGCGGTATCGCGGAAGTAGACTTCATCGGTATGCAGTCCTTGCCATTTGGTGCGCAGGCGGCCTGCCATGTAGCCCCCCACTCCTGCCGAGGCCAGCTGCGTCAGCACGAGCCACGCAAGAGTGCTCCAGCCGATCGTCTCTCCGTCAGCTCCTTTACCCGACCAGACAGATATTGAAGAAAGTCCGAGTCCCGTGCCCAGCATAAATAGAACCAAGGAAAGTATTGCAGCGGCTAGAGCACCCGCAAAAACGGCTGGCCAGGAAACGCCACTCTGACTCGCTTCGAAACGAGGTTCCACTGGAAATTCCTGCTTGATGTACGTTGCTGCCATATTGCCTCCAGACAATTATTGAATAATTGATGCCAAGATTAATTCTTGTTGCGGGGAAATGCGTAATTCATACGGATCTGTTCCTAGATGTTCAGAAACTTAATATTCTTGGATATCTCATTCGGAAAATAATCAGATTAGAACTCAGCGTAAGCTTTAAAAAGCGGCGGTACTGTAGGCCAAGCACGTGCATGCAACCTTAAATGTGACATAAGGAAACACGATCCATCACCCCCCCCTATTCATAATTTCAGGCTTGCCTTTCGGGATAAAACCAAGCAAATACCTTCGGACATCTGGATATTTAATTTGTGCCGTCATTGCTGATTACCGAGTCTAAGGAAATCTTCCTACAAGAGAAATTAGAACAAATCGATACAGGGTGAATTAGATAGAAACAATAATTTTCCATGGAAAAACTTGCATTCTTTCGGAAAATAATTCAGCAAGAAATACAAATACTGAAATATTAAATTGGGTACTGAGCAATTGACAGCGATAAATTGCCTACCGAAGCCAGCGCGGATTGAGCAAGATACTGAGTGTCGTAGGCTCTATCGCGCACGCGCCTTGTAGAAAAGGCCGCAATCGTTTTGGCAAAGCACTTCGCGGCTGAGCTTGAGCCGGGGCGACAGTGCAAGCACAGAGACGTTGAAGATCGTGTGATTAGGGAAGCGCCCTGCCTGTGGAAATGCTCGGGTCATTGCCGTCAATGCCTGGCCGCAAACCTGAGACTCAACGCGGGAAACTGTGAATGCCTTCAAACCATGAAAGAGCCATTGGCCTTGAAGCTCTCTGGGTCTCTCAGGATATCAGGCGAATGGCTCCAGCAAACCCATCTTCCACCCGCGAGAACGGTCGACCGCTGGTCGTGACCCGAGGTAAAGCAGTCCAAGCGATATGAAAGCCCAGCTGGACCAGTCTGTCCACCAGCGCTTGATCTTCACCACATCGAAGAGATTCAAATCCTCCAGCCAGTTGATAGCCCAGAGCTGATACCCCCAGATTCGCTCCATGGACATGACGGTGTCCTTCCCGGTCTTGATAGCTGGACTCAAAGCGCCTGCGCGCTATGTCGGCATTCGCGCCATGTCCAGCCCAGCTGTCAACTTCAACAGTCCCGCAGACGACTTCGGCACCTTGCTCAAGCTGCACTGCCAGCCAGTCTGGAGCTACGCAACTGTCGGCGTCGGTAAAAGCAAGCCATCGTGCCTGACACTGCAAGAGATACCGGGCACCCGCATCGCGCGCTTGGCCCACATTGCTGGCATTGATGACCAGGGCAACACACGGCCATTGGGAAACGATGGCAGCTGTGCCATCGCTGCAATTGTCCAGCACCACCACAACGCTGACGCCCTCTCCGGCAAGGCCAGCGAAGTTGGCTGCGATAAAGACACTTTGCAGGCAAGCCCCGATGAGTTCTTCCTCGTTGTGGGCGGGAATGCAGACGCCAATCATGATTTTTCCCAGACATCCAGGATAAAGTCAGCCTCGCGGTGTTCCACCAGTTTTTTGAGCGCTGAGTTGGCGCTGATCAGTGTGTGAACCGACATGGCAGCCTGCAAGATGTCAGGAGCTTGGTGCGTCCAGTGACACATCAGCCAGTGCCCTCCTGACCTCAGCGACTCCATACAGCGATCCTTGAAAATCTCCAGACCAGAATCACTCAGGTAATAGGCCAACTCGGAGACAAACAACAAATCGAAACCGCTGCCAGGAACCCGAGGCCACTCTTCGGGAATCTGCAGTCGCTGCAAATGAAGACGCCCTCGGTGCTCGCCGTTGACTGCAGCCCTGCATATACGAATGGCCGACTCCGAAAAATCCGCAGCAGTCAGTTGCTCGCAGCGCTCCAGTAAGGCAGCAGTCACCTCACCGTTGCCGCAGCCAGGCTCAAAGCCATGCCTGTAGCGCTCTTGCGGCAATGCGGACAGGAGCAGCTGACGTTTGCGCCTTTCGTACCAGGAGGTTCTGGCTCCCCAGGGATCAGAGCTCGACTTGTAGAGCTGTTCAAAGTGCTTGCGCTGGTTCATTTCAACACCACTTCAAAGGGCCGAAGCAAACGGGCCGTCGCCCAATCCGGCAGAACCGCCTGCCTCCCGGTGGAAGGGTCGGGCAAAAGCTGGCTGTTGAAGCAATCCAGCGCCTGCCGTTTCAGCTTCAGCTGCTGTGCACCCAACGGGATGCATATGGCCTGCCTCCACGGCACACTGCCATCGCCGGGTCTTGCCCAATGCCACGCCCAGATCGGAACTTCGAAAAGGCGGCAACCGAGCCGGGTCGCCACTTTTGCGCACGCCTGTGCGGTCGCTTCATGGTCTGGGTGACCGTCATAGCGCCAAGGGCAAAACACGGCGTCCACTGGCTGCAGCAAGTTCTCCAACTGCGCCTGCAGCAGGACTTGGTGAGCTTGTACCTGACCATCGGGGATTCTCAAATGGACCGTGGTGCAGCCAGGACAGAGCAGCGTCAAGGCTTTGGCACTCTCGCGCTCTCTCGTGCGAGCCAACAATTCTGGAGGCCACAGTTGGGAATCTGGGTGACTGGCTTCGCCAGAGGTGACGGAGAGGAGCATGCATCGCAGCGCGCTCTCTTCGCAATGCATCAATACTCCCGCCATTCCCAGGACTTCGTCGTCAGGATGCGGGGAGACAATGACCACCCGTTGGATGCCTTGCAGCAGTTGCTGGGCGCCTACTGCCTCAAGCGGATTGCGGATCAGCCAGTGCCGCCATTGCGACTCGGGCGTACCTCGGCCAACAATCATTCTGGACGTCAGAGGCTCCATGAAGAACAGTCCTTGTGCTGCACTCTCAGCTGCCCGAGTACGGCAAGATCGCGTTCCGCATGACTTTGGCGGATGAACACGGGAAGATCGGCGAGCAACAAGGCAAGCGCCCTGTCCTTGCACAGGGGGCCAGGACCGAGGGCGCGGGGTACGCGCTGCAATACTTGCTGCGCTGTCGCTTCGGCCATCAGTCGCACCCGATTGATCTCCATGGTCCATTTTCTGAGCGGGTAGGCATCGATCTGGGCAGCCGTTTTGCGCAATAATGTGGCGGCACTGGAGAGCGATACATCTACGGCCCCCAAATGGGCCAAGGCATGAGGGTCTTCTGCGACTCGGGAGTCATTCAATAGACGCCTAGAGATACTGGCACTCGCGCCATACCAGCATGCGGCCACGCCTGCACCTCCATGGCTAAACCCTGGGCGACGAAGGTAGTCTCCAGGACAGCCGACAAGAGTCCCGCTAGCCTTTTCCAGACGCACATCAACACTGGCACTGGCGCCCATGCCCACGGCCGCCCAGCCATCTTGCGTCACCTCAATGCCCGGTTGGCCCATCGCTACCGCCACGAGGCAGCGTTGGCCATCTGGAAGCCACGCGGTGATCAGCGCCTGATCGACCAGATGAGCTCCGGAGCACCAGAACTTTGTACCCGATAGCAAAACGGTGTCGCCCGGGGCAAAACGCTCCTGGCGACTGATCGGCCTCACTTGAATCCTTGGACCCGGCGGCTCTGCGCCCCACACAGCCCAGGTCCCTTCAGCGGCCTGCTCGGCAGAGCCAATCTCCGCCAGGATGGCCAATGCGTCCGTGTGGCCTTCAAACAGTTTGGCGAGACTAAGGTTATGAGCGGCGACGCTGGCCAATGCGCGCCAGCGTGCAAGTGTCTGGCCCTGGCCAGGCAGAGGAAGTCGGTCATAGCCGTGTCGAACCAATTCGCCTAACAGGATGGCCAGATCTTCACTCTGGAGACGCTCCAAGAAGCATTGAATCTCCTCATAGCTTTTCATCCCATACCCTTTCCGGAGGTTTGATCGCGGTAGGCAGATGCAGAGAAGGACTGGACGGCAGCTTCACCGCCTGCATCGACGCAAATTGGACCACTGAAGGCAGGAACATAGGCGGACCCTGGCCCTACTGAAGTCGCGCACTCTACAAGTACCGAAAGAAAGCTCCTGCACCACCAATAGACGTCTTGTGTCTTGATGCGCTCCAGCAAACGTCCATGCCTGTCAATTCGCTCCTGCCGAGGCATCTGCAGAGCTCGGTCGATGGTGTCGGCGGTCGCTTGTATATCGTGCGGGTTTACCAGTAACGCCTCGCTCAGCTGTTCTGCTGCGCCGGCAAATTGGGAGAGAACCAGTACACCTGGATCACCTGGGTCCTGTGCCGCTACGAACTCCTTTGCCACTAGGTTCATACCGTCGCGCAAAGGCGTTATAAGCCCTACCGCGGCACAGCGGCAAAGTCCTGCCAAATGGGAGCGCGTGAGCACCTGGTGGATGTAGCGCACAGGCATCCAGTCGAGCTCACCATAATCGCCGTTGATCGAGCCACACAGAAATTCGAATCTGGCTCGAATTTCTGCATATACCTGCAGATTCTCACGCGTGGGCGAGCCGATCTGCACCAGTGTCGCACTGCGCACATGATGGGAGTATCTAGAAAGAAGGTCCCGAAATGCGTGTATGCGTTCGGGCAGACCCTTGGAATAATCGAGCCGGTCAATTCCCAGCACCAGGCGGCGCTGGCTGTATTCTCTTCGCATGGTCTCATGCACCTGCACAGACTCCGGCTCCTGCGTTAGCGCGGCAAAGGCTTGAGCATCAATTCCAATAGGAAACACCTCACAACGAGCCTGTCGGCCATAAGCTTGGTAACGCCCTCCAGGCTTCGTGTCTCCGCAAGCCTGATCGACGACATAACTTCTAAAATGCCTCAAGTCCTGCTTGCTTTGCAAGCCGATCAGGTCGTAGGTAAGCAAATCCCGCACCAGCGTCTTGTGCTGCGGCAGCGCTTGGAAGATGACGGGTGGCGGAAAAGGAATATGTAGAAAGAATCCTATCTTCTGCTTGCACCCCAGTGCGCGAAGCTGCCCCGCCAGCCCAATCAGATGGTAGTCGTGCACCCAGATCAGGTCATCCTCTTCTAGAAGAGGTAGCAACTGTCGCGCAAACTGTTCATTGACGCGTCTGTAACCTTCCCAGAATCCGGCCTTGAACTCGGCCAGATCGAGGCGGCTATGGAACACGGGCCAGAGAATCTTGTTGCAAAAGCCTTGGTAATAGCTTTCATGATCCCGGTTCACAAGCTCTGTGGTCACCAGCGTCACTCCTTGAGATTGCTGGCTGGACACTTGAGGCTCGGTGTTATCGGTCACGGCCCCGCTCCAACCGAACCACACGCCACTGCGTCGCTGCATCGCTTCTTGCAATGCGACGGCCAACCCTCCCGGCGCCGCGTCCTGGGGGTCTGCAACTCTGTTTGAAACAACGACCAGGCGGCTCATCTCATAACCTCTTTCTTTCGCATGGCTTGCAGTTGGGCGCAAGCCTTATGCAGCCAACGATGGAAATCTTGTACTGAATCGATACGGTGGCGGGCAATACTCATGCCCGCCCCCACTTTGATCCCGACTCCCTGCAACTCACGGACGACAGCAAAGCCACTTTCATCACTTAGGTCGTCGCCGGCAAAAAAAGGTCTGCGCCCCTTGAATGGCGGCTCCTGCATAAAGGCTTTGATGGCCGCGCCCTTGCTCGCCCCCTTGGGAAGCACCTCTACCACATACTTCCCGCGCACAAGCGTCCAATCCGGATGATCGAGGAGCAGTTCCTGCATCGCCTGCAGGCACAAGATTTCCAATGTCGGGTCGGCACGATAGTGCAACGCGATGCTGCACTTCTTGGACTCCATAAAAATGCTTGGGTTGTCCTGTGCCAACTGCACTATTGCATCTACGAATTTTGTGGGATCCGTCGCGGGCGAGGAGATATAGACGCCCCTCCCGTCGCGGCGCTGTGCACCATGCGTGCCGGCACACGGCAGTCGAAGCGGCTCGATATACCGGTCGACTACGGCCACCTCTCGACCGGTGACAATGGCTAGCGCACCATCGAGCAGGATGTGGAGCGACCTAAGTACCGGTAGCAACTCGGGTGGCAGCACTACACTGTCAGGCGTGCGCGCGAGGTCTACCAAGGTCCCGTCAAAATCGAGAAAAACTGCTGCATCGGGGCTGGGCAATGGAGGAATGGGTCGAGAAATGGACATGGTTGCGGGGCAATCGAATTCGTTACTCCTGGGCTAAAGAACGCCCTCAAGAGCCTGTAGGAATGGTGCGACCCAGCCCCTCGAACCTGAAGCATCCCGGTTTGATCGGACCGAACCCTATCGATAGAAGTTGCGCCGCAAGAGCGCTTGCGAATAGAGGCGGGGCAACCATGAAGTGCGAGAAGGCCGTTGCGGCATTAGGGGAAAAATCCTGCATAGCCTTGAGGTTCGCTTCAGCAATGCCGCAGGCACGTAGGATTTGTGCCCGGTAGGCTGGACGCCGTCGCGCGGCATCGTGCTCGGAAAATTGGCATACGGACCCCGGAGACTTGCCTGGATAGGCACCCAGGACGCGGATGCGGGTTTCGCTCAACCGCCTGCCGCATGATTGCCCCGGACATCTTCATCTCCCTAGCCGAGCCTGCGCTATGGCCCCCCTTAAAGGGCTATCTCGTCGCTCCTTGACCATATCGCGTGTGAGCCGCATCTTCAGCCTGAAGCCATGCACTTGCTTGCCGGCAAACGCATGGAGCACTCAAATTTTCTCGCCCCGCTTGCGCTCGGGTTTGGCATGTAGAGACATGGCTGCTCTGCAGAACTTCAGGTAATGCCCCGGAGGCAGGATTCCCCAAAAAAACCGTGGCGGGACGTCAAATGCAGGGAGGCTAACGACAGCAAGCTACCAAGACTCCTCTGTCAGACCCGGCCCACTGACGAGTCAAACAGAATGATCTGGCGCAGAAAACCGCATCAAGCGGCATCGAAAATAAAACAGGCGTGCGCTCTACTTGATAGTGATCATCCACCGGGACGCAGCCCGGCTTCATCCTGATTACAAAAATAAAAGCCACCGCAAGGGTGGCCTAAGACCTGTCCATTCAGCTATGCCGGTTCTTGTTGCCGTCGAAGCCGCTACTGACAAAGGCGCGACAGTTGCTAACTCTTTTCGGATGCCTTGTCCGGCAGAAATCCAAGTCGCTGATCCATCGCACCGATAAGGTCCGCACCAAGCCCAGCGACGTGGAGATCAGCGCCAATAGTTCCTTCGCAGATCTTCAGCGCATCATTCGCGCCCATCAAATATGCGAGCTTGAGTTTGCGCTTTTGCTCATCAGTTATCCCTTCCCATTCAGCTGCGGAAAGGGAATCTGCCCGGTATCCCATCGCACTTCCTCCGAAAAGAGTTGATGAACGAATAGCTTAATCCGAAATAGTTCCCATCCACAAGTGTTAAAAAATGTCATGTATTCTTATTGATAGGCGAAGTTAATGCAGCGGTGGCAAAGGCCGCGAAGTCGCCACAACTGGCTGCCGAGTGTTGCAAAACTCACGGTTTGCAACGCCGCCCTATTTCGTCATGGATTCTGCCTGCTGCCTATGCTGGGTATGCGCGCGTAACGTGATTGCCGCCTAAGCAAGTCAGAACCGGTTCAGCTCAAGCCGGGCCCGCTTGTAAGAAGCCCGATAATCTGTAAATCGGCCCCTGGAGCTGCAAATACCCCTACTGGCTAACAATCTGAACCTTGCTCAGATCCACGCCGAGTGATTGAGCCTTCTCCAGCAACTGCCTAAACTGCTGCTCAGGGATGCTGTTGCTGCGGGAAAGCAGCCAGAAATAGTCAAGGCTGTCACCGATCACCAAGGAAGTCTGGTACTGGTCATCGAGGCTCACCACGTTGTAGCCGCCGTAAAACGGACCGAAGAAAGATACCTTCAGGGCTGCCACCTTGGAATCACTCAAAAATCGAGCCTTGCCGGTGGCCTGACGCCATTCGCTCTTGGCGGCGTCATAACCACGGTTGACAACAGTCACTGTGCCGTCGTCGTTGAGGCTGTATTGCGCCGTGACCTGGCTGAGACCCTTTTCAAAATTGTGCTCGATGCGGGCCAGCTCGTACCACGTGCCCATGTAGCGCTTGGCATCGAAGCCGGGCACCGGCTTGATGCCTTTAGGCACCGACACGGCGCAGCCGTACAAAGCAGCAACTCCTGCCGTAACCGCAGTTAGAGCAGCAGTACGAATTAGCGAAGATCTCGAAACACGCATTGTTCTTTCCTTTGGTTGAAAGCTTCATTCAACCATCCACCCGCCACCCCGCTCCATGGAGCGGTTTTTTCATGCTTGGCGCCTGTATGAATGACAACACATGCCGATTTCATGCCGCCGTGAAAGAATCAGCGGCTTCTGAAAGGAGAAACCGTGACTGATGCGAATCATGCCGTGGCCGTGGCCAACCTACGCCACCTCTATAGAAACCTAGTCTCTGGCGCAGTACCGAATGCCGCTGCTGCCAAAAGCATTGCAGAAGGACTGCTCGGACCTGCCATCAAGGTGCTTGAAAGCGCACCAACGCACAGTCACACCCCGCTCACGCTCGCGCAGATGAGCGCAGTTCTGGGTGGTGAGGTTCAAGAAGGCTCGTTTCCCTACGCTTGCGCGCGGGCGATTGAGCGAGCTCACGGTATAAGCGAACTCCATGCAGAAGACCGGCGAGCTCCATCGGACGACAACGCCATCTGAACAGCTGACGCCCTCTTCCTGCGCTGCTGCAAGGCCACCCAGGGGCGCTGAAATCAGATGACGAAGGCCATTCAAAGTGGCCTTCATCGAAGCGTCCGGCAACCTCAACCCATCCGCGCTCAGCCGCACGCAGTGCCGGGCTTGGCCGGGGACGATGCGATCTGAACAGGGTTCTACATCAGCCTCCCCGTCTCACGGCGCTGCGAATAGTCATCCCCCCTATCGACTTCCGTTCTGCCTCGACGCTGCCGGTCCGCCTATTGGGACCCAGCACTCCATCGAACGCCATGCCGTCCCGGAGGATAGCGCTCCGACCTGGGAGCCTGCATATGGCCATGGTTGACGCAATGCCCAACTTCCGGGCCCCCAGATGAATGTCCTGCAAAACCGGCAACCCCTTCGCCCACAGCCCCCGCAGTACGACCGTCCACCGTCTGCCGCGCTGAGGCCGGTGCTGTCCACCGGCAATTGATGCCGAAAGTATTTCCACAGGAGGCGCGCCTGCGTGGATGGCAAGGTGCGCGTCGCAGGCACGTGGATTGCCGTGGACATGCATATACCCACCAGAAAAAGGCCCTTGCCATGATGCACGCGGATGACATTCCAATCGGATGGATGCGTGGTGCGCGTGCCCGGAGCGCTGTGCGACCCGGTCGGCCCCATGAATGGATTGCATGGTGCCGCAGCTTGGCGGCGCTGGCGGATATCGGAGGTGACATCGACCAGACCTCTGTCGGCAGCGGGCGTGGGCGAGGCTACAGCTCTATCGATGAAGTGTCGCCGGACAGCCCATCCATCCTGAACATTCTTACCCTGGAGAAGATATGAACAACATTCTCGGACTGAAAAAAAAGTTCTTCTATGCGGTGGCCATCAGCTCCGCATTGGTGATGACCGCCTGCGGCGGCGGCAACGACGATGACACCGAGCCCAGCGGGGATGTGGGCATTCTGAGCATCTCGAACGCTAGCGACACCAACCTCAACGGCTGGTACGGCAGCGGAAATGTGGGTCTGAGCGGTGTGGAGGACACGGGGGACGGCAAGATCGGCCCCGATGAGTGCGCCTTCAATTTCGATAATTTCACCAAGCTGACCGGGGACCGTACCCTGGCCATGAGCGGCGATATCCGCTATGCCTACTCCAACGGCAGCAGCACGCCGCCGCTCAATGGCGACCATATCAAGATCAAGGACACGACTTACGATTTCGTGAAGGACGGCTCCAATCTAAGCCGGGCCAAGGTCAATCTGACCACGGGCACGATCACCTTCAACAACCTCCTGGCCAAGGATGGCAGCAACAACTCGGTGGAGATCTCCGGCACCATAGGCCTCCCCGACGAAAAGAGCCGCGACGAGGCCTGCAACAAGACCACGACGGCTCCTGCCGCGGCCACCACCACGATCACGCCTTGAGGGCGCTCTTGCCGGAGTCCGCTCGGCAGAAAGCCCCTGCGTTCGCAGCGCAGGGGCTTTTTACATGGTCGAACAAGGAGGGGCCACTTACAGGAGGCGGCCAACCCGTTTCGCACCTCCATCGTGGTGTCTGTGGGGACCGCTCTTGATGTTGGCCGCGACATCGGTGTCGCTTAACCTCGGGACTCAGGTGATGCGGCCCCTGGTATCGGTGTTTTTGCAACTCACGCCATCGCCATTCGAGTTCCGCCATGGCAGCCGTGAGTGAGAGGCTTCAGACACGCTGCTGAGCCTCTAGCAGGCCAACGCGCTTGGAGAGGCCGAAGGCCGCTGGGAACTTCCTGCCGGATCCATCTTCTATGTCCAGCGCTTCGACATCTATGATGTTGCGTGTTTCACACCGCAAGACGACCGGTATGACGATGGCATCGCCAATGCGTTTCTCTACCTGGAAGGGAATACCGGCGCAGTCATCGGCGACAAAGTCGCCGGGACAAGGAGCAGTCAAGCTAATGAGCGTGACGAGGTCACCCCTGTCATAGGCTAGGCCATAAAAAAACGATGCCCCCTGGGGAGCATCGCTTCCTTGTTGCTAATCTTGGCAGGGATAGCTTTAAGGTCGAGGCTGCTGATTGTGCCGTACCGACGACTCACGGCTCCAGCCGATCAAGCATTCTCCAGGACGCTGCCTAAACTCCATGAAATGCACGAGTGGGCCGGATGACGGCCGTATCAGCACTCAAATTCGAGAGAGGATCTCCTCATCCTTCTCGAGGCCTTGGGAAGCGACCGTGTTTTTAGTCTGTGCCTGTTGGGTTCCGGGGGACATCAAGCGATGCGAGCCAACCGCAGATCCGGCCAACAGACCACTGCCTTCGCTCGCATCGTGGGCCTGTAGCTTGAAGGCGGCCACCACTTCGGCTAACTGGTGCGCCTGCTGCTGCAACGACTGCGCCGCTGCTGTGGCCTGTTCCACCAGCGCAGCGTTCTGCTGCGTGCTCTGGTCCATCTGGGTAACGGCGCTGCCGACCTCGGCAATGCCCCGGCTTTGCTCTTGGCTGGCATTGCTGATCTCGGCCACGATAGCCGTGACGCGGTTGACACTGTCCACCAAGTGCCGCATGGTGGTGCCCGCCGCATTCACTAGGCGACTGCCCGTGCTGACTTGGCTCACGGAATCATCGATCAACGCCTTGATTTCCTTAGCGGCCTCGGCCGAACGCTGCGCCAGTTGGCGCACCTCGGACGCCACCACGGCAAAGCCGCGGCCCTGCTCGCCGGCGCGCGCGGCCTCCACAGCCGCATTCAGCGCCAGGATGTTGGTCTGGAAGGCGATGGAGTCGATGACCTGGATGATGTCCACGATACGGCGCGCCGAGGCCTCGATGCCGCCCATAGTCTGCACCACCTGGCCCACCACGGCGCCGCCTTGTGTGGCCACTTCGGAGGCATTGCTCGCCAGCTCGCTGGCTTGGCGCGCGCTGGCCGCGTTCTGCTGAACAGTGGCAGTGAGCTGCTCCATAGCCGCAGCGGTCTCTTCGAGCGAGCTGGCCTGCTGCTCGGTGCGCGAGGACAGGTCTTGGTTGCCGCTGGCGATCTCGCTGGTGGCAATCCGCACTGACTCCGAGGATTGGCGGATGCGCAGCAACACGGCAGCGATCTTGTCAGTGAAATGGTTGAATGCCGTGGCGATCTGGGTCAGTTCGTCCTTGCCCGCGGTATCCAGGCGCCGCGTTAGATCGCCTTCACCCGAGGCAATATCCTCCAATGCATCGCGCACGACTAAGAGACGGCGCAGTAGACGGTTCACGCTGGCCGACAGCAGCGCCACGGCCACCACCACACAAAGCGCCGCGATCAGCATCTCCATCTGCAGCAACTGGCGTGCGGCGGCCGTAGCCTCGGTCTTGTCCACGGCCACCCCCAGCAACCAGGGCGTGCCCTCCACCCGGGACGCGTAGACCAGCTGCGTTGCGCCGTTCACGTCCACTTCGGCACTGCCGCCGTCCTGGGCAAGTTTCTGCAGCAGCCCGCCATCAAGCTGCGGCGCGATGCCGGTGGAGGGCTTCATGACCAGTTCCGCCTTGGCATAGGCCAGGATGTTGGACTGCCCGTCCAGCAGGAAGGCAAAGCTCTTGCCCGTGGCGTGGATAGAGTTCACCTTGCGCGTCACGGTATCCAGATGCATGTCCGTGCCAACCACGGCTGCGTACTGGCCGGCCGGCCCCACGGGCTCGATGAAGCTGATCGTCAGCTTGCCGGTGCTGGCATCAATGTAGGGAGGTGTCACACTGGGCTTGCCTGCCTGCACGGCCTGCTTGTACCAGGGGCGCTCCGTACCGACATAGTTCTCTGGCATGGGGTGGGAGAACACATGGGCACCGCTGGCGTAGACGAAATAGGTATCGTCGAAATCGCCAGCCTGCTTGGCCGCCAATAGAAAGGGCACGGGCTCCTGCTTACCCACTGCCTGCTGCAGCGAGCTGGTGATGCGCTGCTTGTCTCGCACCCACTCGGCCAGATCATTGGCATGCAGCTTCGTGAGCTGGCTTATGCGCTCGTCGAGCGAGTGCTCGGTACTGCTACGCACCGAGAAAAAGGTGGAGAGCGCCAAGGCAAGCAGTGAGAGTGTGGTGATGGCTACACAGATACCGATCAGGCGTGCACGCAGGCTATTTAACATGAAAACATTCCACAAAGCGTAATAATTTGTGGGAAGTCAATGTACCTTGATTCAGGTAATGAGAATTTCTTCGCGAGGGAGGAAATTTCCCTAAGACCTTTCAATTGATCTCTTGGCAGCTGCGTTATAAGTCACGTCACTAATAGACATGCACTGACGACAAGAGGCGGACCGCCAGGATTGAGTGATAGCAAGTCAAACTTGCTGCTGCCCACAAGACTCTTGTGAGGCAGCCATTCAGGACAGGCGACCTTCAACGACCGGTGCTGGCGTCAGGCAAGTTGCCGTCGTTCAAGCATGGCTGCTGTTGCTCAATGCAGCCCTTGCGCCAAAGCTGTAGAGAAATTCTGCCCTGCACCTTGATGCTGTTGCCGAAGTCTGATGAGCACCAAGTGACTGCTTTTGCGCGTACTGAAGTGGTGCTATCGACCCGTTGCAGTCGTTCGTCGGCCATCGTCTTATGTCTGCTTTGCAGCGATTGCTGCAGCTCATGTCCGCAGAGCGGACTACCGGTGGCAGCCGCATAGTTGCCCTTCGGAGCACGAAGGCAGTTGATGCCCAAACGGCTACCCTTTCGACAGTGCCGCATCAACAGTCACCCCCGAAGCCTGACAGCCTCGACGAACGCCGAAAACGCCGGCGAAGCCTGACGCCTATTCGGGTAGTAGAGATGGAACCCCTGGAATGTTGGACACCACGACTGCAGCACACGCTTCAATCGGCCATCCGCGATGTATGGCGCAGCCAATTGCTCGGGAACGTAACCCAGCCCCAACCCATCAAGGCTGCTGTTGAGCACATGCATGATGCTGTTGAAGACCAGTTGGCCATCACCCTTCACCGTGAAAAACTTGCCATCCTTCTCAAACTCCCAAGCGTAAATGGAGCCCGAAGGCCTATGCCTGATATTCACGCAACTGTGGCGAGTCAAGTCATAGGGCGTTTTCGGTGGCGGGTGGCGTTCGAAGTACGCGGGCGAGCCTACGACGGCTAGGCTCCAATCGGGACCGATGCGTACAGCAATCATGTCCTTGCTAACAGCCTCTCCCATCCGGACACCGGCATCAAACCGTTCTTCGACCACGTTGGTGAACCCGTAGTCAACGAACAGTTCCAGCTTGATGTCTGGGTAGGTATTCAAGAACTCCGCGAGTAGTGGCCTCAAGCACAGCTCAATGATGTCGTCCGTGCAGGTGATGCGGATGGTTCCCGCTGGCTTGTCGCGCAGTTCGCCAAGAGCCTCCACCTCTGCGGCAATCTGCTCAAACAGTGGAGCTATGGAGCGCATCAGCCGGTCACCAGCCTCCGTCGTTGAAACATTGCGGGTCGTGCGTGCAAGCAAGCGTATGCCCAACCGTTCTTCCAACGCCTTCATCGAATGGCTGAGTGCAGAGGGCGTGACACCCAACTTGGCTGCTGCTTTGGTGAAGCTCTGGTCGCGTGCGACAGCGAGGAATGCTTGCAGGTCATCAGTTCTGGCAGATTTCATTGCTGAGTGAAATTCACAAGTACATCAAGATTGCACCATCTTATCGAAACCTCCAGTAGACGCGACCATTCAATGCACGGGCAGCTCAGCGTTTTAGCTGATGCCTTCTGAACCCACATCTCTATCTGGAGTATCGAATGACCAAGCCAGCAATAACTGCCCCTCATCCATCCATCGTGAACGAACGCCGCAACTTTCTGAAGACCGCCGGCCTCAGCGTCGCAGCCCTGAGCAGCTTGTCCCTTGCCGGGCCAGTCGCGGCACAAGCAGCAGCACCGACTGCATCGGAAGGCGCTGACAACTTCTACAAAAGCAACCGCGTTGTTATTGAGAAAGTCCGGTTCAAGAACCAGTACAGCATGCAGATGGTCGGCAACTTGGTGTCGCCTAAGGACCGCAAGCCTGGGCAGAAGTCGCCCGCCATCATCGTGGGCCACCCGATGGACGCAGTGAAGGAGCAAAGCTCCATGCTCTATGCGCAGAAGCTCGCTGAACAAGGCTTCGCAACCCTCGCCATCGACCTGCCGTACTGGGGCGAAAGCGAGGGACTGCCGCGAAACCTGGTAGCCCCTGACACGTACGCCGAGGCCTTCAGCGCTGCGGCAGATTTCCTTGGCACTCGCGCCAACATCGACCGCAACCGCATCGGTGTGCTAGGTATCTGCGGCAGCGGAGGTTTTGCCATCAGTGCGGCCAAGCTGGACCCACGGCTAAAGGCCATCGCTACGGTCAGCATGTACGACATGGGTGCGGTGACACGCAATGGCCTGAACCAATCGCAGAATCTTGAGCAGCGCAAAGCTTTGCTTGCCAAGGCTGCGGGCCAGCGAGCTGCCGAGTTCGATAGCGGCAAGGGCATCTTCCTGAACTACCTCCCATTGCAATTGCCTTCGGATGCTGACCCCGTCACTCGCGAGTTCTGGGAGTTCTACCGCACACCTCGTGGCATTGTCATACCCGAAGGCCGCACGCTAGAGCTAACGCAGAACCGCATGCTGACCAGCGAAGTTCGCTTCATGAACTTCTACCCGTTTAACGACCTGGAGCTGATTGCGCCACGCCCGCTCTTGTTCATCACCGGCGACCAGGCCCATTCCCGGGAGTTCAGCGAGGACGCCTACCGCAAAGCCACCGGTCCCAAGGAGCTGTTTTGGGTGCCAGGCGCCGGACACGTGGACCTCTATGACCGTTCGAACCTGATTCCCTGGCAAAAACTGACCTCGTTCTTTAGTCAACACTTGGCGGCTTAAAGCAGTGAACCCTCAAGTCACAGTCGACGAGAGTCGTGAGCGCGTTGCCGAAGGTACTGCGCATTGGGGAGGTGTCTTTGCGATGACGCTCTGCGTCTTCGTTTTGATTGCTTCGGAGTTCATGCCGGTCAGCCTGCTGACGCCCATGGCCGCGGACTTCCATGTCAGCGAAGGTTGGGCGGGCTACGGCATTGCTATCTCTGGCGCTTTTGCAGTGATGACCAGTCTGTCCATCTCAAGGCTTTCCGGAACGCTGGACCGGAAGGTCTTGCTGCTAGGTCTAACCGGCCTTATGAGCTTGTCTGGTCTATTGGTGGGCTTGGCCCCCAACTACACCATCTACATGGTGGGGCGTGCCTTGATTGGAGTCGTGGTCGGCGGCTTTTGGTCCATGTCCGCCGCGGTCGCCATGCGCCTGGTCCCTACCCATCAGGTGGCTCGCGCTCTGGCCATCTTCAATGGCGGAAATGCGCTTGCCACCGTGGTGGCTGCGCCCTTGGGCAGCTACCTGGGGAGCGTTATCGGGTGGCGCGGCGCATTCTTGTGCATCGTGCCCGTCGCGCTCATTGCACTGGCGTGGCAATGGGTGACCTTGCCCTCTATGCGGAGCGCAACGCGTACATCGAGTTCAGACCATGTCTTTCGCCTGCTGGGTAATCCGCTAGTTGGGTTTGGAATGGCAGCTGCCGGAATGTTTTTCATGGGGCAGTTCATGTTGTACACCTATCTCAGACCATTCTTAGAGGGGGTCACGCGAGTGGACGTGGCGACTCTGTCTATGATTCTGCTGGCCATCGGTATCGCTGGATTCGTTGGCACATCTGTTGTAAGTACGTTTCTGAAGATGGGGATGTACCGCACGCTGGTGACTATTCCGTTGCTGATGGCTGCCATCGGCATTGCGCTCGCCCTGTTCGGCGACTCATTGGTCATTACTGCTGTGCTGCTGTGCGTATGGGGGCTCATTGCAACGGCAGCACCGGTGGGCTGGTGGCTGTGGTTATCTCGGTCACTGCCCGGCGATGCCGAGGCCGGCGGGGGGCTGATGGTTGCCGTAATTCAGCTCTGCATCGCGCTGGGCTCTACGCTAGGTGGCGTTCTATTCGACGCTAGCGGGTATCGCACCACCTTTGAGGCCAGTGCCGCACTGCTGCTGATTGCGGCTGCCCTGACACTGCTGACCTCGCGCCGTGGCAGATTCGTTGTTCCCTAGTTCTTTCTAGAGCGAACGTCAGCTTGTGGCCGCAGTACGCAATCGCCATGCCCCTAATGGACTCTCACTGTTGGCATCGAATCAGTCAGTGACTGCTTCGGGGGCATGAGCGAAATGGTGCTCTCGGCCAGAAGCTGTCGTTCGGTAGGTAGCCGTGAACGGCAGGTCTTGGCCGTTAGCCGCCAATGACCCAGGACTGGTCGCGGCTCCAAAGCGGACATAGTTGGGGGTCTCAAAGCTTAGCGAAGAGGCGTCAGCTCAATTTGAGCGGTGCCCATCGCAACGAGATCCTTCATTTCGTGAACCGCACGTATCTCGCACTCCTCCAGCATGCTGGGGATCGCCGAGGCTTTAATATGGGTTTGCGCTTCTGCCCAATACCCGGCGGGCGATCTTTTCAGGATTACGCGCAAAAGCTTTTGCCGACAAGAGGCTCTACCCAATGGCAGTGATCGTCGGGGACATAGACCATTTCAAACGAGTCAACGATACATGGGTGCACGAACGAGGCGGCCACAACGATGAAAAACAATGTTCGTGGAGGCGATCTGGTAGCACGTTTCGGTGGCGAAGAGTTTTTAATGCTCTTGTCCGATATTTCTTTAGAGACAGCGGAGCGAATTGCCCAGCGAATACAGCGAGATCTTGCCAAGAAAAATACCGTGCTTCCTGACGGAGCAACATTGACCATTAGCTTTGGGATTGCGCCAGTTAACAATCCATCTCAGCTTGAACAAGCCGCAGATCGGCTTCTGTACCAAGCCAAGAAAGCCGGACGTGATAAGGTGCACGTTGCGGGCGTTGTCTATACTCAGCGAATAGTATCGGCTGCCAGTAGAACTCGCATATCGATACCTGCACTGCCAACACCAAACTAAAGCTGCTGCGCACTTGTGACATCGAATGATGAGTCGGCTCTAGCGGCCAGACCCGACGCGATCGAGCTGCAAGAACGCCACCCTGCAAGGTGGCGTATGCACGGTCAATTCAAGGCGAGATTGGTGGGTGATGTCTCGCGCGCTTGTTCACTTAGCCTTACTGACAAGCTTAAGCTTTTTCACAGGAGCTTCACTTGGCATGAATCCCAGTCGCCGATCCATCGAGCCGATAAGGTCCTCGGTGAGCTCGGCAGTCCGGATGTCCTCGCCAATATTTCCTTCGCAGATCTTTAGCGCGTCGTTTGCCCCCATCAGATACGCGATCTTGAGACTGCGCCTCTGCTCTTCAGTTATCCCTTCCCATTCAGCAGCGGAAAGGGAGTCCGCTCGGTACCCCATTGCTGTCCTCCTGTAAAAGTTAACGAAAGAACAGCTTAGACCGAAATAGTTCCCATCCCGACAGTTAAAAAGTGTCAATAAGTGAATTTGATAGGTTAAGTTAGTGCTCATGAGCGACATAAGCTGAGTCCTATCAAGCATTCCTGGCGTTCACATCCTGTAACGAGTTAAACCGCACGCATCGGGGATTTCTCATTAGGTGGAGAGTGCGCCAGATATGGATGTTCGTAAGCTGTGACATCTTCATGAAGGAGCAGACATGGCGAGCAACGCTTTACAATCCGCGCAGACATATCGCTGCGAGCGGCTGCCAACCAACCTTCACGCTGATTGGAAAATCATCGTTGACAGGGTTCGCGCAGCCTATGACAAGAAACCGGAATCGGCCATACAGCTGGAAAACGCTCGTCAGCACGGGTTCGGCTTTGTTCGCGCACTCGCGGCAGCTGGACTTATCACTGTGGCAGGCAAGGCGGACCTGATGGAGCTATTGCTATACCCCAGATCGTCCTGCTGAATAGAAGGATCCCCAGTCTGTAGACTGGCTCGCTGCTTAGCCGCTCCTCTAGTGAGCAGCAGCTCACCAAGGGGCGAACATTGCGAAAACAGCTACACAAAGCAGCAAGGCCAGCACAATCAATATGCCCTTCCGAGGAAAGAGCGATGGCTTGCCAGGCAATGGTGTGTGCTTCTTAGAGCTTTCTTGATCATTCATGGGGTCAAGTTACTCTCAACTTCCCAATCGAACAGTAAGACAGGCCCCTGCAAGCCTGTCCCAAGTGAGCTACATCCAAAAATGCAGCGAAGCAGAATTGGCAAATGGTCAAGAACGAGGAACGCTTACCAGCTTCACCACTGCGATAACACACCCCCTCATGGACGGAGGGACGGTGACGGTATCGGGTCTGGGACGTTCAACGTCAGCGCCTACTGTGCATGATGGCAGCCCCCATGGAAGGAGCGCAGCAGGGATGAGCAAGCGAGCCCTCGACAGATGGCGCGAACCTATCAACCACCCCAAGCCCCGCCTAGTGCGGGGCTTTTTTATGGACTTAATCTTCATGAGCACGTTCTTAACTCCAGATGAAGTCAGGGAACTAACTGGAATTGCACGCGGCAAGGCGGGCAAGACCCGTGAAATGCTTCAGGCAGCAGCCCTGCGCGCCATGAAGATTCCGTTTTACCTCAACGTTGTGGGCAGGCCTATCGTGACCCGTCATTCCATTGAAGGCCAAGCCATTCAAGAGGACAGCGCCCCCACTTGGGAGCCTGCGTTTAGCCCTGGTTAAAGCAATGCCCAACTTTCGAGCTCGCAAACAGAAGTCCGGCAAAACCTACTACTACTTCGACACCGGCGCCAAGCCTCGTAAGGAGATCCCGCTTGGCAACGATTACAGGGGCGCCGTGCAGAAATGGCTTGAGCTTTCGGCCATGTCAGCCCGCCCCGTTTCTGAAAATTTCGCAGAGCTGGCGGACAAATATGAGGCAGAGGTCATCCCACTCAAAGTCAAGTCCACGCAGGCCACCCAATCGGGTGATCTGAAGAAGCTGCGCACCTTCTTCTGCAACCCAACACCTGCGCCATTGAATGCCATCAAGCCCAAGCACATCTATCTGCTGCTGCATTGGGCGAAAGACACCCCTACCACTGCCAACCGGCTTAAGCGCGTGTTCTCACACATGTTCAATATGGCCAGGGCATGGGGCTGGGCGGAAAAAGAGAACCCTTGCACCGGCATCGAAGGCCACTCTCTCGGCAAACGCGAGGTCTACATCTCCGATCAGGTCTATCGCCTAGTCTACGAGCATGGCAACGTAGCCCTGAAGGATGCCATGGACTTGGCCTATCTGACTGGCCAGCGCCCTGGCGATACTCGCTCCCTGACCGAGCACGACATCATTGATGGGTACCTCGTAATCAAGCAGAGCAAGACCGCCGCACCACTTCGATTAAACCTCGAAGGCGAGCTCAAGACCCTGCTCGACCGCATCGAGGCACGCAAGAAGTCGCACACAACCTGGTGCACAAATCTGCTGGTCAGCCAATACGGCAGGGCCATGTCCAAAGAGATGCTGCGCAAGGCTTTTGATACCGCGCGATCGGCAGCTGCAGAAGAGGCAGACCGGTCAAGCAATGCAGCGCTGGCCGCGCAGAGCCGCGCCTTCTCGTTCAACGACCTGCGCGCCAAGGCCGCAGACGATGTGGCCGACATACGTGGTGAACTAGCCGCGTCCCAGCAGTTGGGACACATGTCCGTGCAGACGACCAAGCGCCACTATCTTCGACGAGGTGCGAAGGTGCAGGCGACCAGGTAGAGGGGCTCTTGCTTCGCATCGCGGGCGTGTTGAACGCTCGTGCCGGTCGTCCATGGCCGGCGCCCAGGATGCCTTCGGCCCGCCGCAGGCACACCTGCGGCGAATGCGCTGCAGCGCTCAACGATCCACGCCAAAAGCCGAACCTCTTACGAAAGTCGGGAGTAGCGGATGAGCGGCACAATACTCGGTTGCCATGCAGCCCAGCGCGGCTGCCGGCCACCGTCATCCAAAGTGGGAGAAGATGATCCACCCACGTTTAGGGATCAGGAGCAAGCCAGATTCATGTCCCGTTGCATAAAAAGAGCCTGGCTCTCTCATAGCCTCAGCAATGTCGCGCTGAATGTGGGAAGGGATATCCGAACACCCTTCGTTCATGCCGGTGAGCCAGCCGTTGCGAACGATTTCGGCCTGAGGCTCAACGTACGGTGTTTCCTTCCAGTCACCGTATTCACGGGCTTGATGCCGCTTCGCCTGTCTGGCCGTCCTTATGGCATCGAGCCCTTCCGTGCGAATTCGCTGCAGTGATGAGGCATCGATCTTGTAGATCGCGGCGCCACACGCTTCTCTCACACCACCACTGTCCTCCACAAACACTGACCCTTCCACCTCGATCGCTTCGGGCAGATAGCCTTCGTACCAGTAGCTGCTAAAGCGCGCACAGCCTCGCGTCGCAAGGAGGAACGCTGCCAGGGCAGCAAGTGCCGTCCCACTGAGTTTCAAGGTACGGTTCATATCAGGCTAGACCAACCATTTACACACTCCCACCGGCATTCTCCGTTCAGCTCACTGAGACCGTCAGGCACTCGATACAAACACATTCGCACTTGTACAGTCAGGCGACGCTTGCGGGTGTTTGCTTTGGACAGTGATTAGACCTCTTCGTTGGCTGGTATCGGCCAAAAGCTGCCGTCCGGCGCGTGGCCGCGCATGGTAGGTCTGGGCTGCAAATGTCATGCCTATCCTTTCATCGACAATTCTCACTAACGCAGTTTGCTCGTGGCTCGGGCGCGACGCTTGCGTGCCCAGATCACCAGTCCCGTGACGCTCAGCACGGCGACGAACACGCCCATGAACGACATCAGCACACGCCCAGGCGTTCCCAGAATCCGTCCGGAGTGCAGCGGCAGCTGAGCTTGCATGAAAACATCGCCCGCAGTGCCTTGTCCCGGCACCTTGTCGCCTATGACTGCTCCCGTATTTCCATCCAGGTAGAGCACCGCATTGCCCATGCCATCGTCATCCCGGTCGTCTTGCGGTGTGAAGAACGCAACGCCATAGATGCCGAAGCGCTGGGCATAGAAGATGGATCCGGCCGGAAGGTCCCAGCCTCGGCGGCGGCCCTCGGCCTCTGCAAGGGCGATGGCCTGTTCTCGGCTCAACATCGGCTCGGCAGCCTCCCGCTCACGGCTGCCATGGCGGGATTCGAATGGCGAGGGTGTGAGTGGCGAAAACACCGATACCAGGGGCCGCATCACCTGAGTCCCGAGGTTCAGCGACACCGATGTCACGGCCAGCATCAAGAGCAGTCCCCACACCCAAACGCCGCCGGAACGGTGAAGGTCGAAGTTGAGCTTGGCACCGCCCTGGCGCAGCCGGAAGCTCAGCGACTTGCGCCAGGTCCGCGCACTGGGAAATGAGATCCACAACGCCAGAAAGCAGTCGAGAATCCACACTGCCGACACGACTCCCATGAGCCATACCCCGAAGTCGATGCCCCAGCCTTTGGGAATGTGCATGGTGTAGTGCAGCTTGTATAGAAAGGGCAGGAGATTCTCGCGCGACAGCGATATGCGTCCCCACTGGCGTTGTCCCTGGGCCCGGCCAGTTGCCGGATCCATTGCCAACTGGTTGAAGCCCAGGCTATAGGGTGATCCGGTGGCCGGGTCGATGCGCGCTGCGACTCCCAGCACCGCGGTATGGCCGGGCTCAAGCGTCAACGGCAGAAAACTGACGCGCAGACGCGGATCCTCGGCCTCGGCCAGGCGGGCCAGTTCCAGCGGCTCGAGCGCGGAATCCGTGACCCCGGAGGCAGCAAGAAACAGCTGGGGGTTGGCCCACTCGTCGAGTTCATGGTCCCAGGCGATCACCGCGCCAGTCAGACCGGCGATGAACAGGAAAACGGCGATGAACAGGCCGCACCAACGGTGCAGCACCACTAGCGCTCCACGCATGCTCGCGCGCCTCAAAACTGGTACCGCGCCGTCAGCATTGCATTGCGCGGCTCACCATAGACATTGCTGGGGAAACCGGCAGTGCCGGATAGCGCGTTGTAATACCGCTTATCGAAGAGGTTGTTGATGTTCAGTCGCAAGTCCAGCTTTGGCGTGGCCTGCCAGCCAATCACCAGATCGGCAACGGCGTAGGCGTTCTGGCTGATGTTGAAGGGGACACCGCTGGTCGTGCCCTTGTTGTAGATAGGGCCCTGGCGATAGACGGAGCCGCCGATGCGCCAGCGCTGCAAGTCGCCGGGCAGGCGGTACATGGTCGACAGCTTGAACAAGTGTCGTGGCGTGTCGGTATCGAAGAGTGCGCCCACATTGCTGGCCGTCGCGTCCTTGCGATAGCGCGCAATGGCCACGGTGTAGCCGGCTCCCAACTGCCAGTTCGGCGTGATCGCTCCTTGCACTTCGAATTCCATACCCTGGCTGCGGACCTCGCCTGCGGCCGAATAGCAGGTCACCGTGGGGTAGTCCACGCACTGGGTCTGATCGGTGCTGCGGAATGCCCGGTTTTTCTGGTCCATGCGGAACACTGCAGCCGAAGCATTCAACGCTCCGTCGAAGTATTCACCCTTGATGCCGATTTCAAAGTTCCGGCCCACCACCGGATCTAGCAGCCTGTTGCTTGCATCACGGTAGTTCTGAGGCTTGAAGATGTCGGTATAGCTCGCATACAGGGCATGCTGCTCGCTCAGGTCGTAGACCACGCCGGCGTACTTCGTCAAATGATGGTTGACGCTGTAGCGGTTATGAGCGCTGACGGAGGCGGTGTTGGCGCTGAAGCCGGGATAGGTGTTGACGGTGTCGCTGTAGTCGAACCAGTCCATGCGACCGCCCAGTATGAGCTTCAGCCGGTCGGTCAGGTTCAGGCGGGTCGTGGCATACACGCTTTGCTGGGTGATCTTTGCGTCCATCCAGTCGCGCAAGGCGATGTTGGGGTTGGCCACCGCGCCAGGATTGAAGTTGTAGAGATCAAGGCTGCCGTTGAGTACCAGGCCCTGGCGACTGTTGCCATCGAAGTCAATGTTACGGTAGCTGGCTCCCAGTACCAGCTCGTGCTTGCGGCCCAGTAGCTCGAAGGGCCCATTGGCATAGAGGTTGATGCTGCTTTGCTTTTCCTGGTGTGCGTTGCGGGCCCCTAGCTGGCTGTAATTGCCAGTGGCGAGGTTCTGGCTGATGTAGTGCCCCTGCATGTCGACATCGGCCTGGGCGTAGTAGGCCGAAAGGTGCATGCGCCAGTCGTTGTCGAAACGACGGTCCAGTCCCAGAAAAGCGGAGTTGGTGGTCTTGCTCCAGTGCTCCCAGTCATTGGCGTAAGACGAGGACCGAGGCAGTCCCAGGTCACTGCCATCACGGGCCACGGGAAGACCGGTGAAGCCATTGCCTTGCAGTCGATTCCTCTGATGCAACGCGCTGAGTGTCAGAGTGGTGGCAGCGTCCAGATCCTTCTCCAGGATGCCGTAGAGCGTCTGGCCTTTGCTGCTTTCGCCGCGTTTGTAGCTTCCATGGTCCTGCGTGGCGATCACCGTGCGTCCGCGCAAGCTGCCATCCTCGGACAGCGGCCCGGAGGCGTCGAGCCCGGCCCGGTAGCGATTCCAGCTGCCGGCACTCAAGCCAGCAGAGATTTGCGGCACTTTCGTCGGGCGCTTGCGGACCAGGTTGATGGCGGCTGAGGGATTGCCTGCGCCTTGGGTCAGGCCCGTGGCACCGCGCACGATTTCCACTCGGTCGTAGATGGCCATATCGCTAGCCAGCAGGTCTTGCGAGAGGTTGGAGCTGTCCAGACTCACCGGCAGGCCGTCGTACATGATGTTGTCC
>Ga0268257_1000675_pt1 | contig 36421 bp, 30 predicted proteins | sample AgamicAtPrz_FD_200249 | JGI IMG/M metagenome (GOLD analysis project Ga0268257, IMG submission 200249) | Agave microbial communities from Guanajuato, Mexico - At.P.rz (v2) (version 3) | ecosystem: Host-associated > Plants > Phyllosphere > Phylloplane/Leaf | place: Guanajuato, Mexico | collected... | reverse complement strand
TCGAGCGTCTCGCCGCGGTGCTGCAGCACGTGCACAGCAACTACGAGATCGACCTGTTCCAGAACCTGATCAAGGCCGCCGCGCGCGTGACCGAGATCAGCGACCTCACGAACAACTCGCTGAAGGTAATCGCCGATCACATCCGCGCGTGCTCGTTCCTGATCGTCGACGGCGTGATTCCCGGCAACGAAGGCCGCGGCTACGTGCTGCGCCGGATCGTGCGCCGCGCGATCCGCCACGGCTACAAGCTGGGCCGCAAGGGCGCGTTCTTCCACAAGCTGGTGGCCGACCTCGTCGCCGAGATGGGCACCGCCTATCCGGAGCTGAAGGAAGCCGAACAGCGCGTGACCGACGTGCTGCGCCAGGAAGAAGAGCGCTTCTTCGAGACGATCGAGCACGGCATGTCGATCCTCGAAGCCGCGCTCGCGGACGTCGAAGCGAAGGGCGGCAAGGTGCTCGACGGCGAACTCGCGTTCAAGCTGCACGACACGTACGGCTTTCCGCTGGACCTGACGGCCGACGTGTGCCGCGAGCGCGGGATGACGGTCGACGAGCCGGCATTCGACGACGCGATGGCGCGCCAGCGCGAGCAGGCGCGCGCGGCCGGCAAGTTCAAGGCGACGCAGGGCCTCGAATACTCGGGCGCGAAGACCACGTTCCACGGTTACGAGGAAATCGCGTTCGACGACGCGAAGGTCGTCGCGCTCTACGTCGACGGTTCGGCCGTCAACGAAGTGAAGGCCGGCCAGGATGCGGTCGTCGTGCTCGACCACACGCCGTTCTACGCGGAATCGGGCGGCCAGGTCGGCGACCAGGGCGTGCTCGCGAACGCCGCGACGCGTTTCGCGGTGGCCGACACGCTGAAGGTGCAGGCCGACGTGATCGGTCATCACGGCACGCTGGAGCAGGGCACGCTGAAGGTGGGCGACGTGCTGCGCGCGGAAATCGACGCGCATCGCCGTGCCCGCACGCAGCGCAACCACTCGGCCACCCACCTGATGCACAAGGCGCTGCGCGAAGTGCTCGGCGCGCACGTGCAGCAGAAGGGTTCGCTCGTCGACGCGGACAAGACCCGTTTCGACTTCGCGCACAACGCACCGATGACCGACGACGAAATCCGTCGCGTCGAGCAGATCGTCAACAACGAGATCCTGGCCAACGCGCCGGGCATCGTGCGCGTGATGCCGTACGACGAGGCGGTGAAGGGCGGCGCGATGGCGCTGTTCGGCGAGAAGTACGGCGATGAAGTGCGCGTGCTCGACCTCGGCTTCTCGCGCGAACTGTGCGGCGGCACGCACGTGCACCGCACCGGCGACATCGGCCTGTTCAAGATCGTCGTCGAAGGCGGCGTCGCGGCCGGCATCCGCCGCGTCGAGGCGATCACCGGCGACAACGCGGTGCGTTACGTGCAGGAGCTCGACGCGCGCGTGAACGAAGCGGCAGCGGCGCTGAAGGCGCAGCCGTCGGAACTCACGCAGCGCATCGCGCAGGTGCAGGAGCAGGTGAAGTCGCTCGAGAAGGAGCTGGGCGCGCTGAAGTCGAAGCTCGCATCGAGCCAGGGCGACGAGCTCGCGCAGCAGGCCGTCGAAATCGGCGGCGTGTACGTGCTGGCCGCGACGCTCGACGGCGCCGACGCGAAGACGCTGCGCGAAACGGTCGACAAGCTGAAGGACAAGCTGAAGCGCGCGGCGATCGTGCTGGCGGCCGTCGAAGGCGGCAAGGTCAGCCTGATCGCGGGCGTCACGTCGGACGCGAGCAAGAAGGTCAAGGCCGGCGAGCTCGTGAACTTCGTCGCGCAGCAAGTGGGCGGCAAGGGCGGCGGCCGTCCGGACATGGCGCAGGCGGGCGGCACCGAGCCGGCGAACCTGCCGGGCGCGCTGGCCGGCGTGAAGGGCTGGGTCGAAGAACGGCTCTGATCGTTGCACGACCGATGCGATGCCGTCGCCCTGACGGCATCGCGTGAATCGAAAAACGACCCGATCGGCAGGCGCCGGTCGGGTCGTTTTGTTTGCGCAGGCTGTGCAGGCTGTACAGGTCGTGCGCGTCGATCGCCGTGGCGGCGCGCGAACCCGGGTCAGGCCGGTACGGTCGCGGCCGGCTTCGCCGCGTCGCCAGGCTGCCGCACCGCTTCGGTGAGCGCATCGCGCAGTGCGGCGAGCGCCGCCGACGCATGACCGCGCCGCCACCCGAGCAGCGTGTCGATGCCTTCGAGTTCGGGAATCGTGTGCGCGGCGACGTTGCCGGTCTCGGGTTGCAGATCGAGCACCGAACGCGGCGCGACCGCGATGCCCGCGCCGGCCGCGACGCACGCGACGATCGCGTGATACGAGCCGAGCTCGAGCACGCGTGCCGGCTTCACGCCGTGCGCCGCATACCACTGCTCGACGTACTTGCGATACGCGCAGCCGCGCTCGAACGCGATCAGCGTCGGCAGGATCACATCGCGCGGCGTACGCACCGGCGGATGGCCGCGCGGGGTGAGCAGCACGAGATCCTCGCGGAAGATCGGCGCCGTCTCGAACGTGTCGGGTAGCGTGTCCGGCTCGGGCGGGCGCGCGAACAGCGCGGCGTCGATCTCGAAGTCGCGCACGCGGTCGATCAGGCAGCCCGTCGTGCCCGTCAGCAGTTCGAGCGACACGTCGGGCCATGCGTGGTGGTAGCGCGCGAGGATGGCCGGCAGCCGGCTCGCGGCCGTGCTTTCCATCGTGCCGAGCCGCAGCCGGCCGCGCGGCGTGTCCTCGCGCACCGCGTCGCGCGCCTCGTCGGCGAGCGCGAGCAGGCGCTCCGCATACGGCAGCAGCGTATGCCCGGCCGGCGTCAGCACGAGCCGGCGGCCGTCGCGCACGAACAGCGCCGCGCCGAGTTCTTCCTCCAGTTGCTTGATGCGCGTCGTGACGTTCGACTGCACGCGATTGAGCTTGGCCGCCGCGCGCGTCACGCCGTTCTCGCGTACGACCGCCCTGAAGATCGCCAGCGCCGCCAGGTCCATGATTCTCTCCACGGGATGAGTTGATTCTCGATTATTCATTTTTCGAGAACGTTTGGTCAAGTTAGGATGGACCCATTCCGATTTCCGATCCGGCCGGCGCCCGACGCACCGGTCCATGCCGCCATGTCCCGTTTCGATGCCCTGACCGCCGCCGCCCGCGTGCTTTCGTCCGACCAGGCCGACCGCCGTGCCCGCGCGGCCGCGCTCGCCTGCATGGTCGGCCTGGCCGTCGTGCTCGGCGTCGGCCGTTTCGCGTTCACGCCGCTGTTGCCGCTGATGCTCGCGGACGGCTCGATCGGGCTGAAAGCCGGCAGCTGGCTTGCGTCGGCGAACTATGCGGGGTACTTCGCCGGCGCGGTCAGTTGCGCGGCGCTGCGCGTCGCGCCGGCGCGGATGGTGCGCTTCGGGCTCGTGGCGACCGTGCTGCTGACCGCCGCGATGGGCGTCGGTCACGCGTTGCCGGTATGGCTCGTCGTGCGTTTCGTCGCGGGCGTCGTCAGCGCGTGGACGTTCGTGTTCATGTCGCAATGGGGGTTGCGGCGGCTGGCCGAGCTGCATGCGCCCGAATGGAGCGGGGTGATCTATGCGGGGCCGGGCGTCGGCATAGTGGTGACGGGGCTGATCGGCAGTGCGCTGGCCGGCCAGCGCGCGGCGGTGGGCTGGCTCGGTTTCGCGGCGTTGTCGGCCGTGCTGTCGGTCGCGATCTGGCGCACGTTCGGCGCGGCGCCGGCCCCGGCGCACGCCACGCCGCCGGCCGTCGCGCCGCAGGCGGCCGCCGGCGCGCCGGCCACCGCGGCGGCGCGGGCCGGCACGCGAAGCCGTCGCGCGGACGCCGCGTGGCTCGTCGTGCTGTACGGCGCACCGGGCTTCGGCTACATCATCACCGCGACGTTCCTGCCGGTGATCGCGCGCGCCGCGCTGCTGGCCGGTTCGCCGTGGCCGGACCTGTTCTGGCCGATGTTCGGCGCGGCGCTGATCGTCGGCGCGATCACCGCCGCGCGGCTGCCCGGGCACTGGGACAACCGGCTGCTGCTGGCGGCGGGCTGCGCGACGCAGGCGCTCGGCATCGCGGCCGGGATCGTATGGCCGAACGCGGCCGGTTTCTCGATCGGCAGCGCGTTGCTCGGCCTGCCGTTCACCGCGATCACGCTGTTCGCGATGCGCGAGGCGCGGCGCCTGCACGGCGAGCGCGCGGCCGGGCTGATGGGCTATGCGACCGCGTCGTACGGCGTCGGGCAGATCCTCGGGCCGCTCGTCGCGGCACCGCTGGCGGCGCGCTTCGGGTCGTTCGCGCCGGCGCTGTGGGTCGCGGTGGCCGCGCTGCTGATCGGCGCCGCCGGCTTCGCCGCGACCGCCGCACGCGGGCGCCGCTCATCCTGACGCCGGTGGGGCCGGATCGTCTCGGGCGCGGACAAACTCGCTAGAATGAAGCCTTTCCCGCGCCGAGCGGGTGCGCGGGCAGCCGGCAGACGGCCGTCCGGCGCTCGCCAGATCCCCATCGATGACCACCGCCGATTACCGCTTTTGCCCGCGCTGCGCGAGCCCGCTGACCGAGCGTGCCGATCCCGACCATGAGGGCGGCCGCCTCCGCCAGGCCTGCCCCGATGACACCTGCGGCTACGTGCACTGGAACAACCCGCTGCCCGTCGTAGCCGCGATCGTCGAACTCGACGGCAAGATCCTGCTCGCGCGCAACGCCGCGTGGCCCGAAGGGATGTTCGCGCTGATCACCGGCTTCCTCGAAAACGGCGAGACGCCCGAGGACGGCATCGCGCGCGAGGTGTTCGAGGAAACCGCGCTGAAGGCCGAGCACGTGTCGCTCGTCGGCGTGTACGAATTCATCCGCAAGAACGAGCTGATCATCGCGTACCACGTGCGGGCGTCGGGCACGGTGTCGCTGTCGCCGGAACTGCTCGAATACAAGCTCGTCGATCCGCCGCTGCTGCGCCCGTGGCGCGCCGGCACCGGAATCGCGCTCGCCGACTGGATGCGCGCGCGCGGCCTCGATTTCGAATTCGTCGACCGGCCCGGCCAGTGACGGGCCGGCCTGCCCGCAGCGCGTCGTCCGCCGTGCCGCGCGCGATCGCGACGCGGCGCGGCGTTGCTTGCCGGCGCATCGCGTGCTTCGGCCGCCGCGCGTCGTTCCAGTCGTCCCCATCGTTCCCTTCGCTTCCATCGTCCTGAGCGCCATCGCCATGTCCGACAAGCCGCAGCCGCGTCCGCGCGACGCCTATCGCCACTTCCTGCCGATCACGACCCGCTGGATGGACAACGACGTCTACGGGCACGTGAACAACGTCGTCTACTACAGCTACTTCGACACCGTCGTGAACGCGTACCTGATCCGCGCGGGCGTGCTCGACGTCGAGCACGGGCAGACGATCGGGCTGGTCGTCGAGACGCAGTGCAACTACTTCGCGCCGCTCGTGTTCCCGCAATCGGTCGATGCCGGGCTGCGCGTCGTGAAGCTCGGCACGTCGAGCGTGCGCTACGAAGTCGGGCTGTTCGCGCAAGGCGATGCGTCGCCCGCCGCGCAGGGGCATTTCGTGCACGTGTACGTCGATCGCGGCACGCGCCGCCCGGTGCCGCTGCCCGACGCGCTGCGCGCCGCGCTCGAACCGCTCGCCGCCTGACGGGACGCGGTGCACGCATTCGCGCTCCAGGCCTTCAACGGCCTCAGCTACGGCTTGCTGCTGTTCACGCTGTCGGCCGGCCTCACGCTGATCTTCAGCGTGCAGGGCGTGCTCAACTTCGCGCATGCGAGCTTCTACATGCTCGGTGCGTACGTCGGCTACAGCATCGCGGCTCATGCGGGCTTCTGGCCCGCGCTCGTGCTCGCGCCGCTGGCGGTCGGGCTGCTCGGTGCCGGCTGCGAACGCGTGCTGCTGCGCCGCGTGCAGGCACGCGGCCATACGAGCGAACTGCTGCTGACCTTCGGGCTCGCGTACCTGATCGGCGAGGGCGCGAAACTCGTGTGGGGCCTCGCGCCGCTGCCGGCGCCCGTGCCGCCGCTGTTCGACGGCGCGCCCGCGAGCGTGTTCGGCCTCGCATTGCCGCGTTACCGGCTGTTCATGATGGCGATGTCCGCGACGATGCTGGTCGCGCTCGGCGTGCTGCTGCGTGCATCGCGCATCGGGCTCGTCGTGCGTGCGGCGCTCACGCATCGCGCGGCGGTCGAGGCGCTCGGCTACGACGTGCCGCGCGTGATGACGGCGCTGTTCGGCGCGGGCACCGCGCTCGCGGCGCTGGCCGGCGTGATCGGCGCGCCGCTCGCGGTGATCGAACCGGCGCTGGCCGAGACCGTCGGGTCGGTCGTGTTCGCGGTCGTCGTGATCGGCGGCCTGGGTTCGCTCGGCGGCGCGTTCGCCGCGTCGCTCGCGGTCGGCTTCGCGCAGACCTTCGCCGCCGCGAGCGACACGTCGCTGCGCGACCTCGCGCAATGGACGGGCATCGCGCTGCCCGACAGCGTGGCCGCGGTGTCGATCGCGCAACTGGCGCCGCTGGTGCCGTACCTGCTGCTCGTCGCGGTGCTGGTCGCGCGGCCGCGCGGGTTGTTCGGCGAGCGCGTCGATGCGTAGCCGCGCACTCGCCGCAGGCGTGCGCTGGGCGCTGTTCGCCGCGTGCTTCGCGCTGCCCGCGTGGCTGTGGCCGCATGGCGCGGTGCTCGGCTATCTCGCGCAGACGACCGCGCTCGTCGTGCTCGCGCTGTCGTACAACCTGCAGCTCGGCACGACCGGATTGCTGTCGTTCGGGCACGCGGCGTTCGCGGGCCTCGGCGCGTTCGCGGCCGCGCACTGGTTCAACCACATCGGCGGCCCGCTGCCGCTGTTGCCGCTCGTCGGCGGCGCGGCCGGCGCGGGCTTCGGGTGCGTCGCCGGGCTGCTGGCGACGCGCCGTTCCGGCACCGCGTTCGCGATGATCACGCTCGGGCTCGGCGAATGCGTCGCGGCCGCCGCGTGGAGCGTGCCCGCTTGGTTCGGCGGGATCGGCGGCGTGCCGATCGACCGGGCGAGCGGCGCGCCGTGGGGCAACGGGCATTTCGGCGCGCCGGCGCACGCGTATGCGTTGATCGCCGCATGGTGCGTCGTGTCGGCGTGGGCGATGCATGCGCTGACGCGCACGCCGCTCGCGCGGCTCGCCAACGCGGTGCGCGACAACCCCGCGCGCGTCGCGGCGCTCGGCACCGATCCGCGCCGCGTGCGGCTCGCGATGGTCACCTGCGCATCGTTCTTCGCCGGCGTCGCCGGCACGCTGACGCTGATCGACGTCGAGATCGCGACGCCCGACAGCGTCTCGATGGCGCGCTCGGCGACCGTGCTGATCGCCGCGGTGATCGGCGGCACCGGCGCATTCTTCGGGCCGGCGGCCGGCGCGGCCGTGCTGACCGCGCTGAGTATCGGCGTCGCGGGCGTATCGCGTGCATGGGCGCTGTATCTCGGCGTGCTGTTCGTCGCGATCGTCGTGGCCGCACCGGGCGGGATCGCGGGCATTGCACAGGCGCTCGCGCGGGCGCTGCGGCGCGGCGCGCCGCCGGTCGAGCGGTGGCGCGCGCTGTGTGCCGTCGCCGCGTGCGCGTTCTGGGGCGTCGCGATCGTCTGTGCGGCCGAGCTCGGCTATGCGTGGCGCTTCGCGCAGGACGACGGCACGGGCCTCGCGTTCGGCGCGTGGGGCATCGACGCCGATACGCCGGCCGGCTGGGCCGTCGCGGCTGCGGCGGCCGGCATCGGTACGCTGCTGTGGGGCTGGCGCGCGCGGCTCGGGCACGGCGCGCCGGCCGCCACGCGGGAGGACGCGCGATGAACGGCAACGCGATCGCGCTTCACGGCGTCGTGCAGCGCTTCGGCGCGCAAACCGTGCTCGACGGTATCGATCTGAGCATCGCGGCCGGCGAGCGTCACGCGCTGATCGGGCCGAACGGCGCGGGCAAGTCGACGCTGTTCGGCGTGATCGCCGGCGCGATGCGGCCCACGCGTGGGCGCGTCATGCTGCACGGCGTCGAGTTGCGCGGGCGCGGGCCGGTCGTCGCGAGCCGCCTCGGCATCGGCCGCAGTTTCCAGCAGACGAGCGCATTCGCGCGCCTGAGCGTATTCGACAACCTGCGCTGCGCGGCGCTGCATGCGCCGGCCGAACGGCGGCGCTGGTGGAACCGGCTGCGCGAATCGGCGTCGGTCGATCTCGCGGCCACGCGCGTGCTGCACGATATCGGGCTCGATGTGCGGCGCGACACGCCGGCCGCCGAACTGAGCTATGCGGAACAGCGCGCGCTCGATCTCGGGATCGCGCTCGCGAGCGGCGCGCGCACGCTGCTGCTCGACGAGCCGACGGCCGGCATGAGCCGCGCGCAGGCGGCGCGGATGATCGCGCTGATCCGCGCGACGACGCAGGGCCGCACGGTGCTGATGATCGAGCACGACATGGACGCGGTGTTCGGTTTCGCCGAGCGCATCACGGTGCTCGTGCGCGGCGCGGTGGTCGCGACCGGCGCGCCCGATGCGATCCGCGCCGATGCGCGCGTGCGTGCCGCGTACCTGGGCGAGGGCGCGGCATGAGCGCCGTGCTCGACATTCGCGGCCTGCGCGCGTGGTACGGATTGCAGCCCGTGCTCGACGGCGTCGATCTCGCGCTCGCGCCGGGCGAGACGCTCGCGCTGCTCGGCCGCAACGGCTCCGGGCGCTCGACGCTCGCGAAGGCCGTGATGGGGCTCGTACGCACGGCCGGCTCGGTGCGCATCGCCGGCGCCGAATGCGCGGGCGCGCGCACGTTCGAGATCGCGCGGCGCGGCGTGGCTTACGTGGCCGAAAGCCGCGACGTGTTCCCGCTGCTGACCGTGCGCGACAACCTGCGGCTCGGTTTGCGCGGCGTGAGCGGCGCGGCCGAACGTGCGGCGCTCGAGCGCCTGTTCGAGCGTTTTCCGCTGCTGGCCGCGCGCGCGGACGTGAAAGCGGCGCGGCTGTCGGGCGGCGAGCAGCAGGTGCTCGCGCTGGTGCGCGCACTCGCCGGCCGCCCGCGCGTGCTGATCGTCGACGAACCGGCCGAAGGGCTCGCGCCGCTCGCGGTCGACGAAGTCGGCGCGTGCCTCGCCACGCTGCAGGCCGACGGCGTCGCGATCGTGCTGATCGAGCAGCGGCTGCAGTTCGCGCCGCGGCTCGCGCGCCGCGTCGCGGTGATGGGGCGGGGACGGATCGTCTATGACGGCGCGCTCGACGGGCTGGGCGGCGAGGTCGCTCACGCGTGGCTGAGCGCCGGCTGACCGCGCCCGATCGATTGTTCGGCAAACTCCGCCAGTCAATTCGCGTCGAGCCGCTTTATCGCTGCGGTGCCGCACCGTACATTGCCAGTCAGGCCGGTCGCCATCCCAACGCATCGATGCATCGTCGCATCGTCGCGGCAACCGGCGCCATCCATCGAACGTCTTCGGACTGAGGAATGAAATCATGAGCAAGCTGGCAGGCAAGGTCGCGATCGTCACGGGCGCATCGAAGGGCATCGGCGCGGGCATCGCGAAGGCATTGGCCGACGAAGGTGCATCGGTCGTCGTCAACTACGCGAGCAGCAAGGCGGGCGCGGATGCGGTCGTGAGCGCGATCATCGAAGCGGGCGGCCGCGCGGTCGCGGTCGGCGGCGACGTGTCGAAGGCCGCCGACGCGCAGCGCATCGTCGATACCGCGATCGACACGTATGGCCGTCTCGACGTGCTCGTCAACAACTCCGGCGTGTACGAATTCGCGCCGATCGAAGCGATCACCGAAGAACACTACCGCCGGCAGTTCGACACGAACGTGTTCGGCGTGCTGCTGACCACGCAGGCGGCGGTCAAGCATCTCGGCGAAGGCGCGAGCATCATCAACATCAGCTCGGTCGTGACCAGCATCACGCCGCCGGCCAGCGCGGTGTACAGCGGCACGAAAGGCGCGGTCGACGCGATCACCGGCGTGCTCGCGCTCGAACTCGCGCCGCGCAAGATCCGCGTGAACGCGATCAACCCGGGGATGGTCGTGACCGAGGGCACGCACAGCGCGGGCATCATCGGTTCCGATCTCGAAGCGCAGGTGCTCGGCCAGACGCCGCTCGGCCGCCTCGGCGAGCCGAACGACATCGCGTCGGTCGCCGTGTTCCTCGCATCGGACGATGCACGCTGGCTGACCGGCGAGCGCCTCGTCGCGAGCGGCGGGCTGCGCTGACCGGATCGTGCCGCCGCCCCAGGGCGCGGCGGTAGCGAAATCCCCGCACGCTGCGTCGAATCTGCTTCGGCGGATCGCGCAGCGTGTCGTCTATTGCCACGCAGCCTTCGACATTCGCTGCACGGATGCGATCCCTGTAGAGTCCCCCCTCTGATCCCGTGTCGCGGCGCGGCATAAAACCGTCATGCCGCGCGCGCGTTGACGGTGCGCGCTGCGAGCCTGCGCTGACCGAAACCATCCTCCCGAATGCTGCGCATACGCCCTTCACGCAAGGCTGACGGGCGCATCCCGCTTTGCGCGGTCAGGTCGTCGTATGCATGCTCGCATGCGTGCCGCGCACGTTTGCCATTCAAGTTGCGAATGTGTGCATCGCAACAATCCATTTCATCCGCGGCGATCGGAGCGGTATGGTGAACGCACGTTCGATATTCATCGACCGATGCCCATCCATCACGCGAAGACGCCATGAAAACGACTCACGATCGATCCGGCCACACGGCACGTGCGGCACGTGCGACCGCCGGCGGCGCGCCCGAAGGCGGCGGCGACCGACACGACGCAGGCTTGCGTCTGCCGGCGAAGCTGGTGGGCCCGATCGTGCTCGGCACGCTGCTCAACGCGCTGAACTCGTCGATGATCGCGGTCGCGCTCGTCAGCATCCAGCAGGCGTTCGCGCCGCCCGGCGCCGCGCACGCACGCATCGATACGCTGTGGCTCGTGTCGGGGCTCTATCTCGCGACGGCCGCCGGCCAGCCGACGATGGGGCGGCTCGCCGATCGCTTCGGTGCGAAGCGGATCTTCTGCATCGGCCTCGCGATCGTGCTGGTCGCATCGTCGCTCGCGCCGTTCGCGCCGACGCTCGGCTGGCTGGTCGCCTCGCGCGTCGCGCTCGGCATCGGCACGTCCGCCGCGTATCCGGCCGGCATGGCGATGATCCGCGCGTGGTCGCAGCAGCACGCGAACGGCGCGACGCCGACGGGCGGCCTCGGCGCGATCTCGATCGCGGCCCAGGTGGCCGTCGCGTTCGGCCCGCCGCTCGGCGGTGCGCTCGTGCAGTTCGCCGGCTGGCGCGCGATCTTCTGGATCAACGTGCCGATCGTGCTGGCCGCCTTCGTGTTCGCCTGGCTGTGGATCCCGGCCGACCCGGCCTATCGCGGCGCGCAGGCGCGCACCACGCGGCGCGCCACGCTGACGGAACTGGACCTGCCGGGCGTGGCGTTGTTCGTGCTGACGCTCGCGAGCCTGCTGCTGTTCCTGCAATCGGTGTCGCGCGAACCCGATTGGCTGCTGCTGGCCGCGACGCTCGTGCTGGTGCCGCTGTTGATCGGCCGCGAACGCCGGGCCGCGGCGCCGCTGATCGACATCCGGATGCTGGCCGACAACCGTCCGCTGCTCGGCACGTATCTGCGCTGCGTCGGCACTTATGCGGTGTTCTACGCGATCTTCTATGCGCTGCCGATGTGGCTGCAGGAGGCGAGGGGGCTATCGGCCGCCGACGCCGGCCTCGTGATGCTGCCGGTCGCCGGCATCGGCACCGTCACGACGATGCTCGCGACCCGCATCGTGCACCGCCACGGCGCGCGCCCGGTGCTGGTCATCGGTTCCGCGCTGCTCTGCATCGGCAGCGTCGTGATGAGCCAGATGACGAGCAGCCTGCCGATCGCGGCGATCGTCGTGCTGTCCGTCGTGTTCGGTATTCCTAATGGTTTCAACAATCTCGGCAACCAGGCCACGCTCTACCAGAGCACGCCGCACGGCCGGATCGGTACGGCTTCCGGGCTGTATCGCACCGCGCAGTACGTCGGCGGCAGCCTGTCGTTCGCGCTCGTCGGTCTCGCGCTCGGCCATCCGGCGAGCGACCGCGGCTTGCGCGCGCTGGCCGTCGTCCTGGCGGTGATCAGCGTGCTGCTGTTGCTCAATGCCGTATCGAGCCGGCACCTCGACGCCGCCGTTTCTTCCGTTCCACAACAAAAGTGAGGGTAATACATGTCCATTCCGACGCTCAATCGCACCGCCGCACTCGTCGCCATCGATCTGCAGAACGGCATCGTCGCGCTGCCGGTCACGCCTTATACCGGCGCGCAGGTCGTCGCGAAGACGGTCGAGCTGGCGGCGGCTTTCCGCGCGCGGGGGCTGCCCGTGATCTACGTGCACACGAGCTACCTGCCGGACGGCGGCGTGGCGCTGAAGGTGAAGACGGATGCGCCGTCGTCTCCGCCGAATCTCGATCCCCAATGGAGCGCGTTCGCGCCGGCGCTCGGCGTGTCGCCGTCCGACATCGTCGTGACGAAGCATCAGTGGGGCGCGTTCACCGGCACCGACCTGGACGTGCAACTGCGTCGCCGCGGCATCACCGACATCGTGCTGACGGGCATCGCGACCAACATCGGCGTCGAATCGACGGCGCGCCAGGCTTACGAAAACAACTACAACGTCGTCGTCGTGAGCGACGCGGTCAGCACCTCGTCGGCCGACGCGCAGACGTTCGCGCTGACCCAGATCTTCCCGAAGCTCGGGCAGGTCGCCGCGGCGGCGGACGTGGAGGCGGCACTGGAGCAGACGCAGTCGCGCTGAAGCCGGCGAGTCGTTCGGCGCGCTTTTTCACATACCAGTCGTTTACCGAGGAATGACGATGATCAAGACCGATGCATGGGTTCTCTACGCGGGACCGGAACCGACCCGCCAGCAGCCGCCCGTCGCGGGCGAGCTGCGCCGCGAGACTTTCGAATTTTCTCCGCTCGAAGCCGACGAGGTGCTCGTCGAGCCGCTGTACGGATCATGGGAAGCGAACCTCGACCACGCGCTGTCGCGCAACCCGGTCGACATCTGCCGCCAGCGCCGCGAGGACAAGATCGTGCTGGGCAACGGCGCGCTGGTGCGCGTCGTGGAGCGCGGTCGCGCGGTCCATGCGCTGAAGGATGGCGAGATCTGCATGGTGATGCCGTTCGGCAAGCGCGACGAATACGGATTCGCCGAGCTCGTCTACGCGTACGACGCGCCGGGCACGATCGGCGTGATGGCGCAGCGTACCAAGATGCGCGCCGACAACCTGGTGCCGGTGCCGACCGACAGCCGCCACTCGCTGCTGCAATGGGCGACCTACGGCCGCTACTTCACCGCATGGGACAACTGGAAGGTCGCGTCGACGTGCTGGCGTTCGCAATTGCCGGACGTCGATCCGGCCGACTATCTGGTGTTCGGCTGGGGCGGCGGCACGACGCTGGCCGAGCTGCAGCTCGCGAAGCGCGAAGGCTTTCGCGTCGCGATGACGGCGAGCAACGACCGCCGGCTCGAGGAGCTCGCGAAGCTCGGCATCACGCCGGTCGACCGCCGCAAGTTTCCGGATCTCGCGTACGACGAGGCGCGCTACCGGGCCGATCCGGACTACCAGGCACGCTACCGCGAGTCGGAGCGCGTCTTCGCCGAGACGATCGCCGAGCTCAGCGGCGGCCGCGGCGTCGCGATCTTCCTCGACAATCTCGGCGGCGCGCTGTATCGCGCGACGATGCGCGTGACGGGCCGCACCGGCATCGTCGCGACGGTGGGCTGGAAAACCGGGATGCGTCTGTGGAACCTGCGCGCGACGGAATGCATCAACCGCCGCCTGCACATCCACACGCACGCGTGGCGCTACGACGACAGCATCACGATTCGCGACTTCCAGGAATCGACCGGCTGGATCGGCCAGGAACCGACCGAAATCTTCGATTTCGACGACGTGCCGAAGCTTGCGTCCGATTACCTGAACGGGAAGATCGAGACGTATTTCCCGATCTATCGGATCAACGCGGTCTGAGCCGCGGGTCGCGCGCCGCGCCTGCACCGTTGCATGATGTTTAGTGATGTAGACGATGAGGGCGCGCGGCGCGCCGTGCAACCTATCTGGCAGGAGAACGCCATGGCCTTTGTGGAAACCGGGGAAGTCGACGCCGGCACGGCGTCGGACAGCGCCGGCCGCGCGCCGCTCGGCGGCATCCGCGTGATCGACGCGGCGACGCTGTTTGCCGGCCCGCTCGCGGCGACGATGCTCGCCGACTACGGCGCCGACGTGATCAAGGTGGAACATCCGACGGGCGATCCGGCGCGCAAGTACGGCGCGCGCCGCGACGACGTGCCGTTGTGGTGGAAGGTGGTCGCGCGCAACAAGCGGGCGGTCACGCTGAATCTCGGCACGGCCGACGGCCAGCGGATCTTTCGCGAGCTGGCCGCGCAGGCCGACGTGGTGGTCGAGAATTTCCGCCCCGGCACGCTGGAGCGCTGGGGGCTCGGCTACGACGTGTTGTCGGCGATCAATCCGCGGCTCGTGCTGGTCCGCGTGACGGGCTTCGGCCAGTTCGGCCCGTATGCGCGCCGCCCCGGCTTCGGCACGCTCGCGGAGGCGATGAGCGGGCTGGCGGCGGCCACCGGCGAGGCGGACGGGCCGCCGCTGCTGCCGTCGTTTCCGCTGGCGGACACGGTGGCGGGGCTCACCGCCGCGTTCGCGATCATGACGGCGCTGAAGGCGCGCGAGCGCACCGGACGCGGGCAGGTGGTCGATCTCGCGATCATCGAGACGATGCTCGCGGCGATGGGCGCGCAGGTCGCGAGCTACGACCAGACGGGGCGCGTGCCGGCGCGCGCCGGCAACCGCTCGCCGAACAATGCGCCGCGCGGCGTGTATCGCACGGCGGACGGCAAGTGGGTCGCGCTGTCGACGTCGGCGCACAGCATCGCGGAGCGCGTGATGCGGCTCGTCGGCCGCGCGGACCTGATCGACCAGCCGTGGTTCGCGAGCGGCGTCGAGCGCGCGAAGCATGCGGACGAGCTCGACGCGGCGGTCGGCGGCTGGATCGGCCAGCGCACGCGCGACGAGGTGATCGATGCGTTCGAGCGCGCGGAGGCGGCCGTCGCGCCGATCTACGACGTCGCCGACGTGCTGTGCGATCCGCAGTACGCGGCGCTCGGCTCGGTCGTCTCGGTGCCCGACGCCGAACTGGGCGCGTTCCGCACGCACAACGTGCCGTTCCGGCTGTCCGACACCCCCGGCGCGATCCGCTGGGGCGGGCCGTCGCGCGGCGCGCACAACGATGAAGTATTCGGCGCATTGGGCCTGGAACCGCGGGACCTTGCCGACCTGACCGAACGAGGTGTGATTTGAAACAGAGCGCAACCTGCCGCAGCTACCTGTACGTGCCCGCGCACAAGACGCAGGTAGTCGAGAAGGCCTACGCGAGCGAGGCCGACGCGATCGTGCTGGATCTCGAGGACGCCGTGCCGGCCAGCCACAAGGTCGACGCCCGCCGCGCCGCCGCCGCGATCCTCGCGGGCGGCCCGCCGAAGCCGACCTACGTGCGCGTCAACCCGATCGGGACGCCGTGGTGCCGCGACGACGTCGAGGCGATCGCGTTGCCCGCGTTGCAGGCGCTGCGTTTGCCGAAATGCGATTTCCCCGCGCATATCCAGGAAGTCGCGGGCTGGCTCGATGCGCTCGGCAGCGAAGCCGGGATCCAGATCCTGATCGAATCGGCCTATGGCGTCGAAACCGCTTACCAGCTCGCGACCGCGTCGCCGCGGCTCGAACGGATCGGGCTCGGCGAAAGCGACCTGCGCGCCGACCTGCGGATCGGCGTCGACAACTTCACGCTCGAAGTGTGCCGCGCGCGCTGCGTGGTGGCGTCGCGCGCGGCGGGGCTGAACGGGCCGATCCAGACGGTCTATCACACGCTGGGCGATCTCGACGGCCTGAAGGAATCGACGTTGCGCGCGAAATCGATGGGATTCGTCGGCCGCTTCGCGATTCACCCGTCCCAGCTTCCGGTCATCAACGCGGTGTTCACGCCGTCGGACGAGGAAATCCGTGCGGCCGAGCGCGTGCTGGAGGCGGTCGATGCGGCGGACGATCAATCGTCGGTGTTCGTGCTGCCCGACGGCCGCGTGGTGGCGCCGCCGCTGATCGCGAACGCGCGCGTGACGCTCGCGCTGGCGACCCATCTGCGGCGCGACGGAGTCGCGGCATGAGCGCGCCCGATACGCTCTCCGCACCGGCCGCTGCCGCCAGGCCCGCGAGTCCGGATGGCATCGTCGGCGCGCTCGGCCGCTTCGCGGCGGCGGTACGCGTCGACGGGCTCGCACGCACGCTGCGCGTCGAGGCCGCCGCCCGCGTGCTCGACCTGGTCGGCAACAGCCTGATCGCGCACGACGAACCCGTCGCGCAGTCCGTGCTGCAGGTCGCGCGGCGCTGGGGCGGACACGGCCGCGCGAGCGTGATCGGCGCGCCCGACCGGCTGCCGGCCGCGAGCGCCGCGCTCGTCAACGGCACGCTCGCGCATGCGATGGATTTCGACGATTCGCACATGCTGTCGGTGCTGCATCCGAGCGCGTCGGTGATTCCGGCCGCGCTCGCCGCCGCGCAGGCGAGCGGCGCATCGGGCGCGGCGCTGCTCGATGCGATCACGGTCGGCACCGAGATCTGCATCCGGCTCGGCGTGGCCGCCTACAACGAGCGGATCGGCAATTCGGTGTTCTTCGAGCGCGGCCAGCACGCGACGTCGATCTGCGGGACGGTCGGCGCGGCCGCGGCCGCGGCGATGCTGCTCGGGCTCGACGCCGCGCAGATCGCCGCGGCGCTCGGGATCGCCGCGAGCATGGGCGCGGGCCTGCTCGAGGCGAATCGCACCGGCGGCTCCGTGAAGCGGATTCACTGCGGCTGGGCCGCGCATGCGGGCGTGAGCGCGGCGGAACTGGCGGGCGCGGGCGTGACCGCGCCGCCGACCGCGCTCGAAGGCCGCTTCGGCTTCTTTCACGCGTGGTGCGGCGAGCTGGCCGACGTCGACGCGGTGCTGCGCAACCTCGGCGACGACTGGGAGACGAGCCGGATCATCTTCAAGCCGTATCCGTGCAACCACTTCACGCATCCGGGCATCGACGCGGCGTTGCAACTGAAGGCGCAGGGCGTGACGGCCGACGACGTGGTGTCGGCCGAGCTGCGGGTCGCGACGGCGACGCTGCGCACGATCGGCGAGCCCGCCGAGCTGAAGGCCAATCCGCCGAACGGGTATGCGGCGGCGTTCTCGGGGCCGTACACGATCGCGGCCGCGCTGCTCGGCGGTGGCGGGCTCGGCGTCTGGTTCGACGACTTCGATGATGCGCGGGTGCAGGACCCCGCGCGCCGGGCGCTGGCCGCGAAGGTGCGCTGCGTCGCCGATCCGTGGTGCGACGCGCGATTCCCGCAATCCCTGCCCGCCGTGCTGCGGGTGACGCTGCGCGACGCCCAGGTGCGCGAGGTGCGCGTCGAGTCGAGCAAGGGTACGCGTTCGCGGCCGCTGACCGAACAGGAACGCGTCGCGAAGTTCGTGCTCGCCGCGAGTTCGACGCTCGGCATGCCGCGCGCGCTCGAACTGCGCGACGCGGTGCAGGCGCTCGTCGACGACACGCCGCTGGATGCGCTGGCGGCATTGACGTCCGGCGTGCATCCGAACCGGAAAGGAGGAGAGTCATCTTGAACGCACCACGCTGGAACAAGCGGCCGCCCGGCTCGAACTGGGGCGATTTCGGTCCGGACGATCAGCAGGGACGGTTGAACTGGCTGACCCCGGACAAGGTGCGGCAGGGTGTCGCCGAGGTGCGCGAAGGCCTGTCGTTCTCGCTGAGCCTGCCGCTCGACGTGCCGCGCGGCGGCGGGCTGAACGCGCGCCGGCGGCCGCCGGCGATCATGCCGGCGCTGCTCGGCGGCAAACCGTACTTCGGCTATCGCGCCGACGAACAGGTGGCGAACGCCACGGACGTCGTCTGCGACGATTCGTTCTGCATGCATTCGCAGTTTTCGACGCAATGGGACGGTCTCGCGCATGTCGGCGGCGTATTCGACGCGGACGGCGACGGCGTGCCGGAAATCGTGTTCTACAACGGTTTCCGGATGGGCGAGCATCTTCGGGTGCCGCAAGAGGGCGACGCCACCGGCGGCGCGCGCGCGCTCGGCATCGAGGTGATGGCGAGCACCGGCGTGCAGGGGCGCGGCGTGCTGATCGACCTGCGGCATCACTTCGGCGACGCCCGCACGAAAGTCGGCTACGCGCAGCTGATGCGCGTGATGGAAGCCGACGACGTGCACGTCGAGCAGGGCGACATCGTCTGCATTCACACCGGTTTCGCCGATCTGCTGCTGAACGACGAGAGCGGGTCGCCCGCGACCGTCGCGAGCGCGTGCGTGCTGGACAGCAGCGACGCCCGCCTGCTGCAGTGGATCGACGAGTCGCGGCTCGCGGCGCTCGTGGCCGACAACCACGCGATCGAGGAACGGCCGCAGCATGCGCAGCCGCTCGCGCAACCGGGTGCGCTGATGCCGCTGCACGAGCTGTGCCTGTTCAAGCTCGGCATCCATCTCGGCGAGCTGTGGCACCTGACGCCGCTCGCGAACTGGCTGCGCGCGCATCGGCGAAACCGGTTCCTGCTGACCGCGCCGCCGTTGCATATCCGCGGGCTGGTCGGCGCGCCGGTGAATCCGGTCGCGACAGTGTGACGCGCAGGCGGCGCCCCCGGTGCGCGACGGGCCGGGGTGAACCGTTTCCACGCATCGATTCCGGAGCGTCGATTGAACCGGTTATCGAAAAAAATGACCGTAAATCGGGCCATTCAAATCAAAAACCGAATCAATGACGCGGGGTATATAAAAAATATTGAAACGTCAAGATTGGACTATTCTCATTTATTGCACTAAATATCAGGGGATTTCCCCATTGCGATAATCGCGAACCGGGGATGGCGATTAACCCGTTTAGTGGATGGTCACAATCATGAATCTACGTTCGATCGACTTGAACCTGCTGGTCATACTCGACGCGCTGCTGACGGAGAAACAGGTGACGCGGGCCGGGCTGAAGGTCGGTCTGACCCAGCCGGCCGTCAGCAATGCGCTGTCGCGCCTGCGGTATCTGTTCAAGGACGAGATCCTCGCGCGCAGCACGATCGGGATGGAATTGACGCCGCGCGCGCAGGCGCTGATCGCGCCGGTCAGGCAAATCATGCAACAAATCGAAGAATTGTTTGAATCGGATTATCAATTCAACCCTTTTACGTCGGAACGTCATTTTACGATCCGAATGTCGGATCTCACCGAATTGCTGTTGCTGCCCGCCTTGCTGCGGCGCATGCGCACGACGGCGCCGAATATCAGCCTCGATGTCGTGCATCCGAGCGCGGCGAAGACGGCCGAAGCACTCGAAGCCGGGCGGCTCGACATGGCGATCAGCGCGGGCCTCGAGCATGCCGGCTCGCTGTCGTCGGAAACCGTGTTTCACGACCGGATGGTGTGCGTGCTGAGCCGCAACCATCCCGATGCGGACAAGCCGCTGACGCTCGAACGGTTCCTCGCGCTCGACTTCCTCAACGTGTCGATCAACCCGGTCGACCACAGCCTGATCGACAACCTGCTCGCGAACATGGGCTGTACGCGCCGCATCGTGCTCAACGTGCCGCACTGGCTCGTCGTGCCGAACATGCTCGATGCGCTGCCGTACGCGGTGATCATGTCGGAGCGGCACGCGCTGAGCCTCGGCGATCCGCGTCTCGTGATCCGCGAGCTGCCGCTCGCGATGGAGCCGGTCACGTGGTCGCTGTACTGGCATCGCCGCTACGATGGCAGCAACGCGCATGGCTGGATGCGCCGCGCGATCCTCGCGGCCGCGGAATCCGTCGTGGACGACGTCACGGTGGACGCGTGCAGCGTGGGCTGAGCGCGATGCAATGCGCCGCGGGCCGCGCGCGGGTCAGCCGACGACGAACAGCGGCGGCAGCGTCGCGACGTCGGGCTGTTCATCGAGTCGCCACAGATAATCGAGTGCGGCACGCGTGCGCGCCGCGCTCCAGTGCGGGCGGCAGTTCTTCGTGAACTTCGCTTCGTAGTCTTCGCGCCGCATCGGTTGCGTCGGCGAGCCCGGCAGATCGTCCACCTGCTTCGTATGGATCGCGCCGTCGTCGCACACGGCCGTCACGCGATTCGGCGCATGCGCGGGGTAGCGGGCCGTCAGCGCCGGATCCGCGTGGACCGTGATGGTGCCGATCAGCGCGCGCAACGCCGGGTCGCGCAGCGCCGCGCCCGCATAGCTGCCGGTCGTGATGTCGCCGTCGAGCATCGCGCGCGCGACGATGTAGGGCAGGCTGTGATCGGCGGTTTCATGCGTCGACGGCGTCCATTTTTCCGGATCGCGGCCGGCCGTCACGTAGCCGACTTCGGTCGTGTGGATCTCGATGCGCCGGATGCGCCGCAGGTCGCCGACCTGCGCGGCGACCGCGAGCGCGGCCGGAATCGCGGTTTGCGTGAGCCCTTGCGCCGGATAGAACTTCACGAAGCACCGGTCGATCCGGAACGCGCCGCCGCGCCCGCCGAACGTGGCGGTGTCGAGCGCGAACGGCCCGGACACCTGCGCGAAGAAGCCGGCCGCTCCCTCGAATATCGGCGCGGGCCCGGTGAGGCCGGCGCGGGCGAGTTCGGTCGAGAACACCGCGTTGCGCGCCGCGTCGGCGTCGGCGAGCGCCTTCCAGTTGGTCAACTGCTGCACCCGCGTCTGGTTCAGCGCGAGATGGCTGTTGATCGACAGGTTGACCGCCTGCACGAGTTGCGGCGCGGGCAGGCCCATCAGCTTGCCCGCGGCGAGCGCGACGGCCGGCAGGCTGTAGCAGGTGTGATCCCAGCCGCGCGGGCTGATCGCGGCGGCGTCCATCAGCCGGCACGCGATCTCGTACGCGATCGCGATCGACAGGATCAGGTCGCGGCCGCTGGCGTGCTGCGCTTCGGCGACCGCGAGACACGCGGCGACGTTGTCGCTCGGATGGCCGGTTTCCTTGCCGGCATACGCATCGTTGAAATCGAAGTAGCGCAGCGCCGTGCCGGTCGCGAACGCGGCGAGATCGGGGCGCGTGCGCCGGGTCGTGCCGATCACGGTCGAGACGCCGCCGGGCGATGCGAGCGCCGCGGTGCGCGCGATCCGTACCGGCGGCTCGTCGTGCGCGGCGATCGCGCAGCCCAGCGCGTCGATCAGATGCGCCTTGATCGTTTCGACGGTCGCGGCGTCGAGGTCGCGATACTGCAGCCCGGCTGCGTAGTCGGCGAGCTGTCGGGCGAGTTCGGGCTCGCCGGGGTTCCGGGTATCGGCGGTTGCGGCGGTTGTGGCAGTCGTGGCGGCGCGGACGTGAGCGAACGGCAACGCGACGGCAGCGCCGGTCAGCGCGGAAAGAAAGTGGCGGCGATTCATGGTTGGGGACTCCGAAGGTTCCAGGTGCGGGAAGAGGGCGGCGAGGTCAGAACGCCTTGCGCAGGCCGAGCGCGACGCCCGCGCTGCCGGAGCGATCGGCGGCGAGCGAATAGTGAAGAAAGTTGTAGTTGTCGTTGTCGAAATCGAGCGCGGCGCGGTGCGCGTAGCCGGCCGCCAGGTACAGCGTCACCGTCTTCGACACGAAGTAGTTCAGCTGTAGCGTGACTTGCTGCGGACTGACGGGGTGCGATGCCGGCGTTTGCGCATTCACCGGATTCCGCGCGCGGATGTGTTCGTAATAGACAGCGCCGATCGCCTGCAGGAAATCGGTGATGCCATAGCGGACGCCGGCCCACCAGAACGTGAAGTTCGTCACGACGGACGGCGCGGCGATGTCGCTGTGCGCGTGCTCGACGCCGGCCAGCAGTTGCGCGCGCCCGAGCGGCACGAGCGCGGAAGCGACGTAGCGGCGGAAATGCGCGAAGCCGCCGGGCCGTGGCGTGTGGACGTCGTCGAACGCCGCGGCGAACGAGAACGCGCTGCCCGCATAGTCGAAGCCCGCGCCGTAAGCGGCGTTCGACTGGAACGCGCCCGCCGTGCCGCCGAGCGCATAGTGGGTCTCGAGCGTCAGCGCGCCGAGCTTCGCCAGATACTTGACGACGTTGTTCTCGCGATAGTTGATGCCGACGATCGCGCCGTCCGGCTCGTATAGCGTCGAATAGGCGCCCGTCGGCGAATAGCGCTCCATGAGGTCGAACAGCGTCGTGTACTGGCGGCCGAGCCGCAGCGCGCCCCAGCGCTCGTGTTGCAGCGCGACCCATGCGGAGCGGTCGAAGCCGCCCGAGCCGGCGCCGCCGCCGTTGGTCAGGTTGATGCTGCTTTCGACGCGAAACGCCGCCTGCCAGCCGCCGCCGAGATCCTCGACGCCCTTCAGGCCCCAGCGCGATCCGCTCTTGCCGCCCGACGCCATCCGCACGAGCGATGCCGACGACTTGCCGTCGGGTGCGGCCTGGCTGGTGAGAAATTCGGTGTAGACGTCGGCGATACCGTACAGCGTGAGGCTGGTCTGCGCGCAGGCGCCGGCCGATACGAGGCCCAGTCCGCACAATGCGAACATTCGCTTGCCCATGGGGCTGTCTCCTTGTTTTGGGGTTGTTGTTCGTCATGGGCGCCGCGCGGGTCGGCTCGCGCGGCGCGGCGTCGCTATCCGGGACGGACGGCGAACGGCGCGTGCCGCGCCGGGCCGCTCGCGCGCGTCGCACGACGTATGCGGACGGCGAACGGCTGCGGGGGCCGGCGACGAGGCGTGTGCATCGTCAGCGCGCGCGTGCCCGCACGGCTGCGTCGCGCGCGAGTACGCGCGTCGCCTGTGCGACGCCTGCCGCGTCGACCATCCGGCCGTCGATGCGCAGCGCGCCGCGGCCGCTGGCGCGCGCGTCGTCGTACGCGGCGAGCACGGCGCGCGCGTCGCGCACCGCGTCGTCGTCCGGCCGGAACGCGCGGTTCAGCGCATCGACCTGCGACGGATGAATGCAGGTCGCGCCCGCATAGCCGAATGCCGCGGACGCGCGCGCGATGCGCTCGAACGCATCGAGGTCGCGCAGTTCGTCGAGGCCGCCGAGCAGGCCGAGCGGCAAAATGCCGGCCGCGCGCGCGGCGATGATCAGCAACTGCTTCGGCACGCGCAGCACGTCGGCGCCGGTGCCGCTTTCGCAGTTCAGCGCGAAGTCGGCGCCGCCGAGCATCATCGCGACGACGCGCGGTGACGCGCGCGCGATCCGGTCCATCGCCTGGAACGCGCGCGGCGTTTCGATGATCGCGACGACGCGCGTGCTGCCGGGCGCGGCGCCGGCTTCATCCTCGAGCGAGGCCAGCAGTTCGTCGATCGCCTCGACATGCGAGCCGCCGCGCACCTTCGGCAGCACGATGCCGTGCACGCCGGCCTGCACGGCCGCACGCAGGTCGGGCACCAGCAGGTCGAGCGGGCCGTTGGCGCGGACCAGCACGTCGCGGCCGGCGGCGCGCAGCCTCGGCACGGCGGCGGCGAGGCCGTCGCGGGCGTCGCGCTTGCACGCGAACGGGACGCTGTCCTCCAGGTCGAGGATCAGCGCATCGGCTGCGCTGGTCGCGGCCTTCTCGACGAAACGGGGGACGTGGGCAGGCACGTAGAGGAGCGAGCGCCAGACCGGTTGGGACGAGGAATTCATCGTTGTTCTCGTAAAATGAAAGTCACTTTTATTTTTGTGATCGATGGGCCCATTCGTCAAGATTATCGTTAACGCCTATATTTACGAGGAATTGAAAGAAGATGAACGAATGAAGCCCTGCGAATTCATGTTGATGTCATGGCCGTCCTGCGTATAATGAAAGTCACTTTCATTTTTAGACGAACTCCGGGCGCGCCGTTCGCGCCGCCCGGCACAGCGCGAGGCGGACATGAGCAAGGTGGAGACGAGCAATCAGGCAGAAGGCGGCGTGGCCGCGGTCAATCGCGCGCTGACCGCGCTGCTGGCCTTCTCCGGCGCGCCGGGCGGGCTGATGCTCGCGCAGGTCAGCGACGCGACGGGGCTCAACATGAGCACGCTGCTGCGGATGTTCGAGTCCCTCGAACAGTTCCGATTCATCAAGCGCCTGCCCGACGGTCGCTACGTGCTGGGGCCGGCCGTGTTCCAGCTCGGCGTGATGTACCGCGAGTCGTTCCAGCTGCGCGAGCACGTGATGCCGATCCTGTCGACGCTGTCGGCGCAGACCGGCGAGACCGCCGCGTTTTACGTGCGCGAAGGCGATCAGCGCGTCTGCCTGTTCCGCATCCAGGCGCAGCGCGCGGTCAGCACGCATCTGCGCGAAGGCGACCGCTTTGCGCTCGACGTCGGCGCGGCGGGGCGCGTGCTGCTCGCGTTTTCCGGCACGCGCGGCGGCGAGTACGAGAAGACGGCCGGGCAGGGCTATGCGGTGTCGATCGCCGAGCGCGATCCGGAGAGCGCGGCGATCGCGTGCCCGGCGTTCGGCGTCGGCCGCGTGCTGAGCGGCGCGATCTCGCTCGGCGTGCCGCGCTATCGCTTCAACAAGAAAGTGCTGGCCGATTACCTGCCCTATGTGCAGGCGGCCGCCGCCGCGCTGACGCACGCGCTCGGCGGCGATCTGCCCGCGACGGGCGCGGCGTTTCCCGCGACCGACCAGCTTGGCGCGCTGCTCGAGTAGCGCAGGCGCGCGGCGCGCGCATCCCCGACTGACCGACCGACAACACCCAGGAGACATCATGTCCGTACCCGACCCGCAGGCCGCGCGCGCGGCCGGCGCGCATCGTCGCGCGTCCACCGGCCCGATCCATCCGAAATCGTTCGATGCAGGCGCCACCGGGCCGCTGTCCGGCGTGCGCGTGGTCGATCTGTCGCGCCTGATGGCCGGCAACATGCTGAGCGTGCAGCTGGCCGACTTCGGCGCGGACGTCGTGAAGGTCGAAAGCGAGCGCGGCGATACGTTGCGCGCGGTCGGCGCGGGCGGCATCAGCACGAACTGGAAGGTGTACGGACGCAACAAGCGCAGCGTGTGCGTCGATCTGCGCACGCCGGAGGGCGTCGACATCGTGCGCCGGCTGGTGCGCGACGCGGACGTGTTCGTCGAGAGCTTCAAGCCCGGCGTCGCGGAGCGGATGGGGCTCGGCCCCGACGACCTGCTCGCGATCCGGCCGGAACTCGTGATCGCGCGGATCTCCGGCTGGGGGCAGACCGGGCCGTATCGCCACAAGCCGGGCTTCGGCACGCTCGCGGAAGGCTATGCGGGCTTCGCGGCGATCAACGGGTTCGCCGACCGCGAGCCGGTGCTGCCGCCGATGTTTCTCGCCGACATGACGGCCGGGATGTCCGGCGCGCTCGCCGTGCTGGTCGCGCTGCATGCGCGGGGCGCGCAGCGGGCGGCCGGGCAGGTGATCGACGTGTCGCTGTTCGAGCCGCTGCTGTCGATCCTCGGGCCGGCCGCGGCGAACTACGTGATGACCGGCGAGATCAAGCCGCGCACCGGCAGCCGCTCGACGAACACCGCGCCGCGCAATGCGTATCGCACCCGCGACGGCAAATGGCTGTGCCTGTCGAGTTCGACGCAGGCGATGGCCGAGCGGCTGTTCCGCGCGATCGGCCGCGCGGACCTGATCGACGATCCGCGCTATGCGACCAACGTGCTGCGCGTGCGGCACGCGCAAGCGCTCGACGCGATCGTCGGCGAATTCATCGCCGCGCGCGATCTCGACGCCAATCTCGCGTTCTTCGAGGAAGCGGGCGTGACGGTCGGGCCGATCCAGGACATCGCGCAGATCGTCGCGGATCGCTACGTGATCGAGCGCGAGGCGCTGGTCGAGCTGCCCGACGACGACGTCGGCAGCCTGCCGATGCACAACGTCACGCCGCGCCTGTCGGGCACGCCCGGCGCCTTCCGCCGGCCCGCGCCCGCGCTCGGCGAACACAACCGCGAGATCCTGCAGCCGCTGCTCGGCGAGCACGAATACGCGCGGCTCGCCGCGCTGGGCGTGATCCGCTCGCGGTAAGCGGGCCGCGCACCGGCCGCGACCGGATAACCGGACATTGGAGGAGACACCATGAATCCGCGTTGGACCCATCGACCGCCCGGCTCCAACTGGGGCGATTTCGGCCCGGACGACCAGAAGGGGCGCCTGAACTGGCTGACGCCGGACGCCGTGCTGCGCGGCGTCGCGGAAGTGCGCGAAGGCCGCGTGTTTTCGCTGAGCCTGCCGCTCGACGTGCCGCGCGGCGGCGGACTGAATGCACGGCGGCGCCCGCCGGCGATCATGCCGGCGCTGCTGGGCGACAAGCCGTACTTCGGCTACCGCGCCGACGAACAGGTGGCGAACGCGACCGACGTGGTTTGCGACGACGCGTTCTGCCTGCATTCGCAATTCTCGACGCAATGGGACGCGCTGTCGCACGTCGGCTCGCTGTTCGATCCGGCCGGAGACGGCGAAAGGATCCGCCTGTTCTACAACGGCTACCGGATGGACGAGCATATCCGCGTGCCGGAACCGGGCGCCGCGCAAGGCGGCGCGCACGCGCTCGGCATCGAGGTGATGGCGCGCACCGGCGTGCAGGGGCGCGGCGTGATGGTCGACCTGCGCCGCCACTTCGGCGACGCGCGGCGCAAGATCGGCTTCGACGACTGGATGGCGGTGCTGCGCGCGGACGGCGTGAGTGTCGAGCGTGGCGACATCGTCTGCGTGCACACGGGTTTCGCCGAACTGCTGCTGGCCGCCGCCGAGCGCGGCGAGACCGGTGCGCCGCCAGCATGCTGCGTGCTGGACGGCGCCGACGAACGTTTGCTGAACTGGATCGACGCGTCGGGGCTCGCCGCGCTCGCGGCCGACAACCACGCGGTCGAGGAGCGCCCGCGCGACGCGCCGCCGCGCGCGCGGCCCGGCGCGCTGATGCCGCTGCACGAGCTGTGCCTGTTCAAGCTCGGCATCCATCTCGGCGAGCTGTGGCACCTGACGCCGCTGGCGGACTGGCTGCACGAACACCGCCGCAACCGCTTCCTGCTGACCGCGCCGCCGCTGCATCTGCGCGGGCTCGTCGGCTCGCCGGTCAATCCGGTCGCCACCGTGTGATTGCCTGTCGCGCGGCCCGCGCCGCGCGCCGATCGACGTCCCGCGCGCCGCGCGGGCGGACTACCGAGGACACGCCATGTCTGACTCTGTTGCGGCATCGCTCGCCGCGCGCATCGACCGCCTGCCCGCGACGGCCGGCATCTGGAAGCTCGTGCTGTTCCTGAGCGTGGGCGGCTTCTTCGAGGTCTACGACCTGTTCCAGATGACCTATCTGCCGCCCGGGCTGATTCGCGACGGCATCTTTCACACCGGCGCGCGCGGCGTGCTCGGCATGTCGGACCAGGGTGCGCTCGGCGCGGCGACGTTCATCGGGCTGTTCGTCGGCGAGATGTTCGTGTCGCGCCTGGCCGACCGCTACGGGCGTCGCGCGCTGTTTACCGGCGCGCTGCTGCTCTATACCGTCGCGAGCCTGGCGATGTGCGTGCAGTGGAGCGCGATCGGCGTGCTCGCGTGCCGCTTCGTCGCGGGCTGCGGCGTCGGCGCGGAGCTGATCACGATCGGCGCGTTCCTGACCGAGCTGGTGCCGAAGGCGGTGCGTGGCCGTGCGTTCGCCGTCTGCTTCGCCGTCGGGTATCTGGCCATGCCGGTGCTCGCGTTCGTGTCGTGGCTCTGGGTGCCGCACGATCCGTTCGGCTGGTCCGGATGGCGCTGGGTCGTGCTGCTCGGCGGAAGCGGCGCCGTGGTCGTCTGGTGGCTGCAGGCGCGTCTGCCGGAGTCGCCTCGCTGGTTGGTCGGCGTGGGCCGGGAAGCCGAGGCCGAGCGCATCGTGGCGCAACTCGAACGGATCGTGGCGCGCGAATCGGGGCGGCCGCTGCCGGCGGTCCGGCCACCGGCCGCCGACGTGCAGCCGGCGCCACGCGCGCCGTCGATGTGGGATGCGCGGCATCGCGGCCGCACCGCGATGCTGATCGCGTTCAACGGGTTCCTGAGCATCGGCTTCTTCGGTTTCAGCCAATGGCTGCCGACGCTGCTCGCCGCGCAGGGCGCGACCGTCGCGAAGAGCCTCGGCTATGCATTCGTGATCGCGTTCGCGTATCCGGTGTCGCCGCTCGTCGCCGGCCTGCTCGCCGACCGCATCGAGCGCAAGTGGTTGATCGTCGCGTCGGCGTTCGGCGTCGCGCTGTTCGGCAGCGCGTTCGCGATGTCGGCGCAGGCGCCGTTCGTGATCGCGTTCGGCCTGCTGGTCACGCTGGCGAGCACGGTGCTCGCGAGCAACGGCACCGCGTACCAGTCGGAACTGTTTCCGACCGCGATCCGCGGGCGCGCGCTCGGCTTCGTGCATTCGATCGGCCGCCTGACCGGCGCGGCCAGCAGTTTCATCGTCGCGTTGCTGCTCGAGCGCGCGGGGGTGTCCGCGGTGTTCGCGCTGATCGGCGGCAGCATGCTGATCGTGATGCTGGCGATCGGCGCGTTCGGGCCGCGCACCAACAACCGGTCGCTCGACGATATCCCGGACGAGCAAGCCGACGCGGCCGTGGCGAAACGGCCGGCCAGCGCGCTCGACGTGCTGCCGACGCGCCGTTCGTGACGGCGCGCGGGCGCGTCGCGCAACGGCGGCTACGCGCTCAGCGCGAGCGCGTTCGCGCCGACGTGCCACCGCAAGCATTCGACGACGAGCGCGTGATTGGCTTCCGAGCCGAGCCCCGCGATCGTCATCGCGCCGACAATGCCGGCGCCGGCGATCCGTAACGGCACGCCGCCGCCATCGAGCGCGTAATCGTCGTCCGACAGGCCCTGCGAGCGCAGCGACCAGCCGGCACGCCGAAAGCACGCGCCGACCGCGAGCGAACTCTGGCCGAAACGCAGCACCGTGTTCTGCCGGCGGCGGACAGCATCGCTATCGTGCGCGCCGCTGCCGTCGAGCGCGCAGTAGAACAGCGGCGCCTGCCCGCCGACGATGCTGACCGCGATCGGCAGCCCGCGTCGCGACGCGAGGTTGACCGCGATTTCGCCGATGCGGCGCGCGACGGCTGCATTGAAGTGCGGCAGCGCCGGGTTCGACGCATCGTCGTCGAAGGCGTGGGGTTCGAGGCGAAAGGGGGGCGTCACCATGGCGGCTCCGTCGCGTTGCCGGCGCTGTCCGCGCGTGCCGGGCGTCGCATCGTCACGGGCCGCGCGCGGGCCCGTCTTTCGTTCGGTGCTTCGGCGTTTCAGCACGTCAGCGTTTCGGCGCTTCAGCGTTTCGGCGCCGCGTCGAGCATCCACTCGTGCGCGGGATCGTTCTTGAACGCCCACGCGCGGCTTGGGCCCGCCATCACGTTCAGGTAGTACAGGTTGTAGCCGTGAGGCGCGACCACCGGGTGATAGCCGCGCGGCACCATCACGACGTCGTGGTTCTCGACCGCGCAGGCTTCGTCGAGGCTGCGATCGTCGGTGTACACGCGCTGGAACGCGAAACCCTGCGGCGGATCGATCCGGTGATAGTAGGTTTCCTCGAGCGAGGTTTCGTCGGGCGCGGCGTCGCGGTCGTGCTTGTGCGGCGGATAGCTGCTCGAATGGCTGGCCGGCGTAACGACTTCGACGACGAGCAGCCGGTCGGCGGCCGGGTTGTCGCCCATCAGGATGTCGCATACGTAGCGCGTGTTGGTGCCTTGCCCGCGCACCGAGCGGCGCATCCGCTCGCCGTCGAGGCGCAGCACGCGCTTGTCGCCGCTCGCGGTCGGCGCGGTGCACAGCGCGACTTCCGCATCGCGCGTCGCGACCAGCGTGACGGTCTTGCCGCCCGGCACGTACAGCGCGTCCGGCGACACGTCCTCGAACACGCTGTCGCGCTTGCCGAGCGCATCGTAGGTTTCGCCGTCGACGTCCGCGCGCACCGTGCCCGTCAGCACGACCACGCACAGTTCGCGCGTGCCGGTGTCGAGCGTTTCGGTGTCGCCGGCCTTCAGGCGCAGCGCGCGAAAGCCGACGTGCTTCCAGCCGGCCGATTCGGGCGTCACGTTGCAGATTTCGCGGTCGGCGGATGCCTTGACCAGCAGGGGAGAAATCGTCATGAAATAAGTCTCCGCAATAGGGTAGGGCGCGAACGCTCAGGCGCTTGCGCGCGGGCTCATGCGCTCAACCGGTCGACGATCGCGCGCAGCGACGCGTAGCCCTTCTTCGCATACGCATAGCTCGGCGCGACGGCCGGATCCTGCTCGGCCTCGACGACGAGCCAGCCTTCGTAGCCGGCGTCCTTCAGCGTGCGCAGCGTCGCGTCGTAGTCGAGCGCGCCGTCGCCCGGCACCGTGAAGGTGCCGTTGATCACGCCGTTCAAAAAGCTCCAGCCGTCGTTGCGCGCCTGGTTGACGACCTGCGGCCGCACGTCCTTGCAATGCACGTGCGCCACGCGCGACACGTGCTTCTTCAGCAGCGCCACCGGGTCGGCCGCGCCGCCGAAATACGCGTGGCCGGTGTCGAACAGCAGGAACACCTTCGCCGGATCGGTCAGCGCCATCAGCCGGTCGACGTCGGCCGGCGACTCGACGTACGCGCCCATGTGGTGATGGTAGGCGAGCTTGATGCCGTACGTGTCGAGCAGGTGCGCGCCGAACGCGTCGAGGCGCGCCGCATAGCGCCGCCACGCTTCGTCGTCGACGAAACGCGGCCGCTTCGCGACCGGCGTGTCGATGCTGCCCTGGATCGTGCCCGCGCATTCGCCGTACACGACGACCTTCACGTCGTTGAATTGCAGCTTCGTCATGTGCGCGCGGCAGCGCTCGATTTCCGCCGCGACGGCATCGGTATCGGTCATGCCGGGCGCGACTTCCGCGAGGAAGCCCGAATACCAGCCTGACACGCACACGAGCCCGAATTCGGCGAGCTTCGCCTTCAGTTCGGGGCCCGTCTTCGGAAACTTGTTGCCGAGCTCGAAGCCCGCATAACCGATTTCGGCGCCTTCCTTCAGTGCCGTTTCGAGCGGCGTCTCGCCGCCGAGCGACGGCAGGTCGTCGTTCATCCACGACAGGGGATTGATACCGATGCGGACGTTCCAGCTCATGACGTGTTTCCTGGGTTCGAATGTGGTTGTCTCGGCGCGGCCGATGGAAAGGGTGGGCGGATCAGCGCCGCTGGCGGGTTTTCGCGTCGAGATACGCGCGGTGTGCGTCCGCGACGCCGGCGCGGTCGGACACCTGCGGCACCGCGACTTCCCACCACGCGCCGCCGTCGTCGGTCGTGCGGCGGTGCGTGGTATCGATCACGAGCACCTGGCTTGTCGTCGCCGCACGCGCGCGCTTCATTTCATGGCGCAATTCGCCGACGTCGCGCACGTGCACGGATTCGGCGCCCATCGCGCGCGCATGCATCGCGAAGTCGATCGTCGAGCGTTCGCCGCCTTCGGGCACGCAGTCGTCGAGCATGTTGTTGAAGCTCGCGCCGCCGCAATTGAGTTGCAGCCGCTCGATGCAGCCGTAGCCGCGGTTGTCGAGGATCACGACGATGAGCTTGCGGCCGAGCATCACGGAGGTCGCGAGTTCGGCGTTGAGCATCATGTACGAGCCATCGCCGACGATCACGATCACTTCGCGCTCCGGCCGCGCGAGCTTCGCGCCGAGGCCGCCCGCGACTTCATAGCCCATGCACGAATACGCATAGTCCATGTGGTAGTTACCCGGCACGCCGCTGCGCCACAGTTTGTGCAGTTCGGCCGGCAGCGTGCCGGCCGCGCACACGACGAGATCGTCGCGTGCGCTGTCGCGCCCCGCGTCGGCCGCGGAGTCGCGCACCGCGCCGATCACTTCCGCGTCGTACGGCAGAGTGTCCTTCGGGATGCGGGTGGTCAGGTCCGTCACGCGCGCGTTCCATGCCGCGGCCTGGTCGCGGTTCGCGGCGGTCCACGCGGGATCGGCGCGCCAGCCGGCCAGCGCGGCCGACAGCTGGCCGAGGCCCGTGCGCGCATCGGCCACCAGTTGCCGGCTGCGTTTCTTGCCCGCGTCGAACGGCTGCACGTTCAGGCTCAGCAGCGTCGCGTCGCCGTAGAGCGCATGCGAGCCGGTCGTGAAATCCTGCAGCCGCGTGCCGACCGCGAACACGACGTCGGCCTGCGCGGCCGCGCGGTTCGCGGCGGGCGAGCCCGTCACGCCGATCGAGCCGAGGTTCAGCGGGTGGTCCCACGCGAGGCTGCCCTTGCCAGCCTGCGATTCGGCGACCGGCACGCCGTGCGTGTCGGCGAACGTGCGCAGCGCATCCCACGCCTGGCTGTACAGCACGCCGCCGCCGGCGACGATCAGCGGCTTCGTCGCGGCCTTCAGCACGTCGAGCGCATCGGCGAGTTCGAGCGCGTCGGCCGGCGGCCGGCGCATCCGGATCACCGGCGGCGCGAAGAAATCCTCGGGCCAGTCGTACGCGAAGGTCTGCACGTCCTGCGGCAGCGCGAGACACACGGGCCCGCACTGCGCGGGATCGGTCATCACCTGGATCGCGCGCGGCAGCGCGACCAGCAATTGCTCGGGCGACGTGATGCGGTCGAAGTAGCGCGTCACGGGCCGGAAGCAGTCGTTCGCGCTGACGTCGCCCTGTTCGAAATCCTCGACCTGCTGCAGCACCGGGTCGGGCAGCCGCGACACGAACACGTCGCCGGGCAGCAGCAGCAGCGGCAGCCGGCCGACGTGCGCGAGCGCGGCCGAGGTCAGCATGTTGGTCGCGCCGGGGCCGATGCTCGACGTCGCGGCCATCATCCGCTGGCGGAAATGCGCTTTCGCGAACGCGACGGCCGCGTTGGCCATCCCTTGCTCGTTGTGCGCGCGAAACGTCGGCAGCCGGTCTTTTTCCGCATGCAGCGCTTCGCCGAGCCCGGCCACGTTGCCGTGGCCGAAGATCGCGAACACGCCGCCGCAATACGGCAGGATCTCGGTGCGCCCGTCGGGCTGGACGACTTCGGCGCGCAGGGCGGCCAGGTAGCGCACGAGCGCCTGGCTGACGGTCAGTCTTACGGTGGTGGTCATCGTCGGTCGATAGAGAGAAGTCGGGTGGTCGTCACGAACACGGGCATCAGGCCGCGGCGGCGCGCGCGGTGGCCCGGCGGCCGAGCCACGCGTCGACCAGCTGCGCGAAGTTGCCGGCCACTTCGTCGATCAGCGCCTGGTCGTCGATCCGGCCCGCGAACCAGTTCAGCGACGCATCGGCCCACAGCGTGCGCCCGACCATGAAGCCCTTGACGATCGGGTTGGTCGCCGAGCGGAAGCTGTCGACGAGGTATTGCAGCGGCTGGTTCAGCCCCAGGATCACCGCGCCGCGGCAGTACGGGTCGCGCTCGGCGATCAGCGCGGCGAGCCGCGCCCAGCCGTCGGCGGTGAGCGGCGTGAGTTTCCACCATTCGGGCTTCACGCCGAGGTTGTAGAAGCGCGCGACCGTGCGCAGCACCGCGTCGTCCTCGGTGCCGGCCGGTGTGACCGCGCGCGGCGGAATCATTTCCAGCAGCAGCTCGTTGCCGCTCGCGCGCGTGGCTTCCCACAGTTCGAGCACGCGCTGCTCCTGCTCGACGCGCAGGTCGACGGGGTCGTCGGGGTGATAGTGAACGAGGCACTTCACGACCTGTTCGGTCGGCCAGTGCGTGAGCGACGAGCCGACCGAGCGCGTGTCGTCGAAGCGCAGTGGCCGCGAGCCGGGCAGCTCGACCGGGCGGCCGACCCACCAGCCGCGTCCGGTGGCCGACGCGAGCGCGTCGCTGCCGTACGCGCCGCCGTCGATCAGCACGCCGACGTGGCCGGCAATCCCGCGATCGCGCTCGACCTGTTCGACCGCGCGCACGAGCAGGCGCTTCAGCGTCTTGATCCGCGCTTCGTCGGCGCCGGCCTGCACCGCGAGCTCGTAGAACTGGCTGCGATGGTCGAACGCCATCACGCACAGGTCGTCCCAGTCGCGGCGCGGCACCGTCACGCGATGCAGATGCGCGAGCGTGCGATCGGCATCGACCGCCGGATTGCGGCCGCCGTCGAACCAGTGCGCGAGTTCGGCCGGCGTCGGCATCGCGGCCGAGCATGCGTGGCGCGACACGACGATCGCGCCGCACGCGTTCGCGATGCGCGTCGAGTCGGCCCAGTCGCGCCCGCGCAGCAGCCCCGACAGCAGCCCCGACAGGAACGCGTCGCCCGCGCCGAGCACGTTGAGCACCTCGACGCGTTCGCCGAGAAAGGTCGGCGCGGCGTCGATGCTGGCCGGAATGTCGCCTTCGATCACGCAGCAGCCGAGCGCGCCGCGCTTGACGACCAGCGTCGCGTTCGTGATCGCGCGCACCGCCTGCAACGACGCGATCAGGTCGTGCGGCACGCCGCCCGCGATCAGGAATTCCTCCTCGGTGCCGACCAGCAGGTCGAATTCGCCGAGTACCTGCTGCAGTTGCCGCGTCACCTGCGCGTCGGGCACGTAGCGGTTTTCGCCGGCGCCGCGCGCGGTCAAGCCCCATAGCACCGGCCGGTAGTCGATGTCGAGGATACGGACGGCGCCGTGGCGGCGCGCATACGTCAACGCGGTCAGCGACGCCTCGCGCGTGCCCGGCGTCGACAGATGCGTGCCGGTGATCGCCAGCGCGCGGCAGCCGGCGATGAAGTCCTCGCTGATTTCGTCGGCGCGCACGGCCATGTCCGCGCAGTTCTCGCGCACGAACAGCAGCGGGAACGTATCGCGATCCTTCAGCCCGAGCAGCACCAGCGCGGTGAGGCGCTCGCGGTCGGTCTGCAACTGGCTCGTGTCGCAGCCTTCGCGCTCGAGCGTCTCGCGCAGGAAGCGGCCCATCTGCTCGTCGCCGACGCGCGAGATCATCGCGGTCTTCAGCCCGAGCCGCGCGACGCCGAACGCGACGTTGCCCGACGAGCCGCCGAGATACATCTGGAAGCTGCGCGCGTCCTCGAGGCGGCTGCCGTACTGCTGCGCATAGAGATCCACGGCCACGCGGCCGAGGCAGGCGAGATCGATGGGGCGGTCACTCGGAAAGTTCAGCAGGCTCATATCACGTGTCACGCTCGCGGCCGGCGTTCGGCGCTGCCGGCAGATTAGGGGCCGACCCGGCGGCGGTCAGCGGCATCTGCCGCACGACACGAGGCTGCCTGCCACCGGGAGTCGGGCTACGGAACGGAGTCTAGACTTTTTGGAAATCCAGTTCCCTAGGTGAAATCACGTAGAAATAAATTTCCAAATTTTCGAGGAAGTGATCTACAGTTTCATCCGGATGCTTCAGTCCCGATCGGACCAGATCGGACTCGGCCCGGCGGCGCGCAACGCGCCGTCTTCCGCCCCCCGGAGATGAGGAGACAGATTGATCATGAAGACCCAGCTGATGGCCGTCGCGGCCGCCGCGATCCTGGCTGCGCCGCTCGCGCATGCCGAGAAGATCGGCGTGACGATGGCATCGTTCGACGACACATTCCTGACCATCCTGCGCAACAGCATCGCCGATTCGGCGAAGAAGGACGGCGCGACGGTGCAGATCGAGGACGGCGGCAACGACGTCGGCAAGCAGTTGAGCCAGGTCCAGAACATGATCGCGCAGAAGGTCGACGCGATCATCGTGAACGCGGTCGATACCGACGCGACGCCGAAGATCACGAAGATGGTGACCGCCGCGAAGATCCCGCTCGTCTACGTGAACCGCAAGCCGGTCGATTTCGACAAGCTGCCGGCCGGCGTCGCGGTCGTCGCGTCCGACGAAAAGCAGTCGGGCACGCTGCAGGCGCGCCAGGTGTGCAAGCTGCTCGGCGGCAAGGGCGACCTGCTGGTGCTGATGGGCGAGCTGTCCAACGAATCGGCGCGCGCCCGCACCAAGGACATCGAGGACGTGATCGCGACGAAGGATTGCGCGGGCATGAAGATCGTCGACAAGCGCGAAGGCAAGTGGAGCCGCACGCAGGGCCAGGACATCACGATGAACTGGCTGAGCTCCGGCACCAAGTTCGACGCGATCATCTCGAACAACGACGAAATGGCGATCGGCGCGATCAACGCGCTGAAGGCCGCACGCAAGCTGACGCCGAAGACGGTCGTCGCCGGCATCGACGCGACGCCGGACGGGCTCGCGGCGATGAAGGCCGGCGAGCTGAAGGTATCGGTCTACCAGAACGCGACCGGGCAGGGCGCGCAGGCGGTAGCCGCGGCGCTCAAGCTCGCGAAGAAGCAGCCGGTCGATCGCTACGTGAACGTGCCGTTCGAACTCGTGACGCCGGAGAACATGAACCAGTACGCGAAGCACTGACCGGTTTTTCCGCTGAACTGCGCGGGCCCGGCGCGGCCGGGTTCGCGCGCGATTTTCGAGGTACGTCCATGTTTACAGCCAGGATCGCGCGCTCGACGGCCAGCGAAAGCGCACCGGCCGCTTCGTCCGCCACGCCCGGTGCGCCCACGGCCGACTGCGTGCTCGAGGTGCGCGGCGTCGGCAAGTCCTTTCCCGGCGTCGTCGCGCTCGACGGCGTGCAGTTCCGCGTGCGCCGCGGCACCGTGC
>Ga0268257_1000673_pt1 | contig 36577 bp, 36 predicted proteins | sample AgamicAtPrz_FD_200249 | JGI IMG/M metagenome (GOLD analysis project Ga0268257, IMG submission 200249) | Agave microbial communities from Guanajuato, Mexico - At.P.rz (v2) (version 3) | ecosystem: Host-associated > Plants > Phyllosphere > Phylloplane/Leaf | place: Guanajuato, Mexico | collected... | reverse complement strand
CTCGTCGCTGACGCTGCTGCCGGTCACCATCTTCATGTACCGCATGCAGCAGGGTGCGGCCGATCCGACGCTGGTCTTCCTGCCGATTCTGCTGGCCACTTCCGCCTCTACGCTGGTGGGCCTGTTCAGCGTCGCACTCGTGCAGCGGCTGCCCCTGTTCAGTCCCGTGGTGCTGGCCTACCTGCTGCCCGTGGGGCTGGCGCTGGCAGCCTTTATGGCCTTTCTGGCCACGCTCAGCGCGGCGGCGCTGGCCCAGCTTTCCTCGCTCATGGGCAACCTCACGCTGTTTGCGCTGATCGTGCTGTTCGTGGGCCTGGGCGCGCTGCGCAAGGTGGCCGTGTACGACAGCTTTATCGAGGGGGCCAAGGAGGGCTTCGATGTGGCCAGGAACCTGCTGCCCTATCTGGTCGCCATGCTTTGCGCCGTGGGCGTGTTTCGCGCCTCGGGGGCACTGGAATATGCGCTGTCGGCCATCCGCTGGACGGTGGACGTCCTGGGCGTGGACGCCCGCTTTGTCGATGCCCTGCCCACGGCGCTGGTCAAACCCTTTTCGGGTAGTGCGGCCCGCGCCATGCTGATCGAGACCATGCAAAGCCAGGGCGTGGACAGTTTTGCGGCTCTGGCCGCAGCCACGATTCAGGGCAGTACCGAAACCACGTTCTACGTGCTGGCCGTGTACTTTGGTGCCGTGGGCATTCAGCGCGCGCGCCATGCCGTGCCCTGCGCGCTGGTGGCCGAGCTGGCCGGCGTGGTGGCGGCCATCGTGGTTTGCTATCGCTTTTTTGGTTGATGTCCGGGAAACCGCATGACAGCTTCAGACCCCCTCTTAGAACGCTCCTGGCGGCGAGCCTGGCAGGCGCTTCACGCCACGCCGCCCCATGACCTGCAACAGGCCATTCTTGCCGCCTATGCCGAGCCGCAGCGCCACTATCACACGCTGCAGCATCTGAGCGAATGCCTGGCGCATTTCGAAACCGTGGCGTACCAGGCCCGGCACCCTGGCGAAGTAGAGATCGCTCTCTGGTTCCATGACGCCGTCTACGACGTCAAGGGCAAGGACAATGAACTGCGTAGCGCACGCTGGGCTGTCCAGGTCCTGGACGACAACGGCGTGGCCGAGGCCGCCTGCCGGCGCGTGCACGCTCTCATCATGGCCACCTGTCATGAATCCACGCCCGAGGACGATGAGGCCCGGTTGCTCGTGGACATCGACCTGGCAATCCTCGGCGCCGCCCCCGGCCGGTTTGCCGAGTACGACACCCAGGTGCGGGCCGAATACGCCTGGGTGCCACGCCCAATCTATGCGCTCAAGCGAAGGCAGGTGCTCAAGGGCTTTCTTCAGCGCAAGGCCATCTACGCCACTTCGCACTTCCACGCCCTGCTGGAGCAGCAGGCCCGCAGCAATCTGCAGCGGGCCGTGGCCTAGGACGGACGGGCGTCGTCATTCGCGCCATGGCCTGACGCTATTGCGTGCGGCCCACCACGAGGCGCACCGCCACATAGTCCTCCAGCGGCTTGTCGCTGGGAGCGGCCCAGGCAGCGCGCGTCGCCTCCGATGCCGGCAGATTGATGGCCACTCCCGTCGGCGGCACGGGCTTCATGAACCACTTGTCGTAGAGCGCGGCCACTTCGCCGCTGGATGCCATCTCGCGGATCTGGGCGTCGAACAGCTTCTTGAATTCAGGCGACTTCCTGTCCAGCATGATGGCAATGGGCTCCACGCTGAAGGGCTCGCCCACGATGGCGTACTGCCCCGGATCACGCAGCCGCGACAGTCCCGACGCCAGGATCTGGCCGTCCGCCACACAGGCATCCGCGCGGCCCGTTTCCAGCAGGATGAAGCATTCGGCATTGTCCTTGGCCATCAGCACATTGAAGTCCACGCCCTTTTCCTTGCTAAAGCGCCTGAGCAGGGTCACGGCCGTGGCGCCCGTGGTCGCGGCCACGTTGCGTCCCTTGAGCTGCGCCACCTCGGTGATGCCCGAGCTCTTGCGCACGGCCGTGCGCACCTCCTCCATGTAGACCGTGGGTGCGAACGCCACCTCCTTCTGGCGTGCCGCATTGTTGGTGGTAGTGCCGCATTCCACATCCACCGTGCCGTTGGCGACCAGGGGCACGCGGTTTTGCGCCGTCACCATCTGATAGCGGATCTCCAGCCGCGGCAGCTTCAACTGCTGCTGCATGCGTGCCAGCGCCTTCTCGCACAGCTCCACATGAAAGCCCGCGTACTTGCCGTTGCCCAGGGTGTAGGACATGGTGCCCGAGGCCTCGCGCACGCCCATGGTCACCACACCCGTATCCCTGATCCTGTCCAGCGTCTCGGCCTGCGCTGCGCCGGCCAGGCAGGCCGCCGCCCCCATGACGATATGGCTCAATATGACTTTCATCGTTCAATCCTTTTTGTTCTTGCCTGGAGAAAAACACCGTGTTGCGGGCGCTGCGGGAACAGGCCCGGACGCATCTCGCTGCCTACTTGGCGAACAGCTGGCTCATGTCCTTGAAAGCCTTGAACTCCAGCGCATTGCCGCAGGGGTCGAGCAGGAACATGGTGGCCTGCTCGCCCACCTGGCCCTTGAAGCGGATATAGGGCTCGATGACGAATTCGGTGCCAAAGGACTTGAGGCGCTCGGCCAGGGCTTCCCATTGCGGCCATGCGAGCACGATGCCGAAGTGCGGCACCGGGACGTCGTGACCGTCAACCGGATTGGTGTGTGCGCTGTCCTGGGAGACAGTCTTGGGATGCTCGTGAATCACCAGCTGGTGGCCGTAGAAGTCGAAGTCCACCCACTGCGTGCTGGAACGCCCCTCGGGCAGGCCGAACACTTCGCCATAGAAACGGCGCGCCGCGGGCAGGTCATACACGGGAATGGCCAAGTGAAAGGGAGACAGGCTCATGGGGAAACTCCGGAAATCGTTATGGGGTCGAGGGAAAAGCCTGCGGGCAAGGCCTGGCTGCGTCGGACCTCGATGTCCGGCGTCGCTACGGGCCCGGCACATGCCTGAGACTGCAGCCATCGTAAAAAGCCTTGATGAAAAACAAAATCAATATATTTTTCTCAAATACACAAATAAAATTTATGAATGTTGAAAGAGCTGAACACCTTCATCGCCGTGGCCCGAGAAGGCACCTTCGCCGCGGCGGGCGACCGGATAGGTTTGACGCAAGCCGCCGTCAGCGCGCAAATGCAGCGCCTGGAAAGTGAATTGGGGTTCGCCTTGTTCGACCGCATCGGTCGCACGGCCCGCCTGAACAAGATGGGGCAGCAGGTGCTGCTGCAAGCGCAGGAGCTGCTGCGGCTGTACGCCAACCTGGGTTCTTCGGGACAGGGTCAGCCCGCCAGCATTTCCGTGCAGCTGGGCTCCATCGCATCGCTGCAGCGTTCACTGCTGCCCGATGCGCTGGCCAGACTCCACCAGCAGTTCCCCCAATGCCGCACGCGCATCATTCCCGGCGTGTCGCTGCAGCTGATGAATCTGGTGGATGCGGGCGAGCTGGACATGGCCGCGCTGATACGCCCGCCCTTTGCGCTGCAAAGCGATCTGCGCTGGACGGCGCTGGCGCACGAGCCTTTCCGGCTGCTGGTGCCGCGCGCCACCCGGGGCGACAACTGGGCCGAGCTGCTGGCCAGCCAGCCCTTCATACGTTACGACCGAGCCTCGTTCGGCGGCCGTCAGGTGGATCGCTTCCTGCGCAGCATGCACTTCACGCTGAAGGAAGTGTGCGAAGCCGACGAGCTGGAAGCCATCGTCAAGCTGGTGTCCAACGGCGTGGGCGTGGCCCTGGTTCCCCAGACCGCGGCGCAGTGTCGCTGGCCCGCGGCCGTGCGCGCCATCGACCTGGGGGCGCACACCTTCCACCGCGACGTTGGCCTGGTGCATCGCGCAGAGCGGCACCTGAGCGAGCCGGCGCGGGTGCTCATCGCCCTGCTCACCGAGCTTGCCAGGCGCAGCCTGCCGCAGGAGCGCTGATGCGGCTCAATTGAACGGCTACGCTCAGCTTTCGGGAACCAGATTGCTGCCGTAGTCGTAGAGATCGCCCAGAATCTCCTCGCCGCGCTCGTCCACGGATTCCGACAGCGCATCGATCATGGTGAACATCTGCTCCGCCGTGCGCGCCCCGCCCTGTCCTTCGATCAGGCAGGCTGCACGGTGCTGCTCCCAGCGCTGCAGCTCCCCGGCATCGAGCGTCTGAGGGAAATTGCGCGCACGGTAGCGCCAGGCCAGCTCTGTCAGGCGTGCATCGTCAAAGCCGGTCTTGTCCAGCGCCAGCTCCTGGGGCGAGAGGCGCTTGATGCGCTCCAGACGGCGACGGTCCTCATTGCCCACAAAGCCGCCATACAGATCCTGGTCGGCATCCAGCGGCTCGCCCGCCTCGCGCGTGAAGACGGCCTTCCACTGCGCGCTCATATCGGGCAGATCGCGGGCAATCGCCGCATGCTGCATCGCCAGCTCCATGTCCACGCCCCATTTTTCGGCCATCGCGGGACTCAGGGTCTTGAGGCTTCCCACCACCATGGGCGACTTGTTGACGTGGATGCTCTTGATGGGCAGACGGGTCACGCCCTCGGGCAGCTCGGCCTGACGCGTGAACAGGCGCAGGCGCAGCTCTTCGATGCTGATGCCCGAAAGCTCGGTCGGGTCCGCCGCCAGATCCCAGCAGATGACTTCGTTCTTGTTGGAGGGATGGGTGGCCAGCGGCCACATCACGCCCAGACAGCCACGCGCGGGGCTGATCATGCCGGTCACATGCAGAAACGGGCGCGCGTGCTCCTGCGTGGCGGGCAGGCCCATCTCGCGCAGAGCGCCGTCCTTTTTATGCAGACCAAAGGCAAAGTCAAACAGGCGCGGCTGCTTTTCGCGAATCAGTCGGGCCAGAGCAATCGTGGCGCGCACATCACTCAGCGCATCGTGGGCCTGCTCGTGCAACAGTCCATTGGCGCGGGCCAGGTCTTCCAACCTGAAGCTGGGCGTACCGTCTTCCTTGGTCGGCCACTGAATGCCTTCGGGACGCAGCGCATAGACCATGCGCACCACGTCGAGCAAATCCCAACGGCCGCAGCCGTTCTGCCACTCACGCGCATAAGGGTCGATGAGATTGCGCCAGAACATGAAGCGCGTGATCTCGTCGTCGAAACGAATGGTGTTGTAGCCCACGCCCACGGTGCCGGCCTGCGCCAGTTCGGCCTCGATCAGCGCTGCAAACTCATGCTCCGGAACACCCTCCTCCAGCGCCCGCTGGGGCGTGATCCCCGTGATCAGACAGGATTGCGGGTCGGGCAGATAGTCATTGGCCGGCTGGCAGTACCACATCACGGGCTCGCCGATTTCGTTGAGCTGGTCATCCGTGCGTATGCCCGCAAACTGCGCGGGACGGTCGTAGCGCGGCTGGGCGCCAAAGGTTTCGTAGTCGTGCCAGAAGAAGGTATGAGCCATGGGCCCGAAGTATGCCTGCGAACCGGCACAGCTTGCGGCTCAGTCCATCAACTTAAAGCCTTTTTGGCCTTTAACGCTTATGGATAAAATGCAAGCAGCTATCAATATGATTGTTTGAGCTATTCCCATTTCAAACCAAATTTATGCAGAAATTTGCGCAGCCGGTCTGCATCGTTGACCAGGCTTTTTTGCTGGCGCACCTGGTCAAACAACTTGCGGCCCGCATCGGACAGCGTGGTCGATGCGCGGCAGACGGTGATGACGGGCTGCAGCTGCAAGCGGTCAAACAGAAAGTGATGACGGCCAACCTGATTGCCACCGGGCGCCAGATGCTTGCCAGGCCTTGCCAGGCCATGTGGAAGTCGTGAACTGCCACCACAACTATGTGCAGAAGGAGCGTCATTTTGGCGAGGATGTGCTCGTCACCCGCAAGGATGCGGTAAGCGCCAGGCGCGGCGAGACGGGCATCATCCCCGGCAGCATGGGCGCGTGCATCTACATCGTGCGCGGCATGGGCAACCCCGAGAGCTTTGAAAGCTGCAGCCACGGTGCGGGCTGCGTGAGGAACCGCACCAAGGCCAAGACGCTGCACTCGGTGGTCGGTCGGATCAAGGCCACGGAAGGCATGATCGACGGGGTCCCGATGGCCTACAAGGACATCGATGCCGTCATGGCCGCCCAGAAGGACCTGGTGGAAGTGCACCATACCCTCAGCGTCAAGGGTTGAATGAGGCGGGAACATGGACTCACGCCTCATTGTCAGAAAGTAGGTCCATCGTGCAAGCCATTGAACAGAAAGCCATTCCGGGTGCGCACCTGCTATCGGAAGTCATGCGCGCCGCCGCACTCCAACAAAGGCACGATATGACGGTGCTGCTTGCAGGAGAGTCGGGTAAGTCAGGCTGGGGCGTCACCTCGCCCAATAGCAACCAAGACTTGCTCATTTAGCAGGTTGTGCGATAGCGAGCAGAGGATGCAGGCTCCGAAAACGAGTAGGCAGAAGAGTTAAGCTCAGCGCCCGAGAAGTGCATATGCTCAAGCCTGGAGCAAGATGCAAGCAGCGAGTCGGTTTTGTTGGAGAGTTGAATGAATGGTTCCGCAATAGCGGCACTACTACCGGTGATTGCGTTGATCGGTACGGGGTTTGGCTTGGCGCGTGTCGGGCTGGTGCGGCAGGCAGCAGTCAAGGACATGTCCAACCTTGTGTTCCTATTGCTTCTGCCTGCACTGCTGTTTCGCACCATGGCTCAGGTCCATGTCGGCGAATTGGATTACCGTCCGATTGGCGTGTATTTCCTATCGGCCATCATCGTATTCGTGACAACGATGCTGGTCTACGGCTTCAACACTCTGGCTGCGGCGCGCGGATTGGCCAGCATGTTCAGCAATGCAGCCATGATCGGCGTACCGCTCGTGGGCCTGGCCTTTGGCGAGCAGGGGTTGGTGACACTGTTCACCCTGATCTCGGTGCATGCCCTGGTATTGCTGACGGCCGCGACCATGGTGTTCGAGCTGGCATCCTCCCGTGAACAGCACGCGGACGACACCCACAACAAACGGTCCATGGGGCGCACTGTCTGGCAGGCAGTGCGCAATAGCGTCATTCACCCCGTGCCTTTGCCGATTCTGGCTGGCCTGCTGTGGTCATTGACAGGCTGGCCTCTGCCAGACGTGCTTGATACCTCACTCAAGATGCTGGGCTCGGCCATGGGCCCCATGGCGTTGCTGCTCGTCGGCATCACGCTGGCCTACACCAGGATCGGAGCTTACTGGCGACCCGCGATGCGCATCACGCTGGTCAAGTCACTGGTGCACCCACTTGTGTTTCTCGTCTGCGCCTGGGCACTTCAACTGCGCGGCCCGGCCATGGGCGTGATGCTGATCTGCTCGGCCTTGCCTGTGGGTGCCAACGCACTGCTCTTCACCCAGCGCTACCGGGTTGCCGAGGATGAGGTGGTGGCCAGCATCGCCCTCTCCACACTGCTGGCCCTGGTGACCATGCCGCTGCTGCTGATGCTGCTGCACGTCTTGCATGGGACATAGTCATCAAGGTAGTCCTCGGCGCATATCCACCCTGACTCGATCGGAGCTCGGTCTTGCTCTGCCGGCGCATGGCACTCCGGCATTGGCTGAAACATGGCAGTGAACCGGTCAGGAGCCGGCCAGCGAAAGTTGGAGCAGATCTCGACCTGCCCTGAAGAAAAGCTTGGCTTTGGCGTCCGGGCGGCTACGCCAAAGTGCAGGACGGGATGACGCAAATCTGTAGACAGGAAACAGCGCTCATACGGCTCGGCAAGGAGGAAGAAGGCAAGGACTCGGGCTCTGTCGCTCAGAAGCCGCAATCACTCATAAAAAGGTGCCTCTGGAACTTGCAAAAAGTTACAATTTGAGTACATGGACACAAACTGACACGAGCTCTCAAACCGAAGGCATTGGCTGCTAAAGGAGGCGCGCGAAATGGATCGTTTGAAAATTTCCACCCGGCTGACTTTCTCGTTCATGACATTGATGGTGCTGATACTAGTGCTGGGAGGGGTTGCACTTTGGGGGTCGTCGACTCAGCGCTCAGCCCTCACCGACATCACCCAGAAGCAAATCCCGATCATTCGCACACTGAACACCATCACGGATGGAGCCAATGAACAGGCGATTCAGTTCCGCAACCTCGCGATCTTTTCCACGGAGACGCTCCAGACCTCGGCACGTGCCATGATTCAGAAGACCCGCACCGAGCTGGCTGCAGAAATGGATTCCCTGGGCAAGCACACTCACTCGGGCCTGGGCCAATCGCTGCTGGAGGAGCTGAAGCTGCGCCGTCTGGCCTTCCTCAAATCCGGTGATGAATATCTTGGACTGATCGATCAGGGCCAAAGAGATGAAGCGCTGAGGTTGCTGGAAACTCAGCTGCGCCCCAACCAGCTCGAATATCAGCGGGTCATCCGCAGCATGCTGGATCACCAGACCCAAAGCTCCGACGTGGCCAGCCAGAAGGCAGAAGCTGCTGCAGACAACCTGTTCCAGGAAGTGTTGGCGACAAGTGCAATCGCCATTCTTTTAGCGGTGACCCTTGCCATCACGATCACTCGCTCCATCACCCGCCCCCTGTCCCTGGCCATTGCAGCAGCCGACCGTGTGGCCAGAGGCGATCTCAGCGGCCAGATCACGGTGAAATCTCAGGATGAAACCGGTCAACTGTTGAGTGCGCTGCAAAGCATGCAACACAGCCTCGTAAGCACGGTGTCGGCGGTACGCGGCAATGCTCAGGGAGTTGCTTCGGGCAGCGCTCAGATCGCCATGGGCAATAACGACCTATCCAGCCGCACAGAAGAGCAAGCAAGTGCTCTTGAGCAAACTGCTGCGTCCATGGAACAGTTGAGTGCTACGGTCAAGCAGAATGCCGACAACGCACGCCAGGCCAATCAGATGGCAGTGAATGCATCCTCTGTGGCTACACAGGGTGGTGAAGTGGTCGCAGAGGTAGTGGAGACCATGAAGAGCATCAATGAAAGCAGCCACAAGATTTCCGACATCATCGGTGTCATTGATGGCATCGCTTTCCAGACCAATATTCTGGCTTTGAATGCCGCCGTCGAAGCTGCCCGCGCCGGCGAGCAAGGACGAGGCTTTGCAGTGGTGGCAAGCGAAGTTCGGGCTCTGGCTGGACGCTCGGCTGAGGCCGCCAAGGAGATCAAGCAGCTCATTACCACCAGTGTCCAGCGCGTGGAGCAGGGTTCCTTGCTCGTGGACAAAGCTGGCGAGACCATGACCGGTGTGGTCACCGCCATTCGGCGCGTCACCGACATCATGGGTGAAATCAGCGCTGCCAGCCATGAGCAAAGCTCGGGCATGGCCCAGATTGGGGAAGCCGTCACCCAGATGGATCAAACCACGCAGCAGAACGCAGCCTTGGTCGAGGAAATGGCCGCCGCAGCCAGCAGCTTGCACAACCAAGCACAGTCCCTGGTCGAAGCGGTGGCAGTCTTCAAGTTGTCAGAGCACGAGCAACATGCCTCTGCCGCAATGCAGGCAGCGTCGGTCAACCCGACAAAAACGGCAACAGTGGCAAAGGTATCGGAGTCGCCTCCAAAGCCCCTCATGACCACCAAATCCCCTGTGCTGCGTCGCCCGGTTGCTATCGCTGGAACACAGCAGGCCACGAATAAGAATGGCGATGACTGGGAAACTTTTTGAGGGAGCTTCCGAGCGGATCCGTGAGCAAAGGCGGTGAGGCGTCAAGCCTGCCGCTTTTTGAACCTATCGGTGTCGTTGCATAACTCAGTGCTTGGCAGCAGATATGCGTAGACGATGAGCGACTCCACACACCAAGACCTGCTGCCAGCGGCTCCTTGGGAGCATTACAACGACCGGCCCTACGTGATGCCCGCCAGTCATCACCCCTGACAGCAACTCTGTTTTTATTCGAGCCGATGACAGATCGGGATTCTGGGGGACGCGCCTCCCCGCACTAGCGCAGACATCCAAGTACTCGCATATCCCCGCCGGCTGCGGCGGCACTTCGCAGTTCACAGATTGCCATCATGGCCAGTTGGTTCGGGGTCCTGCTGGTCGCTCCACGCAAGGTGCAAGTTACGCGTTTCACGGAACGTGTACAGACGTTTTACAGTTCCACCCGAGCTTCGCGCCGCACGGCCTGTGGCGGCATGCCGAAGCCACGCAGGAAGGCTTCGCGCATATGGCGGCGGTCACGAAAGCCTGTCTCCCGAGCAATCACCTCCAGCGGATGCCGACTGCTTTCAATCATCAGCCGCGCGGCTTCTAGCCGAAGGCCCTCCACGGCTTTGGCGGGGGACTGGCCCGTCTCGGCCGTGAACACCCGGCTGAACTGGCGTGGACTCAAGCTGGCAGCTTCGGCCAGCTCTTCCACACTCAGTGCTTGAGAAAGGTTGCGCCGTGCATGCTCCAACGCCTGCTGGATACGGTCTGACTTGGGTGCCAGCTTGAGCATCTCCGAGTGCTGTGACTGTCCGCCCGAGCGGCGCTGGTGCATGACCAGGCGATGTGCAACCGACCGTGCAACCTTCGCGCCCAGATCTTTTTCCACCAGCGCTAACGCCAGGTCGATCTCCGCTGTCATACCGGCAGAGGTCCAGATCGGTCCGTCGGCGATGTAGATGCGGTCGGCCTCAATCTGCGCCTGTGGGTGGCGCTGTTGCAAGGCCTCGGCCCAATACCAGTGCGTGGTGGCGCGGCGCCCGTCAAGCAGACCCGCGTCGCCCAGCAGGAAAGCGCCCGTGCACAGACCGGCCACGCGCCGCGCGGATACCGCCACCTTGCTAAGTAACCGGATCAGTTCCGGTGCCGGAGCGACGTCCCTTGGAGCGAGGTTGCCCGCAACCAGCCAGGTGTCTGCCCTGCTGTGTGCGGTGAGGGGCTTCGCCTGCAATACAAGCCCTGCCGAAGCCCGGGCCGTACCACTCATCGCATAGGTCTCCACCTCATAAAAGGGCTTCTCCACCATCAGGTTGGCGAGTTCGAACACAGCCTGGGTGGCCAGCGCCATGACTTGGAAGCCTTCCGGCAGCATGTAACCGATGCGGTGCATAAGAAACGTCCTTTCCAATGTCCTTTTTCATGACTATATACGTCATTTACGACAAACCCCGCACATCGCACCATTCATGCCATGGACAACATCCGTCAACCTCAAGGAGTTTCACCATGGCACAAACCCATCTCGGTACCGCCCTCATTACCGGGGCATCCAGCGGCATCGGTGCGCTATATGCAGAAAAGCTCGCTCAGCGTGGCTATGACCTGATCCTGGTCGCCCGCAATCGCGAACAGCTGAACGCGCTGGCGAGCAGCATCAGCACTCGCACCGGCCGTGCGGTAGAAGTCCTGCCGACCGACCTGAACGACCGCAATGAACTGGCACGCGTGGAAGAGCAATTGCGCACGGACGCCAGCATCACCTTGCTGGTCAACAACGCGGGCATGGGCACACATACGCCCTTGCTGCACAGCAACGTTGAACAGATGACCCGCATGGTCGATCTGAATGCCACGGTGCCCATGCGGCTGGCCTATGCGGCGGCTCCTGGCTTCGTGGCTCGTGGACGTGGAGCGATCATCAACATTGCGTCCATCGTCGCCATCTCCCCTGAGACCCTGAATGGCGTCTACGGTGCCAGCAAGGCTTTTGTACTGGCCTTCAGTCAGTCGCTGCAGCATGAGTTGACTGACAAAGGTGTTCGGGTGCAGGCAGTGTTGCCTGGTGCTACGGCCACGGACTTCTGGGCCATCGGTGGATTGCCGGTAGAGAACCTGGATGCAAGCATCGTGATGAGCGCCGAAGACCTCGTCGATGCAGCACTGGTGGGGTTTGAGCGAGGAGAAAAGGTCTCCATCCCCTCGCTGCATGCTGGCGAGAAGTGGGATGCCTATGAGGCCGCCCGCCGAGCTATGGCAGGCCAGCTGTCGAGCAACATCGTCGCCCAGCGCTACGCCACCGCGCACTGACTATCGCAAGGAGCCCAAGTCATGAAAGCCGTTATTGCAGCTTATGCGCGCTCGCCATTCCAATTCGCCCGCAAAGGCCGCCTCGCCGAAGTGCGGCCGGACACGCTGGCAGCCCAGGTCGTACAGGGTTTGTTGAAGCGCTCGGACCTCGATCCTGCACTATTGGAGGATGTGATCCTCGGCTGCGCCTACCCCGAGGCCTCGCAAGGCAACAATCTGGCGCGTATCGTCGGCCTGCTGGCCGGCCTGCCCGAAACCGTGGGCGGCATGACCGTGAACCGGTTTTGCGGCTCGTCGATGCAGGCCGTGCATATCGCCGCAGCGCAGATCGAGGCCGGCATGGGCGACGCCTTCCTCTGTGTGGGCGTGGAGTCCATGACGATGGTTCCGCAGGGCGGCTTCAACTTCTCCCCGAACCCGCTGTTGCAGGCAAATACCGACGCCTACATTTCAATGGGCGAAACGGCGGAAAACGTGGCGCAGAGATGGGGTGTAAACCGCGCCGACCAGGAGTTGCTGGCACTGCAATCCCATCTGAAAGCCGCCGCTGCCCGCGACCAGGGTCTGCTGGTCGATGAAATCGTGCCTATTCTTTTACCGGGCGGAGAGCTGCTGGATGCCGACGGCTGCATACGCCCGGCCACCACACTGGAGGCCCTGGCCGGGCTCAAGCCCGCCTTCAGGCCTGATGGCGCGGTCACGGCGGGCACATCGTCGCCGTTGACCGACGGTGCTGCGGCCGTGCTGGTCACCCGAGAGGATTTTGCCGAACGCCATGGTCTGCAGGCACTGGCGCGCATCCGCAGCTTCGCGACCGTGGGAGTGGACCCAGCGATCATGGGCATAGGCCCGATCCCTGCCACGCGCAAGGCGCTGGCCCGTGCAGGTCTCACTGTGGCCGATCTGGATGTGGTTGAGATCAACGAAGCTTTTGCGTCGCAGGCGCTAGCCTGCATTCGAGACCTCGGCCTGGACATGGCGACCGTGAATATTGACGGCGGCGGGCTGGCGATCGGTCATCCACTGGGGGCCACTGGTGCGCGTATCACAGGCAAGGCAGCTGCCTTGCTTGCACGACGGCAGGGACGATATGCCCTGGCCACCCAATGCATCGGCGGTGGGCAAGGGATTGCTACGGTACTTGAGAGACCGTGAGCTCACATCGACAAAGACCAAGACTTCAACTCCACTCAAGGAAACCGTGATGCTCCGTAGCACCGAAACCCTGGACAGTCTGCTTGAACGCCAGCGCGGCACACTGCCCGATACCTTTGGCGCGCGGCCGCTGGCACTTGCCGAAGGCCGCATGACCATGGAGCTGACTATTGCGCCGTGGATGATGGCTCCCAATGGCTTTCTACATGCCGCCACGCAGGTGATGCTGGCCGACACCTGCGCCGGCTATGCGACCCTGGCGCATCTACCGGAGGGTGCAAAAGGTTTCACGACACTGGAGCTGAAATCCAATTTCCTTGGTACTGCGAAGCAAGGAATCTTGCGCGTGGAGGCCGTGGCCGAACATCTGGGAAGGACAACGCAGGTGTGGTCGGCCACCTTGTTCGATGACAAGGGGCGCAGGCTATCGCTATTCCGTTGCTCGCAGATCGTGCTCTGGTGACTGGGCCCTTGCCGCACTTGAGGCGGCAGCCTGAAAACATCCGACAGAAATCGATGGCTCCCAGGGTGAAGACGGAGTTCGGATACCGCGCAGCGCGCAGGCCTGGCTTTCGCTATGACCTGCAATCCGCCCCACCGCGAACCTCTGTGCGGAGGTCAACCGCGCCGACGCGCAAGACGCGCCCCCGAACTCGCAGGAACCAGAATACCTGCACCGTACGTTCCGGCAGCTATGCGCTCAACGCGAGCTCCGCCATGAGTTTCACGCTGGGGCTGCGGCTCTATGGCCCCCGCCAATGCTGGTCACGAGCCGCTCAATGGCGGCACGCCAATCTCTTGGCACTCCCTGCCGCTTTATGAAGCGCCGCCATGCTGCGCTGCTGCACCACGATTTCCACCCTACTGGTGGCGATGAACTCGAGACCGTGATCGGCGACACCAGAGGCATGCTGCCATGCCTTTGCCTCAACGAGGCCGGCGCGCGCTCGTTGAGTATGCAGACTGTTTTCCTCGCCCTGCCCTTGACTAGAGCAAATGAAGTTTGTCGGACACTAATAAAGTTAGTCGAACAGGGACCGCCACTCGTTGCTTGAACTAGTCGCAGCAAAAAGCGCTCGGTGTGAGCGCTTTTGCTTCTAGAGCGTTGTTGGTCTTGCTCGACTGAACTCCGCTACCGGATGCTGCTGTATAACGACGCGACATCCTCATTGGGGAGGGACTTGGCGACGGGCCTGTCCTAAGCAGCCGCTTCACCCTCGGGACCGGTCGTCGCTCAATTGAGCGTTTGCCACACACAGTCTTGAAGGACCGCTTCAGCCTGTTCCGACAGGCTTGTTCCGACCCTAAGCAGACAGCAAAACTTCTAACGAGTAAGTTCAGCCGCCGCCGCAGGCGGTCGGCTGCAACGACTGGTTAGGCGCAATGACTACACCAAACAAAGGGCTCATTTCGGCCTTTCGATTGAGCCGATGCGCCATGCCGCCCACACCGACCCGAGGGCAAGCAGTGTGAAAAAACCGGCAGCGACTAGAGTGCCGCGGAGCCAAAAGTGGAACGACTCTGGTGAGTTAGCCAAAGTAAACACTGCGGGGCTTCTCCCGCCGAGCCGAAGCACTCCAGTTTCAATGCCTTGGCTGTACGTGTGAAGACATGCGACGACTGATGCCGCAAAAAAGGCAGCGCCAAACGACAGCGATCGCCGAGTAATAGGCATTTGCATGGCTTAACTAGATTTAGACGTCACGAAAAAATGGTCGTCCTTATAAGAATGAATTTAGCCGTAAAGATGAGGGTGAGCAATCCCTAACAAATTTTTTAGGAAACCTAAAAATTTCAAGATTGAAACTAGCTAAGCGCAGCCAAAGGCCAATGATGGAATGACTGCTCATGGCCGTTTCGTGCCATGACCTGGTCGGGTGACTGAGGTACACCGTCTCCTTTTTATATTGTGGCTTCTTCGAATACAAACTGCACTCGATACGTCACTAGTTTCAGTCCCGGAATCGCCTTGGCCGCCCATCTCACTGGCTCCGCAAATCCCGATGCAACCAAAATTGCGCGTGGCGGTGTGCCTTCTTTGTGCGCGTACCAGCCGATGTAGCGCGCAATTTGTCCGATGGACGAGTCCTTTGCTTCGCCTGCCTTCAATTCGATGATGACCATGCAGCCTTCGGCGTCCCGTGCGAGCAGGTCGAGCCTTCCGACATCGCTGGACTCTTGGCGCGAGATGAGCGTCAGGCCGGGCTCCAGAACGTCAAGGTGACTAACTATCTGGTCTTCGAGGTCACGCTCAAGACTCAAGCTGCTTTCGACATATTCCGTCAAGTCTTGCGGTGTCGACTCATCGACTACCGCCGCTGCTAACTCGCCAGTTTCCAGGGATGCATCCAAGGTGAAAGCTGCCCGATTTGTTTTGAAGTTGGGCGTGGCACGTCGTCCGGCATCTAGCCAGTACTTTGCGTGTGGCTGGCTTGACGCGTTGTTTGCCCACCATGCAGGGTATTGCTTGGCTGAGGCTGGCAATCCGCCCGGCACAATTTGATCAAGCTCGTCGAACGACAGAATGACTTGCGCGGCAGGATTGGAAAGCAGTGCTGACGTGAGTTGAGCGTAGCGGGACATCTGGGCCTCGTTGTTGATGTAGACGACGTTGTACGTGGTGTGCGGAGCAATTGGTCAACGCAATCGGATTGTGCAGTCAGTGACCGCTACCACCCTTTTTTCGCACTGCTGCTTTAAGGGGCAAGTCTTGTATCTACGTGCTAGGTGGCACGTGGCCTGTACTCCCGATGGGCAACCGGCGCGAGATCATCGCTACGGCTAGATCATGATGATGGCGAGATAGAAAAATACTCAGCACAGCTCTCGTAATGCTGGCGTACCGCCTCCACATCTGGCCGCAGGTGAGTGCTAGCGGGCAACTGCAGTAACTCACCGTGGAAGTTCCCGTACGACGTCCGTGCCTGCGCTGAAACTTCGATGGACCACGTAGTCGGGTTTGCTCTCAACAGGCGTAGATCGAACAAGGTGTGGATGTCAGCTCGCAAAAGCAAGCCATTGGTCACATGATTAGTGTGATCGCCTCGATACGGCTTGATGTGCGCCCCTTCCAAGATGGCTTCTATTGAGCAACCAGTCACTGCACAGCGTCCGTCATAGGCCGCTAACAAGTCCCGCCTGAACTTCGGCTGACCTTGGCGTCTTGCGATGCTTGCCAGTACGCGCTTTCGACCATCTTCCTCGTTAAACGCATCGAACTCTCCTATCGGTGATGCCTCTAACTCGCGCTGAACGAGCACCAACTCAGGGGCGTCATTGACAAGACGGGGGCGCATGACTCCTTTTTCATCTTCCACTTGTTCCCAGACCCCATGAACTGCGGCGTCCGGGTCATAAGTCTCATAGGTGGCATCACCTCTCTCCCCTCGGCGGAAAAGTGCATCAATGGGATTCCAGCCGCTTGTGTTCCGAGGTGAACGATTGGCGCTCCAGGCACTGCGGCCGTATGCATTTACCGAGATCAATCGCAGGTCGGGATCAATGTTCGACAGATCGAATTCAGGAACCTTGGATGTGATGTATTCACGGATCTCAGCCACGTTAGCTTTTCCACCTAGTTGCTGCACTGCTTCGAGTACCCAGCGCCATGTCTGCTTGCCATATTTGTACTGTCTCCCCGTTTCGCGTGTCAGCACAAATGAAGTTGGGCGATGTCCAAACGACCGGATGTAGTGGAAAGGTCCAAGGAACTTAAAGCCGGCGCCAGCATGCTCGTATTTTTTCATGCGGTGAAAGACTAAGAGCTCGAGTCCATTCACTGCCTGATCGGTCAGTAGATGGTCTGTGCGCCCTTCCGTCTGGCCCTGCATCAGCAGCACATCCTCATCCAAATGATCTGTGTACTAAACACGGTCAGGGGTTTTCTCCTCTGTCACGAACAGCCATACCGATCGTGTGTTTTTCGGACGAAAAATTCCGTTGTTTAGCGTGGCGTCAGTGATGCCGAACAGTTCACGCAGGCCATCGCGGGTATAGGTTTCTCCGACTACGAGCTGGGTTGATGTCAGTTCTGTCATTCGTTTTCCTTCTTCGCCCTAGATCGTAACGAGCTGAAGCAGCCAGTGTTCCGCTACAACGCCAAGTTCGGCCGAACAGGTCATTCCACCGAAGCGCCAACGGCAGGGCTCCGCCCCGTGCGACCGTCCTTGCATATCATCTGCCGCACGGGTCGGATGCCCTGCTGTTTGCGCCCGGTTAACTCTGCATTGAATGCCCGATTTTTGATACCACCAGCGACGACTCCTGGCCGATCTGGGACTGTTGCTGACGACCCGAAGCAGGCAGTCAAAATTTCTAACCTCTGCTCGAAAAATGGCTTCCAGTCCAAGACAGCTCGATGTGGGTTCGGGTTTCGCCAACGTTGCCAAATCCCAGTCGCTCGTAAAGTCTTTGAGCAGGTTTATTGCTTCGGAATACTTCAAGCCGAAGAGGTACTTTGAGGGTCTCGGCGCGTGACTGAAGGCTCTTTAGAAGCATGGTGCCAATGCCTTTGCCTTGAGCGTCGGCTGAAATGGCGATGTTCTGAACATAGATTTCATCTTCTCGTTCAAGGATCTGGATGTATCCAGCGATATCGCCATCAATCTCAACGACCGAGGTATCTGCTGCGGCACACTCTGATGCAAAATTTCCGCGCTGCCAGTCCTCATTCCAACCCCACAGCTCATCAATGTGTGAACGAAAGACGGATCGGTGTATGTCGAACATCGGCACCAAATCGTCGGTGTTCGCTGGCCGAAGTTTCATCATGTCTCGATTGACTGCATGACAGCAAAGTGGGTATGGATGTGATCTTATCTCGATGACCGCTCCTGGCTGAAAGGAGCCTGCTAGGGCAGCGACCTCAATAGCCAGGGGTGATCATCTTCTCGGTCAATCCTTGGTCGAAGGCGTCGGCGCATTGATAGCGAGCATTTGGTACGGATGTTCAATGCTGCCGTTACGCCCATTCACGATTGACCTCGACTGACTTTGAAAATTCAATCGTGCTGATCTCATACGATTCCGACCGACTTTGCTACGGAAGGTGAGATCAGAGAAATCAAGTGCTTACCGCTGACAGTCCGACGAACTTTATTTGCTCAAGTCACCCTCATCGATTGCGCGCAGGGAGTGAGCTAGCTTGCCTCGATCAGGCCCATCAGGACCTGACCCACATCGGCCTCCACCTTGAAAGCCAGCAATGCATCGGCCCTTGTCACGCCTTGATTGATGGCCACGATGGACTTGCCCTGCTCATGCGCTGCCAGCGCAAATCGGTAACCCGAATAGACCATCAATGAAGAGCCGGCGATCAGCACGGCGTCGGCCCTGGCCACAGCCGCCATGCAGGTCTGCACGCGTTCACTCGGCACGGTCTCGCCAAAGAACACCACATCGGGCTTGATCAAGCCTGTCCCGCAATGTGGGCAGGCCGGCACGACAAAGCGGCTGAAGTCCTGGTTTTCCAGATCGGCGTCGCCATCGGGCGCCGGTGCTGCATACAGTTCAACCCAGGCCGGGTTCAGCGCCAGCAGCCGCTGCTGCAGATCGGCGCGGGCAGAGCGCTTGTCGCAGTCCATGCAGCGCACGGTGTCGATGCGCCCGTGCAGGTCCACGATGTTCAGGCTGCCGGCCGCATCATGCAGGCCATCGACATTCTGGGTGATCAGCAACTCCAGCCGGCCTTGCTGCTCCAGTCGCGCCAGTGCCTGATGGGCGGAGCCGGGCCGCGCCTGCCCCATCACGCGCCAGCCCAGCATGGAACGCGCCCAGTAGCGCTGACGCACCAGCACATCGCCCATGAAGGCCTGATAGGTCACGGGCTGGGGGCGCTTCCACTGTCCGTTGCGGTCACGATAGTCAGGGATGCCGACTTCGGTGCTGCAGCCGGCGCCACCAATGACCACCACACGCGGATGCGCATGCAGCCAGTCTTGCAGGCGCCACAGCGCCAGAGCATCCACACAATGGTTCACGGTTTCACTCATTACAGCAGCGGCGACGTCAATCGGGCCACGGAACCGACCAGCCGTCGCCGCAGACCTTTTTCGCTGCGATATTGCACCATTCGAGCCTGGCCCAGGTCGGCCTCGAACTGCGCAGCGATGGCCTGATTCAGCTCTGGCCCGTAGCCGATCACACAGACCTCGTAGTTGAGGAAAAAGCTGCGATAGTCAAAATTGGCCGTGCCGATCATCGCCATATTGTCATCGACCACCAAGGTCTTGGAGTGCAGCATGCTGGCCGCATATTCATAGATATGCACTCCACAGCGAATCAGCTCGTCAAAATAGGAGCGCGCAGCGGCCGTCACCAATAGCGAATCAGACTTCTTCGGCACCAGAATGCGGACCTCCACACCGCGCAGTGCAGCATTGGTGAGAGCCGTCAGCGCGCCTTCGGTCGGCACAAAGTAAGGCGTGGTCAGCAAGATGCGTTGCTGTGCCGCGTTGATGGCCGCCAGATAGGAGCGGTAGATGGCGTCCAGTTGGTCGTCAGGCCCCGAGGTCACGACCTGCATGGGGATGGGGCCGTCTTCGCAGTCGGGCAGCAGATCGTCAAGATCGTTGGGCAGCCGGTGCGGATCGCCGCTGCGGGTGTAGGCCCAGTCCTCGAGAAACACCGTCTGCAGCCAGTTGACGACGGAGCCTTCGACCCGGATATGCACGTCATGATAAGCATCGTCACAAATGCGCTCGTTCTCTTCATCGGTGACGTTCACGCCACCCGTAAAGCCCACTTTTCCATCGCAGACCAGAATCTTGCGGTGGGTACGGAAGTTGACCACGGGTCGCAGCCGACGCCCTATCTTGGCATCGTGAAAGCGCAGCACCTCAGCCCCGGCCTGCTGCAGCGGCTCCAGAAACTTTCGCCCCAGCTTCTTGGAGCCCAGAGCATCCACCAGCAAACGCACCTGCACGCCTGCACGTGCTTTCTCGATCAGCAAATCACGCAAGGCCGTGCCGGTCTGATCGGGCTCGTAGATGTAGTACTCCAGATGCACATGGTGGCGTGCTGCGCTCACGGCATCGGCAATCGCATCAAAGGTCGCAGCGCCACCCACCAGCAACTGCATGGAAGTGGCCGTGCTTACCGGGAAATCGCTGGTCATGCCAACCAGCCGTGCCACCTGACGCAGGCGCTCCTGCTGGGCCGGAATGCGTTCCCTGAGTTTTTGCATGCTGTTGCGCACACGCGAACGCTTGCGCGAGCGCAGCCGCTTGATACGCTGGCGCTTCATGCGTTGCGGACCAAAGTAGTAATAGACCAGCAGACCCACCACAGGTAACGCTGCCATGGACAACAGCCAGCTCAGCGTGGCAATCGGCTGGCTGCGCTGCAGCAGAATCCAGATGCCTACCACGACGACATACAGCGACCAGCCCACGGACAACCAGAGCTTGACGCTCTCGTGGCTCAGCTGCATTGCTATCCAGTCCAATTGCACACTCCTGTTGTTCGATGAACCATCACCACCATGCCCTCGCAGTATGGCAGCGGCATGGCAGCCTGCGGTGGCCCGCCTGCCCGGGGAAACACCCTCCAGCAGGCGCCATGCTTTTGTACTGCGCTACAAAGAGTATATTGATACGCATGATTTCCGAACTCATCACGACTCTGGCCCAGGCCCGCAAGGCCGCCCGCATCACCCAGGCCGATCTGGCCGAACGTGCCGGCCTGTCACGCATGGCCGTACAACGCACTGAAACCGGCGACGTAGACCCGCGCTTTTCCACTCTGCAGGAAATGGCCCGTGTGCTGAATATGGAGCTGATTGCCGTGCCGGCCGAGCTGCACGCCCAGGTGCTGGCACTGATTCAGCCTCAGACCGGCCAGACGGCTGCAACCGACCGCATCGCCAGTCCGGTGACCGGCCAGGATTCGCAATGAAGTCTTACGTATTGTTAACTTGAGAACCCTATTTGCTCGGCAACAATGGCCCGAGGTTTTTTTGCGCGACATTCAGAGGTTTGAGAGATGACGATTCACAACTGGGATTACGCACCAGAGGCACTGGAGGTACAGGTCAGCGAATTGTTGCTAGCCACGGCAGATCGAAGCGACGAACTGGTCGATGAAAGCGTGCGCCTGGTCCTGCAGGAGCTGCGCCAGCACCTCAATATGGAGGTGATTTTTGTCTCCGAGATCCGCAACGGCCAGCGCATGTTCCAGCATGTCGATACCGCCCCCGGCAAGGAATTGATTGCCACTGGCGGCGGCGGTCCCCTGGAAGAGTCGTTTTGCCAGTGCGTGCTCGACGGCATACTGCCCGGCCTGGTCCAGGATGCGACCAGCCACCCTGCCTTTGCCAAGCTGCCTGCAACTCCTTTTCGCGTGGGCGCCCATCTGAGCACGCCCATCGTGCTGGCCAGCGGCAAGGTCTACGGCACGCTGTGCTGCTTCAGCCAGGCGGCCGATGAAAGCCTGACGGCCAAGGACCTGCAAAAACTCGAATGCGTGGCCAGGATCACGGCCAGGCGAATCGATATCAAGCAGGCCCGGCAGCTCCAGCCGGCCGAAGAAAATCGCACGCCTTGCGGCCCGGCTTCTCCCGGAAAGCTCTGAAAACCAGCTCTCCGGGAAAAAGCTGCGTCAGTTCACCGCCACGCAGACCTGGCGCTGCTCGCCCAGCCCATCGGCACCCAGCCGCACCACATCGCCGGGCCTGAGAAAGACGGGCTCCGGCTTTTGTCCCAGACCCACGCCCGCAGGCGTTCCGGTGAGAATCACATCGCCGGCCTCCAGCGTCATGAACTGGCTGATATAGCTGATGATCTCGGGCACGCCAAAGATGAAATTGCTGGTATTGCTGCTTTGCATGCGCTGGCCGTTCACTTCCAGCCACAGGCCCACGCGATGCGGATCGGTAATTTCGTCGGCCGTCACCAGCCAGGGGCCCAGCGGCGCAAACGTGTCATGGCTCTTGCCCTTGGTCCAGGTGCCGCCACGCTCCAATTGCCAGCCGCGCTCGGACACATCGTTGGCCAACAGATAGCCGGCCACATGGGACAGAGCCTGCGCCTCGGTCACGCGCCGCGCGCGGCTGCCGATGACAACGCCCAGCTCCACCTCCCAGTCGACCTTGTCCGCGCCCTGCGGAATCTGCACCGCATCGCTAGGACCGCAGATCGCCGTCACGGCCTTCATGAACAGCACGGGTTCGCCCGGCGCTGGCAGTCCGGCCTCGGCCGCGTGGTCAGCATAGTTGAGGCCCGCACAGACCAGCTTGCCCACCTGTGCCACGGGGCAGCCCAGGCGTGGCCTTCCGTCAACCTTGGGCAAACGGCTCCAGTCCGTATGCCGTATGCGCTCCAGCGCATCGGGACCTAGCTGGCCCGGGCCCCAATCGGGCACCAGGGCCGATGCATCACGCAGCACGCCGTCGGCGTCCAGCACGCCCGGGCGCTCCGCACCCGCGCTGCCATAGCGAAGCAGTTTCACGATGGTTGTCTCCTTATGAATCGGTCAGTGTCGCCCTCTAAGGCCTTCATCATGCAATATCGAACAGGCGGCCCCAGCCCTTGACGGCGGAAGGATCACGCCCGGCCGCGCGCAGCATGCCCCAGACCGTGGTACTCACGGTATCGAGCAGCGGCACTCCCCAACGGCGCTCCACCTCTTCGGCCAGGTGCGCAGCGCGCAAATTGGTGCAGTAAGTCACGACGGCGTCAGGTTTGCCTTCTTCGATCACGTTGCCGATGAGTTGCAGCAGTTGCTCAGGCTCCACCAGCGCAAAGCTGTGGTTGACCGAGATGTCCAGATGGCGCTCTGCCGTGGTCTCGACGCCTGCGGCGCGGTAGTTGTTGATGATGCATTGCTGCACGTCCGCCGTGTACGGGCTGACGATGGCCAGCTTCTTCACGGAGAGCTTTTCCATCAGCTGATTGAGTGCCAGGATGGCCGTCGTGGCCTTGATGCCAGTGCGCTCGGTAATACGCTCGCACAGCCGCATGTCGGTCTCAAAGCCGCGCCATCCTGCGGCCGTGCCGCTCCAGCCGATCACATCCACCTTGGCATCGGCCAGCAGCTCGGCGGCGGCCAGGATCTTGCTGTCATCAAACTGATTCAGTGCCCCCTCGGCCAGCGAAATCTCAGTCACCGTGAAGCGCGAAAAATGGGCCGAGCAGTTGCCGGCACTGGCAGCCAGCGCGCTGGTCAGAGGCTCCAGCGCGGTGTTGGAAGAAGGCGTGAGCACGCCCAGGCATGTCGTAGTTGCAGTCATCTTGTTTGTCTCCGTTGTATGGCCAACCGGCAAACCGGTTGGCCGGCATTGTTCACCTCGCCCGAACAAACGTCAACAATATTGTTGACAATAAATCAAAGTTCAATCACTCAAAGTTATCTATCAAGAAAGTCTTCACTTCGTCACCGCCTTTCGCCTCACAGCATATTTCAGAGAAAAATTCCCAAATAGGTGTTTACGATATTGTTGACAATATTGTCGACATTTAGATTTCGACCTCACATCGAACAACCAACCAACCGATGGAGCGAGACCCGAGATGCAAAACCCAACCACACTTGCCGCGCCACAGGCGGCGGCAGCGCCGACCAAGGTGCGCTGGAAGATCTTCCTGATGATGCTTTTCCTGATCGCGGTCAATTACATTGACCGCGCATCGCTGTCCGTGGCCATGCCCATGATCGCCAAGGAGTTCGATCTCAGCCCTGCCGTTCAGGGCCTGCTGATGAGCTCCTTCTTCTGGACCTATGCCTTCATGCAGATTCCCGGCGGCATGCTGGCCGACCGTTTCGGCCCACGCGTGGTCATCGTCTGCTCCACCCTGGGTTGGGGCTTCTTCCAGGCCATCGCCGCAGCTTGCACCGGCTGGGTGTCGCTGCTGATCACCCGTCTGGGTCTGGGCGCTTCCGAGGCCCCCATCTACCCCGCAGGCGGCAAGCTCAACGGCATCTGGATGACCCAGAACGAACGCGGCCGCGGCGCCACGCTGCTGGACGGTGGCGCACCTCTGGGTGCCGCCCTGGGTGCGCTGATCATCGCCGGCCTGCTGACCCACTTCGACTCCTGGCGCGTGTCCTTCGTCGTCGCGGGCGTTGGCACCATGATCGCGGGTGTCTTTGCCTGGTGGTATATCCGCAACCATCCCCGTGAGCACGCCGGCGTCAATGAAGCCGAAGCTGCCTTCATCGAGGAAGCACATGCCGCCGACCTCGCCGCCGAGCCCGCCCATGCCAGCGGCAAGGTGATGGACTTCTTCAAGTACCGCTCGGTATGGGGCATGTTCTTCGGCTGGATGTGCTTCAACGCGCTGTTCTACGGCCTGCTGACCTGGATGCCCACCTACCTGTCCAAGGTGCATGACATGGACATCAAGCAGATGGGCGGCGCCGTGTTCATCATGTTCTTCTCCGGCTTCGTCGGCGAGATGGTCGGCGGCTGGATTGCCGACAAGTGGAAGGCTGCGGGCGCTTCGCAAGCCAAGGTGCTGCGCACGCTGTTCGGTATCGCCTCGATCATCGCCACCATCGCCATCTACAACGTGGCCCGCTTCAAGGACCCCGTGACCATCGTGATCCTGCTGTCGGTAACGCTGTTCTTCCTGCGCTGGTGCGGTCTGTTCTGGTGCGTTCCTTCCATTCTGGGCACCCGCAAGCGCGTCGGCTTCCTGGGTGGCGTCATGAACCTGGGCGGCAACTTCGCCGGCATCGGCGTACCCATTCTGGTGGGCGTGATCGTGCAGGCCACCGGCTCCTACGACATGGCCATGATGCTCTTCGCTGCTGCGGGCGCAGGCCTCTTCGTCTGCTCGTCGATCGTGATCGATTACAGCAAGAAGATCCCGGTCTAAGTACCGCCCCCGCCTCGCCTGGACACTTTGATGGAGAACCCCATGCCCTTGCCCACACGCCGAGCCTTGGCCCTGACCTGCGCCACGGCCATCGCCTCAACCCTGAGCGCATATGCCGCCACGCCAGCCAGCCGCAACTCTGTCGCCGTCCAGGCGAGTCCCGATTTCCCTGCTGCCGCCCCCGAGTCCGTAGGCGTGGATTCGCGCCCTCTGGTGCAGTTGTCCGAGATGATCCGCAAGGAAAACCTCGACGTGCGCAGCTTTCTCGTCGTCAAGGACGGCAAGCTGATCTATGAGCGCTACAGCCAGGGCCTGACGCGCAACCACAACTACGAGCTGTACTCCATCACCAAGAACGTGACGGCCCTGGCCGCCGGCGTTCTGGTGGACGAGGGCCGCAGCAAGCTCGACGAGAAAGTGGCGCCCATCCTGGCCAAGGCCCGCCCCGACCTCCAGGACGCCTTCTCCGACAAGCAATCCATCGAACTGCGGCATGTGCTGTCCATGTCCACGGGCCTGGTCTATAACTTCAAGCCCACCGACGACCCCATCTACTACGGCGCCCCCGACCGTCTCAAGCTGGCGGCCGAAACTACGCCCAAGGTAGCGCCCGGCACGAGCTTCGACTACACCGACGTCAACCCCATCCTGGCCAGCGCCACGCTGGGAGCCGACGCCGGTATGCCACTGCAGGACTTTGCGAAGGAGAGACTCTTCAAGCCTATGGGCATGAGCCATTACGCCTGGGAGCGGGCTGACGACAAAGGCCTGGTCTCCTCCGGCTGGGGGCTGCGCCTGCGCGCCGTGGACATGGCCAAGCTAGGCCAGCTGGTGCTGACCGGCGGCCGCTGGGACGGCAAGCAGATCGTCTCCCAGGCCTGGGTCCGCACCATGACCGCGCCCGCCTCGGCGCCATGGTATGGCTATTACTGGTGGATCAACGACATCGTCGCCACCGAGCCCGAAACCCACGCCATGGGCTTCAAGGGCCAGTTCATTGTGGTATTGCCCGAGCGCAATGCCGTGGTGGTCATGACCAGCATGCTGCCCATCGAAGGCGGCCTGCGCGAATCCCGGAACGTGCTGGCCATCCGCCGCATGGTCAATGACTACGTGCTGCCCGCGCTGAGCAACCAGGCCCATGCCAAACCCACGCCCGCCCGCCACAAGGCGTTGGCGCGCGAACTCGAACTCGCATCACAACACCAGGGCAAGTCCGGAGCACCGGCAGACCCTACCGACACCCCGAAACTCTGATATTCAGCATGAAATCCAGCGAATTTGATCTCGTAGTGCGCAATGCGCGCGTTGCCACCGCCAGCGACATCTTTGAATCCGATATAGCCATCCGCGACGGCAAGATTGTCCAGCTGGGCGCCAACCTGCCCGCCGGCGCCCGCGAATATGACGCTGCCGGCCGCGTGGTCACGCCCGGCGGCATCGACGCCCACTGCCACCTGGACCAACCCATGGAACCGCCGGTGCGCATGGCCGACAACTTCGACAGCGGCACGCGCGCCGCTGCCTGCGGCGGCACCACCACCGTGATTCCGTTCGCGGCCCAGGCCAAGGGCCAGTCGCTGCGCGCGGCCGTGGAGGACTACCACCGCCGCGCCGACGGCAAGGCCCACGTGGACTACGGTTTCCACATGATCGTCAGCGACCCCACCCCCGAAGTTCTGGAGAAGGAACTGCCCCAGTTGATCCGCGAAGGCTATACCTCCTTCAAGATCTACATGACCTATGACGATCTGAAGCTCAACGACGGCCAGATCCTCGACGTGCTGGACGTGGCGCGCAAGTACGACGCCACCGCCATGATCCATGCCGAGAATGCCGACTGCATCCAGTGGCTGACCAAGCGCCTGGAAGCCAGCGGCCGCAAGGCCCCTCGCTATCACGCAGTCTCGCGCCCCATGTTGGTGGAGCGCGAAGCCACCCACCGCGCCATTGCCCTGTCCGAGTTGGCCGACGTGCCCATTCTCATCGTCCACGTGTCGGGCCGCGAAGCCGTGGAGCAGATCCGCTGGGCCCGCTCCCACGGCATGAACATCATGGCCGAAACCTGCCCGCAATACCTGTTCCTCAGCGCCGAGGATCTGGGCATAGACGACAGTTACCAGGGCGCCAAGTGCGTGTGCAGCCCACCGCCGCGCGATCAGGCCAACCAGGAAGTGATCTGGAACGGGCTGAACGACGGCCTGTTCACCGTGTTCTCCTCGGACCATGCGCCGTTCAACTACGATTCACCCGAAGGCAAGAAGCCCAATGGCGAGGAGGTGTCCTTTGGTCACATTCCCAACGGTATTCCTGGCATCGAGACCCGCCTGTCGCTGCTCTACACGCATGGTGTGCTGACGGGCCGCATGACACTCAACCGCTTCGTGGAGCTGACCTCCACCAACCCGGCCAAGGTCTACGGCCTGCATCCGCGCAAGGGCAGCATTGCCATCGGCGCCGATGCCGACCTCGTGGTCTGGCAGGAAGGCGAACGCGCCATCAGCAACCGCGATCTGCACCACAACGTGGACTACACGCCCTATGAAGGCCAGCAGCTCAAGGCCTGGCCCTGCCTCACTCTGTCTGCGGGACAGGTAGTCTGGGACGGCGAGCAATTCCACGCCCGCGCCGGCAGCGGCCGCTTCCTGCAGCGCGGCGCGCCCACACTGCTGCCCAAGCGCCACCAGGCCCGCTTCTGAAACTTCAGCACGAACACACCATGAAACTGCTCATCATCAACCCCAATATCTCCGAGAGCGTCACCGCGCTCATCGAGAAAGAGGCCAGGCTGGCCGCCGCGCCAGACACGGAAATCACCATGCTGACAGCCCCCATGGGGGTGGCCTATATCGAGACACGCTTCGAGGCCATGATTGCCGCCTACGCCGTGGCCGAGTTGGCCGCAACCCATGCCGCACAGCATGACGCCGTCATCGTGGCGGCCTTTGGCGATCCGGGCCTCGAAGGCCTGCGCGAGGCGCTGGACATCCCCGTGCTGGGCATGACCGAGTCCGCGCTCATGAGCGCCTGCATGCTGGGCAAACGCTTTTCCATCATCGCCATCTCCAGGCGCATTACCGCCTGGTACCGAGATATGGTCGAGCGCAACGGACTCATAGACCGACTGGCCAGCATTCGCTGCCTGGACGAGCCTCTGCGAGATATCGGAAGTGTGCAGGATGACCATGCAGCACGCCTGCAGGCCTTGTGCGAAGCAGCGGTCAGCGAAGATGGCGCCGATGTACTGATCATTGCCGGCGCCCCGCTGGCGGGCCTGGCACGCTCCATCAAGCAGAGTTTGCCGGTGCCAGCCGTCGATGGCGTCTCCAGCGCCGTCAACCATGCGCAGAGCCTGGTCTCGCTGGCTCCCGCTGCAGCACGCGCCGGCAGCTTTGCCAAACCACCACGCAAGGACTTCAAGAACCTCCCCCCGGGACTCACCCAGCTATTGAAGCAGCTGCCCTGAACAGGCTGCGGGATAACCTCAATCGGGACGTTCGAAGCCGACATGCTGTGTGACACTAGAATTCACCAGCATGTCGACAAAAAACACTACAAAAGTGAACAATCGAAGCAACACATCTCGATCTGAAATTACCGTGGATGAAATGGCAGCCCGCATTGCCACAGCCATCCATGAGCACCGCCTGCTGCCGGGAACCAAGCTCGGCGAAGACAGGCTGGCCAATATCTTCAACACCAGCCGGGCTCGCGTGCGCGAGGTCCTTGCCCGCATGGCCCGCGACCAGATGGTGGAGCTGTTCCCGCAGCGCGGAGCCTTTGTCGCCAAACCCAGCATCGAGCAGGCGCTGGACGTCTTCGAAGCGCGCCGGCTGATAGAGCCGGGCATTGTGCGTCGCCTCGTGCGGAACATGGACAACAGCAAGATCCGTCGCCTGCAGACCCATTTGAAGCAGGAGCGCGAAGCACGTGCCAATTCCGACAAGCGAGCCACGGTTCGCCTGTCCGGCGAATTTCATGTTCTGCTTGCCGAACTGGCCGGCAACTCCGCGCTGCTGCGCAGCATGCGTGAACTGTCCACGTTGACCTGCCTGACGATCTCGCTGTATGAATCGGCTGTCAACACCTGCTGTCTGGTGGACGAGCACGAGGCCGTGGTCGATGCCATCGTCGCGGGCAATGGCGAGCAGGCAGAGCAGCTGATGCTCAGCCACCTGGACCACATACAGGGCAGCCTGCGCCTGGAGGCCGATGCCGACGACGCAGATCTGGAACAGATACTGGGCGACCTCTGATCACCGCCGGCGTCGCGATCCGGCAACGGGAGCCATCAAAGTGATCGATACGCCCTTCTCTACTGAAGATGGCTCGAGTCCGTACGGAGAGAAGCACCCGGATTAGCATTCATAGCTGACCCCGATCACTCTCTCCCTGAGGCCTTGAGACCCGCCCGATGAGCTCACCCGCCCCACCGTACTTGCCGCTAGCCGAGCGGCCACGCCCGCGCCATCTGCGTGAACTGTTCTGGTCACTGACCTTTCTGGCATTGCAGGGCTTTGGCGGTGTGCTGGCCGTGGTGCAGCGCGAACTGGTCGAAAAACGCCAATGGCTGAGCAATGAGGAGTTCATGGAGGATTGGGCCGTGGCGCAGATCATGCCCGGCCCCAATGTGGTGAATCTTTCCATCATGCTGGGCGAACGCTACTTCGGCTGGCGCGGCGCCATCGTGGGGTTGTGCGGAATGCTGACGTTTCCCATGCTGGTGGTCATCAGCCTCACCCTGGTCTATACCCAGTTCGCGGCCAACCCGGCCGTGGCCGGAGCCCTGCGCGGCATGGGCGCCGTGGCGGCAGGGCTGGTGGCGGGCATGGGTCTGAAGCTGGCTGGCACGCTGCGCAAGCACCCGCTGGGCAAGTGGTATTGCGCAGGGCTGGCCATCGCCGCCTTTGTGCTGGTGGCCGTGCTGCGCCTGCCGCTGTTCTGGGCCTTGCTGCTGGTGGGCGCAACAGGCTGCGTGCTGACCTACCGGAGGCTGGCATGAGCACGCTGGTGATCGAGCTGCAGACCGTGGACTGGCTGCATCTTTTTGCCTATTTCCTGACGCTGTCGCTGATGGCCGTGGGTGGAGCCATCACCGCTGCGCCCGATATGCACCGCTATCTGGTCGACGGCAATCGCTGGCTGTCGGAAACCCAGTTCACCAGCTCCATCGCCATTGCCCAGGCCGCCCCCGGCCCCAATGTGTTGTTCATTGCCCTGCTGGGCTGGAACGTGGGTCTGAATGCGGGAGGCGGCGCCGGCCCGGCGGCCTGGGGACTGGGAGCACTGGGTGTTGCGGTGTGCATGGTGGGCATTTTGCTGCCCAGCTCGCTGCTGACCTGGCAGGCCTCGCGCTGGGGTCAGCGCAACCGGGACAAACGCGGCGTGCGCGCCTTCAAGCAAGGCATGGCTCCGCTGGTGATTGGTCTGCTGCTCGCCACTGGCTGGCTGCTGGGCAGCGCCAGCGGCAACCCTGGCAGGGACTGGAAGCTATGGCTGCTGAGCCTTGCATGCACATTGCTGGTATGGCGCACACGCATTCATCTGCTGTGGCTGCTGGCTGCCGGCGCGGCGCTGGGTGCGCTGGGCTGGGTGTAAACGCAGTACCGCCCCCTAGGCCAGAAGATCGGCGTCAACCGCCAAAGCAGTCTCCTCACTGAGACAGCCGCCAGCAATCCAATGCCAGCCTACTCGGGACTAGCCAGCAGCAAGGGCAGCACCTGTGCCGATGGCATGGCGATCATCTGGTCGGCCACCGAGTCCAGCTCGCTGGCATGGGGGTTGATGATGGCCACGCGCGCCCGGTTGCGCCGTGCGATCTTGGCCAGACCTGCTGCCGGGTAGACTGCGCCCGATGTGCCGATCACCAGCATCAGCTGACATTGCTCTGCCGCCTGCTCCGCCCTGGCCCAGGTCTGGCTGGGCAGAGACTCGCCAAACCACACGACGGCAGGCCGCAGCAAATTGCCGCAGGCGGCGCAATGAGGCGGCTCGCCCGGGACAGCCTGCTCCAGGTCACATAACGCACAACGGCGATTCAGCCAGCGATTCCTGCTCAGCTCCCCATGCAGGCTCAGCACATCTTCACTGCCCGCCTGCTGGTGCAGACCATCCACATTCTGCGTGATGAGTGTCATTCGACCGGGATGCTGTCGCGCCCAACGCGCCAGCGCCAGGTGCCCCTCATTGGGAGTCACCTTGGCAACCAGCGCACGTCGGTGCTCGTACCAGCGCCAGACATGAGCCGGATCGCGGCGGTACCCCGCCTCGCTGGCCATTTCCTCGGGCTTGAACTGGGACCAATACCCGTCCGCATCCTCCCTGAAAGTGGGTACTCCCGACTCGGCGCTGACACCGGCCCCGGTCAGCACGGCCAGTCGCTGAGCCTCGCCCAGCCAGCGACGTACGCAGGCAATCGCACCCAAGGACGTCGAAGAATTGTCAATAAGTGCTTGAACCAAGGCTATAACCTCAAAAACCGAGTTGCAACGTGGAATACTTGAATTTCTCTGCGGAGCTTCTTCTTTGCCTGATATTGCACCACACCAGCATATGAACGAATCGGGCCAATTGTTCGCACTTCAGCAAGCCATGACGCCTGCAGCATTGGCATGGGGTCTTGTTGATGTCCAGACATTGGAACTGCGCTTTGCCAATCCTGCATTGCAGCGCCTTCTGCAGCCCAGTCGTCAGGCACCCGGCATTCCCGCGCGCGAGATTCTGGAAACAGCCAGGCTGGCTATCAGGCAGTGCGTGGAGACAGGCCTGGAAGCGACTGCAAACTTGCCCGATCAACCCGGACTCTGGCATTTTTCGCCGATTCAGGGCAATGGCGCGGCAGAAGCGGTGCAATGCTATGTATTGCCAACCGAAACCTCGTTTCGTGAACCCGATGACGAGTTCGGGCTGGGGCATGTCAACCGCTTTGAGGACTTTCTGGACCACCTGCCCTACCAGGTCTGGATTGCAACACCCCATGGAGAGGTGACCTGGCTCAACCGGGCCCTGCATGAATACGCCTACCGGGAAGTACGCCCCCTGAGCCTGCGCGAAGGCATATGGATTGATATCGTGCATCCCGACGATCTGGCGACCGTCAACACCGGGCTGTCGCGCGCCCTGATCACCGAAAAGCCGACGGGATACCGGCTGCGCATCAAGCGCCATGACGGACAGTTCCACTGGTTTTTTTCATCGCTGTCTCCCGTCAAGAATGCGCAGGGCAGGATTCTCTACTGGGTCGGCGCCAACCTGGGCATAGACAGCGTCCGGCAATCCGAGAATCAGCTGCGCGACCAGATCACCACGCTGAGCCACCAGCTGAGACTCAAGCAGCAGGCGCTGGATCAGGCCGAAACCTACCTCGCCCAAGCCCAGAAAATGGGCATGGTGAACCAGTTGTCTGCCGGTGTCGCGCATGACATGAAGAACCTGCTTTTCATCACCGGCCTGCATGCCGGCATGCTGGAGAAGCAGCTGGGCGAGCCCGAGCAGCTCGAACATGTGGATGTGATACTCAACACCATCCAGAAAGCAGGCAGCCTGGCATCGCATCTGACGGGGTTCAGCAGTCGCAAATCCATGCAGCTGGCTGCCGCCGACCCCCGCGCACTGGTGCAGGATCTGGAGCCGCTGCTGAGCAAGGCCGTCGGCCAGAACGCTGAACTGCAGCTGCACATGGCGAGCAGCATCTGGCCCATCAGCGTGGACAAGCTGTATTTCGAAAACTCGCTGATCAATCTCTGCATCAACGCGCGTGATGCTACCGAAGAGCAGGGCCAGATCACGCTGACAGCGGAGAACGTGCTGCTCAAGCGCGCCAGCCATGCGGGCGACTACGTAATGATCAGCGTGGCCGACAACGGCATGGGCATGAGTGAAGAGATCAAGGCCCGCATCTTCGACATGTTCTTCACCACCAAGCCCGAAGGCAAGGGCGCGGGCCTGGGCCTGCCCATGGTCAAGAACTTCATGGACCATGTCCAGGGCCTGATCGAAGTGGAAAGCACTCCAGGCCTGGGAACCATCGTGAGCCTGTACTTTCCGCGCGCGCAACCGGTCGTGCCGCAGAGCCCGCAAGCCTCGGCCCCAGCGGGCCGGCAGGAAACGATTTTGCTCATCGAGCCCGATCTGGCCACGCGCAATGCCATGGCCCAGGTGCTCTACGGACTTGGCTATCAGGTCGTGACCGCATATTTACCCGAAGTCGCGCTGCGCTATATCAACAGCGGCATGAAGGTGGATCTCATCATTGCCGCCGATGAGTTTTCCGGTGCCTTGAGCATCGCAAAAATGCAGGAAAAGCTGGCCCGGGAGCATGTTCTCATTCCGCTCATCCTCATGACCAGCAGCGAAGAGGCCGAAGTGCCACATGCCCAGGAATGCCGCTACGTGGTGCTGAGCAAGCCGATGGAGATTGGCGAGCTGGCACGCACCGTACAGCGCATGCTGCATCCGGACTGCACGACGCCAGCCGATCTGCCCGCCGTCTGAGAACGGTTCGGCCGCCCGCAAAAAAAGGCGCCACTGCTCTCGCAGTCGCGCCTTGCTTTCGCTTTCAGCGGCCGGACCAGCCGGCTCAGGCCTTGATCGCCACGGCCGCTGCCAGACGCTGGCGCAACGCCTCATACAGGCATACCCCGCTGGCGACCGACACATTCAGGCTTTCCACCGCGCCCTGCATGGGGATGCTGACCAGCGCATCGCAGGTCTTGCGGGTAAGCTGGCGCATGCCATCGCCCTCGGCCCCGAGCACCAGCGCTGTCGGGCCGGTCAGATCCATCTGATAGAGATGTTTGTCGGCATCGCCGCTGGTACCGATGATCCAGATGCCGCGCTCCTTGAGTTCCTTGAGCGTGCGCGCCAGATTGGTGACCATGAAGTAAGGCACGGTCTCGGCCGCGCCACTGGCCACCTTGGCCACGGTGGCATTGATGCCGGCCGCATGGTCCTTGGGGGCGATCACGGCATGCACGCCGGCACCATCGGCTACACGCAGGCAGGCTCCCAGGTTGTGCGGATCGGTCACACCGTCGAGCACCAGCAGCAGCGGGGCTTTCACCCCCTCCTCCTCCAGATCGTCGAGCAGCTCGTCGAGCGTGCGCGTGTCCTTGACTTCTTCCACGCGTGCAGCCACGCCCTGATGGCCGTGAGAGCCGGCGAGCTTGGCAAGGCGCAGGGCATCGGCCTCGATCAGACGCACCCCGGCTTCCTTGGCACGTTCCAGAAACTGGCGCATGCGCGCATCGCGGCGCGAAGCCTCGAAATAGACTTCGATGATGGATTGGGGGGCGGTCTTCAGACGCACGCCTACGGCGTGAAAGCCGAAAAGAACTTTGGGGGACGACATGGGGCCACATTATCCCGGCGTTTACGGCAGACCTGAGACTCGCAGGGCCATGTCTGGGCTGACAGCTGAGGTTTTCCATTGCCGCTACACTGCGCCCCCAACGGGCAAGGCACCGGCTCATCAAGCAGCACCAGCATGGCTTTTTCCGAGTGCGAGTCTTCACATGAAGCTCCACTGCCACCCAGAACGACTGGCAACAGGCTTGAGCCTGCTGCCCCTGCATTCACGCATATCGCCTCTTCATGTCCGGCATGAGGAGGCCTACGTGTTTGCATCCCCCTCCAATTCCATAACGAATACCCAGCATGCTCAACGCCTTGCTCGATTGGTTCAACCGCAGCAGCCTGGTGCTGCAGATTCTGATTGCCCTGATTCTGGGCGGCCTGGTGGCCTGGCTGTGGCCGGCCGCCGCCCAGTCGGTTTCCCTGTTGGGCAGCTTGTTCATTGCCGCGCTCAAGGCTGTCGCTCCGGTTCTGGTGCTGCTGCTGGTCATGGCGGCTGTCAGCAGCCACCGCCCCGGCCAGGAAACGCAGATCAAGCCCGTGCTCTGGCTCTACGTCATCGGCACGCTGGCGGCGGCCTGCGTGGCCGTTGCAGCCAGCGCGCTCTTTCCCTCGGTGATTCACTTTCGTGAAGCGCCCAAAGTCCAGAGCGTGCCCGGCGAGATCAGCCAGGTGCTGAGCACCGTCGTCCAAAGCCTGTTCGACAACCCCGTCAATGCATTGCTGAACGCCAACTACATCGGCATTCTGGCCTGGGCTATCGCGCTGGGCTTGGCACTACGCCACGCCACGCCCACCACCCGCACCATGGTGGAGGACTTTGGCCATGCCATCACCCGCGTGATTCAAGGCGTGATTCGCCTGGCCCCCTTCGGCATCTTCGGCCTGGTGGTCGCCACCTTCTCCTCCGGCGGGCTGGAAGCACTCAAGGACTACGCCCACCTGCTGGCCGTGCTGGTCGGCTGCATGGTGTTTGTGGCATTGGTGATCAACCCAGTCATTGTCTGGACACAGACTCGCCGCAACCCCTACCCGCTGGTGCTGACCTGCCTGCGCGAAAGCGCAGTGACCGCCTTCTTCACGCGCAGCTCGGGAGCCAACATTCCCGTCAATCTGGCCTTGGCCCAGAAGCTCAGGCTCGACGAGAACACCTACAGCATCTCCATCCCGCTGGGCGCCACCATCAATATGGCCGGCGCTGCCGTCACCATCAGCGTGCTGACACTGGCCGCAGCCCATACGCTCAACATCTCGGTGGACATTCCCACGGCCATACTGCTGTGCGTGGTCTCTGCGGTCTGTGCCTGCGGTGCCTCGGGCGTACCCGGTGGCTCGCTGCTGCTGATTCCGCTGGCCTGCAGCCTGTTCAACATCCCCAACGATGTGGCAATGCAGGTGGTGGGTGTCGGCTATGTGATCGGCGTGATTCAGGATTCGACCGAGACAGCCCTCAATTCCTCGACCGACGTGCTGTTTACCGCAGCCGCCTGCCGCGCCGCAGAGCGCAGGGCCGGACTGGAAGTCGCGCGCATCTGAGGCTTGAGCTCAGAATCTACTGATTTGATAGCTGCAAGCGCTTATTTGATAAGCGCCAGATCCCCAAAAAGGCCTGTGATCACACAGGCCTTTTGGTTTTTCAGACAGAGCGCCCGGCTTCTATGGTGATGCTTCGATCACATTGCGCCGCAATCTCGCGGTCATGCGTAACCAGAATCAGAGTCGTGCCGCGCTCGCGATTGAGCGCAAACATCAGCTCCATGATGGTCTGGCCCGTGGCGAAGTCCAGGCTGCCGGTGGGCTCGTCGGCCAGCAGCACGGCCGGCTCCACCACAAAAGCACGCGCCAGGGCCACGCGCTGCTGCTCGCCGCCCGACATCAGCCTGGGATAGTGATTGAGACGCTGACCCAGGCCCACGCGCTCAAGCATCTGCGAAGCTCGTGCTCTCGCATCGCGCTGCCCCGCCAGCTCCAGCGGCAGCATGACGTTTTCCAGCGCCGTGAGATTGCCCAGCAACTGAAAGCTCTGGAAGACAAAGCCCATCTTCTGTGCCCGCACCGCCGCTCTGTCGTCCTCGCTAAGTGCAAACAGATCCTGGCCCAGCAAACGGACCGTGCCGCGGCTGGGGGTATCGAGGCCGGCCAGAATCGACAGCAAAGTGCTTTTACCCGAGCCGGAGGCACCCACAATGGCAACGGTTTCGCCGGCCGTGAAACTCAGATTGATATCCCGCAAAATATCCAGCACGCCTGTGGAATCGCTCACCGATTTGGACAGTTGCTCAACGGCAATCAAAGGAATGGCAAGAGTTGTGGACATGAATCAATTGGATAGCAAAAACGTCAAG
>Ga0268257_1000662_pt1 | contig 37035 bp, 30 predicted proteins | sample AgamicAtPrz_FD_200249 | JGI IMG/M metagenome (GOLD analysis project Ga0268257, IMG submission 200249) | Agave microbial communities from Guanajuato, Mexico - At.P.rz (v2) (version 3) | ecosystem: Host-associated > Plants > Phyllosphere > Phylloplane/Leaf | place: Guanajuato, Mexico | collected... | reverse complement strand
ACGCCAGCAGGATGACTTCCAGCATGCTTCAAACTCCTTGTTCGATCGCTTTGTTCTTGTTGCGGCTTGCGCCGTAGCTGTACAGGCAGGCGCCTGTGAAAATCACGTTGGCCACGCTCCAGGCGAGCGCCGCGTCGGGGCTGTACCAGCTCGTCAGGTCGAAGGCCGGCAGGTTCATCAGCGGCGTGTCGCCGGCCAGCGTGCGCACGAACAGATAGAAGCCGAAGGTGTAGGCGCGGGCCTGGAAGTACAGGTCCGTGCGGCGCAGGAGCAAGGCGTAGGCCACCGGCGCCAGCAACAGCGGCAGGGCGTAGCCGAAGGTGCTGATCCGCGCCGAGTACAGGAAGCACAGGTTCCAGGTGGTGTAGAGGTAGGGCCAATAGGCCGGGACGCGCACCACGAAATCACTGTGGCGGCCGGAAATTTCCCAATGCTTGCGCGAGTACGGCAGGCAGACGATCAGCCCCACGGCGGCGACGATGTTGAGGACGTTGCCGGTCTGCCAGTCGATCACCGAGGCCTCGATGATGTTCAGCACGATCACCAGGTAGATCAGCTTGTAGATGAAGCCTTCGATCCGTGGCTTGTAGCGGGCATAGGCCAGGAAGCACATGGGCAGCAGCACGCTGATGGTCTTGATGCGCATGAACAGGTTGGCGTTGGGCACCAGCAGCGCCGGCAGCGACAGGACGAAGAAGGTCAGGCCCACCAGGCGGTAGCGCCTGAATAGCTCGGCGACCAGCAGGAAGGCGGCGAAAAAGGCCAGCATCAACAGCAAGGTGTTCGACATGAGGTGTTTCCCTACTCATTCATGGATCGAGGTGCGGCGCGAACGCCAGGCACGGCAAAGCCTGCCGCGCACGCCCGGGCCAGAGGCCGGGGACGGTGGAGCAATGGACAGGCGTTGCAGGTATCAGGTGGTTGGCAACAGGGCCGCGGCGTGGCCTGGCTCAGGCCTTGCCGAGGACGTGGGCTTCAGCTTCCAGCCATTTCCTCACGGCTTCGGGCATCGGCGCGGTGGTGGGCTGGACCTTGAGCTTCTCGGCAATCACCGCGTTGGCGACCAGGCCCTTGCGGCCGACCCAGGCGCCTTTGGAGTAGCCGGTCACGACCACCTCGCCGGCCATGTTGAAGAAGCTGTACTGGAAGTAGGTCCAGTTCTCGTCGAGGCAGCAGATACTGAATTCGGCGGTATACTTCTCGAACATGGAAAGTTGCTTCTTGTAGACAACCAAGTTGCCACCGAGCATCGGTTTCCAGCCCAACTTGAAAGCCGGAATGAGGATTTTCGCGCGCAGGCAAAGTTCCAGCATGAACAAGTCGGCGATCGTCATGTAACGACCATTGTTCATGTGTTTGTTGATGTCGATATCGTTCGGCCAGACCCGCAGCGTGCGGTGCAGCGTATCGGTCAGGGCCATGGGCGGCTTGAAGAAACCGCGCAGGACAGCCAGCAACAGGCGGATGTACAGATTCATCCGGTTATCCCTCCCTAGGATTTTTTATTATCGTTCCCTGTTCAGCCAACCGTTGATTAATCGGTTGGCGGCAAGCGGCGCATTGCAGGCCTGCTTGTTTGCTTCTCAGCGGTGGCGAAACTAACAGCTTTCGCCGGTAGCAACCAGTGGCCAACACCGTAATTGCTCGAAAAACGCCAACTGAATAACCGGTCACGTTCGGACTTTATATCCAATTGATGCTGAAACGTTTGTTCTTTTATTGGGAAACTATTCGTCGCGGTGTCCCGCTAGTCCATGTGCTCGCTCAATGCCTGGCGCAATGCCTCGGGCACTGCAACTGGCTGCTTGCTCTCAGGGCAGACGCACACCTGGGTCATGCTGGCGCGAAAGCAGACCTCGCCGCCGGCGCCGCGTGCCTCGACAGCAAAGCTGAACGAGGTCGTCCCAGGCACGCCACTGCTAACCTGCACGCTGATCAGGTCATCCCAGGTCATGGGCGCCAGGAATTCGATGGACAGGGCCCGCGCCGGCGGCATCACGCCCATGGCGAACAACCTGCGCAGGCCTTCGCCGCCGAGGCAATGGGAGAGAAACTCGTGGATCGCCTCGATGACGAAATAGGAGATGCGCGGCGTATAGACGATCCCCGCGGGATCGCAGTCGCCAAAGAGAATTTTCCGGGTAGTGACAAAAGGCATGGCGTTGTGTGCTCCGTGCTGGGGATGCCTGGCCGCTCATACTAACGTGCCAGCGCCTTTGCTGCCCCACCGCTCTCAAGCCATGCACCAAGGCGGACAAGGTAATGGCACAGGATTGACTGGCCCGAAACAGATGTGGGAGCGGCCTTGCGTCGCGATGCGCCGCGCGGGCGGCGCTCGATCTGATAGACGCTGAAACTCCCCCGCCGAGCACCTGGAAATACCACAGCCCCCCAGCCAAGTGCATTCCCCACCCCTGATCTCTTATGATGCTGAATGGTTTCTCCACCCTCAGGATGCCCGATGCTGACCGCCCTGCTGTTCGACCTCGATGGGACCCTCACCGACACCGACACCTTGCACCTGCAAGCCTTCCGCAAGCTGCTGTTCGACCATGACGGCCGCGAGCTGACGCAGGAGCAGTTCAACACCCAGGTCAGCGGTCGCTCCAACGGCCTGTTGTTCGCCGAACTGTTTCCCCAGGCCGATGCCGCCAGCCGCCAGGCCCTGGCCGAACGCAAGGAAGCGCTGTTTCGCGAACTGTCACCGACCCTGGCGCCGATGCCCGGCCTGCTGCGCCTGCTGGAGCACGCCACGCGGCATGGCATCGGCATGTGCGTGGTGACCAACGCGCCCCGCCTGAACGCCGAGCACATGCTCGGTGCCATGGACCTGGCCACGCGTTTCAAGCACGTGCTGGTGGCGGATGAACTGGCGCGCCCCAAGCCCGACCCCCTGCCCTACCTCACCGGCCTGCAGCGTCTGGACGCCGAGGCCGGACAGGCACTGGCATTCGAGGACTCGCTGCCAGGCGTCAAGGCCGCCGTCGATGCCGGCATCTTCACCGTCGGGCTGGCGACCACCCAGCCCGCCGAGCGCTTGCTGGAAGCCGGGGCAAGGCTGGTGATCGAGGACTATGACGACCCGCGGTTGTGGGACCTGGTCGAGCGAATGCAGTCTGCTGGCTGATTGTCCGGGGAGCGCAACGAGCACCTTGCCCGGGTGCTCGGAACAGAGGCTGGCGTTCGCTGCCACGGCTCGCGTCGATCCAGGCGTCAGAACCGCTCCGCCACCATCTTGAACGGATACGGCTGCGCCTTGTGCTTGCCGATCTTGCCCCGCTTGGGCAACGACACTTTGTGCGCGTGGCTGAGGTCCTTGTAGGGGATCTGCTGCAGCAGGTGGCTGATGATGTTCAGCCGCGCCTTGCGCTTGTCCTCCGAACGCGCCATGTACCAGGGCGCCCAGGACGAGTCGGAGGCGGCGAACATGTCGTCGCGGGCGCGGGTGTAGTCGTCCCAGCGGTTGTAGGACTTGACGTCCATCGGCGACAGCTTCCACAGCTTGCGCCCGTCGCTGATGCGGTCCTGCAGGCGGCGGGTCTGCTCCTCGGCGCTGACCTCGAGCCAGTACTTGATGAGGATGATCCCCGACTCGACCATCATGCGCTCGAACATCGGTACCACGGTGAGGAACTTGTGGGCCTGCTCGTCAGTGCAGAAGCCCATCACCCGCTCGACGCCGGCGCGGTTGTACCAGCTGCGATCGAAGATCACCACCTCGCCCGCCGCCGGCAGGTGGACCAGGTAGCGCTGGGCGTACATCTGGGTCTTCTCGCGCTCGGTGGGGGCCGGCAGCGCCACCACGCGAAACACCCGCGGGCTCACCCGCTCGGTGATGGCCTTGATGGTGCCGCCCTTGCCGGCGCCGTCGCGGCCCTCGAAGACGATGCACACCTTCAGGCCCTTCTCCACCACCCACTGCTGCAGCTTGACCAACTCGACGTGCAACCGCCGCAATTCTGCCTCGTAGGTCTTGCGCCCGAGTCTGTCCGTGGCATCGCCCTTGCGTTTCTTGCCCTCGCCCTTGGCCATCGGCGGCTCCTCTGTGTTCGTTGCAGGTCTGTCCGTTGCCGGTTGCCCCGACGGCGCCAGGGCGGATCAAAGGAGTATGGATGAGCAGCGGCATTTTGCCGGACATGGCGCTGCGCGGGTGCTGCGAAACAGCGCACAGCTTGGAGGATATGTCGTCTTGCCACGATTGCGGGGGCTCTGGCCCGCGGGTTCTAATCCCGCACCAGCCGGCCCGGCCGGCGCGCATCCCTGCAATTGGCAACTCAAGGAAGCCCTACGATGGACAGGAAGATCATACCGCTGGCCCTGCTGGCGACCCTGGTCGGCTGCTCGGACGGCCAACAGCCCCGCGAAGCCGACCTGCGCCAGGCTGCCCAGGCCTACCTCGACACCCAGTACCCGCACTGTTTCGTGATCAGCGCCTTCCCCACGCGCACCCGTGACTTCGATGTGGAAGGCACCAACAAGGCCCTGCACGCCCTGGCCCGGGTCGGCGTGGTCAGCGAACGGGAAGTCGCCCGCACCGAGGTGCCGGAGCGCCTGTGGCAGCCGGCGCGGACCGATATCTACTACGCCTACGACCTCACCGACGAGGGCCGGCGCCACTACAAGGCCGATGCCCGGCGCGAGGCGAACGGCGCCAGTACCGGCGGCCTGTGCTTCGGCAAGGCACAGGTCACCACCATCAAGGGCTTCAGCCCTCCTGTCGAACACAATGGGCGCCAGCAGTCCCAGGTGACCTACAGCTACCAGATCACCGAACTGCCGGGGTGGGCCGGCGACACGGCGGTCCAGGCCGATATCGCCGGGCTTGGCCAGGCGGTCGCCAGCGCCGCCAAGCCGCTGGAGGAAACCCGATCCATGGTCCTTACGGCCCAGGGCTGGGTGCACGAGCAACTGTTGGCCAACTGAACGGCTTGTTAATCCCGGGAAAATCCGCGCACGCCATCCTTGCCTCAACCCGGCCGCCAGGCGGCCGACCCTCAGGTCATTCGATGGAGACTCCAGTGATGAAATCCTTAGCGTGCGCACTCACCCTGCTGGCAACGATCTCAGCCACCTCGGCCTTTGCCGAAGGCGGCGCCGACCGCCTCAGGGAGCGCAGCGACCAATTTGCCCAACAACGCCAGCAGGCGGCCGAGCAGATTGCCAAGGGTGACGCCCCGTCACCCGCCCGGCAGCATCTCGGCCAGCAAGGGCAGGACGCTAGCGACAAGCCCTCCAGCTGATGCCCCCTGAACAGCGTCTTTCAGCGCAGACGTCTTGCGTGAGGATGGCTTGGCCCCTTACCTGACAACACCGCGCAAAAAACTCAGGCCCGCCGGGCAACGCCCGGACAGGCCTGAGGAAGGGAAAACGCTCGGATGCTACGCGCTACAGACTCTCGTCGAGGAACTTCACCACGGTCCCCATGCACGCCACCCGCTCCTCGACATGGGGCATATGGCTGGAGTTCTCGAACAGCGCCCAGCGGATCCCGGGGATCAGGTCGAGATAGGGCTTGACCACCAGCGGCGTGGCCTCGTCATAACGTCCGGAAATCAGCAGGCTCGGCACATTGATCTGCGGCAGGCGGTCGACGATGGTCCAGTCCTTGGTGCTGCCGATGATATGGAACTCGTTCGGCCCGGTCATGGCGTGGTACACGGTCGGGTCGGCCTCCACCTGGGCGAATGTGCGCGCCACTTCTTCCGGCCAAGGCTTGAGCCGGCACACGTGGCGGTCGTAGAACACCCGGGTGGCGGCGATGTAGTCGGCCGCGGTGTAGTCGCCCACGGCTTCGTGGCGCAGCAGGGTGTCCTGGACCTCCTTGGGCAGCTCTTCACGCAGGCGGTTGGCCTCGCGTACCCAGGTGCGCATGTCGGCCGGCGAGTTGGCGATCACCAGGCAGCGCAGGCCCCGTGGCTGACGCACCGCGTGCTCGCTGGCGAGCATGCCGCCCCAGGATTGGCCCAGCAGCGCGTAGCGCTCGCTGATGCCCAGGTGTTCCAGCAGGTTGTCGAGTTCCTCGAGGAACAGCTTGACCGTCCAGAACGATGCCGGCATCTGCGGCAGGTGGGTCGAGCGGCCGTTGCCCAGTTGGTCGTAGTGGATGACCGGGTAGCCACCGGCGGCGACATCCTTGTAGGCGTCGACATAATCGTAGGTGCAACCCGGGCCGCCATGCAGGATGACCAGCGGGGTGCGGCCACAGTCCAGGTCACCGGTAACGCGGTACCAGGTCTTGTAGTTGCCGAAGGGGGCAAAACCTTCACGCGATTGGGTGAGTTCCATGTCATCCGGCTCCGTGCGAATCATGGAGCACACAATAACCCTACGCGTGGCGCGGCATAACTAGAGAGTTCTCTAGGTTTTCGACCTTTTTTGTTTCTTCATTGGTCGAGAAGGCGGTAATGCACCGCCCGGGCGACCGCCTGGACGCGGTTTTTCGCCCCGAGCTTGTGCATGGCCGAGGTCAGGTGCAGGGAAATCGTCGCCAGCGAGCGGTTGAGCTTCTCGGCAATCTCCCCTGCCGTCAGGCCTTCGGCGGCCCAGCGCAGGCATTCGACCTCGCGGCGGGTCAGGCGGATGACGCGGGTGGCGGACTCCTTGGCCAGCAAGGGATAGGCCGCCTCCTGCAAGGCATGGGCGATCAGGCTGAAATCGCCCAGGTGCTCCCGGGCGTCGTCCAGGTCGCGTTGGCTGGCCTGGGGGCGCAGGCCGGTCAGGGTCGCCAGCCCGCCCCGTGGCAGGTGGATGGGCACGGTGACGCCGCAGGTCAGCTGCGCGTCGTGCAGGTAGCCGACCACCGGGGCGTGGCGCTGGTCGATGTGGCGCTGCAGGACGGTCTCGCCCTTGGGCAGGTACGACCAGACGAAGGGCGCGATGGAGGACACCGCCACCTGCTGCACCGGGTCGATCTGGTAGAAGCCTTCGGAGCACCACAGGTCCTGCCAGTCCTTCGGGGTCTGGCGCAGCCGCACCACGCTCGGGGTGATCAGCTCGCCGACATGATCCAGCGGCACCGGGCTGTAGTCGTACACCAGGGCATCGAAGCCCAGTTGCGCCGCCAGTTCGGCGACGCTGTCCATCTGCTCGTCGAGGCTGTCGTCCGACGCCAGCCGCGCATTGAGTTCAGCCACCTTGGCCTGCATACCTGACACTCCCTGTGATTCCTTTTGGATTTCCATCTCGAAGTCCGGCACGTAGAATGCCACGGCTTGGCGCGGGACTGCCATACGAAACCTATAGGAAACACTAGCTTGTAGGCGACGAAAACTCCTGCGCTAGTTATAGCTGCAAGCCATGGCCAACAGGAGAGTAGCGATGTGGCGTGAGATGCAACCTGACCAGCAGTTCAACGTATCGGTCGATGGCCACAATCTCGTGGTGTACAGCTTTGGCGAAGGGGACGAGGTGCTGCTGTGCCTCAATGGCGGGCCGGGGCTGCCCTGCGACTACCTGCGCGACGCCCATGCCTGGCTCAAGGACAAGGGCATCCGCGTGGTCGCCTTCGACCAGCTGGGCACCGGCGCCTCCGATCGTCCCGATGACGACAGCCTGTGGAACATCACCCGCTACGTGGCCGAGGTCGAGCAGGTACGCCAGGCCCTGGACCTGGGCCGCGTGCACATGCTCGGGCATTCCTGGGGCGGCTGGCTGGCGATCGAGTACGCCATTCATCACCCGCAGTCGCTGAAAAGCCTGATTCTCGAGAACACCGTCGGCGACATCCCGCACCTGATCACCGAGCTGGAACGCCTGCGCGGCGCCCTGGGCAGCGAAACGGTGGCGATGATGCAGCGCCACGAGGCCATGGGCACCCTCGACCACCCGCAGTACCAGGCCGCCATCACCCTGCTCAACTACCGCCATGTCTGCCGGCTCGATGAATGGCCGACGCCGATCCAGCGTTCGCTGGGCGACTGGAACATGGGCCCCTACACCACCATGCAGGGCCCCAACGAGTTCCTCTATATCGGTAACCTCAAGGACTGGAACCGTCTCGAGCAGATGGGCTCGTTCCGCATGCCGGTACTGATCACCACCGGCCAGCACGACGAACTGACCCCGGCCTGCGCCTTGCGCATGAAAGTGGCGCTGCATGGGCGCGCCGAGCTGCACGTGTTCCCCAACAGCAGCCATATGCCGTTCTACGAAGAACCCCAGGCCTATTTCCCGGTGTTGCTGGATTTCCTGCAACGCAACCGGGGCTGATCGATGAGTTTGGCCCGCTACCGGTTCGTCCTCATCCGTCCGTTGCAACTGCTGCCGGTGCTGCTGGGCATCAGCATCATCACCTTCGTGCTGGTGCGCTCGATCCCGGGCGATCCGGCGCGGGTGCTGCTGGGCGCGCGCAGCACCCCGGACGCGATCCAGAAGATCCGCACCCAGTTCGGCCTCGACGAGCCGATCTGGGTGCAGTACCTGTACTTCCTGAAGAACCTGCTCAACGGCGACCTGGGCAAGTCGCTGCTGTACAAGGTCGACGCCCTGCCGCTGATCGCCAGCCGCATCGAACCGACCCTGATGCTGGTGCTGGGCAGCGTCGCCCTGGCGCTGCTGATCGCCGTGCCGCTGGCCATTCTCGCCGCCCGCAGCAAGGGCGGCTGGGCCGACAACCTGATCCGCCTGTTCACCACTGCCGGCCTCGGCTTGCCGGCCTTCTGGCTGGGGCTGATGCTGATCCTGCTGTTCAGCGTGCACTGGGGGCTGTTCCCGGTGTCCGGCTATGGCCGCACCTGGGCCGAGAAGCTGCACCACCTGGTGCTGCCCTGCCTGACCATCGCCCTGGCGCTGTCGGCGGTGCTGGTGCGCAACCTGCGCGCCAGCATCCTGCTGGAGATGCAGGCCGACCATGTCACCGCCGCCCGTGCCCGGGGCCTGGGCGAAGGGGCGATCCTGCGCCGGCATGTCCTGCCCAACTCCATGGTGCCGACCATCAACCTGCTGGCGGTCAACATCGGCTGGCTGATCAGCGGCACGGTGGTGATCGAGAGCCTGTTCTCCCTGCCGGGCGTCGGCCAGCTGCTGGTGCGCGGCATCTTCACCCGTGACTACATGGTGGTCCAGGGCGTGGCCATGGTGCTGGCCTGCGCCACGGTGGCGGTGAACTTCCTCGCCGATGTGGCGACCACCGTCCTCGATCCGCGGGTGAAGATCCAATGAGCGCCACCTTCGCCCTGCGCGCGGGCCTGGCCTGGAACCTCGGCAATGGCCGCCTGACCCTGTACTGCGGCCTGGCCATCGTCCTCGGCTGGTGCCTGCTGGCGCTGTGCGCGCCGTGGGTCGCGCCGTTCGACCCGCTGCTACAGAACGGCGACCTGCGCCTGGCCGAGCCCAGCCTGGCGCACCCCTTCGGCACCGACAACTTCGGCCGCGACGTGCTCTCGCGGGTGATCTGGGGCGCCCGCGTCGACCTGCAGATGGCCTTGATCGGGGTGATCTTCCCGTTCCTGCTCGGCACCTGCATCGGCGCGGTGTCCGGCTATGTCGGCGGTTGGCTGGACAACGCCTGCATGCGCCTGATCGACATCGTCCTGGCCTTCCCGTTCCTGGTGCTGATGCTGGCGATCATGGCCATCCTCGGCCCGGGCCTGGGCAGTTTCTATATCGCCATGGCCCTGGTCGGCTGGGTGTCCTATGCGCGGCTGATCCGCTCGCAGATCCTCGTGCTCAAGCAGAGCGACTTCGCCCTGGCCGCCAGGAGCCTGGGCTTCAGCCACCGACGCACGCTGTTCGGCCACCTGCTGCCCAACGCGCTGTTCGGCTCGGTGGTGTTCTGCATGTCGGACGCCGTGCTGGTGCTGCTCAACGGCGCCGCCGTCAGCTACCTGGGCCTCGGTGTGCAACCGCCGACCCCGGAATGGGGCACCATGGTCGCCGAGGGGCAGAGCTTCATCACCAGTGCCTGGTGGATCTGCACCTTCCCGGGCCTGGCGGTGGTGACCCTGGCCATGGGCTTCAGCCTGCTGGCCGACGGCGTCGCCGAACGCCTGGGAGACCGCTCATGACCACGCCCCTGCTCCAGGTCCGCGGCCTGAGCGTCATCGCCCGTGCCGGCCAACGGGATATCACCCTGGTCGAGCGGCTGACCTTCGACCTCGGTGAAGGCGAGATCCTCGGTCTGGTGGGTGAAAGCGGCTCGGGCAAGACCCTGGCCTGCCGGGGCCTGATGCGCCTGCTGCCGGCGCCGAACCTGCGGGTCGAGGGCCAGGCCGTTCGCCTGGCGGGCCACGACCTGCTGCAGCTGGACGAAGCCGGCATGCGCCGCCTGCGTGGGCGCGAGCTGGGGATGATCTTCCAGAACCCCAGCAGCCACCTGGACCCGCTGATGCGCATCGGTGAGCAGATCGCCGAAGGCATCCGCCTGCACCAGGGTGCTTCGCGTCGCGAGGCCCGGGCCGAAGCCATCGAGGTGCTGCGCCAGGTCGGTATCCCCGACCCGAAGTCCCGGGTCGACAACTACCCCCACGAGTTTTCCGGCGGCATGCGCCAACGGGCGATGATCGCCGTGGCCCTGGGCTGCAACCCCAAGGTGCTGATTGCCGACGAGCCGACCACGGCCCTGGATGTCACCGTGCAGGCGCAGATCCTGCGCCTGCTGCTGGAGCTGCGCGACCGCCGCGGCCTGTCGATGATCCTGATCAGCCACGACCTAGGCGTGGTGGCGCAGACCTGCGACAGCATCGCCGTGATGTACGCCGGGCGCCTCTGCGAGCACGGCGCCAAGCACGAAATGCTGGCCCGGCCCCAGCATCCCTACAGCGCCGGGCTGCTGGCTTGCCATCCTGCGGCGCAGCCTGAGGCATTACGCATGACCACCATCGCCGGGCAGCCACCGCTGCTTGATGACCTGCCGCCAGGCTGCCGTTTCGAATCGCGTTGCCCGCAGGCCATGCCGCTCTGCCGGCAACAATTGCCCGAACTGCTGGAGGCAAGCCCCGGCCACCGCCTGGCCTGCCATGTCCCGCTGCTGGCCGGAGGCCTGTCATGACCACGTTGTTGCAGGTCAAGGACCTGCAGGTGCAGTTTCCCGCCGCCGGCAGTGGCCTGTTCAACCTGCGCCAGCGCAAGGTCAGCGCGGTCAACGGCGCCTCGCTGAATCTCGCCGCCGGCGAAACCCTCGGCCTGGTGGGCGAGTCGGGCTGCGGCAAGAGTACCCTGGCCCGGGCCATCCTCCAGCTCACCCCGAGCTGCGGCGGCCAGGTGCTGTTCGATGGCACCGACATGAACCCGGGCAGCCCGGCGGATATCGCCCGCCTGCGCCGCGAGACCGCGATGATCTTCCAGGACCCGTACAGCGCGCTCAACCCGCGCCAGCGCATCGGCCAGATCCTCGCCGAAGTGCTGCAGGTGCAGCGCAAGGTGCCCGCCGCGCAGATTCCGGCCCGGGTTGGCGAACTGCTCGAGCTGGTCGGCCTGCGTGCCGAGCTGGCCGAGCGCAGGCCCGGTTCGCTGAGCGGTGGCCAGTGCCAGCGGGTCGGCATCGCCCGGGCCCTGGCCGTCGAGCCCCGGCTGATCGTCGCCGACGAATGTGTCGCCGCGCTGGACGTGTCGATCCAGGGTCAGATCATCAACCTGCTGCTGGAACTGCGCGAGCGCATGGGCCTGGCACTGCTGTTCATCACCCATGACCTGGGTGTGGTGCGCCGCCTGTGCGACCGGGTGGCGGTGATGTACCTGGGGCAGATCGTCGAGGAGGGCCCGGTGCATGAGGTCTTTACCGCCCCGCGCCACCCCTACACCGCCGCGCTGATCCAATCCATCGCCGACATCGACCCGGCCCGGCGCCTGCCGCAGGACCCGCTGGCCGGCGAGCCGCCTAGCCCGCTGAACCTGCCCTCCGGCTGCGCCTTCCATCCGCGTTGCCGGCATGCGCTGCCCGGCTGCGGCGAAACCGCGCCACCCGAGCATATCCAGGGCGCCCGGCGCCACGCCTGCGTTCACTCGCAATTGCCCTGCTGACTTCACCAACATGACCATCAAACGGAGCTTGAGCATGAAACCCGCCGCATTGAAACTTCTCACCGCCGCCATACTGGCCGCCAGCACCCTGGCCAGCGGCATGGCCCAGGCCGCCGGCGTGCTGACCATCGGCTGCCGTGAGGAAAGCACCACCTTCGACCCGATCAAGAGCGCGCAGAACCGCGACAGCTGGGTGTTCGCCAACGTCTATGACGTGCTGATCCGCGTCGACAACAGCGGCACCCGGCTGGTGCCGGGCCTGGCTGAAAGCTGGAAGGTCTCCGACGATGGCCTGACCTACACCTTCAAGATGCGCGAGGCCAAGTTCTCCGACGGCTCGCCGATCACCGCCGAGGACGCCGCCTTCTCCCTGCTGCGCATCCGCGACAACCCGGGTTCGCTCTGGGCCGACTCGTACAAGATCATCGACACCGCCAAGGCCGCCGACCCGCATACCCTGGTGGTGACCCTGCACAGCAAGTCGGTGCCGTTCCTGGCCCAGCTCGCCACCGCCAACATTTCGATCCTGTCGAAAAAGGCCATGGACAAGCTCGGCGAGGAGGAATACGCACAGAACCCGGTGGTGTCCGGGGCCTTCAAACTCAAGGAATGGCTACGGGGCGACCGGGTGATCCTGGAGAAGAACCCGCAGTTCTGGCAGGCCGACAAGGTCAGCCTGGATGGCGTGGAGTGGATCTCCATCCCGGATGACCGCACGCGCATGATGAAGGTCCAGGCCGGCGAACTGGACTCGGCGATCTTTGTGCCGTTCACCCAGGTGGACGAGTTGCAGAAGGACAAGAAGATCACCATCCATATCGACCCCTCGACCCGTGAAGACCACCTGCTGATCAACCACTCCAAGGGCCTGCTGGGCAAACAGGAAGTGCGCGAGGCCATCGACCTGGCAATCGACAAGAAGGCGCTGGTGGACACGGTGACCTTCGGCCATGGCGAAATGGCCTACTCGTACATTCCCAAAGGCGCGCTCTACCACAACGCCGACAACCCGCAGCGTCCGTTCGACCCGGCCAAGGCCCGCGAGCTGCTGAAGAAGGCCGGCGCCGAGGGGCTGAAGGTCAACTACGTGGTCAACGCCGGCAACGAGGCCGACGAGCAGATCGCCGTGCTGGTGCAGAAGCAGCTGGCCGATGTCGGCATCACCGCCAACCTGCAGAAGGTCGACCCGACCCAGAGCTGGCAGATGCTGGTCGATGGCGACTACGACCTGTCGGTGATGTACTGGACCAACGACGTGCTCGACCCGGACCAGAAGACCACCTTCGTGCTGGGCCACGACACCAACATGAACTACATGACCCGCTACCACAACGACAAGGTCAAGGACCTGGTGGCCGCGGCCCGGGTGGAAACCGACCCGGTCAAGCGCAAGCAGATGTACCAGGAGCTGCAGAAGCTGGCCAAGCAGGACGTGCACTGGATCGACCTGTACTACAGCCCGTACATCAACATCTCGCGCAGCAATATCCAGAACTTCCTGCAGAACCCGCTGGGGCGTTTCACCCTGGAGGAGACCGTGAAGCTGGAGCCTGGGCAGAAGACCGCGCAGAACTGACGGCGGTTTATCGAGCGCCGCCCTCGCGGCGCTCGATCTCATTTCAAGCCTTTGCCTTGCGCCGCCGCATCCACGCCCAGGCAACCCCCGCCAGCACCACCAACCCAACCGGCAGCACCTGCGCCTTGTACGGCCGCAACGCCGTGCGCACGCTATCGAGCTTCTCGGTCAGGTAGCGCTTGTTGGCCTGGTCGAACCGGGGCTCCTCGCATTGCTTGCCGAAATCCTCCGCCCATTGCACGAACGGCCCCTGCTGCACGTAGCGCCTGTACAGCGCGCTTTCCTGTTCGCTGCCGGGTACCCACCCGGCCGCGATGCACAGCACTGCGGCGAAGGCCTGGCTGCTGTGGGGCAACTGGTCAGCGGCCTGGTTGGCCAGGTCGGCGGCGACATAGCGGTAGTGGTATCGCTGATCGGGCTTGGCCTCGGTCGCCAGTTGGCGCTGCACCTCGCCGGCGGCCAGGAACGGCCCTGGCTGCACTTCGGCGCTGCCCAGGCTGTAGCTGCCGCCCAACCAGGCGTAGTCGGGCGCCATTTCATAACCGAGGATCTCCATGCCCGCGCTGCGCGCCAAGGTCGCTGCGGCGTACAGTGCTTCAGCCCGGCCGGTAGGCGTCCAGCGCGAGACGGCATCCTGGCGGTGCTGGCCGTAGGCCTTGGCGTCGGCCTGCAACTGCGGCGTGGCAAAGTAGCCGGGCGCTTCGTCGTAGCGTCCTTCGCGCAGCAAGCGTCGCCCCAGCAGCTCGCGTAACTGTGTCGCTACCGGGCGCAGCACATAGCCGCCCTCTTCCACCTTGGGCGCTGGCGGCGCCGGCACATGGGCATCGACATAGCCTTTGAGCTCATCCAGGGTCAGCACGCGGTCGGCCACGCTGGCCGTGTCCTGCCAGTAGATCTCCTGGCTGCGGTACAGCAGGTCGAACGCCTGCAGGTAGTCGCCACGCTCCAGCGCCAGGATCGCGCCTTCCCCTTCGACGCGGCAGCCGGGCTTCACGCTTTCGTAGTCCCAATCGGGTGTCTGTCGCGAACCCCATGACTCTTCGCGGGGGAACGCGGCAGCGGCCTTGGCATAGGCCGCCGCTGCCTGGCTATTGTCGCCGTCGCGCAAGGCCAGCTTGGCGCGCAGCCACCAGGCAAGGCCGGTATCGCCTGCCTGCTGCAGATAGCTTCTGGCCGCGGCATAGTTGCCTTGCTGGTAGGTCAACGCAGCCAGGCGGTCGGCGTCTTCCAGCTTGTCGCCGACACTGGCCTGCAGCAACGCGGGCAGCCGCCTGGCCTGGGTCGGCGGCTGGCCGTCGTAGTCCCAGCCGACATGGCTGAGCAGGTAGGCGGTAAGCAGTTTGCGCGGCATCGGTTGTGCCAGCAGCGCCTTGAGCTGTTCATCCGGCAGGCTCACCAGTTCGTCGGCAAGCTGCCTGAGCGAGCTGTAGCCGCTGCCCGAGCCCAGGCGGCTCTGGCTGGCATACAACTGGATGGCGCTGTTCCAGTCGCCGGCGAGCTTGGCCAGGCGGGCCTCCTCACCAAGGCTGGCCACCCCCAGCTCCAACGGGTCGCTGAAACCTTCGGCGCTGAGTGTGCGGGCCCGGTGGAAGGCCTCGCGCGCCTGGGCTTGCAGGGCCTGCGGCGTCTGTTGCGGATCATCGCTGGCCTCGAAGCTGCGGGCCATCAGCGCCCGCCCCAGCGAGTAGGCCGCCCAGGTGCTGCGCAACTTGCGTTGATCGGCAGGCAGGGCCAGCACCTTGGCGAAGTAATCCGCCGCCAGGGCGTGTTCGTCGGTGTCAAAGGCCACTGCGCCGGCAATGTACAGGCGCAGTTCATCCGGCAGTTCGGCGCCCTGCTCCAGCACCTGTTGCGGATCCTGCAGGGACCGCAGCTGCGCGACCTTTTCGCGCAGCGATTCCGGCAACTCGTCGGCCTCGATACGGCTGCGCTGCTCACGGTAAGGTCGGTCGTTGTCGTCACTGTCCCAGTAAGGGGTCAGGGTCATCTCGGTGGTGGGCTTGAGGCCTGCCAGCTGCTCGCCGAGGCGATTCACCTCGAAGCCAAAATTGCCTTCCGGCAGCTCGGCCAGGGTCTGCGCCCGGTCATCCAGCAGGCGCATCGGGAAGTCCGGGCCACAGGCCAGCGCCGTGCCGACCGGCACGCTCAGGGACAGGCACAGCAAGCGTCGGGGCCAGTCAGGGGTAGACATTCCATGCTCCTTGTTCGATTCCATGGCAGCGCGCCCAACCGAGGACGCGCCGGCCGCCAGCGGCCACACGCACGCTGGACTGGCGGTTGAAGACGAGGTGTTGGGGGGATTGCTGCAGGCGGTAGCCATTGAGCCCATCCGCGGCGTCGCAGGATTCGACGTTCAGTTCCACGCGCGCAGGCACCGCCAAGTCGAGATTGCCGACATTGACCAGGCTGATGTCGAAGAGCCCGCCCTGCCCGGAGAGTTCGACCCGCCACTGACTGGCGAGCGTGTCGCCGCGCGCCACCGCCTTCAGGGTGGCCAGGCTCCAGGCCCGGCGGTCGCCGGGCAACGGCAGGCGGAACCAGATCAACCCGGCCATGTGCGCGGGCGGCTTGTCCCGCAGTTGCCTGCCCAGGTCCGCCAGTTGCTGCGGATCGGCCAGCAGCTCGCGGCGCTCGCCGGGCCGGTTCAATGGGGTTTCGCTTTCCACCACCGGCGCGCCGCCGGTATCCGGCAGCAGCGCGACGCCATAGGCGGGCAAGGCCAGGTAGAACGGTCGGTCACTGACGCGACTCCAGCGCTCGGCCCAGGCCTTCGCCTGCAGCGGATCGAACAGGCCTCGACGGGGATCGCTCACCGCGTGTACCTGCAACACGCTGCTGTCCACCGCCTGCAACAGCGCCGGCAGGTGCGGGCTGTCGAGCCAGGCGGGCAGCGCGGTGATGCTCAGTTTCAGGTCCGGCGGCAGTTGCTCGCGCAGTTTCAGGAGGAATTCGGTATAGCCCGGCAGGCGGGCGCTGCCGCTGTCGTGGTCGATCTCGAGTCCGCTTGGGGTCAAGCCGGCGGCCTGCCAGTCGGCCAGCAATTGGGCGATCTGGGTGCCGGCCAGCTGCAGGTCGAGCGCGGGCAATTGACCGTCAATACGCACCACGGCGATCAGCGGGCGGCCATCGGCCTTGAGCTGAGGCAGGTTGACCCGCGCCCTGCTCCAGCCTGCCTTGGGCTGGGCCTGCAAGGCCAGCACACGCAGGGTCGAGAAGTCGGCGCGGCTATCGGCCAGGGCCTGTTCGTGGGCCGGCCGCCACTGGCGTTGCCAGATGTAGAGTTGCTGGTCGAGAGGTGGTGCAGGTTCGGGCTGGCAGCCAGTTAGCGTTGCGAGAGCGAAACCGGCGAAAAGGCAGCGCAGGAGCGAGATGGCGGGCATACAGTCCTTTGTTCAGCACTACGGGGTGCCCTTGCAAAGGGCAGATTCTACCTGAGTAGAGTCCCTCGACGACACATTCCGCAGAGGAAAACCACCGCTCAAGCGAATGGAGCGAAGTCATGGCGGATACATGGATATCAACGGGTACCAGAGAGTCCTGCCTGGACAAGGTAATCATGCGTTACTAGCGTTATGCCATGCATCGTACCTCTACGCCGACTGATCAGCCGAGGGCACACCATACATGCAACGCCCTACCGAGATGCATCGCCCGTCAATGTTATCCACTCATTGAGGAAAGGACTCATGGCGAACTCATGGCCAAGCCAGATCAAGCACATCGTTGTGCTGATGATGGAGAACCGCTCGTTCGATCATCTGCTGGGGGATTTCAAGTCCATCAATCCGCTTTGCGAAGGCGTGGACCGCAAGGCTTTGCGAAGCAATGAGCTGCTGCCGGCGAGCGGTGGGGCTCCGATGACCATTACCCAGGCCGCAGAACAGCCCAATGACTTCAGTCTTTGGGCACCGCCGCCCTATCTACCTGTCGCTGAAGGTGCGAAACGCGAAGGTGTGGACCTCGGCCATGAATACGAGGATGTGGTCAAACAACTCACCGACGGGTACTCACTCGATCTTTCAGCTCCGGCCATGCATGGTTTTGCCCAGAACGCCTATGAAAAGGCCAGGAAAGATCTCAAGGTTTACAAAGTCCATGCACATTCCATGGCCGAGCGGGCGATGAACTTCATACCCTTCGCTACCAATCCAATCAACGATCCGCTGCCTGCCATTCAGGGACTGGCCCGGAACTTCACCGTATGTGACCGCTGGTTCTGCTCCGTACCGGGGCCGACCTGGCCAAATCGCTTTTTTGCCATGCTCGGCAGTTGCCATGGACGCGTCCTCATGCCCGGCGAGGGAACCATGCTTGCCGGCATCAAGAGCCTGATCTCCCAGTTTGGCGAGGACAGCATCTTTTCCCTGCTCAAGGAGCATGGGCACGATGCACGCATCTACTCGAACGGCAAGGTTCCACTCGCGACCCTGGTCAAGGAGGGACTGCGTCACGCCTCTATTACACGTTTCAAGCAAGAGGTCGAGGCAGACGATCTGCCAGCACTGGCATGGATCGAGCCAAGCTACGGGCTCCTTTACGACACTTTGGGAGCGAACAACTCGCATCACCCTTCGGAAGACTTGCGTATTGGCGATCAGTTCATTGCTGAGGTGTTCAACGCATTGCTGGACAAGCCGAAAGTCTGGGAAAAGACCCTGTTCGTGCTGCTTTATGACGAGCACGGTGGATTCTACGATCATGTGATACCGCCTCAGACGCTCGCTCCGGATGACCAGCCTGCGGATGTATCCTGGACTGGCATGTCTCCATTCACTCGACTGGGTGTACGCGTGCCAGCGATTCTGGCCTCTCCCTGGCTGCAGCCCGGACTGGTGCCTTGGAGTGCCGGCATCCAGGATGAACACTACGACCACACCAGTTTGCTGGCCTTCCTGTGTGATCATTTCAAGTTGCCGCGCCAGAGATTGGGTGCCCGCGTCACCCAGGCGAAGCATTTTGGTCAGGCGCCAATCTGGCGAAAAGCGCCAGTGGTCAACAAGTCGTTCAAGCTCGCCATAACCCCCGACCCTACCTACACCGTTCCCCCCAAGGTGGAGACCGGCCTTGCCACCAGCATCCGTCAAGTGCTGGATACCACCCTGGCCTATTTCGATGGCCAAAATCTGGAGCAGACCTGGAAAGACAGCGCCAAGCCAGCCAGGCCAACCCTTGCGGGTGGCGAGCGGGCATTGTCGAGCCCGGACCGGCTGGAGGCCAAGCTTCGTCGCTTGCAGGACCTGATGCTCAACGCGAGCCATCCGCCTTTCATGTCGACCGGACGCAGAGACACTCGGGATGGGCAGTTCAGGGGCGAGAGCGGGCGGTTGCGAGTGCTTTGCCTGCATGGGGTCGGTCATGGTGACGCCACCCAGGACGAGTGGACTTCCGAGCCCGGTTGGCAAGGGCAGTGGCGCTCCGCGATCAGTGTCAATCTTGAGCGTAATGGCCGTGGCATTGCAGCTGAAGACATTGTGTTCATGCGTTACGACGACCTGTTTGGAAAAGGGCCGGACAGCGCCCAGATTGCTCGCGGACTGGCCATGCTGCTGGACGAGACCAGTGAATGGAGAGGTGCGCTAACGCGTTCTTGGGGTATCTCCGTCAACAACATACTGCGCTGGACTGTCGGTATGACGGTCCAGTGGCTGGAGGATGCGACTTTACGCACACAACTGTGTGAACGCTTGCTGGACTGCATAGAGCAGGTCCAGCCCCAGATCATTCTTGCCCATAGCCTGGGCAGTCTGATCTGCTATGACGCTTTTCGACGTGCCGTCGCCAAGCCTGGCGCCAAGCTGGATACCATCGATGGTCGGGTTTTCGTGAGTTTCGGCTCGCAGATCGCTCATCCGATCGTCATGCGCGAAGTCTGGGGCGGCCGTGTCATGCGTTTGCATGAGAACGGTCGAGGCATCCGCCGCTGGTACCATCTGTATAACCCCAATGATCGTGTTTTCACTCGTCGTGTCACTTCGCCGGACTCCGCGCGGATAGATCTGACCACGGAGTTCGAAATTCCACTGCGCAGCGACTTGCTTGATCTCGATCATGCTGGCGCTGCCTATCTTGCCGATGACACCAGCCAGAAAGACTTGTGGCCTCAGCTTGCTCGTGGATCCGTGGCGACCAGGGCTCTGGAAGTGCCGGTGTTCCTTTCCCGTAGTGGCCAGCGCAAACGTCGGGCGTTGATCGTCGGGATCAATGAATATCCAGACCCTGAGATGCGACTCAACGGCTGCATCAACGATACGTATCTGATCAGCAGCATGCTTCAGGAGAGCGGTTATGACGCCGCCGATATTCGTCTGTTGCATGACAACCGCGCCACTTGCGCCAATTTCGAGGAGCGCCTCGAGTGGCTGGTTGAAGGCACTCGCTCCGGTGATGAACGCCTCATCTTCTACTCCGGTCATGGCGCTCGTCTGCCGGCCAGCAACGGCAGCCGCGAAGCGGACCGCATGGATGAAACCTTGGTCCTGTACGATTTCGACTGGAATGATCCCTCCAACCACTTCACCGACAAACGCTTCCGTCAGTTCTACAGCCACCTGCCCTTCTCGCCTGATGGCAATGGAGCTCGACTTAGCGTGATTTTCGACTGCTGCTACGCCAGTGGTATGACCCGTGGCAATGGCCGCGTGCGCGGCATCACGGCGCCCAACGATATCCGCCATCGCGCACTGCAATGGGACGAGGGATCCAGGGAATGGGAAGAACGTCCCTACGCCTGGGATGAAGGTTATCGGGACTTCACTCAGCAGACCGACAAGGCGGGGCATCTGCTTCAGCGCCAGCGACGCTCCCAAGGCAGCGCCATCGATCTGCGCTCTGATGATGTGAGGCTGCTCCAGCGTCAAGGGCGTCTCTATGGTCATCATGGTCCGTACCTGCCCTTGCTGCTCTTTGCCGCGATGGAAAATCAGAAGGCGAGTGAGTACGAAGCCGGTGCGGCCAGCTATGGTGCCTTTACCTATTCTCTTGTCGAGCAGTTGCGTAGGGTCAGGGGTTCTGCACAACCCCCTACTTTTGACAAGTTGCTCGATAGCGTCAGCGTGGCACTGGCAGCGCGATCCCCCGGTCAGACTCCCGAACTTGTGGGGCCAAAGAGTACTCGCGGCTTGCCCTGTCCATGGCTGAGAGCCTAGCGCTGTTGGCTTTCACCAACGCAGGAGTACCTATGCATCAAGAAACGCGAGAGATTCCCGCACCTTTCGAGGGATGGCGCCTGTGTGGGCACTGTATGGGGCATGGCACCTGCAGCGCAGGGAGGAATGGTAATAGTTGCTATAGCTGCAATAAACATGCAGATGAGGAGGATTCACAGAGCGAGAGATATGGTCTTCCGTGCTCGATATGCTCTGGCCATGGATGCAGTGCCCCCAATGAGGTGAAGACCAACAAGCTGATGGGCGCCTGGGTGACGATCATATGTTCAGGCGGCGCATTTCTTGCTGTGTTGCTATCAGGCTTTTTCTTTCCCGAGCACTTGGACAAGATATTGACCTTTGCTGGGACGATCATCGGAAGCATTACCGGTTTTTACTTTGGTGGGAGGAGCAAGCAACCTAAAGGGGAACTCTGAGCGTGATACAGCAAGGGCTGTAAATCAGTCCCTTGCCCCCGTTTCACTGTGCCTGCAATGTGTTGCCAATAAACATGCTACCGTGCATTTCCCGGACTGCAGTCACCGCTGGTACCTGGCCCAGGTTCGAGGACACGCCGACATTCAGGCCGCCTGAACCAATACCCGGGGTGAACTGCATGCCGCCTCCCAGCTTGAGGTAGTAAGCCTGGCCGTTGCGCAGGTCCAGGGTCCCTTCGGCATTCAACGGGTACAGATCCAGAGCCCAACGGGTGGCGATCTTGTGCTGCCCCTGGGGCAGGTAGAAGTAAGTGAAGGAACTGTTCTTTACTTCGCTGACGTCATTACCGTCGATGACCAGTGTCGGGCTGCGCCAGTACGGGGGGATGCCGGAGCGGTACAGGTAGACAAGCGCGGCGTCCTGCCTGATGGGCGCGACCTGGGCGAACTCGGCACCGCTGTGCAAGGTCGTGCAGGCACCCAGCAACAGGGTGGCAGCGGCAAGGGTGATGGTTGGCAGGCGGGACATGGGGCTCCTGGGCGGTCTGGCGGTCCTTCGAAGGGGTGGCAATCTAACATTAGTCATCCATCGCCACAAATCAGGCTGTCTTGGCAGAACATGGATCAGCACCTTCCAATATGCCAACCGGGGATGTCCAGCATTGACTCGAATTCGACCTGTAGGCCTTGATTATATATAAATCAATTCGACTCGATCATTGGAGCAGCCAATTAATGTGGAACACGCCATCAACAGCGAAGTAAATATCTTCACCACTTCAATACAGACCACTCAGAAATTAAATGAGAGCCTCAGACCTTATTAATTCTCATTTAAACTGTACCGCTCAGATCCACTGTAAACATTTTGACTACACATAAAGTTCTAGCCAGTTTTAATAATTCGTATTCCTTCTAATGGCAACACGAGAGACATGCGTTTCATCTAATGATTTAAGGGTTTCACCCTTGCAAAAGCGAAGCGACCGACTAGTTTTGTGATTGTCTTTGCCGACACTATAACTACAACACGACCTCCCCTCAGAGCAGGAGGCTTTATTCTTCCGGGCGACGCCCGCCGCTGCGTGTCACTGCTGAAACGGAACTCAGTCATAACAACAAGAGGGACGCTTGATGAAGCGCAGCCATGGCTATCGCGCGCTCTTTGAAAAAGGGCCGGCCGCACATTTCTGGTTGTCACTGCTGTGTTTCTCTGGCCTGGTAATTGCCAGCTTCCTGTTGTTCGAACAGCAGATCCAGGGTTTCCTCACCCACCTTGACCTGTACCGCCCTTCGACGCCTGCCCAGATGCTCAACCTGGCGCTGCTGCTGGTCGTGTTGCTGGCCCTGGACGTGGTGCTGCCCGTGCCGTCGAGCATGGTGGCGCTGCTGGCCGTGGCCACCCTGGGCAGCGTCGGCGGCTACCTGACGATTTTCATCGGCCTGTGCCTGGGCGCCGGGCTGGGCTACGCGCTGGGTGCCGGGTATCTGCGGGTGCTGTCCAGCAGACTTGGCCTGCACCAACGCCAGCCGGGGCAACTGGGGTACCGCCTGGGCACGCTGTCGCTGGTCTGCCTGCGCGGCGTGCCGGTGCTGGCGGAAACCTCGGTGGTGGCCGCCGGCATGCAGCGCTATCCGTTGCGCGCCTTCGTGCTGGTCACCACCTTGGCCAACGCGGGCCTGGCGTTGGCCTACAGCGCCATCGGCAGCTTCCTCGTCGAGCAGAACGCACTGCTGGTGACGATTCTCGCCAGCATGATCCTGCCCGGCCTGTTCATTGCCGGGTACAGCCTGGTCAAGGCCTTGCGCAGGCGCGAACCCTCACGGCCACTGCGCGGGCGCTTCACGGTCAGCTACGACTATCCGGTGCTGTTCACCGACCATCTGTTCGATCCGCTCAATCCCTGCCTGCATCGCCAGCTCACCGTCCAGCGCAATGGCCGGGTGACGGTGCTGATCTTCGCCGATGAGCAGCTGCTGCGCTGCGCACCGCACCTGCCGGGCCAGATCGACGCGTACTTCGCCGCCCACGGTGACGACCTGCACCTGAAGGCGGCGCCGATCGCCGTGCCGGCCGGCGAGCTGAGCAAGGACGCCCAGGTGCTGCAACAGCTGTATGCAGACATGCTGGCCCATGGGCTGGACCGCCACTGCTGCGTCATCGTCCTGGGCGGTGGCGCGGTGCTGGACGCGGTGGGCTACGCCTGCGCCACCTTCCATCGCGGCATGCGTCTGATTCGCCTGCCGAGCACGGTGCTGGCGCAGAACGACGCCGGTATCGGGGTGAAGAACGGCATCAATGCCTTCGGCCAGAAAAACCTGTTGGGCGCCTTCTACCCCGCCACCGCGGTGATCAACGACTTCCAGTTGCTGACCACCCTGGGCCATCGCGACCAGATCGCCGGGCTGGCCGAGGCGGTCAAGGTGGCGCTGATCAAGGACCGCACCTTCTTCGAGTGGATGGAGCGCCAGGCCGACGCCCTCGCCCGCTTCGACCACCTGGCCAGCCGCCATGCCATCCGCCGTTGCGCCGAGCTGCACCTGGGGCATATCACCGGCGCCGGCGACCCTTTCGAACGCGGCAATGGCCGCCCGCTGGACTACGGCCACTGGGCCGCCCACCGGCTGGAGAACCTCAGCCAGCATCGGCTGCGCCATGGCGAGGCCGTGGCGGTGGGCATGGCCCTGGACGGGTTGTATGCCAATGCCCTGGGGCTGCTGAGCGATGCTGACAGCGAGCGGATCTTGAGCCTGTTGCTCAGGCTCGGCTTCAATCTGTGCCCGCCGGAGCTGGACCTGAAGGATGGCCAGGGACGTTCGCGGGTGCTGCTCGGGCTTGAAGAGTTTCGCCAGCACCTGGGCGGTCAGCTGTCCATCCCCATGCTCAGCGGCATCGGCGCATCGATCGACCTGCATGAGATCGATGATGGACTGATGGAACAGGCGCTGCTGCGCCTCGGCAGCTATCGCGGCAACCCGCTCGCCCTCGGCGAAGGCTTCGCGCAATGAGCCAGATGAAGACCTGGATGACCGTCGGCCGCGTCTCCAACCTGCCCACGGTATGGACCAACACCCTGGCCGCCGCACTGTTGGCCAGCAGCGCCGGGGCCCTGGCACCGCCCTCGTCACTGGTGTGGGTCCTGCTGCTGGCCATGCTGTCGCTGCTGTACCTGGCCGGCATGCTGCTCAACGACCTGCTGGATGCCGACTGGGACCAGCAGCATCATAACCCTCGGCCCATCACCCTGGGCCTGGTCAGCCGCCGGCAGGTACGCCTGGCCACCTGGCTGGCGTTACTGCTGGCGGTCGTCGCAGCCCTGGGGTTGAGCCGGTTGATCGAGCAGCCGCATTGGCTGCTGGCCAGCGTCACCCTGCTGGTGGGCTGCATCCTCGGCTACAACCTGCTGCACAAGAAATACGCCCACAGCGTCTGGTTGATGGGCGCCTGCCGCTCGGCCCTCTACCTCACCGCGGCGGCCAGCCTGGCGATGCCGCCCCAGCCCATCTGGCTGTGCGCCTTGCTGCTTGGCGTGTACATCAGCGGCCTGACCTACCTGGCGCGCCAGGAGCACCTCAACCAGCTGCTCAGCCGCCTGCCGCTGGTGTTGATGCTGAGCCCGCTGGCCCTGACGGTCTACGCCGACACCCTGTGGTTCTGGCCGGTGCTGCTGTTGTGGCTGGGCTGGCTGGGCTGGCACTACTGGCTGCACCTGGCCGATCCGCGCCGCCGGCAGGTGCGCGCCTTCATCGGCGCGGGGCTGGCAGCCCTGCCGCTGTTCGATGCCCTGGTGCTGGCGGTTGCCGACCAGCCTCTGGGCAGCCTGCTGTGCGTCCTGGTGTTCTTCCTGCTTCCACACCTACAGCGTTGGATCAAACCGACATGAACAGTGATATCGCTACCTCGACAACGGCGGCGCTCAAGATGCGCCACGACTGCCTGGCCGCACGGCACCAGGCCCTGGCAGCGCAGCTCGAACCGACCGAGTTGCAGTGGTGGCACGAGGCCCAGGAGCGCCTCGGGCGGTCACCGGATGCCAACACCGCCGCACTGCTGAGCGGCCAGTGCAAACGCGGGATCCGCGAGCGGGCCATGCTCGACGATGAGGGGTGGAGCCAGCTGCAACTGGCGCGTTCCCTGCTGCTGGCCCAGGTCCTCAGGGCGCAGCCCCAGGCCGCCCAGTTGCCCTTGCTGCGCCAACTGTTTCTGTGGGGCGACGACCAGGAAAAGGTCGCCCTGCTCAAGGCCCTCGACTGTATCGACAGCTCGGGGCTGTGCGTCCCGCTGGCCTTGCAGGCCGGGCGCACCAGCAACAGCGAGGTGTTCGCCGCCCTCGCCCTCGACACCCCTTACCCGTCCCGCCATTACCCGGAGCGGGCCTTCCATCAGTTGGTGCTGAAGGCACTCGGCATGGGGCTCGACGTGCGCCGCCTGGTCGGCCTGGCACAGCGCCACGGCGTCACGCTCAACCAGCTGGCCCTCGACCTGCTGGACGAGCAACTCGCGGCCGCACGCACGGTATCGCCCGGTTTGCACCTGGCCATCGCCTTCGACCTGCTCAGCCCGGCACAACGCCAGCGCCTGCTCGGCCTTCACCAGCAACAACGCCTGCCGCCGGCGTGGCATGACCACCTGGCCGACCACCGCGAGACCTGATGCCTTCCCCTGACGAGGATTCACCATGCCCAAGTATTTCGACCCGCATATCCATATGGTCAGCCGCACCACCGACGACTACCAGAACATGGCCGCCGCCGGTATCACCGGGGTGATCGAGCCGGCGTTCTGGCAAGGCCAGGCGCGTACCAGCGTCGGCAGCTTCGTCGACTACTTCGATACCCTGCTGGGCTGGGAACGCTTTCGTGCCAGCATGTTCGGCATCCATCATTTCTGCACCATCGGCCTGAATCCCAAGGAAGCCAACGACCTGTCGGTGGCCAACGAAGTACTGGAAATTCTGCCGCGCTACCTGGTCAAAGACGGCGTGGTCGCCGTCGGCGAGATCGGCTACGACGACATCACACCGGAAGAAGACCGCTTTCTCGCCCTGCAACTGGAACTGGCCCGCCAGTTCAACCTGCCGGTACTGGTACACACCCCGCACCGCGACAAGATCGGCGGAACCAAGCGCACCCTGGCGGTGATTCGCGAAGTGGGGATCGCCGAGCATCTGGTGATCATCGACCACCTCAACGAACTGACCCTGCCGCTGGTGCTGGACAGCGACTGCTGGCGCGGCCACTCCATCTACCCCAACACCAAGATGTCGGAGCAGCGCATGGTGGCCCTGCTCAAGGAGTACGGCACCGAGAAGATGGTGGTCAACAGCGCCGCCGACTGGGGCATCAGCGATCCGCTGAAGGTGCCCAAGACCGGCCAGGCCATGCTGGCCGCCGGTTTCAGCGAGGCCCAGGTGGAGCAGGTGCTGTTCCACAACCCGGTGGACTTCTTCGCCCAGAGCGGCCAGCTGGACAAGGCCCAGGTCGCCACGCCGTTGCCCATCGACCAGCGCCGCCGCTGGCAGGAGAACTCGGCCCTGCGTGGCCAGGATCCGGTGATCAAATGACCTTGGGCCTTGGTTGGACCGCCGCGCAGCTCGGCTACTGCGCCAATGTGCACCCGGCCCGCGACCTGGCCGCGCTGCGTGTCGCCATCGACCGGCACTTCCAGGGCGTGCGCAGGCTGCGCGGGCTCGACCAGCAGGACAGCGGGCTGTGGATCAGCGCCGCAGCCGCAACCGAACTGCGGGAGCCGCCGAAACGCCGGGCGTTTTTCGATCTGCTGCGGCGCAGCGGGCTGCGCCTGACCTCGCTCAACGGCTTTCCCTATGGGCAGTTCCATGAGGGCACGGTAAAAGCCGCCGTCTACCTGCCTAGCTGGGCCGAGCCGCAACGGCTGGCGTACAGCCTGGACCTGGCGCGGCTGCTGGCCGAGGCCCTGCCGCCGGCGTGCACGCAGGGGGCGATCTCCAGCGTGCCGCTGGGCTACGCCGCCCACTGGAACCCGACGCTGCAGCAACAGGCCGAGGAACACCTGCGCCAGCTCACGGCGGCACTGGCCCGGCTGCACCAGGAGACCGGTAAGAAGATCGTGATGTGCCTGGAAATGGAGCCGGACTGCGTGCTGCAGAGCACCGACCAGGGCATCGCCTTCTTCCGCCACTGGCAGGCCAGCGACCCGCATCATGACTACCTGGCGCTGTGTTTCGATGTCTGCCACCAGGCGGTGATGTTCGAGGACTGCCGGCAGTCCCTGGAAAGCCTGCGCCATGCCGGGGTGCCCATCGGCAAGATCCAGCTGTCCAACGCGATGATCTGCCACCTGCCGACCCGGGATCCGAGCCGCTACGCGCAGGTCCTAGAGGTGCTGGGCAGCTTCGCCGAAGCCACCTACCTGCACCAGGTGCAGGCGCGCGATGTGCAGGGCCGCATCCAGTGCTGGGCGGACCTGCCGGCTGCGCTCGTCGCCTGTGCGGCGCAGCCTGCGCGCTACCTGGAGCTGCGGGTGCATTTCCACATTCCGCTGTTCAGCGAACACCTGCTGCTGCCCGAACTCGGCGGCAGCCAGATGGCCCTGGCGCAGACCTTCGATTTCCTGGCCGCGCACGGGGATGTGCGACCGGTGCTGGAGGTGGAGACCTACAGCTGGGGCGTACTGCCCGCACCACTGCGACCCAGCGACGAAGAGGCCCAGCACCGGGGTATCCGCGACGAGCTGCGTTGGGTCGAGGAGCAGCTGCGCCAGCGCCGCCTCCTGCAACCCCAGGCGCGGGAGGTACATGCCGATGCCCTCTGATTCGCCACGTCAACCGTTGCTGCTGATCAACGTGGTCGGGCTGACGCCCGCGCTGCTCGGCGCGGCAACGCCGCACATCAACCTGTTGCTGCAATCGGCCAGGATAGCCAGCCTGCAACCGGTGTTCCCCGCCGTCACCTCCACGGTACAGGCCTCGATCCTCACCGGCCTGCCACCGGCCGAGCACGGCATCGTCGGCAACGGCTGGTATTTTCGCGACCAGGCCGAGGTGCGCTTCTGGCTGCAACCCAATGCCCTGATCCAGGGCGAGAAGGTCTGGCAGACGCTCAAACGCGAGTTGCCGGGCTTTCGCTGCAGCCAGTTGTTCTGGTGGTACAACATGTACGCGGACGTGGACGCCGCCATCACCCCGCGCCCGCACTACCCGGCCGATGGTCGCAAGCTATTCGGGCTGTACTCGTCACCGGCAACCTTGCATGCGCGGATCGAGGCGCAGATCGGCGAGTTTCCGTTCCCGGCGTTCTGGGGGCCGGCCGCCGGCATTGCCTCCAGCCGCTGGATCGTCGATTGCGCCATCGCCGAGTTCCAACTCGATCACCCGGACCTGCAGCTGGTCTACCTGCCGCACCTGGACTACTGCCTGCAACGGCTGGGGCCGAATCATCCGTCGATCGCTGACGAAGTGCGGGCCATCGACCACGAGGTCGGGCGCCTGCTGCGCTTCGCCGAGGAACACGGCGCGGCGGTGATGCTGCTGTCCGAATACGGCATCGAGGCGGTCAGCCAATCGGTGTCCATCAATCGCCTGCTGCGCGCCGAAGGCCTGCTGCAGGTGCGTCAGTCATTGACCTGGGAACTGCTCGACCCTGGTGCCAGCGATGCCTTCGCCGTCGTCGATCACCAGATCGCCCACATCTATGTGCGCCATCCCGTGGACATCGCCAGGGTCAAGGCACTGCTGCAACGCCAACCCGGCATCGAGCGGGTACTGGACAAGACCGAGCAGCGGGCCTGGCAGCTGGACCATCCGCGCAGTGGCGAGCTGGTGGCCGTGGCTGCCGCCGGTCACTGGTTCGATTACCACTACTGGTTCGACGCGCACAAGGCACCGGACTTCGCCCGCACCGTGGACATCCATCGCAAGCCCGGCTACGACCCGCTGGAACTGTTCGTCGACCCGGCCATCCGCTTCCCCCGCTTGAGGGTGGCGCGCCGCCTGCTGCAGAAAAAGCTCGGCTTTCGCTACTACATGGACCTCATCCCGCTGGATACCTCGCTGGTGCGCGGCAGCCATGGCCGGCTGCCCGCCAGCGAGCGGGAAGGCCCGCTGCTCATCACCAATTGTGACCTGCCGTTGCCGCAGCGCCTTGCGGCAACGGCGGTGAAACAACTGCTCCTGCAGCATTTCCTGGGGCACCCCTACACCGACCTGGCCAATGCCAAGGAGCATACATGCGGCGAGCCATCTCAATAACCGTCCTCAGCGCACTGGCCGGACTGGCCCAGGCCGAGGGCACCAACAGCTTCGATTGCAACCAGTTCATGCAGTTCGGCGGCAACGTCGACCAGGCCCGCCAGGCGTTCGCCCAGGGGCCCGAATCCATGAGCTGGAACTGGTTCGTCTGTCTGAACCAGCCGGTCGAGTCCAACAGCCTCATCCGGGTCTGGGAAACCCTCAAGCCTTCGGATCAGGTCTACCTGAGCAATGGCGCCGCGCCGCTGCCCTGGGGCCAGAGCGAACCGGTGCCGGCCGCGGTGCTGCAGGCGGCCCAGGCCCAGGGCATGAACGTCAACCGCACGTTCCATAACCTGAACGCCGTCCAGCAGGTGGACGGCCTGATCCTCGAGATGGGCGGCGCGGTGCCGACCGCGCAACAAGGCCAGCCGGTACGCTTCCAGCTGTTGATGGGCGAGGACACTTTCGACTACATCGTGAAGGAAAAGGTCTACAACGTGAACGGCCAGGCCGCCTTGACCAGCAACCTGGACTTTCCCTCCACCGCCTGGGAGCTCAAGGCCGCCTGGCTGTGGATCGGCAACGACCCGAGCTACCAGCAGCAACTGCAAGACGATGGTTACTACATCGCCCAGGCCTACTACCAGCAGGACAACGGCCAGTACCAGGTCGGCTATGCCGCGCTCAGCGGCCTGCATGTGGTCAACAAGCTGAACCCGCAATGGGTCTGGACCACCTTCGAGAATCGCAACAACGGCAAGTACACCGTGACCAACGCGATTCCGCCCACCCCGATGAGCAACAGCACCGGGCCGACCCCGGCGGCGCAGACGGCCAACACCACCTTCCAGGCCATGTACCCGAACCTGGCGCAATACGAGCTGATCGGCACCCAGTCCGAGACCAATCCGACCCTGCTCGCCAACTCCCAGCTCGAGTCGGCCTTCCAGAGCCAGTCGTCCTGCTTCGCCTGTCACGGCACGGCGGCGTACTCCAAGACCAAGGGCTACTTCAATTTCGCCCAGAAGCAGCAGGACGGCATCGTCTACCCAACCGCCCCGGTGCCGGCGTCCGAATTCGCCGGGTACAACAAACTGGACTTTGTCTGGTCGCTGAAACGCGCCCAGTGGCAACGCTAAGGAGCATGACATGAGCGTACTGAACTTTCCGCGCATCTACCTGGGCGGCCACATGTACTGGAGCCCGCCGACCGCCAACAACAACGACATGTTCCCACTCTACGATGCCTCGAAGATGCGCCTGAACTGGCGTTTCCTCGAGTATTACGGGATCAACCCGGCGAATGCCGCCAGCAAGCTGATGCCCTGGGTGATCGCCCCGCAGGTGCTGCTCGAGGCGCCGACCTATGTCACCCAGGTGCCGGGCAACGTTGCGCAGAACCCCAGCGTGATGATCCCCGGCGAGTGGAACCTGTTCGGTGACAACGCCTGTGGCACCGTCAACTACACACCGACAGACTCCAGCATCCCGGCGACGGCCTCGGTCATCACCGGTGGCGAACTGCCCGGCGGGGGTTACGTAAGCCAGGACCCGCTGATCAACCAGACCTATAATCTGTTCGGCAACCCGTTCGGTAGCGATGCCCCCACCCCGGCGCGCTTCGTCGACGTCAGTCCCTGGCAGAACACCTTCACGGCGCTGTATTTCGACCGGCTGGTGCTCGGGGACGCCCAGTGCGGCCTGACCCTCAAGCGCCAGCACCGCATGCTCGACCGCTTCCTGAACTTCAACTGGGCTAACCTCGGTGGCCTGATCTATGTGACCACCACCTGGCAGACCTGCTTCCCTAAAGAGAACCTGAGCTGGGCGATCGGCAACTCGCAACTGCTGCAGAACCTGCAGCAACAGATGGAACAGCAAAACGCCAAAGGGCTGATGTTCCGCTTCTCCACCTACCTGACTTGCTACGACAAGAACGGCATCTTCAACGACCAGCCCCCCATCAACACCCACTCCACCGAAGCGGCGGATCTGGCCAATGTGCAGGCGATGTACCAGAAAGGCCTGGACAATGTCGGCAGCATCTTCTTCAACCCCGCCTACAGTCGCACCGCCGGCACCCTGGGCCTGTGGTTCGACGACGAGTTTCCCACGGCGCCGGCCGGACGGCGGCTGGTCCCTTGCAATCCGGTACAGTTGCAGAAGGACGGTGTGGACTTCAAACCCATGACATTGGGCGTGATCTCGGCGCAGGTGCATGACAACACCCTGTCACTGGACCTGCTCAACGGGTTCCCCAGTTATGCGCCCGACGCCAAAGCCCAGATACCGGTGGCGGCGAAGTTCGACGCCGGCAGCTACCAGCTGGGGGTACGCCAGGGCGAGCAATTCACGCCATTGGTCAGTTTCGGCTATGACGACTACCAGCAGGCGGCCTTCGACCAACGCTCGGGGATCCTCGACCTGCCGCTGAGCGCCGAGGCGCAGAAACAGCTGCAAAGCGGATCGCTGGAGCTGCAGCAACAAGGCACGACGCCTGTGCTGGCGGCGACCCAGCAGATGTGGACCGCCGAGGTGGTCGAGAGCGCCAGCTTCATCGACGTCGGTGACAGCAAGACCTTGCAGATCATGGTGCAGTACGACGGTCTGCCCGCGCCGGCCGGCACCGTGCTGACGGTGGCCGAGTACAACAACGCCTACATGATGTGCACCACCGACTACTACCTGGCGTTCAGCAACCCGGCTGACTTCACGCTGTTTCTCGACGATCCGGACAACCGCGCCAACAACACCCCCAACCTGCCGCAGTTCGTCGGTACCCCTTCGCTCACCCGCCAGGTGAGCGAAGGCACGGGCCGCCGGCTCACGGCAACCCACCTAGCCGGCTCGACCGCCGGCATGAACCCGGTGAGCTACCAGCAATACCTGCCCACGCCGGGATCGGTGGCGCTGAGCCCCAGCCTGGCGTTCGCCAACCCCATCCAGGGCCAGGGCGTGCTGCAGGGTGAGCCGCAGGGCAACGTGCAGTTCAGCACCACGCAGATCACTACCGACGCCAACGGGATTGCCCTGCTGACCGTCAAGGCCGTGGCGCCGGGCTTCCCGACCCTGCGCTTCTTCGTGCATGAGGCCGGACAGACGCCGCAGGTTCCGTTCAGCTTCAAGTTGTCGCAGGCCTATACCGACTTCCTGGCGCCGCTGCGCGTGCTGCCGCAGGAGCCGGACCTGCAGCAGGCATTCGTCGATGCCTGGAACCTGGTCTACCAGCAGCAGGACGCCGGCCAGCAGATCTGGCAGCGCTTCATCTATCCGTTCATCCTGCAGCCGTTCTTCTACATGTACCCGATCATGAACAAGTACATGCCGCTGAACTCGCTGGCACGCATAGAAGGCGCGGTGGATCAGCTCATCGTGCTGATCAGCAAGCAGTACCAGGAGGAAAGTACCCTGGCGATGCCGATCACCCGGGACATGCCGCAAAGCCGCCGGGCGGTGCTGGAGCTCTGGGCGCAGGCCCTGGTGAAACGCAACTACCCACCCATCCCGCTGAGCATGAGCGACTACCCGCAGGGTTGACCGCAAGGACCGCCGGGTGACGAGACTGTCACCCGGCACTCTTCACAGGAGTGTCCAATGAACAAGCGCATCCTCGACCGACTGTTGCTGCTGATCCTGCTGCTGTGCCCCTCACTCTACGCCCAGGCGGACGACAGCGCCGTCTACTTCACCATGGGGGTGCACAACACCCTGGGATGCGACGCGAGCAACGGCAACTGCATCGCCAAGCGCGCGGCGAGCGACCCGTCCGATCCGTTCTTTCCGGCGTACTGGATCAGCGACTGGACCATGTACCGGGTGATGCGCAACTACCAGAACAACCCGCCGCCCTACAGCAACCCGCCCGCCACCTTGAGCCCGGCGGACTACACGGTTTCTCGCGGTACCAGCTACTACGACACCACCTACATTCCGCCGGACGGCGACGGCTTCGGCGCCATGATGGAGCACTACGAGAAGTACTGCCTGCCGATCTTCCCGATTCGCAACAACAACTACACCTGCTCGTTCGTCTCGCTGGGCAACAAAGCGTACTTCCTCACCTACCCGCAGGACCGCCCCAAGGACATGCCGGCCTGCTGCCTGTTCTCGCCGATGAACCATCCGCCGCGCCAGGACTTCATCAAGCACCTGCCCTACAGCGCCACGCGCAGCCAGCACCTGGGCGCCAGCGTGCAGGCCTACGCCCTGGACCTGGACTCGCCCCAGGGGCCGATCCTGTTCGGTTACGCCTTCTACCGCAAAGCCTCGGGGCAACCGCCCTACCGGCAACCGCAGTCGTTCTACTTTTCCGGGGACGCCAGCATCGCCAACGCACCGATCGTCAGCCAGAACTACACCGGCTTTCGCATCGCCAAGCCCGACCCCGCCCAGACCTGGGCGCAGGTCGCCGCCATGTGCCCGGCAAACCCGCCGCCCTGCCAGCTGTTCGAGCCACCCGCCGCGCAGAGCAACGGCCACAAGGCGCAATGGAACCAGCTGATGCAACGCAAACCTTGAGCCCTGCGAGGGATCGCCATGAAACCGATGATGCGTTTTTCCGTGCTGCTGCTGGGCCTGGCCTGCCTGCCGGCGCTGGCCAGGGAGCAGGCCCTGCCATCCCCCCTGGCCACCCAGCTCAACTGCCAGCCACCGGCCAATGCGCCGGCCCCCACGGCTGGCCAGGCGCAGTTCGACCAGTACAGCTGGCAACTGTTCATTGCCCTGAACTGGCCCGCCCAGGACCGCCGACGTGGTAACCCGGACTGCACCCGGCAGCCCGGGGACGGCGGCTACACCGTCTGGCAGACCTACAAGACCGTCGATGAGATCTTCCTGCCGGGCGGGGCCAACCCCGGCCCCTGGAACAGCCCGCTGGGCCCCAGGAGCCTGGGCATCATCAATATCGCCGCGCTGAAGAACAGCTCGCTGGTCAACGCCATCGACCAGGCCGTCGGCGGCTGGCTGATCGACCAGGCCGGCAACCCGACCTACTACGACATCTCGGCCAACGAGGCGTCCTACAACTACATCGTCGGCAACCGTTTCTACAATGCCGATATCGTCTCCCGGGCCCGCAACATCCAGTTCCCCTACGGGGTCATCGAGATCAAGTCGAGCTGGCGCATTCTCGGGCCCCGGGACAACGCCAGCCGCTACCTGACCATGCTGGTGCGGATCGCCACCTTCGACGACCAGGGCCGGCGCAACGGTGTCACCGAAGCCTTCCTCGGCCTGGTGGGCCTGCATGTCATCACCAAGGCCAAGGGTTATCCGCAATGGATCTGGTCAACCTTCGAGCAGGTCGACAACGTGCCGCCCAAGACGCTGGTAAACGGCCAGTGGGTCGACCAGCCGGTCCCTGGCACCGCCTACGCCTACTTCAACCCCGCCGCGCCCGCCGCCAGTCTCAACCAGTCGCCCTGCAACTGGCAGACCCAGGGCACGCAACTGGTCTGCGTGCCCCGGCCCGGGACCACCTTCAAGACCCCCAACCCGCTGAACCGGGTCACCCCGATCGCCGACGTCACCCAACAGGTCAACGCCAGCTACCGCGCCGCCCCGGGCCTGCAACGCAGCGTGCTGAAGTACTACCAGCTGATCACCACCCAGCGCCCGCTGATGCCCGACAACCCCGGCAACCCGCTGGGCCAACCGACGCCCGCCTTGTCGGCCAACGTCACCATGGAAAGCTACATCCAGCCCAACAGCAGCTGCATGAACTGCCACTCCATGGCGACGCCGGTCAAGAGCCCCTACAAGTCCGACTACTCCTACCTGTTCAAATTCGCCCATGCCCCCCTGGGCAAACCCATCAAGGACGAGGATTGAACCATGAGCATCCTGAATGGCCCACGCCTGAACTTCTGGGGTGGCATCCGCACCGATGTCAGCCTGCCGAACAACTCGCCCACCATCCCCTACGAGAACAACGATGAGTGGCCGATCTTCGACCTGACCACCTCAACCCTGGCCCCGGGCGCCCAGTCCTTCACCGACGATCAGTTGAACGCCATGCTCAATGCGCCGACGGGCGACTACTACACCGCCGGCGGCTGGAACCACTACGGGCAGCATGTCGTCGACCTGCAGAACGCCGTGATCAGTTCCCAGGGCAACCCAGGCAACGTCGGCACCACCGGCGACCTGGTGGGGCAACCGGTGTACCTGCTCGGCTCGGTGGACCCGGTGACCGGGCAGGCACCGGTGTCCGGGCCGATGATGGTGGACCTGGACCCGACCTCGACCACCACCACGCAGATCTACGTCGGTGGCCTGCAGATCGGCGGCAGCAGCAATATCCAGCTGCTGATCCACGGCAACACCGTCTGCAGCAGCCTGGATGTGAAGAAGCGCGTGCTGCTGCCTGCGTCCATGGACGCGCCAGGCTCGTTCCGCCTGAGCGGTACCTTCCAGCTGACCTTCCCGCTCAGCAGCATCGTCAGCTGGAACCGCAACAGCCCCGGCCTGCGCGCGATCATCCAGGCGCCCGGGGCGACCGGGATCGTGCTGCGTTTCGTGATGTTCGAGATGTGCCCGGCCATGACCACCGCGCAACTGGACGCTGACTACGCCGCGGGCCGCTACACCCCCAACCCGAGCATCGGCCGGGTCATCGGCACGTTGGCCCCGGCCTTCGCCAACGAGCCACTGAACTGCCAGCCCGGCCGCCAGCTGGTCAACCAGAGCACTGGCAGTACGGCCTATGCCGAGCTGGGCAGTAACGGCATGCTGAGCATCGACATGGTCAACCTGATTCCGAAGCAGACCTTCAGGGCCGTGCGCGATGACATCACCAGCCCCATCGGTCCCAACGCCAACTACGGGCCGGTCACCCTTACCGCCGGCGCGGTCGCCCTGGCCACCCTCGACCCGAACAGCAACCCGCTGTTCAACTACTACGTGTATGGCGGCATCGTCGACCTGCCGCTCAACCCCAGCCAGCAACAGGCGGCGAAATCCTCGGTCCTGCATGTCGACGCGCCCGGTGCGGTCGCCGGCACCCTGCTGCATGCGTGCGAGTCGGTCTATCGGGTCTACGCCGACCAGCGCAACGTCTATACCGAGGACTACCCCAACGGCCTGTCGATCACCCTGCAGGTCCGCTACCTGGGCGGTCCGCTGACCACACCCGGCAGGATCAGCCTTGGCACCGCACCGTCGGGCCCGTCATATGGCTCACCGGAGAACTGGGACTTCCTCGATGTTCCCGACTCGCTGCCCGTCAACCCCGGCCAGCTCACGGTCAGCGTGCCGGTCAAGGTCAGGCCCGGCAGCGCCCGGCAGGCCGGTTTCGTCGCCTTGAGCTACAACGTCAACGGCCTGGCCGCCGGCGGCTACTTCACCAACTTCCGCAAGTTCGCCCAGACCGACTTCGGCATCCCCCGGGGCAGCCGTGTCACCTGGCAGCAGGTGTACCCGAACGTGCTGCGGTTCCACTACCTGGCCTTCCCCGCCATGTCCCGCTACGTCCCGCTGAACCAGCCCGACGCGATCATGGCCGCCAAGGCGCCGATCCTCGCCCGCACCGCGGATGCCTACAAGAACACCACGCTGTTCATGCCGGTGGTGCGTTCGATGTCGCCGAGCCAGCGGGCGCTGCTGCGTGCCTATCTGACCGGTGAGCCCTGGCAGCCGCCACAGTAGCCGCGCCTATTCCCTTGTTCACGGAGAGTCCCCATGCCTGTGCTTGTCCCGACCCACCCTGACGA